>Ga0182021_10011919_pt1 | contig 10331 bp, 9 predicted proteins | sample 612E3MmetaG_FD_120493 | JGI IMG/M metagenome (GOLD analysis project Ga0182021, IMG submission 120493) | Permafrost microbial communities from Stordalen Mire, Sweden - 612E3M metaG (Illumina Assembly) | ecosystem: Environmental > Terrestrial > Soil > Wetlands > Permafrost | place: Sweden... | reverse complement strand
GTTCCCGATCACCGCGGGCTTGGACGCGGTGTGGGGGTACGAACCGTCACTGGAGTCGATGAGCGAGATCATGGACTACTTCGCCTACAACAAGGACCTGCTCACCGGCGACCTCGCGCAGGCTCGGTTCACGGCGAGCACGGCGCCGGGATTTCACGAATCGTACGCGGCGATGTTCCCAGCCCCTCGGCAGAGGTGGGTCGATGCGATAGTGACCCCTGATGAGTCGATCGCAGCGCTACGACACCAGACACTGGTGGTCCATGGGCGCGAGGATCGCGTCATCCCCCTTTCGAACGCCTACCGGCTGCTCGACCTGATCCCTGCAGCCCAGCTGCATGTGTTCGGTCACTGCGGTCACTGGACCCAGATCGAGAAGCCCGCCGCCTTCAACGACATGGTGCTGCGTTTCCTCGCGGACAGTTGACGTGCCCAACCGGGTACTCTGCCTCAGGTGGCGACAGTGGTTCGTATCGGGTTGGTCGGAGCCGGCGCGATGGGCAGCGCCCTGGGGGCGGGCTGGGTCGCCGGCGGCGCCCGCGTTCTCACGTGTGTTGTCGGGCGCAGCGACCGGACTCGTACCCTGGCGCGAGCGGCCGGGCTAGACCTGGCTGCGACCCTGGACGAGGTGGTGGCTCAGTGCGACGTGGTCGCCTCGGTGGTCCCGCCCGCGTCCGCGCTCCCCTGTGCCGAGAGCATCGCGCAGTCCGCGCAGCGCGGTGGCGTACATCCCCTGGTCCTTGATCTCAACGCCATCGCGCCGTCCACCGTTCGCCGGATCGGTTTCCGGCTCGGTGAGGCGGGCTGCGACCTGGTTGACGGGTCGGTTTCGGGCGCACCACCACGTCGCGGCTCAAGCCCCACCCGGGTCTATGTCTGCGGGGCCCGTGCCGCCGAGCTCGTCCAGCTGCCCAATCCGTGGATCGACGTCGTCCAGCTCGCGGGGCCGCTGGGGGCCGCCTCGGCCCTGAAGATGTGCACCGCGTCGATGTATAAAGGCACCCACGCGCTGGTGATGCAGGCGCTGCTGACCGCCGAGGCGAACGGGGTTCGCGAACAGTTCCTGGACGACACCGCCCGCCGGTGGCCGGCCGACGTGCCGCATTGGCACATCGACGTCGCCGTCGCTGCCAGCAAGGGATGGCGGTTCGTCGACGAGATGCACGAGATCGCCCGGACCCAGGCTGATGCCGGGTTGCCGGCTGGTTTGTTCGAAGGCGTGGCCGCCGCCTACGAGCGGGCCGCGCGAACCGATCTCGGCCATGTCGATCCCGAGCACGTCGACCCGTGCGCGACGGTCGAGGCGGTTGTCGCGGGACTGCGCGTCCGGGCCAGCTGACGCGTGTCCGGTCCGGCGGGCTCTCACATGGGTGGTCCGCGCCCGTGCGAGCCGAAGTGAGGCTGCCCGGCTCATAGCCGTGCGCGCGTGGGGTCGCCGTACCGGACTCTGCTGGCGGCTCGTGTTGTGCCCACGTTGGTTTGCCCACTTGCCGGTGGGGGAGCCAGCCGCCGTCCTTGCCGAAGGGCAGCGATTCCATGACGTCAGCGTCCCACGCCGCCCGCCCATGGCGTCGCCATTGAGCAGCGGCGGAGGCAGCCGTATCCGAGAGAAAGGTTGCCGTGTGGCTGGCGGCTTGCCTCTCGCGCCTGTGCGGAACCGTCACCGGGCAGGTTGCTGTGGGGCCTATGGTCGCGCGCGGAGCACCCGAATGGCCGGTCCGCATAGCCGGCGGGATAACGCCGCGCAGGATGACGTCGAACGCCATACACTCAGCGAGGTGGAGCCCGACCCCTGTCTTCAACAACCGGTCTCAGGTGTGGCGGTCGCTGCCGTGCTCGAGCCGACAACGACGCTGCCGGAGCCACCGGATCGTGAGCAGGCAGCGACGCTGGCCCAACAACGTCTGGCCGCGCTTCTGGACGCGGTGATGGCGGTGACCGCAGACCTTGAGCTAGCCGATGTCCTGACCCGGATCGTGCATTCCGCCTGTGAACTCGTCGATGCGGAGTACGGCGCGCTTGGCGTGCTCGGCCCCGATCGCGAGCACCTCATCGAGTTTGTGACGCAGGGGATTACGCAGGGGGAGCGCGAGGCGATCGGGCACCTGCCTCATGGGCACGGTGTGCTCGGTCTGCTCATCCACGAGGCCCAGCCGCGGCGCCTGCCGGACATCGCCGGCCACCCGAACTCGCATGGATTTCCACCCCATCACCCGCCGATGCACAGCTTCCTTGGCACCCCGATTCGGATCCGGGACGAGGTCTTCGGCAACCTGTATCTGACGCAGAAGCGTGGCTCTGCCGAGTTCACCCCAGAGGATGAAGCGATCCTGGTGGCTCTGGCGGCGGCTGCCGGTGTCGCTATCGACAATGCACGCCACTATGAGGCGAGCCGGCAGCAGCGGCTGTGGTTGGCAACCACCGCGGCGGTGACCCAGCTGTTCCTGGAGGGCAGGGATGAGACCTCGGCAATGCACTTCCTGGCTGAGCGCACCTGTGAGCTGTCCCAGGCCCAGCTGACTATGGTTGCCCTGTATGACGATGTCGGAGACCTGGTAGTCAGGGCCGTGCAGGCAAGCCAGCCCGCTCAGGGTGCCGAGCCCGCACCTATCGCCAGCCAGTCCGATGATGGGATTGGAAGAGTTCTGCGCAAGCATCACTGGCATGAACTGCTCGCAGCCCGCGAGCCCGTGCTCCTGGTCACCAGGCCTGGTGACCAGGCGAGCGACGGTCTGTCCCATGACGTGAGGGTGCTGGGTGCCTCAGATCCCGACGGTCCGACCGCTCTGGTTCCCATTGCTGTGGGCGACGAGGAGATTGGAGTGCTCGCTGTCGCCTGGTCTGCGACAGCTGAGAGGTTCGTTGATGAGGTCGTGCCGCATCTGGCGGCCTTGGCTCAGCAGATGGGGCTCGCATTGGTGGCCGCTCGAGGGCAGAGCTATCGCTCGCTCGTTGCCATTCTGGAGGATCGCGACCGGATCGCGCGCGACATGCATGACCATGTGATCCAGCGACTCTTCGCTACAGGTTTGTCCCTCCAGTCGACCTCCCGGTTGGCCGAGCATCCGACCGTGCGGGCAAGGCTGGATGAGGCGGTGGACAACCTGGATGCAGCCATCAAGGATGTTCGGCTTACCATTTTTGCGCTTCATCGCGCCAAGCCCACCCGGGAGCTCCGTGAGGAGATCGAGGAACTGGTTCGGGTGTCCACCGAGTCCCTCGGTTTTGCCCCCATTCTCACGATCGATGGGCGCCTCACCTCGCTGACTGCTGAGCTCGAAGCCGATCTGGTCGCCGTTGTTCGTGAGGGCCTGGCCAATGTCGCCCGACACGCCCATGCATCCAGCGTGAGCGTTCGCCTCACGATCCACGGCACGATTCGGATTGAGGTGGCAGACGACGGGCTCGGGATCTCGCAAGCCGCCGTGCACAGCGGGTTAGCAAACCTTCGCCAACGTGCTGAGGCCCGAGGCGGATCGCTCACCTTACGGGCCAGGACGCCGCGTGGGACGGCGTTAGTGTGGGAGGTGCTACCGGACCGCACCAAGACGTAGGACGCGTGTTCGCTGTTGCCGATCTCCAGGTCTCGCTGCTGCCTTGCGCGAGCGAAGGTGCCTTCGTCGTTGGCCGGTGGCTGGCCCCGTCTGCGCGCCGTCGCCGACGAATTCCCGACGGCACCGGTGAGCACGCGACTGAGGCTCTCCGGCCTGGTCTGAATCCGCGGCTTGCGGCCCAACCGTTCGATCCCGGCGGCACCAGTCATCCCGGTCCTGACCTAACCCGATGTGCGTGGGGCGGTTGCCTGGCTCTCTGCGGCCTTGGGGTTCGTGGAGCGGGTGCAGATCGGGCAGAATCACCGTCCTCAACGGTGGTTCGGGGAGGGCGCCGTGATCGGGGGCGACGCGGGCGGTGATCACCGTCCTGCCCGACCTGGGGAGGTCACCCACTCGGTGATGGTGCGCGTGACGAACGTGCGCGCCCGATGTGAACGAGCCCGGGCGAGGGGCGCACACATCCTCATGGGGCCGACCGACTTCGAGGGCGGCGAACGGCAGTACCACGCCCAGGGCTCTGCCGGCCACCAGTGGACAGTCTCTGAAACGCTTGCCGACGTGGCCCCCAGAGCAGTGGGGGTGGGGTTTGTGTCAGCACCGAATGACTGATCGGTCGGTGCTGACGGCGCTGGCCCTCGTGGTTGCTGAGCAGGCACGCTGGACGCTGCGCCCGACGATGAACCATGGGGCTGGCCGGCACTAGCCGCAATGGCCACGGGTTTTCGGAGATCACTGTTCCCGGCTGCTCTTTCGACGAAGAATGCCGTCATGGGCATGGTTGTGGTGGACGACATCGAGATGTACTACGAGTCGCGAGGCTCGGGTCCCGCGCTGGTGATGATCGGCGGCCTCGGGATTGAGATGTCTGAGCTGGACACGCTCATCGCACCGTTGTCGACCAGGTTCCGGGTCGTGGCGTTTGACAATCGCGGCGCTGGCCGTTCCTCCAAACCCCGCGGACCGTACTCGATCGAACAGATGGCCGGCGATGTGGCTGCTCTGATGGACCGACTGGACCTGCCCTGCGCGCACGTGTTCGGAATCTCGATGGGCGGGCGGATCGCGTTGGCCCTTGCCCTCGCACATCCCGAGCGCGCGGACCGCCTGGTCCTGGTCTCGACCGGCCCCCGAGCTGGGGGTGCGCGGTGGCTGGTCCGTCTGGGCATGTTGGTGTCGGACCTTCCTCTGTTGCGGGGGCCTCATCGGCAGCCGCGTTATGCGCTGAAGGCGCAGTTCGATGCCACCAGCAGGTTCGACTGCTCCCAGCGGCTGGGGGAGATCGACCAGCCGACTCTCATCCTGCACGGCAGTTCTGGCCACGTCGCGCCCGTTGCGCTGGCCGAGCAGATGCACGCCCGGATCCCGAACTCTCGCCTCGTCCTGTTCGAGGGTGGGCACCTGTTCACCTTCTCAACACAGCAGGAGGGGTTCGTCGCGCTGGTTGGCGCATTTCTTACATCCAGCAGGTAACGATGGCCAGAGGTGAAGGGAAATCCACAGTCCTCCGGGGGCTCGGCGATTGGCCCGCCCTGGTCAGCACGCAACCTCTTCTGGTGCCCCTGCCTGCCATCCCTGCCGATCACGGGCCGTGGACGCGGGAGACATCAGGGCCACGAGCGGTTCGTCCCGGGAGGGAACGTGGTCGGGATGTACGAGGATCAGTGTGCGACGATCAAGGCCGACATCGGAGATCGCTGGCCACAGTGCAGGATGACGCGATCACGAAGGCCCCAGGGCGTCTGGCGGCCCAGCACCCCGCCCACTGTTGGCCCAACCCGCTGTCGTTCTTGACGTTAGTCAATCTGGGCGCCTTGGGCGTCATCGGATCTGTCCTGCTCAGGGTGGAAACCCCGGCGTTCAGCGCCGGGAGGAAGCCCTTCCGCGTGTCGGTGCAAGGGGATACGTTCAGTCTGCCGGGCGATAATCACTCCCGGCACGGTGTGGCAGTACCAGCAGTGAACCGAAGCAGGGCATGGGTGCCAGCGCGTGCAGGCGTGGGAGATTTGGCCCTGTCTGTGAAGCGCGAATCTCAGCACGTTGCCTCCGGGTAGCAGCGGAATTCTGGCAATCATGGCCGGGAGGATGCCACGAGAGTTTACGTTTGGTCGTAAGGGAAGGTTTTTTCAACTCATGGGAGGGCCGGCTATGTCTGCGCTGCACAAATCCATCCTTGCGGCCGCGACCTGCACTGCCCTGACGGGTGTCGCCATCGTGGCGGGCCCGGCAGGTTCGGTGAGCGCGTTCGCCGCGACCAGCGGGAATTCCGCGGCAGCCGCTGCCGGTTTGCAGGCCTACGAGAAGATGACACCGGTACAGCGAATCGGCCAGCTGTTCATGGTTGGTGGGCCGGTCACTAGGCTGACGTCGGCGACTACGTTGGCGATCTCGCGCTACCACGTGGGGAACCTCATTCTGACCGGGCGCGCCACCGCTGGGGCGCCACCGGTGCGTTCTGTCACCAGTGCGAGCGACGTGTTGGCTGGCCCCGCCGCCACAGCAGCGGTTCCTTTGTTCATCGCAACCGACCAGGAAGGCGGATACGTCCAGGTCCTTCAGGGATCGGGATTCTCCCGTATGCCTACGGCCCTGACTCAGGGCACCTGGCCGGACTCGACCCTGACATCAAACGCTGTCGTGTGGGGCCGACAGGTCCTCCAAGCCGGTGTTGACGTCAACCTCGCTCCGGTCATGGACACCGTGTCGCAGAGCTTTGCGCCCCATAATCCCCCGATCGGCTGGTACTACCGCGAGTACGGCTACACCCCTGCAACAGTGGCAGACAAGGGTACGGCCTTCCTGCGCGGAATGCGATCAGCTGGACTGGCCATGACCGCCAAACACTTTCCAGGGCTCGGACTCGTCACGGGAAACACGGATACGACAGCCGGGGTGACAGACACCGTCACAACCCGCTCATCGAGCGACATCACGCCGTTCCGGGCCGCAGTCACCTCGGGGTCACAGTTCCTGATGGTGTCCTCAGCCGTCTACAGCAAGATCGACGCACACAGCCCGGCCGTCTTCTCCCCCACCGTCATCACGGGGATGATCCGTGGTGACCTCGGCTTCACGGGCGTGGTCATCAGCGACGATCTCGGCAACGCCAAGCAGGTGCAGGCGTGGTCACCAGGGGCTCGGGCGGTCGACTTCATCAATGCCGGCGGCGACATGGTCTTGACCGTCAACCCCACTGTCCTTCCCGCAATGGTCGACACGATCAACGCCACAGCCATAAGTGACGCTGCCTTCCGCGCCAAGGTCAATATCGCCGCGTGGCGGGTGCTGACGGTCAAGGCCGCCCAAGGGCTGCTCGAACCCCGGCTCAACGTCGACGGCCTGCTGAGGGCGACGACAATCACCGCGCTGCAGCGATGGCTGGGCGTCACCCAGACTGCTCAGATGAGCGCGGCAACAATCCGAGCGCTGCAGGCGCGGGTGGGGACCTCGGTGGATGGCGCATGGGGGCCGAACTCGATGGCCGCTTTGCAGTCATACCTCGGCACCTACCGCGACGGGGCGCCGACCTGGAACACCCGGACGGTGTCCGTACTCCAGCAGTACCTCAACACCCAACTCTGAACACCGGCACGGTCTTGGGTTTGTCGTTGAGGAACGGCCCCTGATCGGTCAAACGCCAGTGATCGAGGCGGACAGCTGTCCCGGAATCTCTGACGGGCGAACACGTCCAGACCCAAAGCCAGCGATCCGCAGGTGGACGATTTAGTCTGGAGCCTTGCACGACTCGGGTGGGTGGCTCCTGAGGACAGGGGGACCGCCGTGACGGCATATGGGACGTGGGTCAGCTACAGCGGCGCTGCGAGAGTGTGGCTGGCCATCCTGCTGGTGGCCGTTGGGGTTGGCCTGGCCTACGGCGGGACTCGTCTCCGCCTTCCCGTGCGAGCACGCAGACCCGGCAAGGCAGCCACCGCCTCCCTGCTTATGGCGTGGGTCCTGGCGATCGCCTCGTTCTTGATCTGCGCCGCCGTCTACGTCGGGCAGGTGCGGCAGAAGCACCTGACCGGGACCCCGCCCACCGACCCCATCACCCTCGTGACCTTGACCGCAGTCGTTGCGACGTTCGCCATCATCAACGAGATCGGCCAGCCACTGGGTCAGCGGACGGCCCTGGCCAGCGCCGTCATCGGCGCCTTGTGCGCCCCGATGATCTTCGAGCTGCCGTTCGATCTCATCGTGATGGCCCGAACATATCCCCCGATCCCTCCACACCCGGGGTTGTACAGGGCCCTGTTCTTCCTTCCGCTCTTTCTCGTGGAGATCAGCACCCTCGGACTACTCACACTCTCGCCCATGGTGGCGTTGTCCAGCAGGACTCTGTCTGGCTTGGCTGCGATGTTCGTCGTCTTCGCGATCTGGGCCCTTTTCGGCTTTGCCTACCCGTCTGCCTCGATCCCCATCGCGCTGAACTTGCTGTCAAAGGTCCTGGCGTTCGTCGTCGCCATCACACTCTTTGTGCCAGCGGGATTCGATGTCGGCGCCCTGCTCGCCAGGGGGCGTGGACAGGGCAGTATGCCGGCGTAACGGCTCAACCCCGGCGCGCCGAGATTCGTGCACGCGCTCCGGGCAACGTCCTGCGTGACCACTGCATGCTCGGTCGTGCACTACGTGATGGGGGATGAGCGTGGGTCCCGTACAGCACTGCGTCGTCGAACGGCATCTGTGAGGACCGAAGACGTGCAGGATCCGGCGGTGACGAAGGTTTGTGACAACCCCTGGTTGACAGCGACCGCCGACGGTTGTGAGGCTGAGTCGGTGGAACGTCGGTGGAACATGGCATGCGCACACCCGAAGAGGTTTTCGATCGCATCAAACAGGTCCGAGCCCAGGCCATCGAACACACACGCCAAGCGCGAACGCTGGCAGCTGAGCGCCGCGAGCGGATGAGGGTGCTCATCCAGAAGATGCTCGACTGTTAGCCGCTTGCCTCTAACGCGGATGCCTGGACATCCGCTTCTCTTTGTGACGCCGCAGACAGTGCGCTCTTCCTCAGCAGCGGATCCGTTCACACACACCGGTCGCAGCCTCAGGTGGTCGGCCGGGAGCTTCACCCTCGAACTCCTGGCCGCAAGGCTTGATGAGCCGCTGGTTGGCTGCTGGCGGGAAACGCGGCCCTCCTGATCGCTCATGGTGCCCGAGTGGCGCGTGTGCCAACCCGCACCAGATAGCTCAGCACAAAAGTCCTCGCGTCGTGATCAGCCGGCTCGAGCGGTAGCCGGGGACGACCTCCAACGTGACCAACCCGCCCCGGCAGCTTCGCGGTGGTTGGGCGTAGAGCATCTGTGTGCCGGTTGGGTGGCGCGACATCGCAAGTGGGCTCAGACGCCACAACCACGACCCGAGGGGCAAGCCGGCGGACCAGACCAGGACAGCGCAGATCCCAAGGGTTGTCAGTCTGGGCCAGGTGACCGGGACCCGTTCGATGAGGACCGGCTGACGAACATCTCAACCAAGATCACCCGAAAGGGGGACCCGCCCGTACTTTCGGCGGATGTGGGCGACCCTGGCTACGCGAAAGGCTGGGGAGACAGGGGATACGCAGCCAACAAGAACGGCAGGGAGCTCAATCGTCGTGAAGCCCGGTGGTACCAGAGCGTCCCATGTGGTGGCCGTTGCCGCTGACCCACGTCGGTGGAAAACCGGCATCTCCTGGGTCCTGACGTTGACCGTTGTCCTACTGGGCATGCTCGTCATCACGCCAGCGCCTGCTCAAGCGGCGACCTGTTCGGCGGTCGAGGTCGCGGCAGACTCCTGGCTCGGCGGCGCCGGCGTCCTGGTGCATTCCAATGGCACCGACCAGGGCACCGGTACTTCCTGCGCCGGTCTGAGCACCGCCAACCCCAGCGTGCAGGATGGCTACGGCTGGCAGTGTGTTGAACTTGCCGCACGCTTGTACACGGTCAAGGGGTGGGGCCGGGTCTATGCCGATGGGGGCGCCGCCGCAGGCAGCTTCCGGTACGGCGCCGAGTACATCCCCGAAGGCAGCCCCGAGCTGACTTTCCACCGCAATGGCCGCGGCTACCTTCCAGTGCCAGGCGACCTGATCATCGAGGCGTATCCGGAGGGCTGGGGCCATGTCTCGGTCGTCGACCACACCGTCGGCAGCACCGTTTCCGCTGTCGAACAGAACGCCACCGCCAACGGAAGGCATACCTACACGCTGACTGGTTCCACGCTGAGCGGGCAGTACGGCGGCAGTATCCGCGGAGTCGTGCACGCTCCCTTGAACACAGCGACCAACGGGGGTCCGGTGTCAGGTCCGCCCCCGGTCACCAACGGCAGCTTCGTTTCGGTCACCGGTCACTCCGAGGTCTACCGGATCGTCGGCGGCGCCCCCGTCTACGTGTCGACGTGGGCCGCTTTCGGTGGCCGTCAAGCGACTATCGTGATGAGTCAGGCCGACTTCAACGCGCTGGCGCAAACCCCCAGGGACGGTACCTTCGTCGTTGGCGCCCAGCGCGGGGAGGTCTACCGGTTCGCGGGCGGCGCTCCTGTGTATGTGTCGACGTGGGCCGCGTTCGGCGGCGCGCAGCCGACGGTGACCGTCGACCAGAGCGCTATTGACAGGGCGGGCACCGGCGGGGTGTGGAACCACGTGCGCTACCGGCCCGCCGACGGGACGTTCGTGCGAGGCGCCCAGCGTGGCGAGGTCTACCGGTTCGCCGGCGGGGCTCCCGTGTACGTGTCGACCTGGTCTCCGTTCGGGGGCCAGCAGCCGACGGTCGTGCTCGACCAGGTGGCGCTGGACCGTGCCGGGGCCGT
>Ga0182021_10011918_pt1 | contig 10331 bp, 4 predicted proteins | sample 612E3MmetaG_FD_120493 | JGI IMG/M metagenome (GOLD analysis project Ga0182021, IMG submission 120493) | Permafrost microbial communities from Stordalen Mire, Sweden - 612E3M metaG (Illumina Assembly) | ecosystem: Environmental > Terrestrial > Soil > Wetlands > Permafrost | place: Sweden... | reverse complement strand
TAAAACCCGGGTAGGATGGTGGAAGAACGGATACCCTGAATACTTTGCTAAAGTACTGAATGCTCCAAACTGGATAGGCATTGATATTTCAGTTAATGGCAAAAATATTGATCTGGCAACATCAGAGATAATCTCTTTTAAAAGGATTCTGAATATGAAGGAGGGCTTTCTTGAAAGATCTTTCAGGGTAATCGTCGGAGAGAATAAAACAATTGAAATCGTCAGCAGGAGATTTGTGAGCATGTCGGAACCTGATCTCGGGTTAATCAGGTATTCAGTTAAATCGATTGATTATCAGGGGACTATAAATTATACTATTTATATAGACGGAGATGTAAAAAATCAGGATACCAATTACGGGGAAAAGTTCTGGGCAGAGGTAAGTAAAGAGATACATGGAAACACCGGGGTAATTATTACCAGTACCCTGAAAACAGATTTTCACGTAGCAACAGGAATGATTTTTGAGTTTTCGAAAGAGAACAGTGAGATCCCGTTCAAGATTGATAATATTGAAAAAGAGAAATTTATAGCCGCTTCAGTTACACTGAGTATCGGGAATGGAGAGGAGATTATTCTTAATAAATATGTATCGGTTTTGTCGTCCCTGAATAATGCAAAAGAAAATTTAGCAAAAGATTCGATAATCCGTTGCAGTGAAGCCAGATCTAAAGGATTTTCAAAGCTTTTTAATGAGCATGTCAGGCAATGGGCAAGAATCTGGTCGACATCCGATGTTGTAATTGAGGGGGATCTTTCAGCTCAGCAGGCTATAAGATTTAATATTTTTCATCTTAACCAGACCTATACCGGGAAAGATGAAAGACTTAATATTGGCCCAAAAGGGTTCACCGGTGAAAAATATGGAGGCAGCACATATTGGGATACAGAAGCTTTTGGTTTGCCTTTTTTCCTTAAAACAGCTGATCAGCAAGTCGGGAAGAATTTATTGCTGTACAGATATAAACATCTTGAGAAGAGTATCGAGAATGGTGCAAAACTTGGTTTTAAAGACGGTGCAGCTCTCTATCCAATGGTCACAATAAATGGGGAAGAATGTCACAACGAGTGGGAGATTACTTTTGAAGAGATACACAGAAACGGGGCTATCGCTTTCGCTATTTTCAATTATATCAGGCATACAGGCGACAACGACTATATGAGCGATTACGGCTTGGAAGTACTGATTGGTATCTCACGGTTCTGGAGCCAGCGTGCCACCTTCTCCGAAAATCTTGGAAAATACGTGATATTGGGAGTAACAGGCCCGAATGAATATGAGAATAACGTGAATAATAACTGGTACACCAACTCATTGGCAATTTGGACACTGTCCTACACACTTAAGAACATCAGTATACTTGATAAGGAAAAACCGCGTAAACTCGCAGATCTTTGCAGAAGATTAGATTTTAACTTCTCTGAGGAGACAAAAAGGTGGAAGGATGTTAGTGAAAACCTACACCTGCCTGTAGATCCTTTACGTAATGTTTTCCTTCAGCAGGATGGATTTCTTGACAAGGAATTAAAACCTGCAAGCTCTCTTCCTTCCAATGAAAGGCCAATCAATCAGCACTGGTCATGGGACCGGATACTAAGATCCTGTTTTATTAAACAGGCTGATGTTTTGCAGGGCATATACCTCTTTGAAGATCAGTTTGATACTGAGACAATAAAACGCAATTTTGACTTTTATGAACCGATGTCTGTTCATGAATCGTCATTATCTGCATGTATTCATTCGATTGTTGCATCGAGAATTGGGAATGTCGAAAAAGCTTATGAGCTGTACCTTCGCACTGCGAGACTCGATCTTGACGATTATAACAGAGAAGTGGGAGATGGACTGCACATCACAAGCATGGCAGGCACCTGGCTGGCAATAGTTGAGGGTTTTGGAGGCATGAGGATTCTTGATAACAGATTATGTTTTACCCCGCAAATCCCAGTGAACTGGAAATCATATTCGTTTCATGCACGCTTTCGCGGCATTCTCTTCGAAGTTAAAATGACTAAGGATTTTGTGAGTATAAATAATATGTCAGACAAGAATTTGGATCTGGAGATATCCGGAAAAACATACCAGGTTAAAGGATCAGAAAAAACTATCCTTAATCTGAAAGTGGATTTTTTTTCGTAATAAACAAAGATTCATAAACATAATTGGCAAAGAATAACTAAACTTTTCAGATAATGGAAAAACTGCCTCTAAGCATTCTGGTGTTAATTCTTGTGATCATATTAACAATTGCCGGTTGCTCGATCTCCGGAAGGAAAAAGGTATTAAAACCTTTTGTTTCCGAAGTTATACACCCGGAATGGTCAAAAAATGCTGTTGTATATGAAGTGAATATCAGACAATTCACTCCGGAAGGAACATTCAATGCCTTTGCTGAACATCTTCCAAGGCTGAAACAACTTGGTGTCGATATTTTATGGCTCATGCCTGTCAATCCGATTGGACTTAAAAACAGGAAGGAACCTCTCGGAAGTTACTATTCTGTAAGAGATTATAAAGATGTCAATCCTGAATTCGGGAATCTCGATGATTTTAAAAACCTGGTAACCAAGGCGCATGATTTTGGTTTTCATGTTATAATAGACTGGGTTCCCAATCATTCATCATGGGATAATAAACTTGCAACTGAGCATCCTGACTGGTACGTAAAAGACGCAAAAGGAAGATTCATTCCGCCTCTTGGCTTTGACTGGACCGATGTAATACAATTTGACTGGAAGAATTTGGAATTGCAGGATTATATGCTCAATGCACTGAAATTCTGGGTTGATCTGGGAATTGACGGATTCAGGGTAGATCATCCTCATCTGACACCTCCGGAATTCTGGGTAAAAGTAAGAAGTGAACTTACTAAGATCAAGCCGGTTTTTATGGTTGCTGAAAATGAAGAACAAACAGCTTTTCTTGAAAAGGGATTCGACATGAGTTATGCCTGGGAATTGCATCATCTCATGAACAGCGTTGCCCAGGGAAAAGACAGCATAAAAAGTCTTAATAAATATTATGCAAAAGAATGGAAAGTGTTTCCGCAAAATGTTTACAGGATGGTGTTTTTGGATAATCACGACGAAAACTCCTGGAATGGGACAATAAACTCAAGGATGGGCATGGCACAAAAAGCCTTTGCAGTATTTACTTTTACAACACAGGGAGTTCCTTTGCTTTATAATGGTCAGGAAGTTTGTCTCAGTAAAAGCCTGAGATTTTTTGAAAGAGATACCATAAAATGGGATACTTGCGCCTTAACAGGATTTTATAAGGATCTGATTAAGCTCAAGAAATCGAACCTTGCTCTCTCTAACGGAGAATTCGGTGCCAGGATGGAAATGATAAAGACAAATAAGGATAATAAAGTATTCTGTTTCTCACGCTCAAGGGAAGGAAACAGTGTTTTGGTTTTTCTTAATCTCAGCAAAAAAACTGTAGCTATTAAACCAGGTCTTGACAACTTTAAAGGTGACTTTACAAATTATTTTGAGAAATCAAAAACAGTCATTCCATTAACTGATTCACTGAGGCTGGAACCATGGGGGTATAAGGTTTTTGTAAAGTAACATTTGGCCCCAGCCATTCGGTTGCGCCGGTTTATTGCTCTTTGCGATCTTTGCGTTTTATGTTTTATTTCTAAACTAAACTTAGGTAACATGCATTCAAAAAACATTTTTTTATTATTGAATGTGATGGTAATACTTCTTCTCGGATGTGGACCCATGCGTAACAAAAACACATATAAAATTGATAAATCCCTGGCTTATGTTCCAACATGGGCAAAAGAAGCAATATGGTATCAGATCTTTGTGGAAAGATTCCGCAATGGTGATCCTTCAAATGATCCTTCTCCGGCAGATATGTTGGGCTCTTTTCCTGAAAAAATCCCGGCAAACTGGAAAACAACTCCATGGGGTCACGACTGGTATTCTCATGAACCATGGCTTGATAGTGTCAAAGCAAAAGGATTCTACTCAAAGATACAGGCCCGACGGTACGGTGGAGACCTGCAGGGAGTACTTGATAAGATAGATTATATTCAGGCATTGGGTATAACGGCAATATATTTTAATCCGTTAAACGATTCCCCTTCATTACACAAATATGATGCGAGAAACTACTCGCACATAGACAGGAATTTCGGCCCTGACCCTGAGGGCGATGCAGCTATCATGAACTCGGAAGTGCATGATGATCCTTCAACATGGAAATGGACATCCGCCGATTTGCTTTTCCTTAAATTAGTCGGTGAATTTCATAAAAGAGGAATACGAGTGATCATGGACTATTCATGGAATCATACCGGAAAGGATTTCTGGGCATTGAATGATGTCAGGAAAAACGGGAAAAGATCAAAATATGCAGATTGGTACAATATAATCCAGTTTAATGACTCTTTGGTTAAAGGAAAAGAATTCAGATATGAAGGCTGGGGAGGTAGTAATCCTTATATGCCGGTTTTCAGGAAGGATATCATTCCTCCTGATGATAATGTAATGCCTTTTGAAGGAACCCTTCACTCTGAATCATTAAAGCAGCATATATTCGATGTAACAAGGAGATGGCTTGATCCCGATGGAGATGGCAATCCCTCTGATGGCATTGACGGATTCCGGCTTGACGTTGCAGGTGAGATACCTATGGGCTTCTGGCGCGAATACAGGAAAGTTGTTCGTTCCGTTAACCCTGAAGCATATCTTATCGGAGAAATATGGTGGCTGGATTGGCCCGATAAACTATTGGGTCAAAGGGTATTTCTTGAGGGAGATCAGTTTGATGCTGTAATGAATTATGCCTGGTACCGGATGGCAAGAGGTTTTTTTGGACAGGCAGAACCTGTACTAAAACCTACACAATTTGTACATGAAATAAACAGGATTAACCGTGATATTAATATCGAAAATCTTATGGCAATGATGAACGTGCCTTCGACTCACGATACCCCCAGGCTCTCTACCTCTTTGTTCAATAAAACCATGGACAAGTACAAAGCCAATCCATCTGATAACCCTGATTATAAAATAAACAAGCCCGATAAACGTACAAGGGATGAGCAAATTATTCTCCTTATTCATCAGTTTACCTTCATCGGAGCTCCGCAGATATGGAATGGTGAAGAGGTAGGAATGTGGGGAGCTGATGATCCGGACTGCAGGAAACCAATTGTCTGGGAAGATCTGTCTTATGAAGATGAACATGCTGCATTTGATCCTGAAAAAAGCCGGCCAGTTGATGTCGTAATACCGGATACTGCATTAAAATCATTTTATATCAGGTTATGTGCTATGCGAAAAGCAAATCCTGTTCTCGTTTATGGTGACCTAAATTTTAGTGTTGCAGATGATCAGAAAATGGTTTTAGCATATGAAAGGACCATGGGAAATGATGCTATTGTTGTGGTATTTAACAGGTCAGACAGTACCAGAATCGTAAATGTGCCCGTAAAAACTGATGGTGAATATGAAGATATTATCTCTGACACGAAGGGATTAATTAAAAGCATGAGTAAGGCAATCAGCGTCACCCTGAAGCCAATTACCGGTATTGTATTGAAAAAGAAATTATAAGTGATTAAATGTACCGTGTTTGTTATCTTTTTATTAATCCAAAAAATGTCATTAGTCAACTTTAATAATTAAAAAAAGCTTTATTTTTGATCAGCCTGATAACAGATAAAAATTAGTATTAATTACAATCTAATACCAACTCAAATATGAATGTTCCTGAAAATTTATTGTACACAAAAGACCATGAGTGGATTCGGGTGGAAGGAAACACCGGTTTTATAGGAGTAACTGATTTTGCTCAGGGTGAACTGGGAGATATAGTTTTTATAGAAATTGAAACAGTCGGCGAAACGCTCGATAAGGACGAGGTGTTTGGCACGATTGAAGCTGTAAAAACTGTTTCTGACTTGTTCATGCCCGTAAGTGCTGAGATCCTTGAGCTTAATCCTGAGCTTGAGGAAACGCCTGATGTTGTAAATAAAGATCCTTATGGAAAAGGGTGGATGGTGAAGATCAAGATTACCAATCCTGCAGAAACTGCCAGCCTTCTGACAGCTGATCAGTATAAAGCCTTGTTGTAATGTTTTATGTATAAAATGCGATAGGCGATGTATGATCCACACATCGCCTATCGCCTATAATAGATTATACATTGCTTAAAGCGTTTTCTTTACCTCGAATTCCTGGTAGCCTTCAACTATATCTCCCTCTTTGATATCGTTGAAATTGTGGATGTTTAGTCCGCATTCGTAGCCTCCGACCACCTCTTTCACATCATCTTTAAATCGTTTGAGTGATCCGAGCTCACCGGTATAAATTACGATACCATCGCGGATTATACGTACTCTCGTATTTCTGGTTATTTTGCCCTCCTTGACATAGCAGCCTGCAACTGTTCCAACTTTTGTGACTTTGAATATCTCGCGAATTTCAAGAGTTGCCACAATTTCTTCTCTTACCTCAGGCATAAGCATACCTTCCATAGCCGACCGTATTTCTTCAATAGCGTTGTATATGATTGAATACAGACGAACATCGATCTCCTCTTTTTCAGCAAGTTTCCTGGCGCTTACAGATGGTCTCACCTGGAAGCCGACTATAATAGCGTTAGAAGCTGCAGCAAGAAGGACATCGGATTCTGAGATCTGTCCGACGGCTTTATGAATAATGTTAAGCTGGATTTCAGGAGTTGAGAGCTTAATGAGTGAGTCGCTGAGAGCTTCTACAGATCCGTCAACATCACCCTTCACTATTATATTAAGTTCCTGGAAATTACCAATAGCAATTCTTCGACCGATTTCATCGAGAGTAATATGTTTCTGTGTACGAAGACCCTGTTCCCTCTGGAGCTGAGCTCTCTTGGTGGCAATATCTTTTGCTTCACGATCGCTCTCCATTACGTTAAACTTATCACCTGCCTGAGGTGCCCCGTTCAAACCAAGAATGAGTGTAGGTGTTGCAGGTCCGACTTCTTCAACCTTATATCCTCTTTCATTATACATAGCTTTAATATGTCCGAAACAGCTGCCTGCCAGCATAATATCTCCAATTCTAAGTGTTCCTGCTTTTACCAGGACAGTTGCAGTAAAACCTCTTCCCTTATCGAGGGATGATTCTATGACTGTTCCGATAGCTGGTTTGTCAGGATTGGCTTTTAATTCAAGCATTTCTGCTTCAAGAAGTATTTTATCAAGAAGTATGTCAATATTAAGTCCGCTTTTTGCAGAAATTTCCTGAGACTGGTATTTTCCTCCCCAGTCTTCAACCAGGTAATTCATACTTGCCAGCGCCTCTTTTATCTTATCAGGATTTGCAGTTGGCTTATCAATTTTATTGATAGCGAAAATTATAGGAACCCCAGCTGCAGATGCGTGATTTATAGCCTCTTTTGTTTGCGGCATGACCCCATCGTCAGCTGCTACAACTATGATTGCTATATCAGTAATCTGAGCACCACGGGCACGCATGGCTGTAAAAGCCTCATGACCCGGAGTATCAAGGAAGGTTATCTGGCGTCCGTCTTCAAGTATAACACCATAGGCACCGATATGCTGGGTAATGCCTCCGGCTTCACCAGCAATTACGTTAGTGTTCCTGATATAGTCGAGTAACTTTGTTTTACCATGATCGACATGTCCCATAACAGTAACAATAGGCGGCCTTGGTTTAAGATCTTCCTCTACATCTTCCTCTTCACGGACAGCCTCCTGTAATTCTGCACTTACAAATTCTACCTTGTAGCCGAATTCATCGGCAAGAAGGGCCATAGTTTCAGCATCGAGACGCTGATTTATTGATACAAACAATCCAAGATTCATGCAAGTTGAAATGATCTCGGTAACGGGAGTATTCATCATTGAAGCGAGTTCATTAACTGATACGAACTCTGTAACTTTAAGTATGTTCTTGTCGAGTTCCTGCTGATCAACAACCTCCTGATGTTTCTGGCTTATAGCTTCTCTTTTTTCCCTGCGGTATCTGGATCCCTTTGATTTCCCCTTTGTCGTTAGTCTGGCCAGAGTCTCTTTTATCTGTTTCGATACCTCCTCTTCATTCACTTCAGCCCTGATAGGTCTTTTCTTAACTACCTTTTTATTGGCAGGTTTTTCTTTTTTATCAGTTGTTACTGGTTTTACTATGGGTACGTTTTCTTTTTCCTTCAGTATTCTTTTCCTTCTCTTCTTTCTCCTGAAATCTGATTCTCCGCTGACTCTGACAGGTTGGAAAGGTGTAGTTTTCTTTTTTTCTTCAACAGGAAGATCAATTCTTCCGACTACTCTTGGCCCTACCAGTTTTTTGAAATCGGTCTTATAGAGTGCAACAATATCTTCTTCCTTTTCAGGAATTATTATATCTGGTATAATATCCTCAATATGAAGATCTTCAACAAAAGGTTCAGCTACAGGCTCCTCAATTACTTCAGGTTTCAGTTTAACAGGCTGTTTGACTTCAGGCTCAACGGGGGGTTTTTCTTCAATGATTTTCTCTTTAGCGGCAACCTTAGGTTTCTCCTTTGGCTCTTCTTTTTTTACCGGTTTGGATTCTCTGGTAATAGTATCGAGATCAATCTTCCCAACAATATGAAGGTCAATATTTGATTTGGATTTCTTTTCTTCCGACGGAGCTGCAACTTCTGGTACTACTGTTTCTGCGACAACTTTCTTCTTCTCAGTTTTTATAATCTTTTCAGGTTCGACAAGAGGAGGTACAGGTTTACTGACAGTCTCTTCTATTGGAGGAACTACTTTTTCGACCTTTGGTTTTAAAGTCTTTTCCAGATCTATTTTGCCGATAAGCTTAACCTCAGGCTTTTTAATTTCAGTCTTAATATCAACTGTTGTCTTGACGCCTGAAGAATCCTTTACAAGAACATCATCATCCCTTTCAGATTCTTCTGACTCTGCCTTTTCGGAAAAATCGTTTATTGAGACAGTTTCTTTTTTTCTGTGGAGATCTTTAAGGATAAGTTTTTCAGACTCCTTTTTTACGCTGATATCCGTACTGTATTCTTTTACAAGCAGAATATAAGCTTCAGGTGGAAGTTTAGTATTTGGGTTGGGATCAAGATCAAACCCTTTTTTGTGCAGGAATTCCACAATGGTGGATATCCCCACATTGAATTCGCGGGCTGCTTTGCTTAATCTTGTAACCTTAATATCCTCTGTCATAAATATGCCTTGCCTTTATTAAAACTTCAAAAATACTGATTGTAAATGGTTTATAATTATATTTTATTCAAATTCAGCTCTCAGAATGTTAACAACATCTTTAACCGTTTCTTCCTCAAGATCAGTTCTCTTTACGAGATCACTTATTGAAAGATTCAAAACACTTCTTGCTGTATCGCAGCCAATTGCCTTGAGTTCTTCAATTATCCAATCTTCAATTTCATCCTCAAATTCTTCCAGGTTGACATCTTCCTCATCTTCTCCGCCCGGTTCTCTGTAAACATCGATCTCATATCCGGTCAGCTGACTTGCCAGTTTAATATTCAAACCTCCTTTGCCTATAGCAAGTGAAACTTCATTGGGTTTCAGATAGATTTCTGCTCTTTTTGTCTCTTCAACAAGTTTGATAGAGGTAATTTTCGCCGGACTAAGGGCTCTTTGTATAAAAAGCTGATTGTTGGAAGTATAGTTTATTACATCTATATTTTCATTGCGCAATTCCCTGACAATGCCATGAATCCTAGAACCTTTCATCCCAACGCATGCTCCTACGGGATCTATTCTCTCGTCGTACGATTCAACAGCTACTTTGGCACGTTCGCCTGGCACTCTGACAATGTTTTTAATTGTGATCAGCCCATCAAAAATTTCCGGAACTTCAAGTTCAAATAATCTTTCGAGGAATACCGGGGAGGTACGGCTGAGAATTATAAAAGGTGTATTGTTTCTCATTTCAACCTTTATCACTACAGCTCTGATTGAATCTCCCTTACGGAAATGATCAGAAGGAATCTGTTCACTTTTTGGAAGAATCAGTTCATTTCCATCATCATCAAGAACAAGGATTTCTCTTTTCCAGACCTGGTATACTTCGCCGGTTACTATTTCCCCGATCCTGTCTTTATACTTTATATAGATATTGTTTTTTTCCAGATCGAGAATCCGTGCCGTCAGGTTTTGTCTTAATGAAAGTATAGCTCTCCTGCCGAAGTCAAGAAACTTTACTTCATCAGATACTTCTTCGCCTACTTCGTAGTCTCCATCAATCTCTTTTGCTTTTGAAAGCGGTATCTGCATTACAGGATCTGTCAGTTCCTTATCTTCAACAACAACCCTGTTTCTCCATATTTCAAAGTCACCTTTATCGAT
>Ga0182021_10011917_pt1 | contig 10332 bp, 8 predicted proteins | sample 612E3MmetaG_FD_120493 | JGI IMG/M metagenome (GOLD analysis project Ga0182021, IMG submission 120493) | Permafrost microbial communities from Stordalen Mire, Sweden - 612E3M metaG (Illumina Assembly) | ecosystem: Environmental > Terrestrial > Soil > Wetlands > Permafrost | place: Sweden... | reverse complement strand
TCAATTCCGCCCAGCCACACCAGCGAGCGCACCAGCAGCCGCCGGTCCACCAGCGGCTGGCTGCGCCGGCGGGGCGGGCGCTGCATCACGTCCGGTTCCGGGCGCTCCATGCCCAGCGCCAGGGAAGGTAGAATGTCGGTGCCCAGGTCGATGGCCAAAATCTGGGCCACCGTCAGGGCCAGGGGGATGTTAAAAACGGCGCTCAGGATGAACGGCAGCACCTCGGGCACGTTGGAGGCAAAGATGTAGGTGATGAATTTGCGCAGGTTGTCATAAATGGCCCGGCCTTCTTCGATGGCGGGCACAATGGAGGAGAAATCGTCGCCCACCAGAACCACGTCGGCGGCTTCTTTGGCCACGTCGGTGCCGGTGATGCCCATGGCAATCCCAATATCCGCCTTGCGCAGGGCGGGGGCGTCGTTTACCCCGTCGCCCATCACCGCCACCACCTCGCCGTGGGCCTGGAAGGCGCTCACCAGGCGCAGCTTGTGCTCGGGGGCCATGCGGGCGTAAATAATTTCCTCGTCCAGCAGGTTCTGCAGCTCGGCGTCCGTCAGGGCGTCCAGGTCGGCCCCGGTGAGGATGCGCGGCGAGGGGGTGGTGAGCATGCCCACCCGGCGGGCCACCGATTCGGCGGTCAGCCCGTAATCGCCGGTGATCATCACCAGGCGGATGCCGGCGGATTGGAAGGCCTGCACGGCCCGGGTAATTTCGGGGCGGGGCGGGTCCATCATGCCGGCCAATCCCAGGAAGGTCAGGTCGCATTCCACGCTTTCCGGGCTGTAGGGCCCGGAGCGGGGAGCCAGGCTGCGCTGAGCCAGGGCCAGCACCCGCAGCGCCTGGCGCGAGAAATCGTCGTTGGCCTCCAGGATTTTGGCCCGGGTGGGCTCATCCAGGGGCACGGCTGCCCCATCGACCATGATCTGGCTGCACAGCTGCAGCACTTCGCGCGGGGCGCCCTTCACAAAGGCCACATCGGAGCGAGAGTTGTGGTGGATGGTGCTCATGCGCTTGCGCCGGGCCTCAAAGGGCAGCTCATGCAGGCGCGGGTACGCTTTTGCCAGGGCGGGTTCATTCAGGCCGCACTTGCCAGCCAGCACCTTGAGGGCGGCCTCGGTCTGGTCGCCCAGGCTGGTCCAGCGAGCTTCGCCCGGTGAGGTGGGGCCGGTAAGCTGGTCCGCCCTGGGGTTGGGCCGGAGGGCCGGGTCGGGCGGCAGCAGGCGGGCGTTGTTGCACAGCAGGCCGGCTTTGCACAGGGCCTTCAGGTCGGCCAGGTGGGCCGCCCCGCCTCCCAGCGGCCGGATCTCGCCGCCGGGCTCGTAGCCGGCCCCGCCCACGCTGAACTGCTTTCCGGCCGCCCACAGGCGCCGCACGGTCATCTGGTTTTGGGTGAGGGTGCCGCTTTTATCGGTGCAGATGACCGAGGTGGCTCCCAGGGCTTCGACCGCGGCCAGTTTTTTGACCAGCACGCCCCGGTGGGCCAGGCGCTGCACGGCCATCGCCAGGGTGAGGGTGACGGTGGGCACCAGGCCCTCCGGAATGACTGCCACCACGATGCCGATGGCCAGGATGAAAGCTTCGGAGGGGGGAATGCCCACGTCATTGATGCCCACCACGAACACGATGACCCCGGTGACCAGGGCCACCAGGCTGAGCAGGCGGGTGATGCGCACCATCTGGATTTGGATGAGGCTGGGGGCTTCTTTGAGGGTCTGGGTGAGGTTGGCGATGCGCCCGAACTGGGTGGTCATGCCGGTGGCAAAAACCACCGCCCGCCCGGTGCCCGAAATGACGGACGTGCCGGCAAAGACCAGGTTGGGGCGCTCAATTTCGCTCAGGTCGTCGCGGAAGGAAGCGTCGGCCGTCTTCTGGCTGGGCAGCGATTCACCCGTCAGGGTGGAGTTGTTGGTGCGCAGCCCGAAGGCTTCTACCAGGCGGGCGTCGGCGGGCACGCTGTCGCCCTGGGCCAGCAGCAGGATGTCGCCGGGCACCAGGTCGGCGGCCGAGAGGCGCAGCTCCTGCCCGGCGCGCTGCACCCGGGCGTAGGCCGGCAGCAGGTCTTTGAGGGCCGCCACCGCCAGCCCGGCCCGGTGCTCGCGCCACAGCGAAAAGCTGGCGTTGATCAGCACCACCACCCAGATGGTGAGGCCCAGCTCGCCCCGGCCGATGAACAGGGCCAGGGCGCCGGCGGCCCACAGCAGCAGGGCCATGGGGTGCAGGGCGTAGCCCAGCCATTTGCGCCAGGCCGGTGGGGCCGGCGGCTCGGCCAGCAGGTTGCGCCCGTACAGGCTGCGGCGCTCTTCCGCCTGTTGGGTCGTCAAACCATCCGGCGAGGTCTCCAGGGCCTCGTAGACTTCAGACTTGCGCAGGGCGTACAGCGGCAGCGAGGGCATAATTATTTTTGTGTTATTTGCCCCATAGAGCGGGGCAAATAACACAAAAAGGAATCCTTAATCTTGCGAGCAAGACCTAACCCCCCGGCCCCCTTCCCTGAAGGGAAGGGGGAGCCAGAAAGAAATTTCGTGGTTTTTGTCCCGCGCAGCGGGACAAAAACCACGATGAAGGTTTTCCCCTTCCCTTCGGGAGGGGGCAGGGGAGCATTCTACGTTTGGGTTTTTTGGCGCCATTCGGCGCCAAAAAACCCGCAGCAATAATACTTTCAGTGTTTTTGGCGACTTGTCGCCAAAAACACTGAAAAGGTTTCCGCTCCCCTTCCCCATTTCATGGGGAAGGGGCCGGGGGATGAGGTCTGATTCGGGCCGAGGGCAAACCATGTTAATCCACGGTGGGGGCGGCGGTTTCGTTGGGGGGGCCGCCAAGGTGGGGGGCAGGGGGCGGCTGCGGGTCGAGGTATTGGGCCAGGAAGGAATCTTCGTTGGCCATGTCGGCATGGATGGCGGCTTCGTAGGCCCCAGCAGGCACGGGCGGCTCGTAGCGCACCGGGCGGCGCACCCCAAACAGCTCGAAGAAGCGGCTGATGCCCACCAGGATGGCATAGCGGTACTCCTGCATGCGCAGCGACTGCCATTCCACAATGGAGGCCATGTGGCCCTGTACGCGGGCTTTCTTGCGCACGATGCGGTGAATCTGGATGGGGACGCGGTAGCCCAGCGGGCTGAGCAGCAGGCCGTGGGCCAGCAGGGCCAGGATGCTGAAGGAAATCAGCACCACCCAGCCGCCTTCGGCCCACTTGCCGACGATCTGCATGACGAACACCAGTCCCGACAGGGCGGCGGCAAAGCCAGCCCCAAAGGCGCCCCAGGCCCGGGTGCGCCCGGTGAAGTGCTTGAGCACGTGCTGGCGAATGGCCAGGCCCATGACCATGATGGGCATGAACACGCCCACCCCATAATAGGGCACCGCCAGGGTGGTCTCACCGTGCACCAGCAGCATGATCAGCACCGCAATCCCAAAGGTGATGGTGACGGAGCGGGTAAAGGTGCCGCGCGGGTCGCGGTAGACGATGACCTCGGGAATCTCGCCAATGGCCACGTCCCGCCACTCGGTGGCCTGGGCATCCTGGAAGGCGGTCATGGAGGCGCCGGCCAGGAGCAGCACCGCCAGCAGCTGGTAGACCCAGAACAGGAGCTGCCCGCCCGGGATCTGGTTAAAACCGATGAAGGCCAGGTTGCCCACCAGGGTGCGGCCCAGGGTGCCGTCGAAGACGTTGAAGCGGACGGCAAAAAATGTCAGCAGGAAGGTGGTCACGCCGCCGTAGAACAGGAAGGAGGTCTGCACCATGCGCCCGATGCCCGACTTGCCGCTGTAAAACTTCCACAGACCCTGCAGGCGGGGCATGTGCTGCTTGCCCCACCTGACCAGCGAGAAATCCTCGTCGATGACAAACTGGATGCCGTTGGACATGGCTTCCAGGCCGGTGAGCGCCACCATGCCCTTCATGGAGGCCGTCAGCAGGTGCATGAAGGCTTCCAGCAGGGTGGGGGTCTGGACGGTTTCGGTGTAGGGCACAGCCGCAACGCCGCTCCCGTTGGCGATCACCAGGCCAATGAACATGGTCACGGTCATCAAAATAAAGACACCCAGCAGGGCGAACACCACCCGCGAGGATTCACCCCGGCCGCGAATGGTGAGGAACCAGGTGACGGCTGCCAGGATGGCGCCCAGGGCAAAATGCCAGCCCCAGTTGGCGTCGTAGGCGTTCAGCACCGAGAGCAGCTGATCTACCCCCGAGAGGGCCGATACCACGATGGTCAGGACGTAGTCTTGAATGAGGGTCACGGCCACGATCAGGCTGAGGGTGGGGGCCAGGTAGCGCATGGAGGCGGTGTAGGAACCGCCGCCCTCGTTGAAAACGCACAGCGAGTACATGTACAGGCCGCCGAAGATGATATTGGCAAAGGCGATGACCGCCGCCGCAATGTAGCCGTACTGCTGCAGCCCGTAAGGATGCAGGGCGCTCATTAACTCGCCGGTGGCGTAGAAAAAGGAGGTGAAATAGTCCACCCCAAACAGGGCCACGGCAGCCAGCAGGGCAATTTGCCCGGCGCCGTGCACGTGAGCGTTCTCTTTTTTCTCCTTGGGCGAAGCCTTGAAGGCCAGGAAAGCGAATAACAATAACAAAGCGATGGAAAAAATCATAATGAGTGCCTTCTCAATCAAATAGGGGGCAGTGTTTTTTTCGGCGCAGCCGAAAAAAACACTGCCTAACCCCTTTTAGCGATGTTCGAATGCGGCCGCAAGAACCTGCAGCTCTTGCAAAAGGTATTTGCGGGTGGAGGGGCTCAGGCGGGTATCCTGGGCCACCTTGGCCTGTTCTTCGCCGGCGGCGCGCACCACGAAAGCCGGCACAAACATGATCCGCCCGGCGGGGATAACTTCAAAGTCGTGGGTGCGGATTTCAAGGGCCTGGTCGTCGAAATAGGGCAGGCTCAGGCTCAGGCCGCGGTTCAGGTCGTGGGCGGCGGCGCGCTGGCGGATGACCCGCACAATCTCGGCGGTCTCGTAGCGGGCCAGAGCCCGGCCCTGGTTGATCAGCTGGCCCAGCATGCCGTAGCGTTTCTGCTGGTAAACGGGATCGCCGATCATGTAGGGGGCCAGCGAGACGGCGGTATGCAGCAGGGAAAGGAAAGACTGCATGGCAGCCAGGGCTGCTTCGGCGTCGGGCAGGGCATTGACCAGCAGGTGGCCCTGGTCGTCAAAGGCCACCCACTGGGGCAGGTAAAAGCGGCGCGCCGCCGGCACGTAGGGCACCTGCAGCTCGCCCCGCCCGGCGTCGGCCGGGCCTTCTTCCACAATGGCGTCACTGGCCTGGGTAATGGCCGAATCGGGGGTAAGAGCGGGGCCGGTTTCGGCCGGCAGGGTGGCAATTTCTTCGCCTTCGGCAGCCCGGTAGACCACCGAGCGGCCCGAGGGCAGCAGGTTGTGCACCAGGTAGACCCCCAGGGCATGCCGCACCAGGCGGGCGCTGGCAGCCACGGCCGGCTCGGGCGAGCCTTCCAGCTCGCCCAGGCGCTGGCGCAGGGCGGTGCGCAGGTCGGATCGGGTGAGGCGGTTGATGACCCCGCCCACCAGCTGCTCGCGCATGTCGGCCGGCACGGCGGCCAGGGTGCGGCCGTCGTCGGGGATATCATCCAGGGTCACTTTATCCGGCAGGGTGAAACCGGCCTGGATTTGATTCTTGCGCAGGGCTTCAGCCAGCTTCTGGGCCTGGGCTTCGAGGAAGCGCTTCACCAGGGCCGGCTGCAGGTCGTACAGGGCCTGCTGGGTTTCGTATTCAGCCTGGATGGCGGAGCTGCCGTCGGGATGCAGGCGAACGGGGTGGATTTTGGAGGAGGTGTTTTTAGGTGACATGGATGCTGGCTACCCGCTAATGTTGCTCCACAAATAAAGGGCTCCCATCTCACAGGCCATGAGGATGACTACGATGGCCTGGCCGAGGAAGCCGCTGGCGGCCTGGCTGGCGTCGCTTTCCAGGATAAAAAATCCGCCCAGGATGGCGGCAATGACCAGCCAGTACACAAGCTGCATGAGCAAATGGGGCAGGTTGCGGCCGGGGTTGGAAAAGAAATCGGGCAGGGGTTGGGTGGGGACGTTCAGCTTGCGGGCCAGGGCCGCGTCCAGGGGTTCCTGCTTGCGAAAACCGGTGCGAACGGTGATCTCGGGCGGGCAGGCGAACAGGTCGCCGGGCTCGGCCAGGCTGGCGGCGGCATGGATCCAGGAGCGGTCCCAGATCACCTTGAAATCGACGCTGTAGGTCATTTCGTTCACCAGGCTGCGGATGGTCACCAGGCTGCGGCGGGCAGCCAGCTCGTCTTCCACGTCGTGGACGATGCTCACCAGGAGCACATCCAGGTTGGCCGGGCTGGCCAGCCGGCGGATGGCCCAGCTGAATTTTACCGCGTCGGCATTGGGGTCGGGCACCAGCACAACCAGGCGCTGCGGGTTCTGGCGCCCGCCGTCGTTGGGCAAATAAGGTTTGGGAGGAAGAAGGGTGGTCATAATACTCCTGTAAATAATATTTCTTTTGTTTCAGCTGCGGGGCCAGGGCCCCGCAGCTGAAACAAAAACAGATCCTATCTCAATCACAAGAGTATAAGCAGGCGGCATAAAGGGGTAACAAAAATCTGGAGCAGACGTATAAAGAAAATATAAGGATTTCGAAAATGAATTGATAGATATTTTATAGATTTTATTGGGGACGTAGATAGCTCTTATCAAATAGGATAGTAATGCAGCAAAAGAAATTAATCCGGCGCACCACAGCTGCAGTGAGCGCCGGCACAAAATGGACAATTTTTTCAAAGGATCTGGAGGATCAAACTATGAACAAAGATATAGTTGTAGGCCAGTGGAAACAAATGCGCGGCCAGGTCAAAATGTGGTGGGGTGGGATCACCGACGACGATTTGGATCGTGTCGCCGGCAATTACGACGTCCTCACTGGTTTGCTTCAGGAAAAGCTTGGCTACACCCGCCAGCACGCAGAAGAGGAAATTGACAAGCGCGTGGCGGAGTATGAGGCCAGTCTGAAAAAGGAAACTGAACCCGCACCCGCTAAATAATCGCTGGGATGCCACGGGGCTGTCATGTTATTCCATGTTTTGTTTTCGGCGCAGAGCGCCGAAAACAAAACATGGAAATAACTTTGACAACCCCTTAGATTATTCAAAAGGAGAAATCTCATGTTGTGGACTATCATCGTAATTCTTGTCATCCTGTGGCTGCTCGGCTTTTTCGGTCGGAATATCAGCCCAAGGTTCCCACAAACCGGCAGTTGGATCCATGCGCTGATCGTTATCGCCGTCATACTCATCATATTGAACCTGCTGCATGTGATTTAAAACCCTCGCCCTTCGACTAACAAAGAGGGGCGGGGTGTTTTTTTGTGCGGCGAAGCCGCATAAAAAAACACCCCGCCCCTCTTTTATTGAGAAGAACCATTCCAGCCCTGCTGTTGGGTTACTGCCAGGGATTTATTAATTGCACACCACTGGCCATAAAATCAGGCGTATTCCTGGTCGCAACGATTAAATTATTTTGTAAGGCTGTTGCCGCAATTAAAGAATCAAATAAAGCCATTTTTGTTCCCATTTTATTGGTTCTGGCTCGTAATCCGCCCCAAACCAACATGGTTTGAGTGTCAAGGGGTAAAATCCGCTGCCCAAACCGGCCAACAACGCCTTCGTTCAGCCACACCAATAAATCGTTTTTCCGGTGCGAATCAGGCAAGGATTCAACCCCATTTTTAATTTCCCCAATCGTAATCGTGCTTAGGAACAGCATATCTTCATCAATTGACTTTACCCATTTAATTATTTTTTCTTCCGGCGCCCGGCGGGTAAATTCAGATAAAACACATGTGTCAATTAAGTAATTCATGGCTCAATCTCCACATCACGCTCTACACTTTTATCCCGTTCCAGGGGTAATTCAGAACCGCCGAAAGGATAGGCTAATAAAAAATCGGCTAAACTATTCCCATGCTGGATTAATTTTTCGTATTCAGCATACGGCATCACTACGACCGTATTTTTACCTCGCTTTGTAACGATTTGCGCACCCTCCCGAACCGCTTTTTCAACCATTTCGCTAAACTTGCTTTTCGCATCTTGCAGCTGCCAGATATTATTCATTCCATTATCCTTTCAAGAGACTAGACTGACTAGGTTTATTTATTGTACCATATTCAAGAGAGTCTGGCACACACTCCATCAAAAATTGCTATCCGCTGTTATATTTCGGCGCCGGCCGCCGTTGTTGATCTGGCCGGACCAAAAACTCCAGGCGCGCCATAGGTGTGCTTCGCCAAGGACGCCCGGCCTACGACATCTGAGGACGTATCAGGTTGTGAGCTTTTAGGGGCCACGCGAAGGGTGCTGTTGAGCGATTTGTTCAGGGGTATTGGCCTACCGCAGAATAAGCTCAACCGCACCATCACGACTATAATCATAATCAATTACCCGGTAAGTAAAAATCAGCGCAGCCGGTGTTCCGGCGTTCCAATCCAGCTTGGTGGATTGGGTTCTTGTGGCACTGCATTTCAGGAGGGATTTTAGATGAAGACATTCAAAGCTTTGGGGCGTAAATTTGGGCTGCTGGCCCTGTCTTTGTTGGTTCTGGCTCTGATGCTGCCTGCTTCGGCGGCCCATGGAACTGCGCCTGGTGCGCCTGCGGGCCCCGCCCCGGCGGACGGTGTGGTGGCGCCGGGGGATGCGCCCCAGGGGGGCGGGGCGGTGGCGGGTGGGCCGGGGCATGTGGTGCTGAATGGATTCGATTTTAAGCCGTTCAATCAAACGGTTGGCTACCAGTACTCGGCCATGGTCCTTGAAAACCCATCCGCCAGCGCCGCCAACTATTATGCTTCGGCGCATCTGCCCCAGGGAGCCACGCTCACCCAGGTGGTGGTCTACTTCCTTGATAATAACAGCACATCTGGGATGGATGTCGATGTCGCTTTGCTGCTGGCTAACGATTTCAGCACCACGGCCGCGACCATGGCGGTGGTCTCATCTTCTTCGGTTCCGGCTGGAGCGGTAGTCCATTATGCCGTTACCACCGCCATCACCAGCCCGGTGGTTGACAACGCCGCCAATAATTACCTGGTGCAGGTCAACCTGCCAAATTCAGCCAATGTTGGGCTGGTGGCGGTGCGCATCGACTACGATTACCCGGTTCTGCTGCCCCTGGTGCTGAAATAACCCCCCTGGGGGCGATTTCCTTCAGCGCATCACCAGCGGCAGATACGCTACTGGGGCCAGACTCGAATCGCCCGGCTGGCGCTCGACCGCGCCGATGTCGTAGCTGCCGTCGGATCCCGGGCGCGGCTGGCCGCGCTGATCGATGGCAGGCGCATCATTACCGACCACGCCGGCAATTGCCGGGCTGCCGGGCTTGAGCATATGCACCCGGGTGGGGCCGCCGTAGCTGCCCAGCCCCGTGAGCAACGGGTCGAGACCGTTGGGGTTGTGGCCGTTGACCAGGCTGGTCAGCGCGCAGCTGTTATCGCTGGAGATGCTAAACTTGGCGGTGGTGATTGTGCCGCTGCAGCTGCCACCCGCGGGGCTGTAGGCCAGGATGGTGTTGGTCAGAGTAGTTGTGGTGCCGGTCTGCATGAAGAGCGCCCCGCCTGTGGGGGCGGAATTGCTGCTCAAAGTCACGTTCACCAGGCTCACATCTAAATAGTTGTAGATGCCGCCGCCCTGGTTTGTGGCCGAGTTGCCGCTGAGGGTGGTATTGGTGAGCGTGGCCGTGGCGAGGTTGTACAGGCCACCGCCAGTGCTGGCCGAGTTGCCGCTGAGCGTGGAGGTATTCACGATGGCCGTGGCGTAGTTGAAAATACCGCCGCCGCCGCCGCTGGAGTTGCCGCTGACAGTGACATTGTTCAGCGTCAGCGTGCTGCTGCCGTTGTTGTAAATGGCGCCGCCGTCGTCATAACTTGAGTTAGCGCTGAGGATGACATTGTTGAGTGTCGCCGCGCTCGTGCCATCGTTGAAGATGCCGCCGCCGTCGTTGGCCGAGTTGCCGTTGAGGGTGCTCTGTGAAATGGTCAGCGTACCGAGGTTGCGAACTGCGCCGCCGGTGGCGGCGGTAGTTTGGGTGGGGGTCTGGTTGGCATTGAGCTGGCTGCCGCTGATCGATACGTTTCCGGTGGCAGTGATGTTCAAACCCCCGCCCCCGCCGTTCCCACTGCCATTGGCCGTATTGCCGTTGATCTGGCTGCTGCTGATCACGACTGTCCCGCCTACATCCAGGCCGCCGCCCTCATGGACCGTGGCGTGATTGTTCAGCACCATCGTATTGATCAGGGTAAGCGTGCCGCCGCTGTCGATGGCGCCGCCGTACTGCGACTGGTTGTTCTCGATCAGGCTGTTC
>Ga0182021_10011916_pt1 | contig 10332 bp, 12 predicted proteins | sample 612E3MmetaG_FD_120493 | JGI IMG/M metagenome (GOLD analysis project Ga0182021, IMG submission 120493) | Permafrost microbial communities from Stordalen Mire, Sweden - 612E3M metaG (Illumina Assembly) | ecosystem: Environmental > Terrestrial > Soil > Wetlands > Permafrost | place: Sweden... | reverse complement strand
CTTGTAGCGGGCGAGGGCGTCGCCGATGGAATAGTTGCGGACGTGGCCGATGTGGAGGGTGCCGCTGGGGTAAGGCAGCATTTCCAGGACGTAGAATTTCGGCTTGGTGGAAGTCTCTTCGGCCTGGTAGAAATCGGCGTTCCGCCAGCGCTCGTGCCACTTCAATTCGATCTGTATATGGTCGTAGGGCTTCTCGGGCATAAGGGCTGCTTGTTTTGGGGACTGAGTTTCATGGTAGCAAGCGGCGCGGGGGGGTGTGCTTACGGGCCGGAATTGCCCAACGCGCGGCCGTCTGACGGGATGGGCCGCCAGCCCGCGAGTGTTCATCAAGACATGGTGGGGCAGACGCCCGGCAGCAGGCTGGTCGAGGCGCATTTGTAACGGATGGACAGGCCGGGAGGCCGGTCCCACTTTGCTAGGCGAGGCGCTGCTGGGCGGCGTAGGAGACTGTCTCAGGGACGGGGCGCGAGGAACTGCGGGCGTACTCGGGCGCCATCGCCGGAATTTCCCAGGGCACGGGGAATTCGAGCAGGCAGCGCGGACAGATGTACTTGCCGTGCATGGGCCACATAGCTTTGTGGTGCATACTCTTGCACCAGGTGGAGCGAATAAAGTCAATCATAGTTCTAACCTCCGAGTCACTCTTTCCGCAGCAATTCACGTGCCAAAGACAGGGGAAGGATTAGGAAGTAGAGCGGCGGCGGGCCTAAACCTTCCCTGCCGATCAGCCGATATGTTGTTTATGAATGAACGGCGCAAACCGCGCTTCGAGGCGAACCAGCTAGTTTGGATCACCCTCTTCGGTGAACCCGACATCCGGCTTCACGCGCGCATTAAGAACGTCTCCGAACGCGGGATTGGGCTCGAACTCCAGGGTTCCGTGGCTATCGGCACGGCCCTCAAATTCGAAGTTGACGATTCGCTCATCCTGGGCGAGGTGATCTATTGCCGCGAAGACAAAGGCTCATTTTATGTGGGGGTGGAACTCGAGCAGGCCCTGTGCGGACTGGGGGCGCTGGCCAAGGCACTCGGCGCCTTCTCGGATACGTCGTCAGGCGCGCAGCAGGAAGAGCCCGTGAAAGAACGCCGCCGCGAGCAGTAGCAGCAGGCCCATCAGGAGGATGATCGCCGCCCGTTGCGCCTTGTGGCCCCGCATGAGGTCGCGGTGAAGCAGTCTCCGCATGGCATCGTCCACTCCTGGGTACAAAGATGCATCAAAATGTTCCCGGGTTTCGAGAACTGACGGGGATTGACGGGGACGGGCGGGGACTGACCGGGGCGCGGCCGGGGACTGGGCTGGGTCTGGGTGTGACCCCGGATTTTCGCACTGGGGTGTCTGTCGCCCAGTGTTCTGTCCCAGTGTTCTGTCCCAGTGTTCTGTCCCAGTGTTCTGTCCCAGTGTTTCACCCAGGCCCGCTTTCGTTTGGTATGGTGGTGTTGCTATGAGCAGACGCGCGGCGGTCTTCGGAGCCGCCGGACAGTTGGGCACTGAGCTGGTCCGCGAACTCCTTCAGCGCCGGTTCGCGGTGATGGCGTGGGATCGCTCGCAGGTGGACATCACGGACCCGGCCGCGGTGCAAAATGCGCTGGCCAATTACGACGCCGAGGTTGTGTTCAACGCGGCCGCCTACAATCAGGTCGATGTCGCCGAGAAAGAGCCGCAGGCCGCCTTTCTGGTGAACGCGCTGGCGGTGCGCAACCTGGCGCTCGCCTGCCGCCAGATGGACGCCCAACTGGTCCACTTCTCCACCGATTACGTTTTCGATGGCTGCGCCCGGCATCCCTATGTGGAGGAGGATCCTACCCACCCCTTGGGCGCCTACGCCGTCTCCAAACTGGCGGGCGAACTTTACGCCCAGGCCTACCTGGACCGCGCCCTGGTGGTGCGCACATCCGGCGTTTTCGGAATCGGCGGACTGGCCAACGGCCGGGGCAATTTCGTCGAGCTGATGCTGCGCCTGGCGGCCTCCCCGAGTCCCATACGGGTGGTCGAGAACCACATCGCCTCGCCTACTTTTGCCCCGCTGCTGGCCGCCCGGACGCTGGACCTGGTGGAGGGCAACATGTCCGGCCTCTTCCACATCGGCGGCGGCGCCCCGACATCCTGGTTCCAATTCGCCCGCCTCATCTTCGAAGCGGCGGGGATAGACCCGGTCCTGGCCGCCACCGACGAGCGCGAATACCGCACTCCCGCCCGCCGCCCCAAGTACTCCGCCCTCTCCAATGCCAAAATGGAGCGTGCAGGGCTGGCCCCCATGCCGCCACTCCGCGAAGTCCTGGTCAGCTACTTCGCCGGGCGCCCGGCGGCGCCAACGGGGAAAAGAGTCTGACGGGAGTGGAGGGAAGAAGTCCGAACTGCGCTCGGATGGACAGGCCGGAGGCCTATCCCACTCTCATTTCCCCTGCGGCTTGATGGCGTAGTACCCCTTGCGTGCCTGCGCCTTCAGTTCCTTGTTCGCCAGCCGTACGTCCAGGTGCCGGTATCCGCCATCCTTCACTTCGTTGCTCGGCGTATAGGCGATCGAGTACTGGCTCCGCATTTCGTCCTGAAGTTCCTTGAACACGTCTTCGAGCGAGTGCCGGCGATCCACCTTGTACACGCGCCCGCCCGTCTCATCGCTCATCTTGCGCAATTCACCTTCTCCCAGACCGCCGCCGCCGAACGACCCGAAACCGCCGCCATAGGCCCGCGGATCGGAGTAGTCGATGGAATAAATCACCGCGTCGGCTTTCTGCGCCGCCTCGATCGCCTGGTTACGCGTCATGCGGCTTCCCTGGTCGACGCCATCGGTGATCACCACGATCACCTTGCGCCCCACCTCGCCCTTCAGCTTCTCGTCCGCCGCCAGGTAAATCGCGTCGTACAGCACCGTGCCTCGCGGCCCGCCCATGGTCGGCACCGGTCCCGGATGGATCCCGCCCACTCCCGACGATACGCGTAGCTGGCTCAGCCCCTCGGTCAGCAGCCGGGCGCTGCCGGTGTAATCCTGCAGCAGTTCGTTCTCTTCCCCGAAGCTGATCAGGAACGCCAGATCCTTCTTCCGCAGCACGTCGCGGAAGAACTGCGACGCCGCGCTGCGTTCGATATCGATCAGGTTGCGCTGGCTGCCGCTCACGTCCACCAGCAGGCCGATGGTCAGCGGCAAGTCGGTTTCTTTGGTGAAGTACTTGATGGTCTGCGCCTTGCCATCCTCCAGAACGATGAAATCCTCCTTCTGGAGGGTGGGGATCAGCGCCCCCCGCTTATCCCGGACGCTGGCCAGAATATTGACCACATCCACATCGACTTTGATGGTGGGCATCTGATCCTGCGCCAGCAGAACGCCGCCCATTGTGAGCACGGTAAGTTTGAGTATTCGCATCCCGGTACAATAGGGTGGACGCACCGCGCCGCGTTCGTGTTTCACCATGAAGCAAGCCATTCACCACCTCCGCACCAGCGATCCGGTGCTCTCCGCCATTATCGAACAGGTAGGCGAATATGGTATCCAGTTCCGCCCGGCGGATTTCGAGACGCTGGTCAAGTCGATCGTCTTCCAGCAGCTCAGCGGACGGGTCGCCAATGTCATCTTCGGCCGGCTTTCCGCCGCCGTCAAGGGCGTAGTCACGCCCGAAAGCGTCCTCAAACTCCGCCCCTCGCGCATGCGCTCGCTGGGGCTCTCCACCCAGAAGGTCGCCTACATCCGCGACCTGGCGCGCCACACCCGCTCCGGCAAAGTGGTCTTCCAGGATCTCGCCGCCCTCGCCGACGACGAGGTGATCCAACGCCTCACCGAGGTGAAAGGGATCGGCGTCTGGACGGCCCACATGTTCCTGATGTTCGCGCTCCAGCGCACCGATATTCTCCCCACCGGCGACCTGGGCCTCCGCAACGCGATCCGCAAGGCGTACCATCTGGAAGCCCTGCCCACCGCCGAGGAGATGGAGCGGATGGCCGGCCGCTGGCGCCCCTACTGCACGGTGGCCAGTTGGTACCTCTGGCGCAGCCTGGAGAGCGACGCCAACCTGTAGGCGCGGCCGGGGGTTGCTGTTGCGGGGCAGCTTGGTAAGCTGCGGCCGGTTGGCAATCGGCCCGACCCAGAGGGTACCCCGCGCGTTGGCACCGGAAAGCGGCGGTAGCCAACCGCCGCGCAGGCTGCCAGCCTGCCCCACACCACCTCACCGATGCTGCCTTGTGTCGTACACCGTCTGCCAGGCGAGCCTACGCCGAGTACTTCTGCTTCCACTTCGCCAACTCGGCCTGGAGCGACGCCTTCACCGTCATGAACTGCGGATTATCGTACTGGTTGAGCTTCTCGCGCGGGTCCACCCTGTCGTCGTATAGCTCGCCTGGCCCCTTACCCTCATCGTGCGCGACCAGCTTATAGCGATCGCTGCGAGCCATCGCGGTATCGCCATACTGGGCGAATACGGTGGTGCGCCACGGCTGCTTCCTGGGCAGCGGCTTGCCGCTGGCCAGCGCCAGGTAACTGCGACCGCAGAGATTGCGGTCCGGCAGTTCGGCGGGGGTGATATCGCAGATGGTGGGGACCAGGTCGTAGGCGCTGACCATCTCCGGCCGGGTGGCTAGCGGCACCACATGCCCCGACCAACTCCACACCATCGGCGTGGCTATGGCTTCTTCATACATGTTCACCGGGTCCGACGCATCGCCCGAGGCCCACAGGCCGTGCCGCCCGAAGAGCGATCCGCACGGCGAGGTGAGGATGATGAGCGTGTTGTCCAGCAGCTTCTTCCGGGTGATCTGAGCCAGCAGCGCGGCGATTTCGAGATCGAGGGCCGTGGTGGCAGCCGCCACGCGCCGCAGATTGGCCAACAGCGGCGGGCCCAGCATCTCCTTGCCGCGCGCCGCGTTCCTGGCCGCGGCTTCCTGCGCGAACGTGTCCAGCTTGGCCTGCGCGTAAGCGCCCGCGTCCGGCAGGGTGGCGTAGGGCGCGAACGCAGCCGTCAGGAAAAATGGCTTGGCGGCGCTCTGCGCGTCGAGGAACTTCGCGGCTTCCGCGCCGCCCGCGCTAGTGCCGCACGCGTACCCGATCCCGCCCAGCAGTTTTTCCAGCGTGACCTCGCCCGAGTCCTTGAGCTGCATGGTGGTGCGCCCGGTGAGCAGCGCGGCGCGCGCCTTGTCGGCCATCGGGGCGCAGGCGTAGTGGTTCAGGAAGCGGGTACCAGTCTGCGCCAGGCGGTCGATGTTGGGCGTGCGCACCTCCCGATTGCCATAGCAGCCCAGTAACCAGGAGGGCAGTCCGTCCACCAGGATCAGCAGGACATTGGGTTGTTCACCCAGCTTCCTGGTAGCGGCGAGAGAGGGCAGTGCAAGACTGCCGAGGAAAAAGTGGCGGCGCGATAGATTCATGGGCGAAATATAAGTATAAGACGGCGCCGGTGCGGGGCGGGGCCGAACCGGCTGTCACACTCTTGATATAGTTGGTTTGGGCGATGAATATTCCGAATGCGCTGACCATTCTCCGGATCTTCTTCGTGCCTATGCTGGTGGCGGCGCTGGTCCAGGAGACCGGCTGGCTCCAGATGGGCGGCGTAAGGGTGACTAACGACTGGTTGTCGCTAGCCATTTTTCTGGTTGCCGCGGGCACGGATCTGCTGGATGGTTACCTGGCGCGGCGCTGGAAGCAAGTGACCACCATCGGCACGCTGCTCGACCCCATCGCCGACAAGTTGCTGATCTCCGCGGCCCTGATTTCGCTGGTGCAGATTCGCTCGCTTCCCGGTTGGATGGCGGTGTTGATCATCAGCCGCGAGTTCGCCGTTTCCGGATTGCGCAGCATCGCGGCCGCCGAAGGCTACACCATCAAGGCCAGCGATCTGGGCAAGACCAAAATGTTCTGCCAGGTGGTGGCCATCTCGGTGATGATGCCGAGCGTACGCCACCCGGCGCTTCGGCCCGTCGGCCTGGCGCTGATGTGGGGCGTGGTTTTCTTCTCGCTGGCTTCGGCGGTCAGCTATTTCGCCAAGTTCTGGCACAAGGTGGATGAGAGCGTCAAGCACCGGCGCCGAAGGGAACTGCTCACGCTGGAGCGCAAGCGGCAGCGCGCCATGATGCGTCAGAGACGGTCGGCCGGCTCGGCGGGCGTCGAAGGCGGCTTGGGCGGCACAATCTGGAAGCCGCCGGAAGTGAACTGAATCGTCCGCACCTGGCCCTTGGGTCCAGCCGGGCCGATGGGCTTGCCATTCAGCGAAATCGTCACCCCGCCGGCATTGCCCAGGCGCAGCACGACATCCTTGACGCCTTCCACGGTGCGCGTAGTGTGGGCTCCCAAGGTGTCTGAGAACACGTACTTGCCGTCGGCGCGCGCCAGCACCCAGGCGGATTCATCCGCCGTGATCTCGACATGCACGGTGGCATCGGGATTGGGCGGCGTCACCCGGGCCGGGGCGGGCGCCGGCGCCGGCTCGGCCGGCTGTGGCTCCACCGGCTTTTGCTCCGCCGGTTTTTGCTCCGCGGGTTTCTGCTCCGGCGGCGGCTGCTCCAATACCTGCGGAGGCGTCGCGGCGGGTTCCACGGGCGATGGAGATGGCGCGGTCACGCTGGGCGCCGGGGCCGCGGGGGCCGCAATCCCCGAGGGGGCCGGCGCGGCCGGGACCTGGGGACGGGCCTGCGCGACCACGGGCGATTTCGGACGCTGCATCCAGGTATAGACCGCCGAGCACAGCAGCATCACCGCCACCAGGACCACGGCGGAGAGCCAGCCCGACCAGCGGAACCGTTTGTCGCCGACGGTCTCCCATTCGTCGACCTTGGGCACTTGAATCGGCGACACACCCCCCGGCTTCGGGCGCTCGGGAAATGGCTGGATTTCCTCCACGGGTCCCATGGCCTGCTGCATCCGGCCGGCAATCTCTTCTTCATCCAGGCCGAGAAGCCGGGCGTACTGGCGCACGAAGCTCTTGGCGAAAACACCGCCGGGGAGCTTGTCGTACTCATCGGCTTCAATCGCCTGGAGCATGCGGGTGGAGATCTTCAATTCATTGGAGATCTCCTCCAGTTGGAGATTGCGCTTCAGTCGTGTGCGGCGCAGCGTGTCGCCAACGGGTATCATAAGTAGGGAGAAAGTGCCCTGCCTCTAAGCTCATAATATAACAGGGAATAAGCGCCGCGCCGGGGACGGACAAGACTGCCATGAAATTCCGGCGCCTTTTGCCGGAATTTCATGGCAGCCCTGTCTGTCCCAGGTTCCCAACAAGCGCAAGCCGGCCGGCGCCTGTTAGCATAGGCAGTTGATCTCCGTGGTAGTGGTGAACTGGAATCGGAAGGAACTGTTGCGCGCGTGTCTCGGTTCGCTCGCGCGGCAGAAAAATGCCGACTTCGAAACCATCGTGGTGGACAACGGCTCGAGCGACGGATCGGCGGAGATGGCCGCCAGCGAGTTCGGCGCGCGGGTGATTCGCAACCGGGAGAATCGCGGCTTCTGCGCGGCCAACAACCAGGGGATCGCGGCGGCGCGCGGCGAGTTCGTCGCCCTGCTCAACAACGATGCCGAGGCGGAGCCGGACTGGCTGGCGGAACTGGAGCGCGCCTGCGCCTCGCGGCCCGAAATCGGCATGGCGGCCAGCAAGGTGCTGGTGTGGGAAGACCCGTCGCGCATCGATAAGGCCGGGCACCTGATGTTCCCCGACGGGCAGAATCGCGGGCGCGGCTCCGGCGCGCTCGACTGTGGGCAGTTCGACCGCGAAGAGGAAGTTCTCTGGCCGGACGGATGCGCCGCCATGTACCGCAAGCGGATGCTGGAGGAGATCGGCGGCTTCGACGAAGATTTCTTCGCCTATGGCGACGATGCCGAACTCGGCCTGCGCGCGCGCATCGCGGGGTGGCTATGCCTGTACACGCCGCGCGCCGTGGTGCGTCACCATCGCGGCTCCACACTGGGCAAGGATTCGGGGTGGCGGCTGGAACTGATCGAGCGCAATCGCGTCCTGCTGGCGGTGAAGCTGTTTCCCTGGAGCCTGCTCGCGCTCAATCCGTTCTACTACGCCGCGCGCCTGGCGGCGGGAGCGCTGCTGGCGCACGGCGGCCAGGGCGATACGGCGCACTTTCCCGGCGCCGGGGGCAAACTGGCCATCGTGCGCGCGCTGGCGGCAGGGGATTTCGCGGCGCTCCGCCTGATTCCACGCATGCTCGGCAAACGCGCGCAGATCCGCCGCATACGGCGGCTCACGCCCGGCCAGGTGCGGCGCCTGTTACGAGCGCACCGCCTGAGCCTGACGGAGGTGGCATGAGCGCCTGCCTGATGTGCGGATCGGGCGATTTCACCGCGCTCTTCCACGGTTCGGACCGTTTGTATCACACCACCACCAGACAGTTCTCCGTGGTGTGCTGCGGCCAGTGCGGGTTGCAGCGCCTGGATCCGGCACCGACGCCAGAGGAGCTCAAGCGCTACTATCCGGACAACTATTGGTTCGCGCCCGGCGAGAGCGCGGCCAGCCGGTTGGAAGAAGCGTACCGGCGGCTGGTACTGCGCGATCACGTGCGGTTTGCGGCGCAGGCGCTGGCTGGTTCCACGGCGCGCGGCCGGCTGCTCGACGTGGGCTGCGGCGGCGGATTGTTCCTCGGCATGATGCAGGAACGCGGCCTGCGCGTGGTGGGTCTGGACTTTTCGCGCGAGGCGGCCGGCATCGCCTGGCGGCGGCAGGGGGTTCCGGCGCTGGCCGGCGATCTGGAGCGCGCCCCGCTGCGCGCCGGAAGTTTCGCGGGGATTACCATGTTCCACGTGATGGAGCATCTCTACGACCCGCGCGCGTACCTGGCGGCGGCGCGCGAATTGCTGGCGCCGGACGGCCGGCTGGTGGTGCAGGTGCCCAACGCCGCCTCCTGGCAGGCACGCCTGCTGGGCCGCGCCTGGAACGGCGCCGACATCCCGCGCCACCTGACCGATTTTCGCGGCAGCGACCTGGAGAAGATGCTGGAGAGCGCCGGCTTCGAGGTGCTGCGCCGCAAGTATTTCTCGCTGCGCGACAACCCGGCGGGGCTGGCCAGCAGCCTGGCCCCGTGGCTCGACCCCATGGCGCGGCGCGTGCGGCGCGTCGCCGAATCGGGCGGCGCGCGGCTGGCGAAGGATCTCGCCTATTTTGCGCTGGTGGTGGCATCGCTGCCGTTCGCGGTGGCCGAAGCGGCATGCGGCGCGGGAGCGACGGTGATGATGGAGGCGAGACGCAGATGATGCACCTGGGACCATACAGGCCGTGTCTTTCCCCGCGGAGACGCAGAGACGCAGAGACATACGCAGAGAAGAATCACGCAAGTGAAGATCTGAGAGCGTCGATCCATGCGCCACGAGAGGAAAGTTTGAGTTCTCCTCTGTCCCTTGGTTTCGTATTTGTCTTCTCGGCGCTTATCTCTGCGTCTCTGCGTCTCCGCGGGGAATCGTATCTCCGGGCCACAACGGAGGCGCGACCACGATGAGCTACACCGGGATCGCCTACCGGTTGCCGGGGCCTCTGCGGCGGCACATCCTGTATTTCGAAAGTCAGATCGAAGACGCAGTGGCGGCCTTTGCGCGCGGGCTGCCGGCGGGAGCGCGCGTGCTGGATGCGGGTTCCGGCGAGGGGCAGTACCGGCATCACTTCACGCGTCAACGCTATTGGGGAGTCGATCTCGCGGTGGGCGACGCGGCGTGGGATTACAGCCAGGTCGATGCCGTCGCCGATCTCACGGCGCTGCCTTTCCGCGCGGCAACCTTCGACGCCGCGGTACACATTGTCACCATCGAGCATCTCAAGGAACCGGGCCGCGCGCTGGCCGAGATCGCGCGCACGCTGGCGCCGGGCGGCACACTTCTGATCGCGGCGCCGCAAGAATGGGAAGTCCACCAGGCGCCGCACGATTATTTCCGCTACACGCGCTACGGCCTCGCCTACCTGCTGGAGCAGGCCGGCTTCGAGGTGCGCGAGATGCGCGCCGTTGGCGGCTACTTCCGTCTGCTGGCCCGGCGCCTGCTCAACGGGCTACAATTCTTCACAGGAGGCATTCGCTGGCTATTGTTTCTTCCGGCCGCGATGCTGCTGGTCCCTCCGGCGCTGGTTCTGCCGCTGGTGGACGCTCTAGACCGAGACCGTAATTTCACGCTCGGCTACCTCTGCACGGCGCGCAAACGCGCCCAGTGATGGCCGCAAGAGTCGCTCATGCCGGACGCGAAGTCTCAATGCAGGATGGCAATGACGCTTGATGAGGCAACCGCTCCCTCAGAAGCTGAGAAGAAATGCGCCCGCAAGCGGGCGTTGGCAAGCTGAAGCATGCCCCACCATTGCAGACAAACAACTTGCGGCTTTGTGGGACAGGCGCTTTCGCCTGTCAACCGATTTTTTCTCAGCTTCTCACGG
>Ga0182021_10011915_pt1 | contig 10332 bp, 10 predicted proteins | sample 612E3MmetaG_FD_120493 | JGI IMG/M metagenome (GOLD analysis project Ga0182021, IMG submission 120493) | Permafrost microbial communities from Stordalen Mire, Sweden - 612E3M metaG (Illumina Assembly) | ecosystem: Environmental > Terrestrial > Soil > Wetlands > Permafrost | place: Sweden... | reverse complement strand
CTGCCCTGAGTTTATCGCGGGACTCCCTCTCCCTTCAGGGGAGAGGGCTGGGGTGAGGGTGTTTTGAAGTGGATCGTTCCGCCAACACAGGGAATAGCGCAAACTGTAGGGCGGGAATGGTTGAGGTCTCGAAACCTTCCCGCCGGTGGGCCTAATGCGAATAGCTGATATCTTGTTGACGGCGTTTCGATGGATTCGTAAGGTACGTTGAATTCAATAAGCGAGAGGACAGAGAAATGAACAAACTGATAAGCGGAGTTCTGATCGCGAGTACAACGGCATTTCTGGCGGGCTGCGAGTGGGGGGGCGGAGGCGGCGGGTGGGACAGCCGCTACAACTTCGTCAACTTCAGCGGAAGTTATCAAGGAAGTCCCCTTGTGAGCGCTTATAGCGCCACCGGCGGTGGCGGAGGCTCAACTGCATCCGGAGAAACTTTCGTTAACTACAACGAGTCGACGACAAGGAATATTCAATCATTGACCGTTATTTCAGGATCGGTTGCTCATCCGACGATTCTGGCGGGCAGTTTTTCTATTACTGGCTCAGGGGTTTTGTCTGGCTTTAGTGCGCACGATAACGGAAGTGGCGGCATTGTCGGCGATTCTTTTGTCTTGGGAGGCCAATCCATAGCAGTCTCTGGATTCATTGTTTACGGGACAGGTCAGTGGTCCATAAACTTTTCACCTGCCTCGCCGATTGATACCAGCACAACACTCGCGATATCGTATTCGCAAGTGGTGCCTCCCGGGTCCGGCGGTGCCGGATCTGGGACACCCGGCAGCACGAAGGTCACCATTCTCGCCTTCAACGTTCAACAGAGCGGGAACCAGTTGAAGATCATTGACAATAACGGGAGCGTGTACGACGGCTCTTTTGGCGACATCCGGACTACCGGTGGCACCAGTCAGGATACGGCGAATCCGACATTCGCCAACGGGGACGAGATTATCGGCCAGTACTCGGCCAGCGGCACGGACGCGGCCGGGATCAAGGTCAAAATGGTGGGCACGTTCCAGGCGACCGTCGCGGGGGTTTCGTCAACGACCGGCGGCGGAACATCCGGCGGCGGAACGACGACAACGTCCCTGACCTTGGGCAACCGCACCATGTTGGGCACGTGGGTCGAAGACGGCGGCGCGACGGGCAACATCAATGGCCACGCGGCCTCGGTGACGGTCAGCACTACTTCGACGTCATCATCAACCAACACCGTGCATTGAGGTCAGCGTCAGCCACGATCGGGGCCAGTCCTTGGCGGTCTTCAAGGTCTGGCCCCGTTCGATTTTTTGAAGTAGCGCCGCAGTGGCGGCAGGGGGAGATAGGGTTCCCGATCATGTAGGGCTGGCGCTTGCGCCACGCCGGACACCGGCACGCCGCAAGCGGCGGCCCTACAAAGACAGAAGGTCAGCGCGTCACTGACACCCTGATATTTCGGAGTCTGAAACAGGAGCGAAAAAGACCATGCGTACCCGTGAATCATTGGTTGCCTCGATAACGGTGGGTCTGATCGCCTGCATGGCGGCAGTTGCCGATGAGCCTCTTCCCACCGCGCCGATGGCAGGACCTGTTGTCTCGGCTCCCGCGGCGGCGACACAGGAGGTCGCCGCGGGGTCCGCCACGGCCGCCCAACTCCGGGCTGAGGCCGAAGCGTTGCAGTCCAGCAACAAATGGGTCGAGGCCCGGGAGAAGTACTGGGCGGCCTTGGACGCGAAGCCGGCCGAGGCGGTTCGGCTCGCGATCGAAGAGCGCCTCGGCAAACTGAACCTGGAGCTGGCGCGCAAACCCTGGCCCATTCCGGAAAAGATCGTCTATACGGTTCAGCCCGGCGACTCGGTCAAGCGGATTGCCCAGAAGAACGGCTGTACGATCGAGTTGATGATCGAGAATAACGAGCTTGCCAATCCCGACAAGATTCTTCCCGGCAAACGGCTCAAGGTATTCACGGGGAAATTCGCGGTGGCCGTCAACAAGACCCGGAACGATTTGCTGTTGACCCTGAACGGGCGATTCTTCAAGCGTTACCGCGTGGGCACGGGCAAGTATGGCAAAACGCCGGCCGGCGCGTTCATCGTGGGCGATCGCGTGAAGGAGCCCGCCTGGTACAAGGATGACGGCGAGGTCGTGCTCTACGGGACGAAGGAGAACATCCTGGGGACGCGTTGGCTGGGTCTCAAGACGACGAACACCGCCGAGGACGTGAAAGGCTACGGCATCCACGGCACGTGGGAGAACGACAGCATCGGCAAAGCCGAAAGCTCCGGCTGCATCCGATTGCGGAACGAAGACGTGGAGGAGCTCTACGTTCTCGTGCCGGGCGGGACGGCGGTGGAAATCCAAGAATGATGGTTAATGGTTCCCGGGGAATGGTTGATGGTTGGAGAGGAATGGTTGATGGTTTATGGTTGATGCGGGGAACAACGGCGAGAGTAGGCAACCTGCTGGCATTCGGCGCGTTGAGGATATGCCCGTATATCAATTGCTTTATCTGTTGGCCGAAGTCGAACGACGCAGTCGCGACTATCCGCGGGACTTTGTGTGGCTCCGTGGTCAGAAACTCCGATCCTCCGAATCTGTGTGCGCAAACTTGACCGAGGGCTTCTACTCGCAATACAGCACAGAGTACTTGCAATGTCTTTTCCGCTGCCGTCGTGAGGCGCGCGAAACACAAACGCACATGTGCTATGCTCGTGACGTGGGTATGCTAGAGAAGACCATTGCAGTGGATCTTTTGGGCCGATATGAGGACGGACTTGTCCAGATCAGTCAGTTGATCTCAAGCGTTGAGCGAAAGATAAGCAACTATGGGAAGAGCAAACCCGTCGCGAGCGTCCACGAAATCACGGAAGAATATGTTGTCGGCGACGCCTCGAACCATCAACCATTAACCATCAACCATTAACCATTCTCTGCTCGAACCATTAACCATTCCCCATTCCCCCTCCCCCCCATGCACCCCTACAGAACCCATCACTGCAACGAATTGCGCGTCGAACACGTCGGCCAGACCGTCCGGGTTTCCGGCTGGGTATTCCGGAAACGCGACCACGGCCAGCTTTTGTTCATTGACCTGCGGGATCACTACGGCGTGACCCAGGTCGTGATCCAGCCGGACCGGTCTTTCTTCGATGCCTGCCAGAAGATCCGTCCTGAGAGCGTCGTCATTGTGACGGGCACCGTCGTTGCCCGCAGCGAGGACACCCTCAACCCGGGGCTTGCCACGGGCGCGATCGAGGTGGTGGCCTCCGAGGTCACGGTCGAAAGCGAGGCGGAGCCGCTTCCGTTTCAAGTGAGCTCGGAAGAGGAAGGGCCGGAGGATACCCGTTTGCGCTACCGGTTCCTCGACCTGCGGCGCGACCGCCTGCACCGCAATATCCTGCTTCGTTCGCGAACGATCGCCAGCCTGCGCCGCCGCATGCTCGGGCACGGCTTCACGGAGTTCCAGACGCCGATTCTCACCAGCAGTTCTCCGGAAGGGGCGCGGGATTATCTCGTTCCCAGCCGCGTGCATCCGGGCCGGTTCTACGCGCTGCCCCAGGCGCCGCAGCAGTTCAAACAACTGCTCATGGTCGCCGGCTTCGACCGCTACTTCCAGATTGCGCCGTGCTTCCGCGACGAGGACGCCAGGGCCGACCGCTCGCCGGGCGAGTTCTATCAGCTCGACGTGGAGATGTCCTTCGTCACGCAAGACGACGTTTTCGCGGTCGTCGAGGACGTGATCCACGGGGTGTTCGCGGAGTTCTCCAAGTGGACGATGGACAAGCCGCCGTTCCAGCGCATTCCGTACGCGGCCTCCCTGGTGAAGTACGGCACCGACAAGCCCGATCTGCGCATTCCGATCGAGATGGCGGACGTGTCGGACGTCTTCCGCGCGTCGAAATTCAACGCATTCCGAACCGGGGTCGAGAAAGGCGGCGTCGTGCGCGCGATCCCGGTGAAGGGGATCGCGGACAAGCCTCGCAGCTTCTTCGACAAGCTTGTCGAATACGCCCAATCCATTGGCTCGAAAGGGTTGGCGTATCTCGTCTGGGAGGGCGGGATCGTGAAAGGGCCGATCGTGAAGTTCCTGTCCGCCGAGGAGATCGCGACGCTCGCTGCCCGCGTTAACATGCGCGAGGGGGACGTCCTTTTCTTTGTGTGCGACGGGGCCCGTGCGGTCAACAAGATCTGCGGCGAGCTCAGGACGAAATTGGGCCGCGATCTCGACCTCATCGAGAAGGACGCGTTCCGCTTCTGTTGGATCGTGGATTTTCCGATGTTCGAGTACGACGCGGAGAACCGCTGTATTGCGTTCTCGCATAACCCGTTTTCCATGCCCCAGGGCGGGATGGACGCGTTGTGCGGGAAGGATCCCCTGGAGATTCTGGCGTACCAGTACGACATCGTGTGCAACGGGGTGGAGCTTTCCAGCGGCGCGATCCGGAACCACAGCCCGGAGATCATGTACAAGGCTTTTGCGATCGCCGGGTATTCCCGGGAGGACGTGGACCGCCGGTTTGGCGGCATGATCAACGCGTTCAAGCTGGGGGCGCCGCCGCACGGCGGCATCGCGCCAGGAGTGGACCGCATGGTCATGCTGCTTGCCGGCGAGAGCAACATCCGGGAGGTCATTGCCTTTCCCATGAACCAGAAGGCGCAGGACCTGATGATGAACGCGCCGAACACCGTGAGCGAGAAGCAACTGCGCGAACTCCACATCAAGCTATCGTTGCCGAAGCAGGACAAAGGAACGGTTGATGGTTAATGGGAACCGAGAAACGAAGTTGTCTCCAATCGGTCGCGGATCCGGAATGAACGTTTCAAAAATGACGGTTCGTGAGGATGGAGGAGGGTGGGAGGATCGTGCTGTCAAGACGGCTGGCCGGCCGCGCATGCTTTCTCCGTCCGCCGCGCTCCGATGGAATAGTTCCATGTTTCAGCCATCAACCATTAACCATCAACCATTAACCATGTCTTTATGACTCTCACCGGCATAGGCTTCGATATCCACCGGTTCGCGCGGAGGCGCCGTCTGGTGCTCGGCGGCGTGGACATTCCGCATCCCGTCGGCCTGCTGGGTCATTCGGACGCCGATGTGTTGTGCCACGCCGTGGCTGACGCCTTGCTCGGCGCCATGGCCGACGGCGACATCGGGAAACATTTCCCCGACACGGAGTCGCGTTGGAAGGACGCCGACAGCCTGAAACTGCTGGCCGCGGCCGCGAGGCGCGTGAAGTCCCGGGGCGGCCGGGTCGTCAACGTGGACGCCACGGTCCTGGCGGAGAGACCGAAAATCGCGCCGCACGTCGAGTCCATGCGGAAGAACCTCGCCAAAGCCATCGGAATCCCGGCGGCGCGGGTTTCCGTGAAGGCCACGACCCTGGAGCGGTTGGGCGCCCTCGGACGGCGAGAGGGAATCGCCGTCATGGCCGTGGCGGGAGTGGAGAAGAAGTGAACGTCTTTAACACACTCACGCAGCATCTGGAGGAGTTCACGCCCCTCGACGGCAACCGCGTGCGGATGTACACGTGCGGACCGACCGTTTATAACTTCGCGCATATCGGGAATTTCCGCGCCTACCTTTTCGAGGACATTCTCCGCCGCGCGCTGAAACACTTCGGCTTTCAGGTCGTGCAGGTCATGAATTTGACGGACGTGGACGACAAGACCATCCGGGGCGCGCGCGTCGCGGGGCTATCGTTGAACGCTTTCACGCGCCCGTACAAGGACGCCTTCTTTCAGGACCTGCGCACCCTGAATGTCGAGGCCGCGGAGCATTACCCGGCCGCCACGGAGCATATCCCCGAAATGATCTCGATCATCGGGAAGTTGCTCGACAAGGGGCACGCGTACCGCTCCGACGATGGCTCGATTTACTTCAGGGTCTCCAGTTTCCCGGCCTACGGCCGCCTCGCGCACCTCGACTTGTCGGGCCTGCGGCCCGGGGCGCGAGTGGCGCATGACGAGTACGACAAGGAGAACCTCGCCGATTTCGCGCTCTGGAAGGCGTGGGACGAGGAGGATGGCGACGTGGCGTGGGATTCGCCGTGGGGCCGCGGCCGGCCGGGCTGGCACATCGAGTGTTCGGCCATGAGCACCAAGTACCTGGGCGAGACGTTCGATCTGCACACGGGCGGCGTGGACAACATCTTCCCGCATCACGAAGACGAAATCGCGCAAACCGAGTCGGCCACCGGCAAGCCGTTCGTGAAGTACTGGATGCACTGCGCCCATCTCGTCGTGGACGGCCGGAAGATGTCCAAGTCGCTGGGCAATTTCCACACCTTGCGCAACGTGTTGGAACGCGGGTACACGGGCCGGGAAACGCGTTATGTGCTCATGGCCGGGCACTATCGGCAGTCGTTGAATTTCACGTTCGACGCGCTCGACGCCGCCCGGAAATCGCTGGAGAGACTGGACGAATTCCAGGAGCGGCTGGCCGATCTCGCGGGCGGCGTAACGGCGGGCGAAAGGCCGGGTTGGGCCGCGGAAGCGAGTCGTCGTTTCGATGCGGCCCTCGAGGAGGATTTGAACGTCCCGGAGTCGCTCGCCGCGTTGTTCGACCTGGTTCACGCCGGGAACAAGCGCATGAACGAACAGGCCGTCCCGGGTCCGCAGGCGGCGGCGGTCCTCGGTCTGCTCGACCGCTTCGACCGGGTTCTGGGCGTTCTCGCCAAGCCGCAGGAAGAGGCGCCCGCGGCGGCGGCGGCCTTGCTGGAGAAGCGCCAGCGCGCCCGCCAGGCGAAGAACTGGGCGGAATCCGATCGCCTTCGGAATCAATTGGCTGAGCTGGGCTGGCTCATTCAGGATACGCCCCAGGGGGCGAAGTTGAAGCGGAAATGAGAGGCAAATTCATCACCTTCGAGGGTCCGGAGGGCAGCGGCAAGTCCACGCACGTGAAGCGGCTGGCCGAACGTCTTCGCCAGGCCGGACGCGAAGTGCTGACCACGCGCGAGCCCGGCGGCACTCCGACGGGCGAGGCCATCCGGGGCCTGCTCCAGCACGACCACGCCGGCGAACCGATCGCGCCGGCGGCGGAGCTGCTCCTGTTCGAGGCCAGCCGCGCGCAATTGGTCCAGCGCGTCATTGGGCCGGCCCTCGACAAGGGAGTGTGGGTTCTCTGCGACCGGTTCTCGGACTCCACGACCGCTTACCAGGGGTACGGCAGGGGCTTTGACGTGGCGGCGATCCAGGCCATCAACCAGTTTGCCGTGCAAGGGTGCGAGCCGGACTTGACGATCCTTTTGGACCTTGAGATCGCCTCCGGAATGGACCGTCTCGCGCGCCGGAATCGGGAGCAGAACACCGGCCGCGACCGGTTCGAACGGGAGGACCTCGAATTCCACGAACGCGTCCGCGCCGGATACCTTCGGCTTGCCCGGCAGTGGCCCGCGCGAATTCGTCTCGTCAACACGATGCGGGCCCCGTCCGCCGTCGAAGCCGACGTCTGGAGAATCGTGAGCGATGTCCTCGAACCCTAGACTCGACCAGGCGTTCCAGCGGTTCAACACCGCGTTCGGCGCGGGGCGTCTGGCCCAGGCCTATCTGGTCATGGGCAACGTCCGGGAAGAGGGCGCGGCCTTTGCGGAGAAGGCGGTGCAGAGGCTTTTTTGCGGGGAGAAGGACCCGCCTTGCGGGCAGTGCGTGGCGTGCCGCCACGTGGAGGGCCGCCTGCATCCCGACGTGGTGTGGATCGAGCCCGAGAAAAAATCGCGGGTGGTCGGGATCGATCGGATTCGCGAGCTGCAACGCCTGATCTATCAGACGTCGTACGCAGGGGGCTGGAAGGCGGCGATTCTGGTCTCGGCCGACCGCCTCGGCGCGGACGCCTCGAACGCCTTCCTGAAGACCCTCGAAGAGCCGCCTGCCCGTTGTCTCTTTCTCTTGCTTACCGATTCGCCGCAATCCATGCTGGCGACGATTCTGTCGCGTTGCCAGCGGCTCGCGCTCTCGGCGGAGCAGGAATTCCTCCCGGAGCCCTGGAACGAGCGTCTTTTGGAGGTCTTGACCGTGCCCCTGAACACGACGGTGATCGGCCGGATCGAGCGGACCGCAAGGCTCGAGCGTCTGCTGGCGGACATGCGCAAGACCGTGGAAATTGAGGAAAAGGAACTCGTCGGAGAGACGGACATGGATGATGAGACCTTGGACGCGCGGATCGAGGCCCGTTATCGGGGAATGCGCACCCTGGTGATCCGTGCCATGATGCTCTGGTATCGCGACATTCTGGTGTGCGTGTGCGGAGGAAACGATTCCGTATTCAGGTACAAGGAGCAGGCGGAGGCCATCCGCGGGGCCGCGAGCGGCCTGGACTATCGGTCGGCGTCGGCCAATCTCCGGACCGTTCAGGCGATGCAAAGGCAGTGGGACCGCAATCTCCCGGGCGAAACCGTGGTCTATGCGGCGGCCAGCGCCCTGACCGCCTGATCGGGGACTGGGTTTAAAGATGTACAAGACCGTTGAAATCCTTCTCGAAGACGAAGCCGTGCTGCACGCGGCGTGCGTCTCCGAACTGGCGATCCACAAAGGGGATCTGTGCGTGGCGGAATGGAACCGAATTCCCGAGTTCGGCCGGGTCGCCGGGCTGGTCGAGCAGACCGGCGCCTCGCCGTCCAAGGGCCTGGCCACCGTGTTGCGGCGCGCCACCCTTCAGGACCAATCCCGCGCCCAGGAGAATGCGGTGGTCGGTCGGATGGCCTTCAAGACCGCGGCCCGGCGGATCGAAGAACGGAAGCTGCCGGTTCGTCTCGCGCAGGTTCGCTACAGTTTCGACAGGGCCGTCCTTCACATCTCCTATGCCGCGGAAGATCGCGTGGATTGCGCGGATCTCGGCCGGGCCCTTGCCGCCGAGCTGCACGCGCGGGTCGAACTGCGGCAGATTGGCGTGCGCGACGCGGCCCGGTTGGTGGGGGGGATGGGGCCCTGCGGCCGAAACCTGTGCTGCCGCGCCTGGCTCAAGGGTTTCGACGCGGTCAGCGTCAAGATGGCGAAGGTCCAGAGAATCGCGCTGAACCCAGGGACCATCGGCGGCATGTGCGGCCGGTTGAAGTGTTGCCTGCGGTACGAGTTCGCGACGTACAAGGAACTCGGCGCGACGATGCCGAAGGACGGAACCGCCGTGCGCTGTCCCCAGGGTTGCGGGGTTCTCGCCGACAAGGATATCCTGAGGCAGCGGGTCAGGGTGAGGGTGGAGGATGGACGCGTTCTGGATTTCCCGGCGGACGAAGTCACGGCTCTGAACCGGGAGGGCGACGCCACGAAAGGAACGGAGGACGACGAATGAAACTACTGGTGCTCAATGGACCGAACCTGAACCTGCTGGGGTCCCGGGAACCGGGCGTCTACGGGGCCGACACCCTGGACCAACTCGTGAAACGGGTGAAGGACTATGGCCGCCTTAAAGGCGTGACGGTTCACGCCGTCCAGTCGAACGACGAAGGCGAACTCGTGACGCGCATCGGCCGGAGCGCCGGCGTGTATGACGGAATCGTCCTCAATCCCGCGGCGTTCACGCACACAAGCGTGGCCCTTCGCGACGCCCTGCAAGCGGTGCGGGTGCCTTGCGTGGAAGTCCACCTCTCGAACGTGCACGCGCGGGAATCGTTCCGGCACACCAGCCTGACGGCGGCGGCCTGTCTCGGACAGATCGCCGGATTCGGCGTCATGGGATACCTGCTGGCCGTGGACGCGTTGATCGCCCACCTGGACAAGGGGAAGGCGGGAGAAAAGGCATGACGGGGGACAAGGACGTTCAGTTGGTCATCGTGGGGTCCATCGGGCTCGATACCGTGGCGACTCCCCGGGACCGGCGCGAGGAGATTCTGGGCGGCTCGGTCAGCTACGCGTGCGCCGCGGCCTCGTTTTTTGCGCGCGTGGGCATGGTGGGCATCGTGGGGAACGATTTCCCGGAATCCTGCGTGGACCTCTACCGCCGGTTCGGGATCGATCTGGCGGGGTTGCAGCGGGCGGCCGGCAGAACCTTCCGGTGGTCGGGCGTTTATGAAGCCGACCTGAACAGCCGCCGGACGCTGTTGACGGAACTCAACGTGTTCGGCTCGTTCATGCCGGAACTGCCCGCTGCCTACCGCCGCGCCCCGTTCGTGTTTCTGGCGAACATTTCGCCGGAGTTGCAATTGCATGTGCTTTCGCAGGCCGAGGCGCCGAAGTTTGTGGCGGCGGACACCATGGACCTATGGATCGCGACGGCCCGCGAGCCGTTGATGAAGGTGATCCGCTCGGTGGATCTCCTGACCCTGAACGAGTCCGAGGCCCGGCTTCTGGCCGGCGAGCACAACCTGGTCAAAGCGGCCCGGCGGATTCTGGAGTGGGGACCGGAGCACGTGATCGTCAAGAAGG
>Ga0182021_10011914_pt1 | contig 10332 bp, 8 predicted proteins | sample 612E3MmetaG_FD_120493 | JGI IMG/M metagenome (GOLD analysis project Ga0182021, IMG submission 120493) | Permafrost microbial communities from Stordalen Mire, Sweden - 612E3M metaG (Illumina Assembly) | ecosystem: Environmental > Terrestrial > Soil > Wetlands > Permafrost | place: Sweden... | reverse complement strand
TTTACCGATCCAATTAGTTTGCAGCAAGCGGACACGGGAAGGCCAATCGATGGTGTCATAGTTCAACAGTTCTTCAGCATAATTTGTAATGCGAAAAAACCACTGGTCCAAATTCTTCTTGATCACCGGCGTTCCGCAGCGCTCACAATGACGGTCATCACCCCAAACCTGCTCCCGTGCCAGGGTCGTGTTGCAATTCGGACACCAATCCACGGGCGACATTTTATGGTAAGCCAATCCATGTTTAAAAAGTTGTTCAAAGAAATACTGCGTCCAGCGGTAATATTTCTCATCCGATGAGATCATTTCACGACGCCAATCAAACATAGCGCCCATGGTTTTAAATTGCTTGCGCATCTTATCAATGTTGGAGTAAGTCCAGGTGCGCGGATGGATGTTATGTTTAATGGCCGCATTTTCAGCCGGAAGGCCGAACGCGTCAAAACCAATTGGGAACATTACATTGAAACCATTCATACGCTTATAGCGTGCACGCGCATCTGATGGAGCCATGGCATACCAGTGCCCGATGTGCAAATCTCCAGACGGATATGGAAGCATTGTCAAGGCATAATGTTTGGGTTTTTTTAAGTCAATATCTGAATGATAGAGACCATCATCTTCCCATTTCTTTTGCCACTTGCTTTCGATTTCCGCAGGAATGTAGTTAGGGATGGATTTGTTTGCCATTTTTTCTCCAATTTGGATATTAATAAAAAAACCTCCGTCCACTCAGGGACGAAGGAGTTCTCCGTGGTACCACCCTGCTTGTCAGGAAGTTCAAACTGACCGCTCTGGCCGCGCTAACGGGCGTACCCGCATCTGGCTACTCTGTTCACCAAACGAGCTATCTTTTTTAAAGAACGCAGGCGAGTTCGATCTAAAACGGTCCATTCCGCTGTGCGGGCTCTCACTTTTCACACCCGGCTCACTGTTGGATGATCTATTACTCCTGCATTTGCTTTAGTGGACCCAGGGGGATTCGAACCCCCGACCTTCTCAATGCCATTGAGACGCGCTCCCAACTGCGCTATGGGCCCAGGTGATCTATTCTTTCTTTCGAGCCTGCCTTACTAGTGGACCTGGGGGGATTCGAACCCCCGGCCTCTTCAGTGCGATTGAAGCGCGCTCCCAACTGCGCTACAGGCCCGTGCATAAAGGTAGCAAGATTCTACCCGACAGCCGTGTGTATGTCAAGATGATATAAAAGCATTTTTTATTATTCCTCAAATAATTTGCGCATTCATTTCCTATACCCGATTTAATTTGAATTTTAAATTGATTTGGATGATCTGGTATATACAACCTTAAAATTTTAGCGATTTTTGAAAACCTATTGACTTTGTTTTTTTTGCGTGCTATAAACAGCTACATGTTATTGATATTTGGCCCTAAGCATAACACAACGATCACCATTCCTTTGAAGGAGATTCGGTGCTGTTTAGGTATTCACTAAATTTTTAGTGAAAAAGATTCATAAAAAAACCAAACCCTCCCTTCAAACGGAGGGCTTTTTTATTACTTGGTTTTGAATTTGCGAAAATTGGAGGAAGACAAGAAATTTCTAAAGGAATTGCAACAAATTTTGGACCATATCTTATACCCAATAAGAAGAAGAAAGAGGAAATGAAATGAAAAAATGGAATTCAATTGTTGTTTTTGTTATTTTAGCCGGAGCTTTAGTCTTATCCGCATGCGGTGCCGCACCCACTGCTGCACCGGCTAATACTGAAGCAGCCACCCAGGCAGCCGCAACAACTGCAGCCCCTGTGGCCACAACCGCCCCCACTGCAGCAGCCACACCAGTTGCCACAATTCCTGACAGCAGTCTGGTCCAGGCTAAACACCTGCTCATGTGTTCGGATATTCCCTATCCTCCACAAGAGTTTTTTGATGAGAACGGTGACCCCCAGGGTGTGGATATCGAAATTGGCCAGGAAATTGCCAACCGCCTCGGGCTCAAATTGCAGGTCGTCAACAGCGTTTTTGATACAATCATCGCTGCCGTCACCAGCGGAAAATGTGATTTCATCATTTCGGCTATGAACGTCACCACTGAGCGCCAGGCCCAGGTCAGTATGATCCCTTACTTCGAAGCTGGCCAATCCTTCGTTGTTGTCAAAGGCAATCCTAAAAAAATCGCTGTCCCAACTGATCTCTGCGGTCTTTCTGTTGCTGCCGAAAGCGGAACCACTGAAGTTTCTTACCTGAATGGCACCGATGATTACAAAGGCAAAGGATTAGCTCAGGAATGCACTAGCGCTGGCAAAAAAGCCCCCAACGTGGTGATTACCCAGAAAGACACTGACGCCTTACAGCAATTACAGTCCGATAAAGTAGCCGCTTACTCCACCGATTCGCCAGTCGCCGGTTATTATGTCGTCCAGCACCCCGATCAGTTCGAGGTTGCCGGTCAGGTCGTTGAACCAATCTCCGAAGGCATTGCTGTTCCTTGTGGCGCCACAACTTGCACAAATGCTCCATTATCCACTGTCGGCCAGGCAATCAAGACCGCCTTCGACAGCATGGTAGCTGATGGGACCTATGCGAAAATTCTCGCTAAATGGAATCTGTCCACCGGAGCTATCTCCAAGTAATTTTTTAGTGTTTGAAATCGTTTTTCAGGGGTCAGCCGACAATCGTTCGGCTGATCCCTTGAATGCAAAGAACCAACTCATCTCGAAAAGTGAATCAGCAAAATTTTAATTGAGATTAGGAAATTATTTCATGTATAGTTTTGATTGGGCTGTTTTTTGGAAATATCTCTGGCCGGTCACTGCACTTCAAGATCCTCTCATTCGTTCGGGATTGATCGTCACGGTTGCCGTGAGTATCATCGCCCAATTACTGGGTGTGATTTTGGGGCTGTTTGCCGCTTTAGGAAAAATGTCAAAAATTGGGCCACTGAAGGTCCTTGCAGAAGCCTATATTTGGTATTTCCGAGGCACACCGCTGCTTGTGCAAATGATGTTGCTTTTCTTTGGTCTTGGCGTGACTCACATCTATAATTTCCCAGATATTCATTTGGGAGCAATAATGATTTCTGGAGCCATTCAAGCCGGTACGCTGGCCCTGGCAATCAATGAAGGCGCATACATGGCAGAGATCGTCAGAGCGGGAATCGAGGCTATTGATCCCGGTCAATTGGAAGCTGCCAAATCATTGGGAATGCCTTATAGCTTATCCATGCGCCGTATTATTTTGCCCCAGGCTGCCAAAGTGATCATTCCTCCCCTTGGCAATGAATTCAACAATATGATGAAAACAACTTCAATCATGACTGTAATCTCCGCAGCCGAATTGTTCTTCGCTTTCACTCAGGTCAACGCCCGTTTGTTCCAACCTTTTGAATTGTTCATCGCTGCATCATTCTATTATCTGGCGCTGACAACGATCTGGTCCTTTGTTCAGAGTTGGATCGAATCCAGCCTGGGTGAACGTAAAAGCGTTGTACACACTCCCGGCTTCTTACAGCGGGTATTTACCTTCAAAGGGGTGCATTGATGACCGTATCTTTAATTGCCCCTCCCACTACCGTAATTGACGACGATGTTATTGTCAAATTTGACCATGTCAACAAGTTTTACGGTTCCATGCATGTTCTCAATGATATTTGTCTTGAAGTGAAAAAAAATGAGGCTTTGGTTATCATCGGACCTTCCGGATCTGGCAAGAGTACTTTACTCAGATCCATCAATCACCTCGAGAAAATCAACTCAGGGCATATTTATGTAAATGGACGTATGATCGGTTATTATGAAAAAAACGGCCGTTTATACGAAGATAATGAAAAGAATATTGCCGTTCAGCGTGCCAGTATTGGCATGGTTTTTCAACGTTTCAATTTATTTCCACACCTCACCGCGATTGAAAACATCATGGAAGCGCCGTTAAATGTGCTAAAACTCTCCCGTGAGAATGCCACCGCGGAAGCTGAACGTCTATTACAACGAGTAGGTTTGAGCGAGAAAAGGGATAGTTACCCCAATCAACTTTCCGGCGGGCAGCAGCAGCGCATCGCCATCGCTCGAGCTCTGGCCATGAAGCCTGGTTTAATGTTATTTGATGAACCTACCTCCGCTCTCGACCCCGAGATGATCGGCGAAGTTTTGGACGTAATGAAAGAGCTCGCTCATGAAATGACCATGATCGTGGTCTCACATGAGATGGGTTTCGCCCGGGCAGTTGCCGATCGTATGATCTTCGTCGACGAAGGCCGCATCATCGAATATTCGACCCCGGAAGAACTGTATACCCATCCGCGCGAAGCTCGAACCAAAGAATTTTTAAGCAAGATTCTACATTAACCAGGTTTTGTTTTACAAGTCGAATTACTCAACCCAAATACCTAATCCTCAAAATCGGACCCGGTTCTTTAATCAGACCGGGTCTTTTTTTAATAATATTTCCCTTTCAAATTTTCTGATTGCCTAATTTTGCCTTAAAACATTTCCAGACAGCTACCCTCCCGAAAAAACTCGGACTATAATCTCTTGAGGAGATATCCTAATGACAGATAAACGTCTTCAACTAATTTTGGATTTAATGAAAAAGTACCAATTGGATGCCGTTGCCATCAACCCTGGCCCGGCTTTAACCTATCTTACCGGTCTCCATTTTCACTTAATGGAACGCCCCACCCTCTTACTGATCAGTGAAAGCAGCTCCCCTGTAATGATCTTACCTGAGCTAGAAATCGGAAAGATCAATCAATCTCGAATTCCCTTGCAGCCGGTTACTTTTGCAGATGATCCCTCACTATGGCCTGCAGCGATAATTTCAGCGGTTGAAAAGGCAGGTTTGAAAAATGCGAAAGTAGGGGTTGAGCCGACTCATTTGCGCTTCATGGAATTAAATTATCTTCAAACGGCTGCTCCTGAAGACCATTTTGTCTCTGCTGAAGCCCTTTTTAGCGAGCTACGCCTTTGCAAGGATGCTGTCGAGATCAAATTGATGAGGGAAGCAATTCGTATTGCTCAAGACGCCCTGGACGCGACACTGCCGATCATTAAAGTCGGTTGTACCGAGAAAGAAATTGCCTCTGAGTTGGTGATCAATTTGCTCAGACAGGGCAGTGAATCTGAACTGCCTTTTGGTCCCATTATCGCCGGCGGACCCAACAGCGCCAATCCACATGCCAGTCCCAGCGATCGTGCGTTGAGCACAGGTGATCTACTGGTCATCGATTGGGGGGCTACTTATGAAGGGTATTGTTCCGATCTGACCAGAACGTTTGCTATTGGCAACATCGACCCAGAGTTACGAAAAATCTATGAAACCGTCAAAGCTGCCAATACAGCCGGGAGAGCCGCTGGTGCGCCTGACCTGACTGCCAGCGTTGTAGACAAAGCCGCCAGAGACGTGATCGAGACTGCCGGTTATGGTAAATATTTCACTCACCGCACCGGTCACGGATTGGGAATGGAAGCGCATGAAGAGCCTTACATGTTCGGGGCGAACAAACAAATTCTCAAACCCGGCATGGTTTATACCGTCGAACCGGGTATTTACCTCCCCGAAAAAGGGGGAGTGCGCATCGAAGACAATATCGTTGTGACAGATACTGGATGTGAGACTCTTAGCTTCTACTCACGCGAATTCAGAACCTTATAACTCACTTTGCATATTTTTTAACGGAGCGTCAACCGATGGATAAAAAACCTGAAATCCAAAACCATGCAGAACCTTTCTTAATGAAAGGTGGACCGGTAGGGTGTCTATTGCTGCATGGATTCACCGGGAGTCCGTTTGAAATGCGCATGCTGGGAGTTTCGTTGGCCGAAGAAGGTTTCACCGTCCTGGCGCCCCGTTTTTCTGGGCATGGTACCACCCCTGAAGATATGCAGCGCGTGCGATGGTGGGATTGGATGGCTGATGTGGAAGATGCTTTATCGCTTCTCAAAAGTCTGACAGAGCATCAGGTGGTTCTGGGCCTTTCGATGGGGGGAGTGCTCTCTTTGTTGACAGCAGCACGCTACCCTATTGACGCAGCAATTTCTTTTTCGACCCCCTGCCAGTTGCCCGATGATCTGCGCATAAAATACCTGCGATGGTTATATTGGCTCCAGCCCGTGCAAAAGAAAGAAGTACTGCCCGGCCTGGATTCGCAGTCACAAAAAGGCCGAATCGATTACCCCTATTTTCCAACCCGGTCTGTTTTGGAACTTATGAACCTTATCACAGCTATGCGCAGTGAACTTCCAGCCGTCAAGGTACCTGTACTCCTGGCCCAGTCGCATGGCGACCACACTATTTCAGCAAATAGTATGGATTATCTATACGATCACATCTCTTCCACCCAGAAATCACGCCTCTGGCTTGAAACAAGCGGTCATGTTATTGTCCGCGAACCTGAACGTGAGAAAGTATTTGCAACTACAAAACAATTTATCAACAGGGTGTTGGGGCTTTAATGAACCGTAATCTAGTTCTTGTCGCCCTCTCTTTATTTACCTGGGGACTAGGAGAAGGTTTCTTTATCTATTTTCAGCCGCTTTATCTTCAACAATGGGGGGCGACATCAATCGAAATTGGCGGCATTTTGGGAGCCCTGGGTATCGTTTTAACGCTTTCCCAAATTCCAACCGGGCTGCTCACCGACCGCTTTGGTCCCAAAAAACTGATGTGGGCATCTTGGATTCTTGGCGCCATCGCAGCCTGGTGGATGGTGTTTGCTCCAACCTTATCCCTCTTTGTGGCAGGTTATCTGGTTTACGGTCTGACTGGTTTTGGGGTTATCCCCATGAACACCTACATCATCAAAGCCCGCGGGAAATTAAGTGTAGGCCGTGCGCTGACCTTTATTTCAGGCATGTACAATCTGGGGGCAGTGATTGGCCCCATACTGGGCGGCAGAATCGCAGACCGGTGGGGATTCCACACCGTTTATATCATCGCCGCTTGCATTTTTGTGGTCTCCACAGCAATCCTGATGTTTATCCAATCCATCCATGAAATTCACCCGGAAGATCTATCGCACAAACCCCAAAATTCTTCTGGAATCTTGCGAAATCCACGCTTTCTCCTTTTTCTGGGGATGACTTTCATTACCTTACTCGTACTTTATTTACCGCAGCCGCTGACATCAAATTTTTTGCAGAATCAACAACACCTCTCTAATTCCACTATAGGCTTGTTAGGAGCTGTAGGCAGTTTTGGGAATGCTTTTGCAACTCTGGTTTTGGGGAATATTGCTCCGTTCTGGGGATTATTGGTCGGACAGATTTGGGTTGCCCTTTTTGCCGCTTTCTTTCTCTGGGGAAATTCACCCCTATGGTTCGGGATGGGTTATTTCTTCTTTGGCGGCTACCGGTTATACCGGTCCATGACGTTGGCTTATGCCCGTCCTATGGCGCGCCATGATGAAACCGGATTACTTTTTGGAGCTTTGGAGACCGCCAGCTCTGCAGCCGTGATCGTGGCGCCAGTCATTGCTGGGCTGCTTTACAGCCAGGATCCCTATTTGATCTATCGTTATGCTTTCATCGCCATTTTGGTGGTTCTGGTTACCAACTTGATCATGATGAAAATTTTCTTTCCACGTGTTCATCCGGAGAAATTATGACTTTACAAGTAAAAACATTTGTTTTGGGACCCATCGGAAATAATGTCTATCTGGTTTTCGATGACCAAACGCGTTCTGCTCTGGTGATCGACCCCTCCATAAATCCAGAGCCATTGGCGCAATTCATCCAGGAGAATTCACTCCTTGTAGAAAAAGTTCTGATCACCCATGCTCATTTTGACCATTATTACGGTCTGCCTTTTCTACAAAGTACTTTTCCATCCATAAAAGAGGTCTATTTACACCCGGACGATCTCGATCTCTGGCGCAGCGGTGGTAGCGGCAAGCACTTTTCGGGAAAGATGCTCTCAGTTCCCGAACCCAACCAGCTTTTGAACACCGCAAAAACGGTGACCTTGGATAACCATGAATTTTCAGTTTTCCATGCACCCGGCCATACCGCTGGCTCAGTGATCTTCTCTTCAGCGGAACTTAAATGCGCTTTTGTGGGAGATGTCATTTTCTTCCACGGCATCGGCCGCACGGATCTGGACGGCGGTGACTTTAACCAACTGATCCACAGCATTCAATCACAGGTGTTCACACTGCCCGAAGAAACAATTCTTTTCCCGGGTCATGGAGCCTCTACAACTGTATCCGAAGAAAAAGCCAATAATCCGTTTTTCAATAAAGAGCACAATTCATGAAGATAAATATTATTCAGGAAAACTCGACTCGAACAATCTGATTGGTTTTCTCGTTTCCTAAAACCTGACAAGGAGAAGCTATGCAATACGTTCGTTTTGGCGGTACTGGCATGAAGGTTTCACAAATTTGTCTGGGCTGCATGAGCTATGGCCGTGTAACAGAACGTTGGCCCTGGGTACTTGATGAAGAACACAGCCGCCCATTCATTCAAAAAGCCCTCGAATTAGGTATCAACTTTTTCGATACGGCTGATATTTATTCCTCCGGGTCTAGTGAAGAGATATTGGGAAGGGCCTTGCACGATTTTGCCGTCCGCGACCAGGTAGTCATCGCCACAAAAGTGCACGGCGTCATGGGAAGTGGGCCCAACGAAAGCGGTCTTTCGCGCAAACACATTTTGCACTCCATCGACGCCAGCCTCAAGCGCCTGGGCACCGACTATATCGACATCTATCAAATTCACCGTTGGGATTATCAGACCCCCATTGAAGAGACTCTGGAAGCCCTGAATGACGTGGTTCGCATGGGCAAGGCTCGATATATCGGTGCCTCTTCCATGTTCGCTTGGCAGTTTACCAAGGCTCTCTATACTTCAAACCTGCATGGCTGGGCTCGTTTCGTCTCGATGCAGCCGCACTATAACTTGCTCTATCGTGAAGAAGAGCGCGAGATGCTGCCGCTTTGTCTCGACCAAAAGATTGCCGTAATTCCCTGGTCACCCCTGGCCAGAGGGCTGCTTGCCCGCAACCCCGAGAAAGGCCGTGAAGTCACTGACCGTTCTAAAACTGATGCATTTGGAAAGAATCTTTACACTCGAGAAGACGATTTGACCATCGCTAAACGTGTGAACGAGATTGCCGAAACCCATCACCTGCCCAATGCGCAAATTGCCCTTGCCTGGATGCTCTCGAAACCGGCTATCACCTCACCCATCATTGGTGCCACCAAATTGAATCATCTCGAAGATGCCGTCGCTGCCGTCTCGCTCAAACTGACTCAAGATGAAATTACTCACCTTGAAGAAACTTACCAACCGCATATTATCGCAGGTTTATCATAGGTTATTCAAGTATTCCGTTCCAATGGATTATAAAAAGGCTGCCTGAGGCAGCCTTTTTATTTTGTTGAACTTATTTTGCGAAATCTACAGCCCTGGTTTCACGAATGACCGTGACCTTGATCTGACCCGGATATTGCATGGTCTCTTCCACCTTCTTGGCAATATCCCTGGCCAGGCGGGTAGCTGCCAGGTCATCGATTTCTTCCGGCTTGACGATGATGCGAACTTCTCGACCAGCCTGGATGGCATAACTCTGCCCCACACCCTTGAAGGAATTGGCAATCTCTTCGAGTGCGCGTAAGCGTTTGATATATTGTTCCAGATCTTCACGTCTGGCACCGGGGCGGGCACCGGAGATGGCATCTGCTGCCTCAACAATGACTGCCTCAATGGATTCCTGATCGACTTCATGGTGGTGAGAAGCCATCGCGTTGACGACCTTGGCATTGACGCCATAGCGTTTGGCAAACTCAGCTCCCAATTGAGCATGAGTACCCTCAGTGTTATGGTCCATGGCCTTACCCAGGTCGTGCAACAAACCACCGGCGCGGGCAATTTCAACATCTGCACCCAGTTCTGCAGCCAGTACAGCCGATAATTTACCTACTTCCACCGCATGCGATAACTGATTCTGACCGTAGGAAGTACGATATTTTAAGCGGCCGAGCATCTTCAAAATTTCAGGGTGAAGCCCTGGAACACCGGATTCGAAAGCAGCTTCTTCACCGGCTTCAACAATAGCATGATCCACGGCCAGGGTCTCTTCGGCCAGGATCTTTTCGATATGAGCCGGGTGGATACGTCCGTCTACGATCAAGCGGTCCAGAGATCGGCGGGCAATTTCACGGCGCACCGGATCGAAGCAAGAAATGGTGACCGATTCGGGAGTATCGTCCACAATGACATCCACACCGGCAGCCTGTTCAAATGCACGAATATTTCGGCCATTACGACCAACGATGCGGCCTTTCATTTCCTCATTCGGCAGAGTTACAACGGATGTGGAAACACTGACCACATGCTCAGAAGCAACCCGTTGGATGGCATCCGTGATGATCTC
>Ga0182021_10011912_pt1 | contig 10335 bp, 11 predicted proteins | sample 612E3MmetaG_FD_120493 | JGI IMG/M metagenome (GOLD analysis project Ga0182021, IMG submission 120493) | Permafrost microbial communities from Stordalen Mire, Sweden - 612E3M metaG (Illumina Assembly) | ecosystem: Environmental > Terrestrial > Soil > Wetlands > Permafrost | place: Sweden... | reverse complement strand
CTCGCCTGCAGCACGTTGATGAGCTTGTTCATCTGCTTGATGACCTGGGCGCGCTGGAGGGAATCGACGTCCACCACGATGGTCATGCGGGAGAGGTCGGGGTCGAGCGTGCGCGCGACGGTGAGACTTTCAATGTTGTAGCCGCGCTGGGCGAGCAGGCCGGTGACGCGCATGAGCGCTCCCGGCTTGTTTTCGAGCAGTAAAGAGATGATCTGCAGCATATCGATTCCTATTTTCCCGAATGGTCTATTTCGCGGGCACCGCCACGGGTTGGGGCGGGCCGAGCACCATTTCATTGAGGGCGGCGCCGGCGGGCACCATGGGGTAGACGCACTCAAAGGGAGTGACCTTCACATTGAGCAGGTAAGGGCCGGGCTCTTTGACCGCCTCTTCGAGCGCGGCGGCGAGTTCCCAGGGTTTGTCGATGGTGCGGCCCTTGAAGCCATACGCGGCGGCCAGCTTTTCGACGTCGGGGAAGGCGTCGAGCGTGACGGCGCTGAGGCGGTTGTTGTAGAAGAGAGTCTGCCACTGGCGAACCATGCCGAGATGGCCGTTGTTCATGACGATGATCTTGATGGGCAGGGCGTTGCCGGCGACGGTAGAGAGCTCCGGGATGGACATCTGGAAACCGCCATCGCCGCAGATGGCGAAGACGAGTTTATCGGGGCGGGCGAACTGGGCGCCGACGGCGGAAGGAAGTCCGAAACCCATGGAGCCGAGGCCGCCGGAACTGAGCCAGAGGCGGGGTTGGTTGAAGCGGAGAAGTTGGGCGCCCCACATCTGGTGCTGGCCCACGTCGCTGGTGATGATGGCTTCGCCGCCGGAGAGGCGGTCGATTTCGGCCATCAGGTGCTGGGGCTTGATTTCGGTATCGCTGGTGGGCGTGTCGAAGGGGTGCTCGTCCTTCCAGGCGCGGATCTGGTGCCACCAGGCGCGGCGGGCGGCGCTGCGCGCACCATCCGGCTCGGCCGGAGTTTCGACGAGGAGTTTGGTGAGTTTGGCGAGGACGCGTTTGACGTCGCCGACGATGGGCACTTCGGGAGTGCGGATCTTGCCGACTTCGGCGGGGTCGATATCGACGTGGATGACTTTGGCGTGAGGGGCGAAGGCGGCCAGGCGGCCGGTGACGCGGTCGTCGAAGCGCGTGCCGAGGGCGATCAGGAGATCGGCATTGGACAGCGCCATGTTGGCGGCGTAGCTGCCGTGCATGCCGGGCATGGAGATGAAGTTGGGGTGATTACTGGGAAGCGCACCGAGGCCCATGAGGGTCGTGACGGTGGGGGCGTCGGCGACCTGGACGAACTCGCGGAGTTCGGCGGAAGCATTGGCGGCGATGATGCCGCCGCCGGTATAAATGAGGGGCCGCTCGGATTCCTGGATGAGTTGGGCGGCGCGGCGGATCTGGCCGGTGTGTCCTTCGGTGAAGACCTTGTAACCGGGTAGGTGGATGGTAGTGACGGGCTGGTAGTGGCCCTGCGCCTGGAGCACATCCTTGGTGATATCGACGAGGACGGGGCCGGGGCGTCCGGTGGCGGCAATGTAGAAGGCCTCGTGGATGATCTGGGCAAGTTCGTCGAGTTTCTTGACGAGGTAGTTGTGCTTGGTGCAGGGACGGGTAATGCCGAAGGTATCGGCTTCCTGGAAGGCGTCGCTGCCGATTAGTTTGCTGGTGACCTGTCCGGTGATGGCGACGATAGGAATGGAGTCCATCAGGGCATCGACGAGGCCGGTGGTGAGGTTGGTGGCGCCGGGGCCGGAAGTGGCGCAGCAGACGCCGACCTTGCCGGTGGCACGGGCGTAGCCTTCGGCGGCGAAGGCGGCATTTTCCTCGTGGCGGACGAGGACGTGACGGATCTGGTGGTCGTAGAGGACGTCGTAGAAGGGGAGGGTGACGCCGCCTGGGTAACCGAACATACAATCGACGCCCTCGCGGGCCAGGCATTCGGCGAGCATTTTCGCGCCGCTCATCAAGGTTGACATAAGGTTCGCCTCAGAAAAAAAGTCATTGGAAAGCAAAAAAGGCCATCAGCCGGTTTGACTTCTCCCCGCTGATGGCCTTTGGAACTCAGTTCCAGCAGGCCTAAGCGGGGCCGGGTACGATGACCAGGATGCTAATAATAATGCCTACAGGGATACCGTAGGTGGTGGAGAGAGGGGTCCGGGTTGTGAATCCGCTGAGCATCGAGGAATGAAATTCGAGTTTAGCTGACAAGTTTGATAAATGCAAGGGGCGTTCGCCATTCGCCCGCGCTCCGCGCTTTCCTGCGGCGCACGACGCGCCGCTAGGCTCGGGCGGCGGTCGCCGGCGGGGAAAGTTCCACGCCGCGGAAGAGCCGGGCCGCGCTCCACGTGAGCAGGGCGACGGGAATCGCGGCGGCCAGCGCCACCGCGGGCAGGGCGGCGGGCAACAGCGCCGAGATGCGCAGCAACAGCGCGTTGATCAGGCACATGCTGGTGGGGTCGGCCCAGCTATTCCCCAGCAGCCAGTCAATCAGAAATACGCACACCATCGGTGCCATCAGCAGGCCGCCCAAAACGGTCTGCCCGTGGGCAAAAACCCGGCGGAAGCGCCAGTGCCATGCGGTGAAGGCAACATTGATCAGCAGCATCACCCAGCATACGCAGGCGCCGAGGTTCAAGGTCGCCAGCCGGGCCTGGCGCATCACTGGGCGCACCGCGGACCCGTGGCGCTGGAACTCCGCGTAATCGATGGCTTGGCCGTAGACCGCCTGGGTGGCGCGCCGGAACTGCCATTCAAAGAAACGCTCGCTATTGCCCGGGCCCACGCTGTAAGGGTTGTAGATTGCGATGCCGGCCACGCGCAGGGCCTTCGGGCGCCAGGACTCTCCCCACGGGGACTCGATGAGGGGGGCCTCTCCGATGCGCCAGAATTCCAATGGAGTGAAAATCTCCGATGTCCTGTCCGACGCCGATCGCCGCACGCGAATCGGCGGTTTAGGCGCAAACCAGTTGCTCAGTAGAACCCCTAAGAGAAACAGCGTGAGCCAGGGCAACAATGCGGCGGCCAGCAACCCGCCGCGGCGGACCGGCAAACCCAAGGCCCACGGCAGATTCCCCACGGCGCCCACCACGGGCATGAAACAGAAGACGGAAACGAACAACCACTGGCCGCTGAGTGGCATGAATGCCAGCATCGGCAGGAAAAGCAACGTCCTCGGCGGGAAGAGCGAGCGCAGGATGGGCCACCATGCAAAAGCGGGCGCGGCGGTGTTGCCTTGGCGGGACACCTGCCGCGCCAGCTTTGCCGGCAGCACTTCGAACGTGGTGGGAAGCTGTCTCCAGATGTTCCAGAAGAGCGGCGGGCAGAGCAGAGAGGAAACGGCAAGCACCACGGCTCGCGGAACAAGAAAGGCAATCAACGCGCTCGCAGCCCACCCAATCGCCACCCAGACGTAAGCCCATTCGGAGCCGCTAATCTCGCCCACTCGCGACGATTGCACCACCAGCACCAACACCGAGAGTCCGGCCCCGATTTCCACCAGCATTCCCGCATCCTCCACAGGTCTGCCGGCGAGCAGCAACAATGCCGCGCCGGCGGCCACCGGCAGCCACACTGCGGCAAAGAGAGAGAGGATGCGCGCCAGGAACAGATCGCGGACCCGGATCGGCAAACCCGCCTGAAAGAGCGTTGCCCGCACGTTGGGCAGGCTCTGAAACCAGCACATGGCGACGAGCACACCGAACATCGTGAGAAACTCGCGCGGCACAAAGGGACAGGCCACGGCGCTGACCGCCGCACCATTCAGCGCGTTCCGCCAGCCCGGATCGCGCTTCACCAATTGCCAGATCATACGGCCTCTCCGCGATTGCCGCCCACCATTTCGATGAACAATTCCTCCAGCGGCACGCGCGCGCAGCAAATGCCGTTGACGCCGAGCGCGGCGGCGAGAGTGGCCTGTACGGCGTCCGGCTCGCCGCGAAAGACGGCGTGCCAATCGTCGAATACGGGGCGCACGCGCAGGCAACCGGGGACGCGTTCCAGGACCGCCGCGTCGGCCGCCGAGGTGCGCGGCACCATCGCCACGCAGACGCCCTCGCGCAGACAGTCCAGATCTTCGTCCAGGCGGACTTTGCCTTCATCCAGCAGGATCACGCGCCCGCCCAGCCGCTCTACATCGCCCATATGATGCGAGGAGAACAGAATCGCCGTGCCCTCGCGGTTGAGCAGTTGGATGGAAGTTTCCAGAAACTCGCGGCGGGCGGCGGGGTCCAGGCCGCCCGCGGGTTCATCCAGCAGCAGTAACTCCGGCCGGTGGCAGACGGCGCAGAGCAGGGCCACCTGGCGCGCCTGTCCCTTGCTGAGATGCTTGATGCGCGAGGCAGGCGAAAGCGCGAAACGGTCGAGCAGTTGGCTTTCCAGCGCGCCATCCCAGCGTGGAAAAAGGTAGCGGTGCAGGGCGATCAACTCGGCGATGCGCGAGCTGGGCGGCAGCACCTGGTCCTCGGCCACATAGCCGATGCGGCGCTTGATGGCCACCGGATCCTCCGTGAGCGACGCGCCGAAGACACGCACGCTTCCCGCGTAAGGATGGAGCATGCCCATGGCGATGCGGATGAGCGTGGTCTTGCCCGCGCCATTGCGGCCCAGCAGGGCGGCCACTTCGCCCGCCTGCATCGCAAAGCTCACGCCGTTCAGCACCGGCACATTTCTCTTGAAGCTGCGTTCGATGTCCCGGAATTCCAGGATCGGGGTCATACTTTCTCCTCTTCGCTGGCGGGTGCGGAGAGCGCCCGGTCGGCCTGTTCCAGCACCTGGAGCACGCCGGGGTAGCGCAGGCCGGCCAGGTAGGCCTGGGCGAGCAGCTTGCGGGCGGTGTCGCGCACCTCTTCCATCTGATGGACGGGGTCGGGCCGGGGCAGGCGGGCGCACACGAAGGTGCCGCGTCCGCGCTGCGTTTCGATGAAGCCGAGCAGTTCCAGTTCGTCGTACGCCTTCTTCACGGTCAGCGGGGCAATGACGAGTTGCTCGCTGAGGTCGCGGTGCGAGGGCAGCTTCTCGCCAGCCTTGAGACGGCCGACCGCGATGCCTTCGGTGATCTGCCGCATGATCTGGCGGTAGATGGGAACCTCATCGGCGGGATGGATCAGTAACTGCACTCTATGTGATATGGTGCACTATATCACATAGAGTGTCAAGAGGAAATTTTCGGGCTAAACTCAAGTCTCGGAGGTGGGCGAGAATGACACGCGCCGGCAAAACCCCGTGCCCTGAGGACGCTCCGCGGCTGGAACGCCGCATTGCTCACGACTACTTCGTCCGCTTCCACATGAGCGTCATCCTCGCCGCCGTGATCGCCTCCGGAGTTCTGGCCAGCAAGTGCCTGATGGCACTGGGCATGTCTATTCGCTTCCGTTACCCGATCGCGGTGTTGGCCTCCTACGGCGTGTTCCTCCTGCTGATTCGGGTGTGGATCTGGTACGTGTCGGTCCACGCCGCGGCGGGCTTGCAGCTTGCCAATCTCGATTTCAGCGGTGGCGGCGGTTCGGGCGGCTCCTTGAGTTTCGGCGGCGGTTCGGGCGGAAGCGGCTCCGGCGTCGGCTTTTCCGGGTTCGGCGGAGGCACCTCGGGAGGCGGAGGCGCCAGCAGCTCCTGGGAAAGCAACGATGCCGCCGCTGTTGTCTCCCAGCCATCCGCCGCGCCATCCGGCTCGCATTGGTGGCCCGATATCGATCTCCCCGACGACGACGGATGGGTGATCGTGCTATTGATCGCGCTGGTCGCGTGCATCCTCGGAGGCGGTGTGTATCTGGTTTATGCCGCGCCGCACATTCTCCCGGAGGCCGCCGGGCAGGTGATTCTAGCCGGCACCTTGACGCGGGTTTCAAAGGAAGAGCATCACAACTGGATGGCCGGCGTGATCTGGTCCACCTGGATTCCGTTCTTGACCGTGCTGTTGATGGCGGGCGCACTCGGATGGGAGGCGCACCGCTACTGCCCGGTGGCGCCCAGGCTGATCGATGTGCTCAACTGCCCGGGCAGGTGACCCCGATCTCGTCGGCGGGATGGATCGCGGCCACCTGTTCAGCGACGGCATAGCTGGCGGTGGTGCGGAACTCCGCACCACTACGCCGGTTCGCCGGTTCCGCTGGCTGCCTCTCCGAAGCCCCCGCAACTGGAGCGCATACTCTGGCGAAGCTTCTCGCGCTCCTCGGGCGTCATTCGCCCCCAGCGCTCGTCCGTTTGCCGCTGCCACTTGGAGCGATAGGAGCCATGACCACCGCCATGGCCTCCGAACAGAATCCGGCAGAGAGCCAGCAGGCCGAGAGCTTGCCAGAAAGTAATCAGCCGCCATCCGAACAACGCCGGCAGCAGCCAGTTCCACAGATGCATCACCACTTCGCCGCCAATCGCAATGAAGATCACCAGCGCTGGCGGGGCCACAAAATAGATCCATTTCTTTCTCATGTTGGGTTCCTCATTTCCTCGTAAATTCGTCGTGAATGCGCTGCAATCGGCGGCGCAGATGAAGCACCGCGTATCGCTTGCGGGAGAGCAGCGTGTTGAGGTTTACACCGCTTTCCGCCGACAACTCTTTGAAGCCGCGCCCCTCCAGTTCATGAGCGACGAATACGTCACGCTCCTCGCGGGGCAGTTCGCCGATCGCAAATTCCAGCTCATCCAGAAGCACGCCGCGGAGGTACAGAGCCTCCGGCCCGGCATCGGGCGACGGCAACAGATCTTCGATCCGCGGCAGTTCGCCCTCTTCGTCCGTGACCGCTGCGTCGGTGAAATTCTCCGGCTTCTTCTTGCGGAAGAGGTCCGTGATGCGATTCCGCGCGACGCGAAAAAGCCAGGCCGTCACACTCTCAATCGGCATCAGCAGGCGATTGGCTTCCACCAGTTCGTAGAAGACCTCCTGGAGAAGATCTTCCACGTCGGCTTCGTTGGGCACCCGCTTGCGAATGAAGTTTCGCAGCCGGGACTGTTCTTCCGCGATGACTTCGGAGATTCCGCGGTCTTGGTCGGTCATCGCGGCGATGCTCAAGGGCTCGTCCATCCACTCCTGTAGACGAACGGCGGCTGCAAATATTGAAGGGATCCAAATCCGCGTGAGGAAACTTCCGTGCCGCGATCGCGGCCGCCAGGCCGGGCACCATATGTGCGGCATCCGGTCCATGCGGAGGAAGGGCTCCACCGGGTTGGTCGCGGTCATTGCCGGGTCCAACGGGATATCGAGAATGGCTTCACTCATCGGGCGATGGGCGGCGCAGGACCTGGAGGCCGAGCGGCATCGGGCACGTTCCAGTCCTGACGGATTCACGACTCCATCAGGACGCCCCGATCTGAAGCCGCCGGCTTTGGCACCAGGGCGGAGAATCGTACACCCCGACCCACTCAGGATGCCTTACGATGAAGGTGAGGCAGCCATGAGCAAACGCGAATTCATCGCCCGGGAACTGGAGCGCCTTCCCGAGCAGGACCTCGACAGACTGATGGCATTCTTGCGGTCTCTGGCAGATGCCCATGCCGAAGCGGCCGTACCGGTTGCGGCTGCTGAGTCCTCTCTCGCGAAGGATTGGCTGACGCCCGAGGAGGACGCAGCCTGGGCCAGTTTGTAAGAGGCGATGTTGTCGTCCTCAACTTTCCCTTCTCGGACCTCACGCAGACGAAGCGGCGTCCTGCTCTGGTGATTGCCGCGCTCGCGGGCGATGACCTGGTTCTGTGTCAAATCACCAGTCAGGCGAGAACGGATGAATACTCAATCCGGCTCGAAAGCGTCGACTTCGTCGCCGGCGGACTCAATCAGAGCAGCCGGATTCGTCCGAACCGATTGTTCACGGCCGACTCCGGGATCATCATCTATCGGGCAGGCCATATCTCCCAAGCAAAGCTCGACGAGACCGTGGACAAGCTGGTCACGATTTTACGCCAGGACTGACAGGTACCCTCCGGAGTCCGCCTCCTGCCGCGGTTCCGATGGCCCTCGCGCCGTACGATCTGACGCGAGGGGTAATTGATCGTTGGTTGCAGGGGACTGCAACGCTCCGAACACACTTCGGCTACCGCTCCGGGTGGAGTTGGTGAAGCTGTCCAAGTAGTTCGAGCCGTTGGGGTAACAAGTTGTTACAATATTCAGCTTCGAGGAACCGTTGCGATGATGCTTCTGTCTGCCTTGCTCCAGCAGACCCCGAATGCCATTTTGGGCGCTCTGCCACTTCTCATCATCGTCGCTATCTTCTACTTGCTTGTCTTCAGGCCCATGAAGCGCCGGAAGAGGCAAGAACATCAGATGCCGGTGATAACGACCGACTGCTTTTTTTGCTCTCAGGATCGCCAGGAAGGAAAGTCTGTCACGGTGCGGCTGAATTTAACGCATTCTCTGGGATGGGGTGCGCAGTATCAAAATGTCCATATCGAAGTGCCTCGCTGTCGGCGTTGCACAATGCTGCATTGGTTCTGCCTAATTGCTCCGTTGCTTGCCATCTCACCATTTCTCGGTTCGACAGCGGAGCCAAAGCCACTTCCGGTCAGGAACGATACTGATGATATCAGAGTGGCGTTAATAGCGTGGGGAGCCATCATCTGTGCGGTGATTCTCCCCAGATTCATCTATCGTCTTTGCCGAATCAAGTCCGCCAGAGCGGCAACGATGTCCGATTCCGTCAAATCTCTGCGTCAGCAGCGATGGAGCTTGGGAGTAGGCCCATTCGATTACGTCACGCCGCTGTTCTACTACCTCAAATGGTGGTAGTTCTTCGCCTTCGGCTGACGAAGCCGGTGCGCTATTGCCCGCAGCGAGTGCCGTGTCCCAAAAGCCATGTGCTTCCCTGCCCCAAGTTTCCGTTGAAAAGAGAGTGACCGCACTGGACGTTCTAATGTAAAACAACGATTACGTTTTGGTCCGCCGTGACCCCGCGGTTACGACTCCGTTTCCAGCAGCATCGGCTCCGCGTCGCCGTTTTCAGCCATGCGCTGCACCAGTTCCGCGCCGTACTCGAAGCCCTTGTCGAAAGCCTGCAAATTGAGCTTCTGCATCGCCGGGGGAACGGAATCGGCGACTGCCTGGCGCAGGCTGTCGGGGGCCAGCATATGCGTCACGGCGGCGAAGAAGCCGACCATCACGATGTTCAGCACCACCTTGCGGCCCAGCTCCTCGGCCAGGCGGGTGGCCGGGACGCCGTAGAAGCGCACGCCCTGCGGGGGATGATCGATGCGCACCAGGTCCTGCTCCACGATCAGAATCCCGCCGGGCTTCAGTTGCTTCGAGAAGACCGTATAGGCTTCCTGGCTCATCACCACCAGGATGTCCGGCTGGGTGACGTAGGGATAGAGAATGGGCTCGCCGGAAAGAATCACCTGCGCCGCCGAAGATCCGCCGCGGGCTTCCGGACCGAAGCTTTGCGTCATGGTGGCGTAGGCGCCCTCGAAGATGGCGGCGGCCTTGCCGATGACGATGGCGGCGAGAATCACACCCTGCCCGCCGAAGCCGGCGACGCGGATTTCCGTGAGTCCGAGTTTGCTTAACCCTCGCTGCATGTTACCTCCGGGGTGGCATAGCGGTCGCCCAACGTCTCCCTCATCTGGTGATTGAGCAGCTCCATGTAATCCGGGCGGTCGCGATCCACAAACTTGCCGACCACGATTTCGCCCGCCTTAGTGAGCGTGCACTCGCCGGTGGGCGCGCCGTTGCGCACCTTGCTGACCTGCTTATAGAACTTCATGGCATCCAGGCCATCGCCCATCTTATTGCGCCGCTGGTACAGCGTGGGACAGGGCGAAAGCACTTCGATGAAGCAGAAGCCCTTCTTGTGTAACACTTCCTCCATGGAACGGGCGAGTTGTTTGACGTGGTAGGTGGTCCAGCGCGCCACATAGCTCGCGCCGGCGGCTTCGGCAAGCTGCACCAGGTTGAAGGAGGGCTCGAAGACGCCGTAGGGCGAGGTGGCGGAGATCACTTCGGCGGGCGTGGCCGGCCCGGTCTGGCCGCCGGTCATGGCGTAAGTCAGGTTGTTGACGCAGATCACCTTGATATCCATGTTGCGGCGCGCGGCGTGTATGAAGTGGTTGCCGCCGATGGCGAACAGGTCGCCGTCGCCGGAGTAGACTACCACTTGTAACTCCGGGTTAGATAGCTTGAGTCCTGTGGCGAAGGGGATGGCGCGCCCGTGGGTGGTGTGAAAGCTGTCCAGGTTGGCGTATCCGGCGACGCGGCCGGTACAGCCGATGCCGGAGACGATCGCCACCTTGTCCAGGTTCAGCTTGGAGCTCTCCAGCGCCCTGGCGAAGCAGTTCACCGTGGTGCCGATGCCGCAGGCCGGGCACCATATGTGCGGCATGCGGTCCATGCGCAGGAAGGGCTCCACCGGGTTGGT
>Ga0182021_10011911_pt1 | contig 10336 bp, 7 predicted proteins | sample 612E3MmetaG_FD_120493 | JGI IMG/M metagenome (GOLD analysis project Ga0182021, IMG submission 120493) | Permafrost microbial communities from Stordalen Mire, Sweden - 612E3M metaG (Illumina Assembly) | ecosystem: Environmental > Terrestrial > Soil > Wetlands > Permafrost | place: Sweden... | reverse complement strand
TGGGTGGCATGGACGCTGCCGTAGGTAGTATCGCCAATGACGGGAAAACCCGCGTGGAAGAGATGGACTCTGATCTGGTGAGTCCGGCCGGTGAGGGGGCGGGCCTCGATGAGCGTCGCTCCCGCGCCCCGGGTAATCACCCGGAAAGCCGTTTGCGCCTCCTTGCCGGGGAGCGCCACGCCGTAGCGGAACTTGTTCAGCTTGGCGATGGGGGCGTCCACCGTCCATTCCGCCTCGTCGGGCTCGCCGGCAGCCAGGGTCCAGTAAACCTTCTCCACTCCGCCGGTCTTCAACAGATAGGAAATATGGGTGGCGGGCCGTCCCGATTTGGGAAAAAACATGACTCCCGAGGTCCCCTTGTCCAGGCGATGGATTACCCGCGCCGGCTCCATGATCCCCCGGGAGCGGAGGTAGACCTCCACCGCGTATTCCATGGTCCCCTTCAACTGGTAGGGGGTCCGCTGGGAATTTATACCGGCCGGCTTGTTCACCGCCAGGTAGTCCCGGTCTTCATGGAGGATATCGCCATTGTCCAGGAGATACTCTACAGAGCGCTCCGGTTCCTGGAGTCCGAGGGCGATCTCCTCCCCTTCCCGGAGCGTCCGGGAAGCCACCCTGACCATGACCTGGGATACGGCGCATCCGCCCCAATCGATAATCCGCCTGATTCTCGTCTTGGAAAGCTCGGGGAAGAGCGCCCTGGCGCCGTCATCCAGCCGCATCCCCGCCTGTTCCGCCCCTACGGTTCCCCTGAGGATCATGGGATGATGCCCTCCGCCCGGAACAGTGCGGCAATGGTCTTGCCGTCACTGATCCGTCCGTCACGAGCCATCCGTAGCGCTTCCGCAAAGTCGACGCGCACGCTTTCGATATCCTCGTACTCCTCCTGGTGCGCCTCTGCCTGGACCAGCCCGGTGGCGAGAAAGAGATGTATCACTTCGTCGAACACCCCCGGAGACGGATGGATGAGACCGAGAGGGACAAGGCCGGCGGCCGTGAGGCCGGTCTCCTCGGCAAGTTCGCGCCGGCCGCAGTTCTCAGGCTGTTCACCGGGAGAGAGGCGCCCGGCCGGGAGTTCCAGCATGACCCTGTCCACCGCCGGCCGGAGCTGCCGGATCAGTGTGACGGTGCCGTCGTCATGGAGCGGCAGCACGGCGACCCCGCCGGGATGCCGCACCACCTGGTACGTGTGCCACCCCTTAACTCCGATCCGTACTTCCATCTGTTCCAGGTTCACCACGAGCCCCTCGAAGAGGATGGCCCGGTTGCGCGTTTCCATGGTATCGGTTCTCCATCTGTACTGTCGCTCCGTGAAAAATATCATTATCCTGCGGGTATGGGAAGAGGTGATTTGCGGGAGCCTCTCTTTACAGTGACAGACCGGGTGCTAATATTAAGACAAATAATAAATCGGAAACGCCAATTTTTTGCAAGGCGTTTCTCCAAATCAAGGAGGAAAACCATGTACGGTCAGGACCGGGTCTACAAGAAAGTGGAAGTAATCGGGGTTTCCAAAAACGGCATCGAGGAGGCGATCCAGGCGGCGGTCGGCAAGGCCCACAAGACCCTGGACAAGCTCTCCTGGTTCGAGGTGGGGGATATCCGCGGTCATGTGGGGGACGACGGGGAAATCAAGGAGTGGCAGGTGGTGCTGAAGGCGGCATTTCAGATCAAGGAGTAACGGAGAAACAGGATGAGGTTTTCGTTCGCTCCGCTCACAGACATAGATTAAGATTTTCCTGTCATCAGCCTCGACCTGAACCTCTGCTCCGGGCATAATCTGGTGGCATATTTCCCGCGTATCTGCTATTGTGGCGGTTATACATAGATCAATAGCGAAAGGCGGAACATATGGCACGGGCAAAGACGGGGGACAAGGTCACGGTCCATTACACGGGCAGGCTGGAAGGTGGCGAAGTATTCGACTCCTCCGAATGCCGGGAAGACGACTGCGGCTGCGATTCAGGGCCGCTGGAATTCACCATCGGTGAAGGCAACGTCATTCCGGGGTTCGAGCAGGCGATCATCGGCATGAACCCGGGCGACACCAAGACCGTCGTTATCCCCGTTGACCAGGCGTACGGCGAGCGGATCGATGAAATGGTGGCGGTGGTCGACCGGAAGGATATCCCCCCCGACCTCATCCTCGAAGTGGGCAATCAGCTCGAGGTCACCCAGCAGGACGGCAGCGCCTTCCCGGTCATCATCACGGAAGTGACCGAAACGTCTGTCACCCTCGACGCCAACCACCCCCTGGCCGGGAAAGAGCTGACCTTCGACCTTCGGCTCGTGGTGATCGGCTGACACAGAGCTGAGCATGTATGTAAAAAGGGTACCGGCTGTAACTGCCGGTACCCTTTTCTTATCTGATAAGCAGTGTCATGCGATGGCGGAATCAAAATTATAACAAGGCGGCAAGGAGGAAGCGACGCAGTCGTACTGATCAGTACGTCGAGGAGCTGACGACGAAGCCAACACCGTTAGCGTTTGATTGCGACATCGCCCTATCCTTCAGGGAGGAAGTGCTGCTCATAGAGGTCCTCCAGCGACTGGAGATGGCGGGTCTCATCGGCCAGAAGCCGGGCAAAGACCGGGGCCATGGGCGCTCCGACGCACCCAATGGACATTCTCTTGTAAAAATCTATGGAGCCCTTTTCCAGGTGAATGGCGTAGGCCAGCGCTTCCCGACCATCCGATGCGGCAGTAAGTTCCTTCTTGGCCAGGACATAGTCGAGATTCATGGTCGGTACCGGCTGGTTCAGCTCCGCGCCTCCTCCCATGTTCCCTTCCAGCAGGGCCTTTTCCAGCTGGTGCTTGTGATCCAGCTCGTCCAGGGCGGCGTCCCGCAGAATTTCCTTGGCCCCCTTGCTGTTCACCGTGCGGATCGCAGTCAGATAGTACCTGAATCCTTCCTCCTCCATCTTCACGGCCATCTCGATGGCGGCCTCAAACGTGTAGCAGACCTGTCCCTGCTCGCTCATCCGGTTCACCCTCCTGATTAAACGGTTTATCATCTTCTTTTACCATACCGGAGTGATAAGCACAAGTGGATTGTATACAGTATACGGACTGCTCCCTCTGAGCCGGGGAGAAGGACGTACAGAACTAGTGGAGGATGCCGTCAACTGCCGGGCCCGGATTTATCCTCTTCCCGCAGCCCCACCTCCACATACCGGCAAACGCTCCCGAAGTCGCAGAACTCGCACTCCTTCGGGGTTATCTGAAAGTCCCCCCGTTTCATGTTACGCACCGTGCCGCAGAGGCGGTTGAGAAAGTTATCGTCCCCCAGAACCCGGCGCTCTTCCGGATCGGTGGAGAAAAAGCCGGTAAAGTCCTCCTTGCCGTCGCTAAAGTCCCGGTCGAGGGGGTCGAGTTTGCGAAGCAGCCAGTATCGGGCAATGAAGCGGTCACAGGTCGATTCTCCCTCAATGGCAAGTGCCCGGTCCGCCGCCAGCAGATAGACCGGCATCTGGAACGAGGTCTTGCCCATCTGCTCCTTTTTCAGATAAGACTGATACGAGCTGCGGTCTCCCCCCAGCTTGTAATCCACGACCCTGAGCCTGCCCTCGCCCTGATCCACCCGGTCGATCTTTCCGGTCAGGATAATCCGGGAACCGTCATCGTCCGTCACCTCCAGATCATCGAAGGGATGCTCGAACAGCACGGGAACGATGCCGGCATCATCCGCCGCTTCCATATCGACGACCCGCTCCATCAGTGTGAGGATCTTCCCCTTGCCAATCTCCCAGAGGAGCGGTTCGCCGGTATTCCGCTCTCTCTCCCACCGGTCAAAGACCTGACTTGCCTCTTCATGGAGTATCGCCCGGGCAGTAGCGGCATCCGACAGCGGGAGCAGCCCTTCTGCCCGAAGCCGGGAAAAAAGAGACTTGAGGATGTCATGAACCAGACTCCCTTCCTCTTTGGGAGCCAGCTCCATCTCCGGCATTTCCAGGGGATCGACCTTCAGAATCCGCCTGAGAAAATAACGGAAAGGGCAGCAGCCGAACTCCTCCAGGGTGGTGGGGGCAAAGCGGTTCCCTTCACCCGATGTGTAAAAGGCATGCAGCTCCGCAATGATGTCGTCCTGCCGCAGCGTGCCGGTATGTGGGGTGGCCAGCGCTGCCCGGGCAGCCTTTTCCTCCGCCTGGAAAAACAGCTCCCGCTGCTCCTCCATCCCGGCATTTGCGGCTATCCTGGCCAGGGAATCCGCAAGCGGAACAGCCTCTTCGCCCGGAAGGGAAAACCGGCGCTCGGCTGCCAATGCGTTGAGGATCTCCTCCCGCTCCAGGCATGCTGCCGGTTCCGGTATGATCTTCGTGACCGGGATGCGGGTCTCGTCAAGGGGCACGTTCATCAGCAGCTCCTCCAGGAAAGGGGACCGGAGCAGGGCACTCCCCCGGCCGTCGACATGACTGTAGGAAAGTGTGAGGTTTTTCGTGGCGCAGCCGATAGCCAGATAGAAAAGGAGCGGCTCCTCCGCCCCCTTCTCCCGGGCCGTCCGGAACAGTGGCGCGTTGATGATGCTCCGGAAGCGGAGCTTGTCGCCGTCCTTGAACAGGGGGTGGCCGTCATGCCGGACAGGACAGACCCCTTCGTTGAGCCCCCCCATGAACAGATGGGGAAAGGTGAGCCCCCGGGCATCATGGAAATCCAGGATGGCAACTCCGGAATTCTTTTCTCCGGTAAGGGAGATCCCCTCCATCCCCTGCTTGAGGAGCGCCACGAAATCACCGGCGGAAAGGCGCTTGTCGGCCAGGCCGAGAGCACGCATGTCTCCTTCAAGGTCTTTCAGGACCTTCCGGAATAGGATGATGGCCGAGGCATCCCTCTTCAGCGCCCGTGAGTCGGCGGCCTCGATGCCGCGTCGGTAGATGTGCCGCCGCTCTATGAACCGCTCTAGGAGATCGGTAAATTCCTTCAGGGTCTTTTCGCCGCTGAACCTTTTAACTTCGTTGATGACGGACAAAAGCGCTCGCCGGACAGCCTCTTCCCGGGCAGTGCTCCTGCCGATTCCTTTCAGAAAGGCTATTCTTTTTCCGATAACCGTCTCTATAGTGCCGAGGTTTGCGTCGATGTAGCCGGCATCGACCAGGACTTCCTCGATCATGTCTGGAGGGATCCCGAGCCGGGAGGTGTCCAGGTAGGTAGACTTGACCAGGGAGAGTAGTTCCTCCCGGGCAATGCGGGACCGGACCAGCGCAAAGGGGGCAAGACATGCATGCACCAGTGGGGAGGCTAACAGAGGGGCACCGCGGCGGTAGGAGACCGGGATGCGGTAGCGGCGGCAGACATCCTCGAACATCGGCCCAAACGCCGACAACTCCCTGAAGACCACCCCGATCTCAGCCGGATCGACCCTCTCTTCCAGGAGCGCCCTGATGCGGCGGCCGATCTCCTCGCATTCCCGATAGGGGCCGGGAGCGGCCACGAGGACCATCCCTTCGGGAGCTTCATGCCGCAGGACGACCTCCCCTCCTTCCGCATAAAGTGCGGCAAGCAGCGGCGTCAGGAAGGCCCCCTCCGGCTCTTCGAAGACCGGCTCAAGCTGAAGGTCGCTGTTATCCAGTGTTTCGACGGCATCCGCCGTCCGGGAGACATACGCATAGAGGGATTCTCGTTCTGGGTTCCAGGGGAGCCTTAATTCCACAGGCAACCGCCGGGATAGAGCGGCGAGGAGGGCAAGTTGCAGCGGGGTCAGGTCATAGATGCCGCTGGAGATGAGAGCGGATTTCCCTTCGAAGTGCGGTGGCAGGGGACAACCGGCCCGGAGGTGGGCCAGTGCCGCCGTTTCCCTGTCGTGCCGGTCGATGAGCCCCCGACGGGCCACTCCCTCCCCATACGCCCGGTAAAGCGAGGCCAGCTCGGCGAGTCTGCCATTGCCCGGCATCCGGCGGATCACGGCGGAAAAACCGTCAGGATCAACCAGAGCCTGCTTCAGTTCGGCGAAAAGTGAATCGAGGGCATGTATGAAGCCGGGAAACTCCCTCAGAGAGGCAAAGTGGCCCGTTCCATCCCGGTACCGCTCCTGCACGATCTCCTCCAGGAGGAGCCTCCGGCCGACCGTGGAGATCAGCCTCCGGGTATCCCCGCTCACCCGGAAGATATCGTCGGCCAGCCGCTTCAGGGTAAGGGCCGGGGCGCCGAGCAGCACTCCGCTCTTCTCGACCGCCTGCCGGGTGAATGCTTCGACGGCGGCTTCAGAAGGGAATATGTACAGAACGTCGGACATGGGCCGATTATAACCGACTACACTGCCGCTGGCAATCTGACATTTATTGGGGTACACTTCACATATCCGGTCCGGTCAGCATATTGTCTGGGAGACCCGAAATGAAAATCTTTCTAACCGGCGGAAGCGGTTTCATCGGCAGGCACGTGCAGAAGACGTTGCTGCAGAAGGGGCACGAGATACGACTTCTCACCCACAGGCGGGAGGTTGGCGCCGAGGATGGCGTGGAGCTGGTCGAAGGCGATGTGACCCGGCCTGAAACCTTTGCCGGCAACGTGGCGGGATGCGACGCCACCATCAACCTCGTCGGCATCATCCGGGAATTTCCCGGCAGGGGGATCTGCTTCGAACGGCTCCACGTGGATGCGACCAGGCACATCATCGACGCCGCCAGGGGGGCGGGTGTATCACGCCACATCCAGATGTCGGCCCTCGGCTCCATGCCCGGCGCCCTATCCGGGTATCACCGCTCCAAATACCGGGCCGAAGAAGTTGTCCGGGAATCGGGACTCCCCTGGACCATATTTCGCCCCTCCATTGTGTTCGGTCCGGAGGACGACTTTGTCAACAAGCTGGCGGGATATATCAGGTCGTTCCCGGCAATGCCAGTCATCGGCGACGGAAAGTACCGGCTGCAGCCGATCGCCGTCGACGACGTGGCACGCTGTTTCGCCTTAGCCCTTGAGATGCCGGAAACTGCCGGAAGGACCTTCGAATTGTGCGGCCCCGACCGCCTCTCCTACAACGACATGCTGGACACGATCGGTCGGGCTCTCGGCAGGCCACGGGTAACGAAAATACACAATCCGCTCGGCCTCATGAAGGCGGTCGTCCCCCTTCTCCAGGGTTTTTCCTTCTTCCCAATCACCATGGACCAGATTTTAATGCTCACCGAGGAAAATATCTGTGATGGGAACTGGCGCGAGACATTCCGGTTCGAACCGGAACGGTTCGAGGAGGGGATCGCCCGGTACCTCACCCCTTAAGAGCAAATTCAGGGTTTCTCTTGCCATGGCTGAAGAGCGGCGATAATCAGGAGCAACAAGGAATGGGTTACGAAACATGAGAGAAATTTTCGAAGCGGATTCACTGGACTGGCAGCAGGTGCGTCCGGAGGTGACGTCCGGCGTATACGGCAGGACCCTGCTGGATACCGGGGAGCCCGAGCTGGCAATGCACGAAGAACCCTTGCTGGGTTGCGTTCAGCCTCTCCCCGCAATGGAATAGGAGCACCCTGAAGCAAATAAAGGCCGTTCCTGTCCGGGAACGGCCTTTATTTGTGACTGATCTCTGCAGAGCCACCATCAGCTCTGCAGAGTCAATGGCCGATTTCTTCCGTCGACAGACCGCCCGCCACCGTTACCGTCGCCTCACGCTCCCGATCCTTGCTGTGATCACGAGCAATAAGCATATAGATTGAGGGAACGACGAAGAGGGTGAAGAGGGTGCCGATGAACATCCCCCCCACCAATACCAGACCGATGGAGTTACGGGCAGCGGCGCCGGCGCCCGTTACCAGGGTAAGGGGAAAGTGTCCGGCAATGGTGGCAGCGCTGGTCATGAGAATAGGCCGCAGGCGGGTCATGGCCGCTTCTCGCACCGCCTCCAGCTTGGGATGGCCGTCAAGCTGGAGGCGGTTGGCGAACTCGACAATCAGAATGCCGTTTTTGGAAACCAGCCCCACCAGAGTCACCAGTCCTACCTGGGAATAGATGTTGAGGGTTGTGGTCCATCCCGTGGTCCAGAAGGCGACGTTCGGATCAGGCATCTTCAGGAAGGTGAAAATCAGGGCGCCGAACATGGCCAGCGGCACAGAACCGGCCAGGATGACGAAGGGGTCGCGGAAGCTGTTGAACTGTGCCGCCAGCACGAGGAATATCAGGATGACGGCCAGCCCAAAGGCGGGGAGGAATTTATTCCCCTCGGTTCTGAGCTGGCGTGACTCGCCGGTGTAGTCGAGCACGTAACCCTTGGGAAGGATTTTCCCCGCTTCATCTTCCAGGTAGCGGAGCGCCTCGTCCAGCGGCCGGATGGCGACGCCGCTGATCTTGACGGCGTTTAACTGCTGGAAACGGTTGAGGGAGCGGGGGACGACCGACTCTTTCAGGGTGGCAATGGTGCTAAGCGGGATCAGCTTGCCGCTGGGGCCGGTGACATGGATATCCTTGAGCTGGTCCGGGTTCAGGCGGCCGATCCGTTCAATCTGCGGGATTACCTTGTAACTCCGCCCGGCAATGTCGAATCGGTTGACAAAGTCGCCGCCGACCATTCCCCCCAGGTCGGTGCTGATCTGTTGCAAATTGAGCCCCAGGTCGGCAACCTTGTCCCGGTCGATGACAAACTCGGTCTGGGGCTGGTCGATCTTCACGTCGATGAGCGGCGGGAAGGCGAACATCCCGCTCTGCATGGCCTTCTTCTGAAGTTTTTTGGCAAATTCGAGGATCTGGTCGGTCTCGGCCGTGGAGGCAAGGATGAACTCCACCGGGAACTGGCCGCCGCCGGGAAGGGCTGGCGGTGTTACCGGGAACATCTGGATGCCGGGGATCGCCTGCAGTTTCTGCTGCACCTCGGGCATGATCTGGAAGACGGTCCGTTTCCTCTTGTCCCACGGCTTGACCACCATGCCGGCGAAACCGGAACTGGGGAAGGTGACCTGGAAGGTGAAGTCGGTTTCCGGCACGCTCATGAAGGCCCGGTTGGCCGCCGCGGCAAAGCTGCTGTTCTGGTCGAGTGTAGAGTTGGCCGAGGCGTCCAGGATACCGAAGATGACCCCCTGGTCCTCTGTCGGCGCAAGTTCCTTTGCCGACATGGTGAATAATGGAATGGTCAGCAGGGAAATCACGAGCCAGACCGTATAGACCGCCGGCCGGGCGCTCAGGGTTGCATCGAGCAGGCGGCCGTAGAAGTTTCTCAGCCGCTTGAAATCACGGGCGATCCGGCCCGCCAGGCCGTGCTCTTCGAGACCCGGTTTAAGCAGTTTGGCCGACATCACCGGTGACAGGGTCAGCGCCACAATGCCGGAAATAGTTACCGCTCCGGCCAGGGTGAAGGCGAATTCGCGGAACAGCGAGCCGGTCAGTCCCCCCTGCAGGCCGATGGGGAGGTAGACCGCCGCCAGGGTGATTGTCATGGCGATAATCGGACCGACCAGTTCGCGGGCACCCAGAAGGGCCGCTTCGAGTGGCGATTTCCCTTCGGCAAGGTGACGCTCCACATTCTCAACCACCACAATGGCGTCGTCCACCACAAGACCAACGGAGAGGACCACGGCCAGCAGGGTGAGTAAGTTGACGGTGAAGCCGAAGGCCTGCATCAGGAAGACCGCGCCGATGAGCGATACCGGTATGGCCACCACGGGAATGAGGACCGCGCGGAAGGAGCCGAGGAAGAGGAAGATGACGATCATTACGATCAGCAGCGTATCGCCCAGGGTCTTGAGCACTTCATGAATGGCATTGGTGATGTATTTTGTCCCGTCATAGGCGACGCGCGACTGCATGCCGCTTGGGAGGTCGCGCTGGATGGCGGCCATCTCCGTATGCACCCGCTTGATGACGTCCAGGGCATTGGCGTTGGGCAGCGGCCAGATTCCGATGAAGACGGCGGTCTGGCCGTTGAAGTGGACTTCGGAATCGTAGTCCTCCGCTCCCAGGACCACATCGGCGATGTCCGCCAGCCGCACGATGCTGCCGTTCTGGTCGCGCACCGCGAGGCGCTTGAACTCATCCACCGTGCTCAGGTTGGTGTTGGCGGTCAGGTTGACCTGGATGTAGGCCCCCTTGCTCCGCCCCAGCGCCGCCAGGGAGTTGTTGGCCGCCAGCGCCTGGCGAACCATGGCCGGGCTGATGTTGAAGGCGGCCATCCGCTCGGGCTTCAGCCAGATCCGCATGGCGAAGGTGCGGGCGCCGAGAATGTCGGCCCGCTGCACCCCTTCGATGGCCGACAGACGGGGCTGGACGATCCTCACCAGGTACTCGGTGATCTCGTTCTGTTTGAGCAGGTCTGAGGTGAAGCTGAGGTACGCGGAGGCGAACTGGCTGTCGGCCGTTTCGATGTTGATAATCGGCACTTCCGCTTCGGGAGGGAGGTCGCGGCGTACCTGGTCCA
>Ga0182021_10011910_pt1 | contig 10337 bp, 8 predicted proteins | sample 612E3MmetaG_FD_120493 | JGI IMG/M metagenome (GOLD analysis project Ga0182021, IMG submission 120493) | Permafrost microbial communities from Stordalen Mire, Sweden - 612E3M metaG (Illumina Assembly) | ecosystem: Environmental > Terrestrial > Soil > Wetlands > Permafrost | place: Sweden... | reverse complement strand
GATGTCGACCTGGCCTTTCAGGCGCTGCTGGCCGATCCGCTCGTACACATTCCGACCGATGATGCCTGGAAGATGTTCACAGCCATGCTGCGCCACCTGCGCCCCTGCCTGCCCGGCTGGCGGATTCCCTAGACGCCCGGGCTGAATCGCCGCATCCTGGAAATCCACCGCGGTGGTTCCGGAAGCGGCCACGACTGCCCGTTGAAGTTCCTGGGCGATCCCGCCAAGCCTCGCCGATTTCCGATTGCTTGATTATCTCCGCCAACCTCGTTCCCTAATCCCCACATGCACCCCAAATCTCTCCGCGTGGTTCCCCGGATCGCCCTCTGCCTGATCGGAGCCAGCTTGGCGCTGGCCCAGACGCCACCGCGCACGTTCGACGTGCGTGCCTTCGGCGCGACGGGCGACGGCAAGACGCTCGATACCGGCGCCATCAACCAGGCGATCGATGCCGCGGCGGCCGCGGGAGGCGGCACGGTGTATTTCTCCGCCGGCACCTATGCGAGCTACTCGATCCATCTCAAGAGCAACGTCACGCTTTATCTCGATCAGGGCGTCACGCTCCTCGCAGCCGATCCGCCGGCGGAAGGCTCCCCCGGTGGTTACGACGCACCCGAGCCCAACCCGTTCGACCTGTACCAGGACTTCGGCCACTGCCATTGGCACAACAGCCTGATCTGGGGGGAGAACCTGGAAAACGTGGCGATCCTCGGCCCGGGCCGGATTTTCGGCAAGGGGTTGAGCCGCGGCTTTGGCCGCAAGGATGTGCTCCCGGGTGAGCCGCGCCCGCCCCGCCCGCCCCGGCCGGATGGCCCGCCGCCGGATCACCCCACCGCGACGGCCCCCTTCGGCTATCCCAATCCGCGGGATACGCTGGCGCCGGGCATCGGCAACAAGGCGATTGCGCTCAAGAATTGCCGCAACGTCATCTTCCGCGACTTCACGATCTATCACGGCGGCCACTTCGGGATCCTCGCCACGGCGGTCGACAACTGGACCTGCGACGGGCTTAAGATCGACACGAACCGTGACGGAATCGACTTCGACTGTTGCCAGAACGTCCGCGTCGCCAATTGCACGGTCAACTCGCCGAACGACGACGGCATCTGCCCGAAGAGCAGCTTCGGACTCGGTTATAACCGGCCGACCGAGAACGTCACCATCACCAACTGCCAGGTGAGCGGCTACGACGAGGGCACGCTGCTCGACGGCACCTACCGCCGCACCCCGCGGACGCACGGAGGACCGACCGGCCGCATCAAGTGCGGCACCGAGGCCAACGGCGGCTTCAAGAACATCACCATCTCGAACTGCGTGTTCGATTTCTGCCTGGGACTCGCCCTGGAGGAGGTGGACGGCGGATGGATGGAAGACATCACCATCACGAATCTCACCATGCGCGACATCGGCAACGCGCCGATCTTCATTCGGCTCGGGGCCCGGCTGCGCGGACCCAACAACCCGCCGGTGGGCGTCGCCCGCCGCATCAAGATCTCCAACGTGGTCGCTTCCAATGTCTCCGCCGACCACGGCATTCTGATTGTCGGCCTGCCCGGCTCCCGCATCGAGGATGTTTCCCTGAGCAATGTCCTCATTGAATACAAGGGTGGCGGCACCAAGGACGAGGCGGCGCGGGTGGTGCCGGAGGACGAGAAGGCCTATCCGGAACCAGGCCGCTTTGGCACGATTCCCTCGTGGGGCCTGTTCGCCCGCCACGTCAAGGGGCTCGCCCTTGACCACGTGGAATTGCGCGCGTTGACCGCGGATCTCCGGCCGGCGATCATCCTCGATGAAGTGGTCGGCGCCGATTGCGACCACGTGAAAGCGCTGCCGGCGGCTGGCACGCCGACCATCGTCCTCAAGAACGTCGACGGCTTCGTCGCGCACGGCTGTCCCGGCCTGGCGGATACACGCCGCGACCAGCCGGTCGCGGACGAGAATCTCTAGGGCTCGTCTCGGACCGGCGCGACGCCGCACCCGAATTGTAGGAGCGAGCTGGCCCGCGATTTTTCCTCCCTCGCATCCGCCATCGGCTTGGCGATGGCGGAGGAGGAGGGTAGGGCCAAAATCGCCTGCCAGCAGGCTCCTGCATGGTATTTCTCTCCCGGCGCGGAAGGAGGCGGTGACGGTCCGGCGGCGGGATCGTCGGTTTCGATGCAGACGGGCGCGTGGCTGTCACGGCGCCCGCAGGTGCCGGGCCAGGAACGCCTCCACCATCATGTAGAACTCCACCCGGTCATCCAGGCGCGACATCCCGTGGCCTTCCCCACGCTTGATCAGGACCTCGCAGGGCACGTTTCGGCGCTTGAGCTCCGCAATCAGCCGTTTGGACTGCTCCACCGATACGACTGGATCGTCCTTGCCGTGGGCCACCAGGATGGGGATTCGCACCTGGTCGATGCGCTTCATCGGCGAAATCTCGGCGAATCTCGCCTCCGATTTTCGGGGATCGCCCAGGTGGTGCAGCATGAACTCGTACCGCAGGGATTCGTCCCGGTTGCGCCGAGCCTCCTTCATCATCTGGCTCCAGTCGAACACGCCGGCCGCGGTGATTGCACAGCGGTAGAGTCCGGGCTCATCGGCGGCGCCACACATCGCGAGATACCCGCCGAAGGACGCCCCCATGATTGCGACCCGCCGCGCATCGAACCAGTCGCTTTCCAAGAGCTGGCGCACCCCGTCGGTGACATCCTGGTGCATCTTCCTGAAATCCCATTCGTCGCCCTCCGGAAACTTCCAGTCGGAGCCGGTGGAGCCGCGGTAGTTCGGCTGAAAGACGGCGTAGCCTCGGCTGGCCAGGAACTGCACCTCGGGGTTCCAGTTCCAGTCGTCGCGCGCCCATGGTCCCCCGTGCAGGAGCACCACCAGCGGCAGGGGCTTCTTCTTCGCCGCGCCTTCCGGAAGCGTCAGATAGCAGTCCACCGCGCAGCCGTCGCGCGCCTTGAAGGACATCGACTGCGTCGGGCGCATCCGTTCGACCGGGATCCACGGCGCACTGTTCTTGATTGGCCGCAGTTCGGACGTGGTGCGGTCGAGCAGCAGACAGGAGGGTGGGGCGCGATCCGAGGTTGCGCCGATGATGATCCGTTTTGCAGCGGGGTCGCTGTCGATGATCGTGACGACCATCCCGGGGAGCGATCCTTCCAGTTGCCGCTGGATTTTCGCAAAATCCGGGTCCGACCAGACGGTTTCAAGCCGGTTGCGGTGGAGTCCGACCCCGATCAGCGCGCGGGTCGCGGGGTGCCGAAAGAGGAGGCGCACGTCGGGATCGAAGCGGTCGCCTTGGTCGACGACGGCGGTTGGCCGACCGGTGGAGGCATCGACGCGCAGCAGCGCCCGCGGCATTCCCGTCTGCCGCGGCCCGAGCGCCAGAACCTCCTCGGCCCCATCGCCGGCGGCGACAATATCGTAGCGGTCGAGGTCGAGCGGCGACCGCACCCATTGGGAATCTCTCAGCAAGAACAGGCGTTCGGTGCCGTGGTCCAATGCCACCGCGAAGGCCAGTTCGCCGTTGCGGTCGGGCAGATAGCCCTCGGCCCGCCCGGCCGGCAGCTTCGGATAGCGGTGGACAACGGAGGCGGCCGTGCCCTGGGTCTCCACCGCGGTGCGCGCACCGGTCAGGAGGCGCGCGGTCTGGCCCATCTCCTCGGCCTCGTCGACCGAAGCATTGGCGTCGATTTGCACCACGCCACCGTCAACGCCCTCTCCGTAGGCGTCGTTGTGGATCCAGATGATCGGGCGCAGCGGCGTGCGCCTGGGGATGCCGATGATCGTTACCGCGCTGTGGCGCTCGATCGCATGGACCCGGTCCGGATGCTCCGTGTCGAGGACAAACAGTCCGTCGGCCCAGAGCTTCTCCGTGCTGCCGCTCAGCAAGACCTGCCGGTCGTCCAGCCAATCCAAGGCGTAGATGTCGCGATCCCCTGGCGCGCTGATCGTGACGCCCGTCCGGGTCTTTAGGTCGAGCAGGAACGCGGCCGTGTGATCGTCTTCCAGTGCGACCAGGGCTGCCAGCCGGGTGCCGCTCGCGTTGAATTGCGGAGACCGGAACAAAAGCGGGCGGAAGAAATCCCGCACGGGGACCATCGCGGGAGCCGGTTCCGGGGCGCTTCGCGCACCGAGCGCGCCGATCACCGCCCAGCAGGCAATCCAACCGAGACGACCAAAGCGGAGCGGCATGGTCTGATTCGATAATTCGGTAATTGGCGGGTCAAGGCGGAATGCGAAAGCCGGGCGCAAGCAATTGTCCCGAGCGGAACTGCCCATCGGAGGTCTTCCGGCGGCTTTTGCGGTCGTCCTCCCTGGGGCGATGCAATCGACTTTCACCAAAATGCGTAAATCGATCGATCCCCGCGCGATCTGCCTAGATCGCTCTTCCGCGTCCGGTATGTTTCGACGAACGATCCACCTCATCCAACCATGGCCAGCGACACCTATTCGCCCTTTTCCGCGATCATTCCCGGAAGTCCGTCCATTTTCGAAGAGTTTCTGCTGCCAGCGGGGCTGGATTTGCCTGGAGCCTTCGCTCACGAGGAGATCAATCGGTGGCTGGGAATCCTGCCGTCACTCGAGCGCGAACTCGCCGACCTCAAGGCGCGCCTGGATACCCCCGCTGAGAAGGCAGGGGATCGCGCGCGGTCCAGAACTGTGCGGCAGGAGTTGAACAACCTGTGGTGCGTGCGCGCCCTGATTCAATTGGAGCGGGAAATAAGCTCTGCTCACGAAGTCCGCCGGGCTGGTTCCGCCGTCCTGGCCTAAGGCCCAAAGCTAGCCCCGGGCGCTCGATTGTTTCAAGCGGACCTCGTTGGGTTCCTAATCGAAAAGCCGTCCGCGGTTGAAGCGCCAGACCGCGACCAGCATGACGCCGGCGGCGATGCCGGCGAGGATGCCGACCTTGGGCAGCACCTCGATGACCGTCCGGCCCTCCCAGAGCACGTCGGCGAAGCCTTCCACCGACCAGTACACAATGGTCACCTTGCTCAGGTGCTGGATATATCCAGGCATGAAACTGACCGGAACCCAGGCTCCGCCGACGGCGCTCATCGAAAGCACGACGAAGGTCGCGATCCCGCTCGCCGCCGCCGCGTTGGGGGCGATGGCGGCGATCAACATGCCAAAGGCGGAGCAGGCCGCGGCGGCGGTCAGGCTCACGGCGAACAACCCGCCGAGGTGGTGGAAGATGTCGAGACCGAAGAACAGCCGGCCGGCGCAGAACAGGACGGCGATTTGGGCGAGCCCGAGAATGATGCCGAAGAGAAACCGGGCCCAGAGGATGTGTCCGGGCCGGACCGGGCAGGACAACAGGCGTTGGAACACGCCGGAATTCTTCTCCTCGAACAACGTCGTGGCCGAGCCGCTGACCGCAAAAAGCAGAAACATGATGGCGTAGCCTCCGACCAACCGAGCCGCATTGGAGTTCTTCACGTCCTTGCCGGCCACCTGCTCGGTGTCGATCTTCACGATCTGGGATAAGACATCCGTTGAACCCGCCGCCGCCGGGACCGATTCCGGTTGATGGTCCGGCCTTGGGGCGGGCGACTGGGCTGGCGGACCGGCTCCGGCGGGCGCAACGGGGGCGGGTGGCTCGGTTTTCGCGTTGGGCCGCCTCAACTGGCTGAATCCGAGATCACCGGCGATGCTGCGCTGGTAGATTTCCTCCCGGTCGCCGCCAAAGTTCGCGGCTACCGTGTCGGCGATGGTGCGGTTAAAGTGTTCGAAACGATCATCGCCGAGGAAGCGGCGGGCGTTCTTTTGCAGTGACTGGCCCAGCAGCTCGGGGACGCTGGAGAAGATGGTCTTTTGCAGCAGCCCGTTGACCATCTGGGACTCGATTTCGTTGCGCGGATTGAAGAGGAACTTCAGGCGGACGCCGAAGCCATTGTCCGGGAGCAGATCCGCTGGGAGGATGAGCGCATAGCGGTACCAGTTGTCATGCAATCCGGCGCGCACATCGGCCTCGGTCAGCGGCCGGGTGGCGCCTTTCCCGAGATCATAGGTCGTGATGACGGCGAACGCCTTCTCGGCTTGCAGCGCGGCGATGAGCTTCTGCGCGGCCGGCTCCGAACTGAGATTCACCACGGCGATGGAGACTCCGGGGGGGGCGGAGCCCGGGCCAAAGAAGCCGAAGACGTGACCGAATAAGAAGATCAGGAGGATCGGCACGAGGAACGTGATGGCGACCGCGGCCCTGTTGCGCCCGAAGGAGAGCAGGCTCTTGCGCAGGAGAATGAGGACTTGGGACATGACGGGGGAAGCTGGTTGGTGGCTGGCGTTGGAGTTTCGTGGAGATGCGTGTCGCGGGCGGCGGCCTCAGGCGTCGCGCAATTTGCGGCCGGTGAGGTGGAGGAAAAGCGCCTCGAGGGTGGGGCGCTGGCTGACGAAGAGCCGGGGCGGCAGGCCGAGCGACTCGGTCAACGTGAAGAAGGCCGAGAGCGGATAGCCGGTGCGCGGCCGGAAGCGATGGGTGCTGTCAACGACCGTGATTTCGCCCTGGGCCGCCAGTTGGGCGGCGAGCGGCGCCGTGGCGGAGGTGGCCGGGAAGGTGATTTCATCCTCGAACGGCAGACGCGTGAGCAGGGTCTCGAGGGTGCCGAAGGCGAGGATCTTGCCATGGTCGATGATGCCGATGCGCGAGCAGAGCCGCTCGGCCTCCTCCATGTAGTGGGTGGAATAGACGATGGTGACCCCGCTGCGATTGAGCTGCTGCAGGTACTCGAAGATCGCATTGCGCGACTGCGGGTCGACCCCGACGGTGGGCTCGTCGCAAAGCAGGAGTTTCGGGCGGTGGAGGAGCGCGGCAATGAGATTGAGCCGGCGCTGCATGCCGCCGGAGAACGTCTTCACCAGCGAGCGGCGCCGGTCCTCGAGTTGGGCGGCGGCGAAGAGCTCGTCGAGCCGACCCTTTAGCTCCGCACCGCGCAGACCCTGGAGCTGCCCGAAGATCCGGAGATTTTCCTCGGCGGTGAGTTCCGGGAAGAGAGCGATTGTCTGGGGCACCAGTCCGAGGATGCGGCGGGCGCCGGCATCACCGGCCTTGAGCGGCCGGCCGTCGAGCACGAGTGTGCCCGCTTCGGGCGCGCGGAGGCCCGCGACGAGTGACATGAGCGTGGACTTGCCGGCGCCGTTCGGACCGAGCAGCCCGAAGAACTCGCCCGGAGCGATCTCGAGAGAGACGTCGTCCAGCGCGGTCAGGGGGCCGAATCGTTTGGTGACATTGCGGAGAGCGAGCATGGGAATGAAGGGAATGAGAGATTGGTGGCCAGCGACGGCCTACGAGGCATCACCGTTGTTCAGGGGACCGGCGGCGTGCAAGCGGCAGGAAGTCACGGTTGCCGATCCCAGAGTAGGTCGGAAGTCACGGGTCGCCCCGGACTGAAGGGCGCCGGTCGGTCGCGACCGGCGCGGGAGAAGTTACCGATCGCCGCGGGCGAGCCATTCACCGCTTCGGCATAGACTTGTCGAGCGAAGGCAGCAGGGCGAACTTCACCCAGGCGTCGTTGGGCTCGATTGTCAGCGCCTGCTGCCAGGCAGCCCGCGCTGCCGCAAGATCGCCGGCCCGTTGCTTGGCAATTCCGAGCCAGGTCAGGGCATCAGCGCGTCCCCAGGCCGGGCCGGACGGTTGGGCACCCGGGGCGGCAAAGCGATCAACGGCCTGCTGGATCAGGGCGGTTCCCCGTGCCGGATCGCCGCCAAATTCCTGGGGTGTGAACAAAAGCGATCGACCCTGGAACACGAGCACCCGGGGACTGGTGGGCGCCGCGGCTATCGCCTGCGCCAGTAATTGACCTGCCGCCGGACCGAAGCTCGCGCCGGCCTCGGCAGGGTCCTTTGCCAGGGCGATGAGTTCGCCGAATGCGGCGCCACGCATCGCGGCGGCTTCGGCCTCCCACGGAGCGCCTTTCACGTGCTCCAGGAAACTCACGGCGTCCTTCAGGCAACGTTCACGCGCGGCTTCGTCTTTGGGCGAACGGTGCAGGCCGCTGCTGACATAGCTGGCAAAGCCACGGGTGTAGACCAGCGCCGGCTGGTCCGGCGTGACCGCCAGCGCGGCCTCGAGGGATTTGACTGCCTCGGCAAGAGCCGCGGCGTCCCCGCGCAGGCCGGCGCGTTCGATGGAGATTTCGGCTTCTGCGGCGATCTTGTCGGCATCGACTGGCTCGCTCGGTGCGCCGGAGAGAATGGTCGCCGCGAGGAGTATGATGGAGAGGAGTGGGAATTTGGTTATCATATCGGGTTGGTGGGGAGCAGAGCCCCGCCGTTGGATGGCCGGGCTGCGTCCTCGGGTTGAATGAGGTCGGGTGCGGTGATTACGAAATTTTGTTGGGTTTCAGGATCGCGGTTAGCGCCGCGACGTGGGCCTCGAAGGCGCGGCGGCCGGAGGCGGTGGGGGCGACAAACGTCTTCGGCTTGCGCCCGACGAAAGTCTTCTCCACGGCGATGTAGCCGGCCTGTTCGAGCGTGAGCAGGTGCGCGCCGAGGTTGCCATCGGTCAGAGCGAGCGTGTTCTTGAGAAAGGAGAAGTCCACCTGCTCGCGAGCGCCAAGATGGCCGAGTGCCGCCATGATCTGCAGGCGCACTGGTTGATGGATGACTGAGTCGAGTTCGGGCATGGCAGGAGGCCGGCGTATTAGCGCCAGAAGTAACGGATGTAGAATCCGGTGACGATCAGGGTGCCGCCGCCGAAGATGGCGATCCACCACCAGAAAATGGCGGGGAAGCAGAACAACCCGACGAGGATCAGCGCCGTGATGACCAGGCCGAGCCAGAGCAGGTAGGTGTCGAACCAAAGGCCGGCGATGACGTAGCAGAGCATGGCAACGAGGCCGCAGTAGGCGAAGATGGCCTGATTGTTGGCCGGCGCCCGCAGCACTACCGGCACGATGGCCGCGAAGACGAGAACGGCGGCAAGCACGCCGAGGAAGCGCTTGTCCACTGGCGCGCGGACCCGGTTGCCCTGGACCGATCCAAGCACCATCGAAAGGGCGATGCCGGCGCCGACCAACCAGGGGAAAAGGCGAATTCCGGCGGGACCGTGGAATTGGGCGAGCATGGCCATGGCGATCCAGATGATCCCCCACAGCCAGAGATGAGCATGACCGCGGTAGGCGCGGATCGCGGAGCGCATCGTTGCACGGGAGGTCTCGATGGCGGCGAGGGCGCGGGCGGCTTCTTCGGGTGAGAGTTGCATGATTAGAGTACTCTACTATGCAGAGGACTTTGTCAAATCTTTTTTATGGGATGATGGCTGGACCGGCGATCCGCGGAGTCAAACCACGACCGACGCTCCCGAAGAACGTTATCTTGAAGGAAAATTCGGCGAGGACCGTCGCGCCTCTTGCCGGCGCGTGCGGCGTTGGCTGTAGGCCCGGTGGCGCCCCCGTGGCGCCACCCCGGCCAAGGACCTCGGTGGAGCAGCTTTCCTCCCGCGCTCGAACCGCGCGACGGGGCGCCTTCATCGACGGCCCCGAGGCTGGAGCGGGAGAACCGATGCAACCACCCAAGCCGGGACCAAGAAGCAATGTCAACTATTAGTTGACAAGTTTGCTTGGGCAGGGGGAGGTTTGGGCGATGATCAGGAGGTGAGCCGCTGGTTTTCGGTCAAGGGGCAAGAGCGATCGGCAGGAGAGCTTGCGCCGAGGACCCTCCGGTCATCGCCGGGGGTGCGGGCGGGCTCATCAGCTTGCAGGTGCGAGGGCCATGGCGCGGGCGAGCGTGTCCTTCCAGGCGGAGTCGGGGATGATCGGGCCCAGGTGGCGCACCGTTTCGGCGCCGAGGAGCGAGGCCAGGCCGCCGCAGGCCGGCAACGGCCAGCCGCGGAGATGGCCGAAAAGAAATCCCGCCGCCCAGGCGTCGCCGGCGCCGTTGGTGTCGACGACGTCGGGGACCGCGACCGGGGCAACGCGGTGAAGGGTCTCGCCCTGCGCCAGCCAGGCGCCGTCCTTGCCGATTTTCACGGCGGCGAGGACACCGTAGCCGGCCAGTCGGCGAGCGAGCACGGCGTAGTCGGAGCTTTGGTCCTGGAACAACGCGCGGATCTCGTCCTCGTTGGCAAAGACGACGTCGAGGCCGCGGCGGAGCTGGCCCCGCAGCCAGTCACGGGATGCGTTGACGACCTCGAACGAAGCGAGATCGAGGCTGACGGTGCAGCCGGCCGCGCGGGCGGAATCGAGGACCGCGTCGGCCAGCGCCTGGTTGAAGGCGAGGTAGCCTTCGATGTGCGCATGTCGGCAGCCGCGGAAATCCGCCGGAGAGATCTCCGACGGCGCAAGCGTCATCGCGGCCGCGAGGCAAGTGCGCATGGTGCGCTGGGCGTCCGGCGTGACGAGGGCGAGGCAGCG
>Ga0182021_10011909_pt1 | contig 10338 bp, 13 predicted proteins | sample 612E3MmetaG_FD_120493 | JGI IMG/M metagenome (GOLD analysis project Ga0182021, IMG submission 120493) | Permafrost microbial communities from Stordalen Mire, Sweden - 612E3M metaG (Illumina Assembly) | ecosystem: Environmental > Terrestrial > Soil > Wetlands > Permafrost | place: Sweden... | reverse complement strand
TCTCTAATTGTAGAGTGGCGATAAATATGAACGCAAAGCAGTTCTTCAGAATCGAAGTTAGCACAAGTTGGGGACATTTGATTAGGGAAAGGAAGACGCTGACTAAAGACGAAGAGAAAGTAAGAGAAGCAAGAAGGGCTTATCGTGATGGAGTCAAAAAAGCATGGGATATTTACACCCAAGACAACCTGTTAGTAAAGGAAGCAAAGAAGACTCTTGATTCAGCAATAGATGAAGCGTACAAATTATGCTTGCCTGAACATGGAGAGGGAATGGCACAGACAGAATATGAACAGGCAACCAAACTTTATTTCAAGACTTTATACAAGGTTCACCGCAAGTTTGCGGATTCGATTGGGCAAATTTGGGGTGTTTTTATGGGAGACATGGAGACTTCTCCAAGGCTAACCAAGAAAAATACTTAGAAGCTGTACTGAAATCCTATTAATTTTCCATAGTCTAATGGTGCAAGACCATGCGACTTTCAATGGGTGTCCGAAAACATCAATCTGAAATAGATAATGGGCTAAACATTCCTCAAAATATTTTCGGGTGATACCTCCGGACCAAAATACATATTCCTTTTGAAACATATTCTATCATAGTAAACAATAAAAGAAGTGTATAACAAGATGGAAATCACCAAAAAACCGATAAGCGACACAATTAGAGAAGAACCCCCTAACCCTAAACCAACCCCTAACCCTCAGCCAAATCCAATCCCAAATCCAATTTAGTAAAGATAAATGTCTACTAAATGGCTTAATTCTCGCACCTATGGCTTAATGGCTCTTCCGTTTGGTATCTCAGGCATATTGTCACTAGCGGTTTCGCAAGTCTATTTGCCTACAGGTTCATTGTATGCGTTGTCTCTCTTAGTTTTAGGTCTATTTCTAGTTGTGGTTGCAGTCGTTTTCTTGTTCTTTTTCTTTACGATGCAATGGCGGTGGACACATGGTCAACCACAACCACGCCCATTGAGCTAAAAGCTAAATCGTCATGGGTGATGCTTGTCTTCCTGCTTGCCGTTTGGGGGCGAATTCAACTAGAAGACAGCGAAAAAGAAAATAACCAATTAATTTCCTCGCTAAATACTGTTATTGTTTTTTAGGCTACTTGCGTGTAGTTCTGGCGGATTGTACCATTTCCAAATCTTATCCGCTATGTCCTCGGAATACCCATAATCGGCAAGAACCCTCTTTAAGGAATCTTTCAAAGATGCTTTCTGCTTTTTGCCGTTCTGCAGCTTCTGCATAGCCTTTTGGTGGTTGGGTTAAAAATAAACGTTATGAACAACTATCCGACCAGTAGATGCGTACAACACAAATACATGAGCTTAGATTAAAATTCAGTAAAACCCAAACGGTCTAAGAAGGGGTCTGTTTTGATTTTTTACTTCGCAGTTTTATTATGAAACATGCATTTACTATCAAAGAAAGCATAAAAACATAAGATGGTAAGTTAGGTTCTGACCAAATGATAAGTGGAATTGGTGACGAACCAACCTGAACAGCACCTACAAAAAATGATAAAAAATTAACTCCTGATAATTTTACATAGTTATTCGGCGTTCCAATGAGCTGAGAAAGCATTGTTTGGCTAGAAAGATACATGATCAAACCAGTTATGATATTGGCAATGATAATGGTTGCTGGAAATCTTTTTGGTATACCTGAACTCCGGCTGACTTTTATGATTAAATAAGCATTTATTATCAAAGGTAGCAGAAGGATGTAGAATGGTAAATTAGGAAATGCCGTAATGACAAGTGGAGTAGGAGAAGAATATGGTTGAACGGTACCTACAAAAATTTTGTCGATGTTAACTCCTGTTACAGTTAGATAAGGATGAGTCGCAGTGAGGTGAAGAAGCATTGCTTGGCTGGAAAGATAAAGAAGCAAACCCATTATGAGATTGGCAATGAGGATGATTGCTGTAAATCTTTTGTCATGTTAGGCTATTTCTATGCCGAACAGATTTAAGATTTTCGTTGTCGCCTTCTGCTAGGTTATTCCAAACAATAACTATAGCGATACACCGTGCAATACCGATGAGGATTATGCCATTTCTCAGGTCAGGATATGCTCCGAGGAACACCCAAGCTAAAACAAACATCAACAAAGGTCCGATAACCCAATTAAGAGTTAGTGACCCCGTAAGCATGGTCTTTGACCCCTTAGAAGTTACAACTTTCTTTAGGTCTTCGTACCGTACTCTTGCAAGCGGAGGGTACATCATCAAAATCAAATCTATAGCAATAGGGATTGATGTAGTTCCGATGCTCAAAGTTAACTCAATATTTAATAAGATTGGTAAGAAATTTCACAGTACTATGTATAAAGAACATATTTGATAATATTAAGATTTATCTGAAAAATAAGAAATGTTTAAGTATGGAAACTTCCATCGCTATTTGTAAGGTGAACAAGAATGGTTAATTGTGAAGGAGACGTATGCAGAATCGATGCAGTCGTCACCATGGATGTTAAAGGACAAATCGTTCTTCCTAAGGACCTTAGGGAAAAAGCAAATTTCAAGCCTAATGACAAGATCGCTGTAGTTGCTTGCGAGAAAGAAGGCACTGTTTGTTGCATTATGATGATAAAAGCTGAAATGTTGGCAGGCGCGGTAAGCAAAACGCTTGGCCCATTGATCAAAGGAGTAACTAAACAGGAGAGTTAATTATGAAAGAAGAAAAAGTTAAGAAATTAGTAAGAAATCGTTACGCAAAAGTCGCTAAAACCAACGGTTCTTGTTGCGCTTCAAATGTAAGCTGCTGTTCAGCCAAAACAAACGATCAAGTAAGCAAAATGATTGGTTACAGCGAAGAAGAGATGAGTGCGGTTCCAGAAGGGGCCAATCTTGGTTTAGGATGTGGCAACCCTACTGCTTTGGCGTCTTTGAAAGAGGGTGAAAGAGTTCTAGATTTAGGGTCAGGGGCAGGATTTGACTGCTTTTTGGGTGCCAATAAAGTTGGCAAGCAAGGCAAAGTGATAGGAGTAGACATGACGCCCGAAATGCTTGACAAAGCCAGAGCCAACGCCAAAAAGGGCAAGTATACAAACGTCGAATTTAGACTTGGAGAAATCGAAAACCTGCCAGTCGCAGACAACTCAGTCGATGTCATAATCTCAAACTGTGTAATCAACCTCGCCCCAAACAAGAAGCGTGTATTTGAAGAAGCATTCAGGGTTCTTGCTCCGAACGGTAGATTGATGGTTTCGGATATTGTGCTGCTAAAAGAGTTGCCTGAATCCATACAAAAGAATGTTGAAGCTTACGCAGGATGCATATCAGGAGCAGAGCTTAAAGAAAAATACCTTGAATTAATAAGAAAAGCAGGATTCAAAGAAGTAAAAGTCATTGACGAAAAAACCTACCTACTCGAATACATCATAAGCGAATCTACATTAAAAGAAGCAATCAAAATGGCAAACATGACCGAGAAAGAAGTAAAAGAAGCAGCCAACATCGTGGTCAGCATAAAAGTCTCCGCAGTGAAAACAAAATAGCGGCATGAGGACAAAACATTAAGGAGGTTTCTTATGAAAAATTCTTTGGGCGCAAAGACTATCGTTCCAACAACGCCTGTTTGGGTTGTAGGAACCTATGACAAAGAAGGAAAACCAAACGTTATGACTGCTGCTTGGGGAGGAATTTGCTGTTCCCAACCGCCATGCATCTATGTCTCATTGAGAAAGGCAACGTACACCTACGGTAATATTGTGGAACGGAAAGCGTTTACAGTGAGTATTCCATCCGAAACTTACACCAAGGAAGCTGATTATTTTGGCATCACTTCGGGGAAAACGGTCGATAAATTCTTGGCAACAGGACTTACTCCTGTGAAAAGCGACCTTGTAGATGCACCTTACGTGAAAGAATTTCCTCTAATTATTGAATGCAGGCTTCTAAAAATAGTTGAGATTGGACTACACACTGAGTTCATAGGTGAGATCATTGATGTCAAAGCTGATTCTTCTGTGCTTAATGAAAACAACCTTCCAGACATTGAAAAAATGAAACCGATCATCTGGAATCCTGCGGGGATGTCATATCATAAAGTTGGGAAAGGGGTAGGACAAGCGTTCTCTATTGGAAAAGAGATATAAGCGCAAGCCCGTTGGGGAACCGAACCCTATGCATTCATGTTAGTTTTTGTACTGGGGGATGGGCTTTTGAGTTGAAGTACGATTCCCGACCCCGTTTAAGCTTCAAGCGACTTGATCTTGATTGCGTAAGTTTTTTCCTGTACTACTTCTGGTTTGCCTTAAAAAATTAAATATTGAAAGATCATTCATGATAGGACTTTTTTTGATGGATCAGGTATGGGCTATTAGCTATTACTGCTTCGGCAACTGGCTGCCCAAAAGTTAACGCTAAATGATAAGTAATGTCATCAACTGTATCCAAACAAACAGACTCTCCTTTGACCCTGTCAAAGAAAGCATTGTCTCGAACAAACTGACGAGAATCTTTTTGTTGCATCCTAAATTCTTGAGATTTAGGGCTTCGTCTACCGCGTTTTTGATTCATACTAACAAGCCGCACTCCCAACTTTTGGGTGAAGGGGGCGAATATTGAAAAGAGCCTTGAGTTAGCGCTCACCTAAATATATGGAGCAGAAGATAAAGGCTTACACTTAAAAAATTATCTATTTTTACTTGAAGCCCAATTTACCGTTTTAGCTCTTTTGGGGAGGCAAACGTACGGTGAAAGTGGTTCCTTTGCCTTCTTGGCTCTCAAAAGTTACAGTGCCGCCTAACGCTTCAGTCATACGCTTGATAACAGCTAAACCGAATCCTTGACCTTTCGCTTTAGTCGTAAACATTGGAGTAAACAACTTGCCTTTTACCGCTTCAGGAATGCCAACTCCGGTGTCTTTGACGGTTATGAGAATATCTTTTGCCTCTTTGTAGGCATTTATGTATAGTTTTCCGCCTTTGGGCATGGCTTGAACTGCGTTATTCACTAAATTGTACATAATGCGGTTAATGAAAGTGGAGTCAGCTACAACTTTTCTTGCATCAGCACCCACTTTAACAGTTGCTTTGATGTTCTCTGGCAAACCATTCTTTTTCAACAACTCATCAAGTACAAGTTCTATGTCAGTTTCTTCCAAATTTGGTTTGAGCGGCCGGGCAAAATCTTGAAGATCCGCCACAATCTTATTGATATAATCTACATTCTTCTCAATTTCCAACAGGCTTTCTTGAATGCTATTTTTCTCTTCACTGTCTGAGATTGCAACTAAATCTGTTTTAGCCAAAAAGACATCGCCAGTTATTGCCTGCAACGGATTACGAATATCATGCCCAACCATACCCGCAGTAGCGCCTATGGCCGCTAAACGTTCAGAATCCTTCAATTTCTTTGCAGCTTCCTGTGCCTCAGCTTCGGCTTTCTTTTGTTCAGTAATGGCTCTTGCGGCCGCGAAAACACCCTGTATTTCGCCCTCGTTATTTGTGTAAACAGTAGCGTTGTATAAAACATTAATTATTCTGCCGTTCTTGTGCCTAATCGCCAATGGATAATCTTTCACTATCCCCTCAGCGAAAACCCGCTTATAACCAATCTTAGCTTTTTCAGGCTCAACAAAGTAATCAGAGAAATCGCTTCCAATCAACTCTTCCCTAGAACATCCAGTAGCCTCCTCGGTGGCTTTGTTAACGTCAGTAATTTTGCCCTCAATGCTAATTGTAACTAATGGGTCAAGGCTTGCTTCTATGAGATTTCGCGCATACAACGAACTGAGCTCAAGTTTCTTTGTTCGCTCTTCAACAAGCTTTTCTAAATCTTCAGAGTGCTTTTGAAGGCGATTTTGAAGTTCTTTGAGTTCAGTAATATCACGCACCACTGACACTGAACCGATGATATTTCCCGCACTATCCCTAACGGGAGCAGCACTAACTTGGCGATAACGCATTTCGCTATTGACAGGCGTTCTAACTATTTCTATAACATTCTTGAGCACTTCACCCTTAAGCGCACGCAGCGGAGGAGCCTCTTCGACAGGTCTTGGGCTGCCATTGGAACGATATACTTCAGACGTTGCTGCCAAGTTTTCGACATCTACAGATTTGTCAGAGGAATTTATCTTAAACTCATTAATTGCTGACGGATTAGCCAAAGTAAACTTTTTCTCAGTATCAGCAAACCATACTTCATCATTTATGTTATTTAATAAAGATGAAAGCCTGTCTTTTTCTTGAAATCTAATAAAGTTAGGAAAAAAGCTGTGTCAACAAGTGGTTTTATCCTTGGTCTTGAATTGCCAAAATGCTTTAAAGTTGAACGTACCGACCTAACCTTTCTGCCTAAAGAATCCCTGAAAACTGGGCTTGCAATCCCATATTTCTCGCACAGTTGCAAACTATAAGAGAGGACCTGTTTGTTATCGTTAGAGAAGCTATCGACAATCATAGCCATCTTGTATTTTCTTAGAGGTTTGTCTTGTTGTTGAAGGTGTTCTCAATGTCGGCAATGGGTAGCCTTCGCACGTAGCCTTGACTTAACCTAAAGGCAAAACCGTCTTTCAAAACTATACCGTTGCCACTAAGCTGAAGGTCGTTAGCTTCTTGTGGATTTGTCTTTTGAAACTCTGAGAAATCAACGTCGTTGTTTGTAAGTAGCTTGTGAATTTCGGTGCTTTTTATCGTGTATCCTAACCCATCGGTGAAAGACAATTTGCTTGAAGGGTGAAAAGTAACGTCACGGTCTAAACTATTATCGAAGGTTATACCTTCGTCATAAGAGGCATCCGCGACTAAACCACACCACAAGCAAACCTTATCTCCCTCTTCAGTTTTATCCGTAAGAACTGCACAGAGGCACTCAGGGCAAACAAGATCCAAATTTAATGTTTTTTGAGAAGCTATCCATGCGTCAAGAATCTCTGCATAATTAGCTAACTCAATGTTGCTGTTAAGGCCTAGAAGTTTCTTTAAAATAGCCTGATCGGTAATGTTCTCTCGATACTTAAGTTGGAAAAGCTGTTGATACAGCTTCATTTCAGGTACAAGGCGCTCATATTTCTCTAAGGATAAGCCGCTGTTTCGCACGTAAGCAAGGATGTTTTCGGTGTTTCCGTTTAACGTAGCCAACATTGCTTACCATCTCTCGGAAGCTATCTTAAGCAATTCTTGCAGCGTACCTTCTTGCTCTATGAAATCCAATAGAACCTCAATGGTGACGGTGAGGCATTCGTTAAGTCTTTTTTGCGTAAGTTCTTTGGCAGGATTAAAGGCTAAGTCATAAACGGATCGCTTGAAATCATTGGGTAAGTCGGCTGTGGCGTCACATATCAGTTTTTCAAGTGTTTGCTGTTCTTCGCTATTTTCAGCGATTAAAGCGTCAATCTTCTCTTCAGAGGTAGGTTCTTGAGTTGGTTGTTCCCAGTTGGGAACGTAATTATCGCTAAGTACAGGTTCTTTCTCAGCTACCGTTTGAACAGGGCTAAACTCTCTCACATTGGCAATAGCTGGAGTTTCTTGTTGTGTTGATTTCAAGGCTCGCGCTTTACCGCTTGCTATTCCACTTTGAGAATGCGCTTGATCTTTCAGTGGTTTAGGATAAAAGCGGTCAACGGTTGTGTGACTTAGCCCAGTTTTATCAACAATCTCTTTAACGCTTAAGTGGCCTTCAGTGGCAAGAACGGTTATTTTTTGCTTTCTCTCTTCAGTGTCAGCAATTCTTCGATTGCAGTTAATTGCTAAATCATAAATTATTCTTTTGACCTCTGTATCGCAATCTTTCAGAGTAATTTTTGTGTATTGAGCGTTAGGTGCTTCAGCTAATCGGTGACGTCCATCAACCAAGCGCACGCCGTCGCTCATGTAATAGATTGGCGCTATAGGGCCTAAATTCTGTATGCTTTCTGATAGGCAACGACCTGAATCATCATCAACGTTAACAAGTGTGAAAACTTTGTCGCCGTCAACGGTTTTTTCTTGAATTGTTTTATACTGAGTTTTCTCAGGGGAAATTTTTTTTTATCGCTTTCGCTAATAGGTGTTTCATTTATCAATTTTAAAACCTCTAATACTGTTTTTATTTAGATAAAATTGAGAACCAAAAAAGAAAAGGGATATAGGTGCTGGAGGTAAAAGACCTTCTATGAATCCACAAGTTTGGGCTTTAGAACAAAAGCCTAATAAATGCATTCTGTAATCATTGTTTCCGAACCTCAAATGATACCAAAATACTTCTTTTTCACGAAAGGAGTCGGCAAACATAAAGAGCAACTCCAATCTTTTGAGTTAGCCTTAAGAGACGCAGGCATACAAATGTGCAACTTGGTCAGCGTTTCAAGCATTGTACCTCCTGCATGTGAATTGCTCACACGGGAAAAAGGCTTGAAAATGGTGCAGCCAGGCGAAATCACCTTTGTCGTCATCGCGCGAAACGCAACTAATGAGCCGCATAGGCTTTTAGCTTCATCTATCGGAGTAGCTATCCCATCGGGCAAAAACCAGTATGGCTACCTCTCAGAACACCATTCATATGGGCAAACTGACGAGATTGCAGGCGACTACGCAGAAGACCTAGCAGCAACAATGCTTGCGACAACCATGGGCATCCAATTTGACCCAGAAACAGCCTGGGATGAACGCAAGCAACTCTTCAAAACCACAGGCTTAATCATCAAAACAGCAAACACAACCCAGTCAGCAGCAGGAGACAAAAACGGCTTATGGACAACAACGGTTGCAGCAGCCGTCCTTGTACCAGAAAACGGCAGACCAAAAGAATAAACTTAATTATTTTTTATTACCAATTCAACCTAAATATATTTTTTAAGTTCCCGGTAGCTGTTCATCGCAGACAAGACAATTTGCATAGCTTCTTGAGCGTTTTTCCAGCCTGTAACTTTAACCCATTTGCACGGCTCCAGGCGCTTATAGGTTTCAAAAAAATCTCGAATCTCATTAAGCTGGTACCCATCAACATCCTTTAAATCCCTGTATTCTTCAAACCGCATATCATTGACTAAAACAGAAAGAATTTTGTTGTCTAATCCTTTCTCATCTTCCATCGTTAGTATACCGATAACTCTGACTTTAGCAATCGTGCCAACCTCCAGCGGCTCGTAAGTTAATGCCATAATGTCTAATGGGTCACAATCTTCTGAGTAGGTTTGAGGAACAAAACCGTACTCGACTGGAAAAACCACAGATGAAGGAATAATGCGGGTTCAACACAAAAGCCTCCCACTCTGACCTGTATTCAAACTTGTCTCTTAAGCCACTATTTACTTCAATAACCATGTTCAAAAGTTGAGGCGGATTGTCTCCTGCTGGAATTTGTTTCCAAAAATTCAAAGCTACCACTTTCTTATTTGAAAGGTGAGCGAGGCGAAGTAATTAAGTTTTGTTGACTAAACCATGAAGCGATTAGAGTGGAAACTTATCCTTGTTTCAATAAAGAAACTCTGACAGGAAGAAAGAAAATCAGCAGCACCATAGAGTTCCCAAAAAAATTCACGATAATCGGCAACCTTGCCCTTGCCTTTTGGATTGCAATAGACACTGTAGCTTTCCTGCTAATCAACTTGGCAGCAGGCGTGGCTTTTCTCATCGTTGCAATAATCGCCATTTACGGTGTTCTCAAATTTTTGGGCTGCCTTAGACCTTGCTACAACTGCAAAAAATGCACCTTCGGCTTAGGTAGATTAGCTGCATTGTACTTTGGGAAACGAAACCTCAAAGACTACAAATTAGGCACAGCCATCTTCTTCTACGCCCTAATCGGTCCTTTGTCAGCAGCATTCCTATTGGCGTATACAATTCAAGCATTCACAAGCCTAAAAATCGCGGTCCTTCTTGTTCTCTTGATATTTTCAATCTACAGCGCCTCAACTTGGCGTACACAAACAACACCTAAAGTAACTCTACCGATCACTCAATAATGCGTTAACACCATCTTCATAGGGTAAATCATTATTCTTTCTGATTGAAGAATGTTGCCAGCTTCGAATTTTTGGTCTTCTTAAGAACTTCAGCACAGATTTTAGGATCTAACGCTTTATACTCCAAACCGAGTGTAACCAGCAATCTCTGAACATCTTTACCGAGGCTCGGCGCAGCCAGCACCGCACGGACTTCACGATTAACTTTGGATTTGATGGGTTCAATATATTTTGCCAACTGCAACGCGGCTTCTTTCGAAGCGGTTTTGCGTTTAACTTCAACTATTACGAGCTTGCCGTTTTTGTCTTCCCCATAAATGTCCTCAAATCCTGGCTCAACTTTTTTTTCCCAGCTAATCGGTTTGAAACCTTCCTCAAGTATATCTGGCTTTAGAAGGATTGCACGGTGCATGTCATCTTCACTGGCGTGT
>Ga0182021_10011908_pt1 | contig 10338 bp, 11 predicted proteins | sample 612E3MmetaG_FD_120493 | JGI IMG/M metagenome (GOLD analysis project Ga0182021, IMG submission 120493) | Permafrost microbial communities from Stordalen Mire, Sweden - 612E3M metaG (Illumina Assembly) | ecosystem: Environmental > Terrestrial > Soil > Wetlands > Permafrost | place: Sweden... | reverse complement strand
GGCGACCTCGGCTGCCTCGACCACGGGCTCGGCGGCCACGACGGCTTCGGGCTCGATGGCCTCGACCACGAGGACCTCAGGCTCGGCAGCGACAGGCTCGGCCTCGGCAGCAACCTCGGTGGTCACGGAATCGGCGTTGCCCAGGAGCTCGCGCTCCCACTCGGGCATGGGCTCTGAGACGGCCTCTTCGCCCGTCTGCGCCACGGCGGAACGCGACATGAGGCCGTCGGCGACAGCATCGGCGATCACACGGGTCAGCAGGCCGACCGAGCGGATGGCGTCGTCGTTGCCCGGGATGGGCCAGTCGACCTCGTCCGGGTCACAGTTGGTGTCGAGGATGCCGATGATCGGGATGTGCAGCTTGCGTGCCTCGTCGACCGCGAGGTGCTCCTTCTTCGTGTCGACGATCCAGACGGCCTGCGGGACGCGGCCCATGTCACGGATGCCGCCGAGGGTCTTGGAGAGCTTGTCCTTCTCGCGACGAAGGCCGAGGAGCTCCTTCTTCGTCAGGCCGGAGGCCGCGACGTCGTCGAAGTCCATCGACTCGAGCTCGCGGAGCTTCTGGATCCGCTTGAGCATCGTGGGGAAGTTGGTGAGCATGCCGCCCAGCCAGCGCTGGTTCACGTAGGGCATCCCCACGCGGGTCGCCTGCTCGGCGACGGCCTCCTGCGCCTGCTTCTTCGTACCGACGAAGAGGACCTGGCCACCCTTGCCGACGATGTCCTTGATGAAGGCGTACGCCTGATCGATGTAGGTCAGCGACTGGTGCAGGTCGATGATGTAGATGCCATTGCGCTCGGTGAGGATGAACCGCTTCATCTTGGGGTTCCAGCGACGGGTCTGGTGCCCGAAGTGGACGCCACTCTCGAGGAGCTGGCGGGCGGTAACAACGGCCATGGCCGTGTCCTTTCTGTGCGAGCGGGATCATGCCCCGATCGCGAGGTTTCCTCGGCCCCGAACCGTTCGGTGCCGCCTGATGCCGACGTCCGGCCTCGCCCGGCTTCCCGGGACCCTGAGACCGTGACCCACACGTTGAGGTGAGTCGACATGCGATAGTCGATCGGCACGAACCGATCGCCGCGGGCATTCTACGGCCACCGGCTGCCCGGACCCAACTCGGAGCCATCGACTGCAACCAGGGTTGTCCACAGCCGTGAGCGCTGTCCACAGCTGCGAGGTCTCGTGACGGATCGCGGGCCGGCCTGCCCATGGTCTGGGCATGAAGACTTCAGTACGGATCGCACTGGCCGTCGTGGCCGCGCTCGGGTTCGCCTGCGCCCCGGTCGCGGCGTCGGCGACACCCGACCTACCGGCCGGCATGCGGCCCATCCCGGGCCCTGTGATCACCCGCTTCGACCCGCCCGACGTGACCTGGGGAGCCGGACATCGGGGGGTCGATCTCGAGGGCAGTCCTGGCGAGACCGTGGTGGCGGCGGCCGATGGCACGGTGACCTACGCAGGCGACCTCGCGGGCCGCGGCGTCGTGGTCGTGGACCACGGCATGGTCAGGACCACGTACGAACCGGTGTCGACGACGGTCACGGTGGGCGAGGTCGTGAGCCGTGGTCAACCCATCGGTCGGCTGCAGGCTGGACACCCCTCATGCCCCGCCACGACCTGCCTGCACTGGGGACTGCGAGAGGGTGACGCGTACCTCGACCCACTGCTGCTGCTCGGCCCGACGATCCGGCTGCTGCCTGCCTCGGCGACGCCTGCGCTGCGGACGTCGGCGGCATCGGGATCCGTGGCGGCGTCTACCGCTGGGCTGGTCAGACCGGCGACGGGACCTGTGACGTCTCCGTACGGCATGCGGCGACACCCGATCACCGGCGTCTGGAAGCTCCATGACGGTACGGACTTCGGCGCTGCGTGCGGCAGTCCGATCCGGGCTGCCGCGGCCGGCACCGTGGCGTCGATCACGTCGACGAGCGCGTACGGGAACAGGCTCATCATCGATCACGGCACGGGCGCACCGGCGCAGCTCCAGACCTCGTACAACCACGCCCAGGGATACGCCGTGGCGGTCGGCGACCATGTCGCGGCCGGCGACGTGATCGGCACCGTCGGCAGCACCGGACTGACCACGGGCTGCCACCTCCACTTCCAGGTGTGGATCGACGGCCGGCTCGTCGACCCGATGACGGTGCTGGCATGACGCTCTCCGGAGCGGCGACTTGCGCCGTGACCCGGGGAGACGGACCCTGGCCACGTGACCAGCCGACCGTACGACGCACCGCCGTCGGTGCTCGGCGAGGTCATTGCTGCCTACCTCGACCACCTGACCAACCGGAACGTCTCGCCGCACACGTTGCGTGCGTACCGGGGGGACCTGCATGCGCTGGACGCGTGGTTGGTCGAGAACGGCTACGACCGTGCGGAGGAGGTCGACCTGCGGGCGTTGCGGTCCTGGCTCGGGAGCCTCGGGGTCGCGGGTGCCGAGCGGACGTCGGTCGCGAGACGGGCCGCAGCGATACGGGGCTGCTTCTCCTGGGCGCACGCTCACGGGCTGCTGGGCTCCGACCCGGCGCTGTCGCTTCGCTCGCCGAGGCCGGCGAAACGGCTTCCCGAGACGCTCAGCCAGGCGGAGACGTTCGAGATGCTGCGGGCGGCGATCGCGACCGCCGCCGAGGACGACTCCGTGCGAGGAGTCCGCGATGTGGCGATCCTCGAGCTGCTGTACGCGAGCGGCATCCGCGTGTCCGAGCTGTGCGGGCTCGACCTCGGCTCGGTCGACGAGTCGCGCCAGACCGTACGGGTGCTGGGCAAGGGCGATAAGGAGCGGGTCGTTCCCATCGGCACGCCGGCTCGCCGGGCACTCGACCGCTGGCGCGCTCGCCGCGGCGAGCTCGTGACCCCCCGGTCCGGGTCGGCGCTGTTCCTCGGCGAGCGTCTCGGAGACCGGATCGACCCCAGGATCGTGCGACGCGTCGTGCACCACGCCGTGGGGTTGGTGGACGGGGCGCCCGACATCGGTCCGCACGGGCTGCGCCACGCCATGGCGACCCACCTGCTCGAGGGCGGGGCCGACCTCCGTACCGTCCAGGAGCTTCTCGGTCATGCCTCCCTCGCGACGACCCAGGTCTACACGCATGTCAGCGGCGAACGACTCCGTACCGCGTTCGCTCAGGCCCACCCAAGGGCCTGAGGCGCAACCGTTGCCCGGACAGAACCCGCGACGGATACTTGACGCGTGCAGTACGTACTGCTCGGTCTGGTGCTCGCCATCATCACGTCGGCGATAGCGGCGTGGATGAAGATGACGGGCGGCAACGATGGAGTCGCTGATGCCGAACTCGTCGACATCAGCGATCTCGATGAGGCGCCCACATCCCACGACCTGCCCGCGTCCAACGACGTCCCCGCCCGCCACGCCGTGCTGACGGTCGCCGCGCGGCACATCCCCTTGGTGTTCGTCCGCACGGGACCTCGTGTGGGCCAGGCATGGCTGCACTTCGCCGACGGCACGGAGCTGCTCGCCGAGGAGCGCGTTCTGGGCCCCTTGGGGTTCCTCGCCTTCGACCTGGCCTTCCATGGACCGACCGCGAAGATCGCGATCGTGCCCCCGGCCGACGGCTGCTGGGTGTCCGTCGGACGCCGGAACACGCCTCTCCGAGTGCTCGAAGCGCATCATCCGGAGGCCCTGGTCGACAGGTGAGCTGGTGGTAGTCACTATCCTGTCGCGAGCCGCCTGATATGGGCGGTGGCGAGAGGGAGGCCATGAACGTCGAGGAACTCATGACCGGTGGCACGGTGCTGCCGATCACGCGATGGGGCGAGCCGGTGATGCACGCTCAGACTCACCCGGTGACCGTCTTCGACGAGGAACTGGCCCAGCTGGCGCGAGACATGTTCGCCACGATGAACGCGTCCCAGGGAGTCGGCCTCGCGTCCACGCAGGTCGGCCGCGACATAGCGATGTTCATCTTCAACTGCCCCGACGACGACGACGTCCTGCACGTCGGTGTCGTCTGTAACCCGGTCGTCACCCTGCCCGACGGCAAGGACCGCAACTTCGAAGAGTCAGAGGAAGGGTGCCTGTCGTTCCCCGGCGCCTTCGAGATGCTCGCCCGTCCCGACAAGGCCGTCTGCCACGGCCAGGACGTCGAGGGCAACCCGATCGAGATCGTGGGTACGGGCCTGCTCGCTCGATGCCTCCAGCACGAGACGGACCACTTGACCGGGATCGTCTTCGGTGACCGGCTCAACGGCAAACGGCGCCGCTCGCTGCGCAAGAAGGCCGCGGAGATGGCGTATCGCTACCCCGCCGACTGGCCCATCTCCGACAAGCTGCCGTTCGACCCCGAACAACACCGCGGATCGGCGTCACCTCTGTAGGGAGTAGCAGGCGACCGCGGCTGCAGCCGCGACGTTGAGCGAGTCCACCCCCGAGGCCATGGGGATCATGGCGACCGTGTCCGCACCCCGCAGCCAGGCGTCGCTCAGCCCTTGACCCTCGGTTCCGAGGAGCAATGCCAGTCTCGTGTCCCGGCCCGCGTGCCGGACCGCGACCTCGTCGAGGGATACGGCATCGTCGCGGAGTGCCAGCGCCACAACCTCGTACCCTGCCGCCTTCAAGACCGCCGGGACCGCCTCGTCGTCTGTGGCCCGCGCCCACGGCAGGCTCAGGACGACGCCCATGCTCGACTTCACAGCCCGTCGGTACAGCGGGTCGGCTGACCGGCTGCTGAGGAGCAGACCGTCCCATCCCAGCGCGAGCGTGGACCGAGCGATGGCCCCGAGGTTCGCGTGATCCACGAGGTCCTCGACGACCACGAGCCGCCTGCACGACGCCATGAGTGACGCGACGTCGTACCGCTCCTCGCGTTCGTACGCAGCCAGTGCCCCACGGTGCACGTGGAAGCCCGTCAGCGACTCGACCACGCCCGCCTCGCCCACGTACACGGGCACATCGAACCGCGACCACACGTCACGCAACGCATCCACCCACCGGGGCGCGAGGAGGAAGGATCGCGGTACGTACCCGGCGTCGGCAGCCCGCCGTACGACCAGCTCGCCTTCGGCGATGAACGCGCTCCCCCGACGTCGTAGCGTCGACTCGCGGAGGCCGGTGTAGTCGCGAAGACGTGGATCCTCGGGGTCGGTGAAGCCCACCACCCGCTGGTCGGCGTCCCAGTCCGTCACGCGCGGCACCCTATCCTGGCGGGCGGAGAGGAGATCGATGTCCTGGCTTCGACGGCTGCGGCCGGACGGCTTCCTGCTCGCGATCGTGACCTCCGCGGTCCTCGCCTCGATCCTCCCCGCACGCGGATTCGGCATGACGCTGCTGCACGGCGCGTCGAACGTGGCGATCTTCCTGCTCTTCTTCCTCTACGGGGCCCGCATCGCGCCTCGCGAGGCGCTGCGCGGACTCGCCCACTGGCGACTCCACCTCACGATCCTGTCGTTCACGTTCGTGCTGTTCCCGCTCATCGGGCTCGCCCTCCGACCGCTGTCCGGCACGTGGTTGTCGCCGCAGCTCTACTCCGGCCTGCTCTACCTCTGCCTCATCCCGTCGACGGTCCAGTCGTCGATCGCGTTCACCTCGATCGCCCGCGGCAACGTACCGGGAGCGATCGTCAGCGCCTCGGCCTCGAACCTGCTGGGTGTGTTCGTCACGCCCGCCCTGGTCGTCCTGGTGATGGCCGGCGGAGGCGGTCACGTCGGTCTCGGCCAGGTCGGCGACATCGTCGTACAGCTCCTCATCCCGTTCGTGCTCGGTCAGCTGTCGCGACGCTGGACGGTTCGATTCGTCACGACCTACAACGCGCCGCTCAAGCTGGTCGACCGCAGCGTGGTCGTGCTGGTCGTCTACACGGCGTTCTCGCAGGGCATGTCCGAGCACATGTGGTCGCAGGTCACCGGCTCGCAGCTCGCCGTGCTGGTCGCCGTGTGCGTCGCGCTGCTCGGCGTCATGCTTGTCGTGACCTGGTTCGTGCCCCTCAAGATGGGGTTCTCCCGCGAGGATCGCATCGCGATCCAGTTCTGCGGGACGAAGAAGTCGCTCGCGACCGGGCTGCCGATGGCCCAGGTGCTGTTCGCGGGAACCGGCGTGGGGCTGCTCGTGCTACCGCTCATGATCTTCCACCAGGCACAGCTCATGGCCTGCTCAGTCATCGCCCAGCGGTACGCGAGGGCCGCGGAGCTCGCCGGCGAGCCCGCCCCAGAGGCTTAGGATCGCGCTGTGACCCGGACGTGGCGGATCGGCGAGGTGGCCGACCGTACCGGGCTGACCCGCCGGACCCTGCGGCACTATGACGACCTCGGGCTGCTCGTCCCCGCGACGAGGAGCAGCGGCGACTACCGCCTGTACGACGAGGACGACCTGCTCCGCCTGCTGCAGATCCAGAACCTCAAAGCCATCGGGCTGAGTCTCCCGGAGATCGCCGCGGCGCTCGCCGACCCGGACCTCGATGCCACCACGACCCTGCGCTCCCACCTCGTACGGCTCGAGGAGTCGATCACCGCGCAGCGGGGGCTCGTTGTGCGCCTCGAGAGCCTCGCTACGACAGCCGACCGTAGCTGGGAGGACGTGCTCGCTGCGATCGCCATGACACAGGCGCTCGCGCATCCCGACCCGATCGTACGGATCCGGGCCGCGCTGGAGCCGTCGGCGACGAGCACCCGGGACCTCGTCCAGGCGATGAGCGACGAGACCGACCCGGCGGTACGGGAGGTGCTGATGTGGTCGCTCGCACAGCACGGTGACGCGGCGGAGGCCGGCCTCTCCGGGCTCCACGACCCCGATCCTGACCTCCGCTGCCTGTTCGTACGGCTCCTCGCCAAGCTACGCGCCCTCGCCGCGGCGCCAGCGATCTTGGCCCTGCTCACGGACCCGGAACCCCGTGTCGTGGGCACCGCCGTCCAGGCGCTCGGCCAGCTGCATGATCCGGCCACGGTCGCGCCCCTCGTGGCCCTGCTCGACACCGAGCCCGTACCGTCGCCCGCCCTCATCGAGACGCTCGCCAGCTTCGGCGCGGCTGCCCTCGACGCGCTGTCGGAGGCGCTGGGCTCGTCACACGAGGCGACCCGCTCGGCGGCGACCGAGATCATCGGCCGGATCGGAGGCGACTCACCCGGCACCCTCGGCCCACGCTGCGCCGACCTGGTCGCACCGCTCGTCGACGACGAGGACCCACAGATACGGCTGACAGCCGTCCTCGCTCTCGGCGAGATCGGCCCCGCCGGACGTGAGGGCCTCGATCTTGCCCTCGTCCACCCAGACGTCGCCGGCGTCGTGCGACGACTGCTTGACCTTCACGTCACGTGAACCTCTAGCGTCGTGTTCGCCGAGAACGGCGACGACGAAGGAGGAGTGCGATGACCCTGTTGACCTATCTGCGCGAGGACCTGGTGCGCCTCATGAAGCGCCGCGAGAAGGTGGGCCTGCGCGCCGTCCGTGACGCCATCAGCGCGATCCAGAACGCCGAGACCTCGTACGTGTCGACGCCGGAGACGTCCGGACTCGCGAGCAGCGACTTCGTGGCGGGCGGTGTCGCGTTCGGCCACGCGGAGCGGGTCGTACAGGAGCTCACCGATGCTCAGATGATGGAGCTCGCGCGGGCCGAGGTGTCCCGGAGACTCGACGAGGCCGCTCGCTACCGGGCGCTCGGCGACATCGATCGTGCGCTGATGCTCAAGGCCGAGGCGTTGTCGCTGGCCGACCACCTCGACGCGTACCTCGGCTGATCAGACGTTGTCCCTCGGCTGATCAGACGTTGTCCGTCGGCGTATCCCCCGTTGTTCCGGGGGTGCGCCGACGGCTGCGGAGAAACACCTCGCCGATGACCGTGACGATCACGAAGACCGCGAGCTGTACGTACCAGGCGTGGGCCACGATCAGGGCGGTCAGCGCGGCGACAAGGGCGCCAGCCGCCAGTACGGCGATCGTCCAGTCCCTGCGCAGCAGCTCCAGCGCGGCGAACATGACGGCCATGAAGAGCCACAGCAGCACGAGGTGGAGGCCCAGGAAGTCGTTGAGGTTCCATGACATGGCTCAGCCCTCCGCATGCCGAGCAGTCGGTACAGCCCTGGCGGCCCATCGATCGTCATGTTCTGTGACCTGGAGTCTCATCCCGAACGTACGGGAGAGGTTCTCGTTCGTCAGCGTCTCGCGCAGCGGGCCTGCTGCGATGACCTTGCCCCCGCGCAGCAGCAGCAGGTGGGTGATCCCCGCGGGGATCTCCTCGACGTGATGGGTGACCATGATCGACGTCGGGGCTGTCGGGTCGTCGGCGAGCGCCGTGAGCGTCTCGAGCAGGGCTTCGCGGCCGGCGAGGTCGAGTCCGGCGCCGGGCTCGTCGAGCAGCAGCAGCTCGGGATCGGTCATGAGCGCGCGGGCGATCTGTACGCGCTTGCGTTCACCCTCGCTGAGCGTCCCGAACGTACGGTCGGCCATGTGGTCGACCTGCAGCAGCGACATGAGGTCGGCCGCACGACCGAAGTCCAGGTCCTCGTACCGCTCGCGCCAACGCCCCACGACTCCGTACGACGCGCTGACGACGAGGTCGGAGACCTTTTCGGAGTACGGGACCTGCTCGGCCAGCGCCGAGGACGCCAGCCCGATCCGGGGTCGCAGCTCGAACACGTCCACGGCGCCGAGCGTCGCGCCCAGGATCTCGACGATCCCCGCGGTCGGGTGCATCTGGGTCGACAGAACCTTCAGCAGCGTGGTCTTCCCGGCTCCATTGGGCCCGATGATCACCCAGCGCTCGCCCTCGTCGACTTTCAGGTCGACGTTGTCGAGGAGCAGGGAGGTGCCCCGTCGCACGGTCACGCCCGCGATCTCGACAACTGCCGTCATGACTCCAGAACCTACCCTTCGCCCGTCGGGGATCCGTAGCCGGTCAGGCGCCCGTGGCGTGGACGCCGCCGTCGACGTGGATGACTTCGCCCGTCGTCTTGGGGAACCAGTCGCTGAGCAGCGCGACCACGGCCTTGGCCGTGGGTACGGGGTCCTTCTGGTCCCAGCCGAGCGACGAGCGGGTGTTCCATACGTTGTCGAGCTCGTTCGCGCCAGGGATCGCCTTCTTGGCCAGCGTGTCGATCGGCCCGGCGGAGATGAGGTTGGACCGGATGTCGAACTCGCCGAGGTAGCGCGCCAGATAGCGGGACGTGGACTCCAGGGCCGCCTTGGCGACGCCCATCCAGTCGTACATCGGCCACGTGATCGACCCGTCGAACGTGAGCCCGACCACCGAGGCGCCCGGCTGCAGCACGGGGCGCGCTGCGCGGACGAGCGACGCCAGCGAGTACGCGGAGACGTGCAGCGCCGTACCGACGTCCTCCCACGGCGTGTCGAGGAAGTGGCCGCCGAGCGCCGTCTCCGGGTTGGCGTACGCGATCGAGTGGACGAGCCCGTCCAGACCGTCCACGTGCTCCCGTACGAGATCCGGCAATGCCGCCAGGTGCTCGGGGTTGGTGACGTCGAGCTCGAGCACGGGCGGTACGGGATCGAGCTTGGCCACGACGCGCCGCGTGAGGCTCAGCGCGCGGCCGAAGTTCGACACGAGGACGGTCGCGCCCTCGCGCTGCGCCAGCTCGGCGACCGCGTACGCGATGGACGTGTTCAGCGTCACACCGGCCACGAGCACGCGTTTGCCTTCGAGAATGCCCATCAGGTTCCCCTTCTAGTGCCCCATGCCGAGGCCGCCGTCGACGGGCAGCACGGCACCTGAGATGTAGCCAGCAGCGTCCGAGACCAGGAACTCGACGGCCGCGGCGACGTCGTCCGTGGACCCGAGACGGGCCGCGGGGATGCGCTTCTCGTACGCCTCGATGGTCGCCCGGTCGAGCGCCGCTGTCATGTCGGTCTCGATGAAACCGGGGGCAACGACATTCGCCGTGATGCCGCGGGCACCGAGCTCGCGGGTCAAGGACCGTGCGAGGCCGACGAGACCCGCCTTGCTGGCGGCGTAGTTCACCTGCCCGGCCGATCCGAGGAGCGCGACGACCGACGACACGAACACGATCCGTCCGTACCGGCCCTTGATCATCGATCGGCTCGCGCGACGTACGAGCTTGAACGAGGCCGTGAGGTTCGTGGCGATCACGGAGTCCCACTGCTCGTCGCTCATCCGCATGAGAAGCCCGTCGGCGGTGATGCCGGCGTTGCAGACGAGGACCTCGACGGGTCCGTGCGCCTGCTCGGCGGCGACGAACGCGGCCTCGAGCTGGTCGGGGTCGGTGATGTCCGCCTGTACGCCGAGAACGCCGTCGGGGACGCCGCCCGAACGGTACGTACCGGTCACGGCATAGCCCGACGCCGCGAGCCGGGAAGCGATGGAGCGGCCGATGCCCTTGCTGGCGCCCGTGACGAGCGCGCTTCGTGGTGTTCCGGTC
>Ga0182021_10011907_pt1 | contig 10338 bp, 8 predicted proteins | sample 612E3MmetaG_FD_120493 | JGI IMG/M metagenome (GOLD analysis project Ga0182021, IMG submission 120493) | Permafrost microbial communities from Stordalen Mire, Sweden - 612E3M metaG (Illumina Assembly) | ecosystem: Environmental > Terrestrial > Soil > Wetlands > Permafrost | place: Sweden... | reverse complement strand
TTCCGGCTTACGGATTTTATATAAGACACGTGAAAAATATCGAAATGATGAATGTGGAACTAAAGCTTGAGAATGAAGATTTTCGTGCTCCTTTCATCATTGAAGATGTAAATGGCGCCTCTTTTATCAATGTCAAAGCTCCTCATAAAGAAGGTGTTCCGACTTTTATATTGAAAAATGTACTTAATTTTTCTATGGTGAATTGTGGAACCTTTCCTGATAAAAAAATTGATAAGGCGGAGAATCTTAAACTATAACATATGATACGGTATTCATTAATAATTATTTCCATGATTTGTTTGTCCTCCGGTAAACTTGGGGAAAAGAATGACAAACCGACCCTTTTTATAATAGGTGATTCAACTGTTAAAAATGGAAGCGGAAATGGTGCAGGAGGTCTGTGGGGCTGGGGCGACTTCATGTACGAGCAATTGGATACCATGAAGATCTCTATTAAAAACTTCGCCCGGGGAGGCAGAAGCAGCCGGACTTTTATTACTGAAGTATTATGGGACGATGTCCGTTCAAAAATCAAACCTGGTGATTATGTAATTATGCAGTTCGGTCACAATGACGGAGGTGCTATAAACGATAGCTCACGGGCGAGAGGTACACTGAAAGGGACCGGAGAAGAGACCCAGGAAATAGATAATATCCTTACAAAGAAACATGAGGTGGTACATACATTCGGCTGGTATATGCGTAAGTATGTTACTGATACAAAAGAAAAAGGCGGAATTCCTATTGTATGTTCCCTTATACCCAGAAACGACTGGAAAGATGGCAAGGTACTACGCTCAACTGACAGTTTTGGAAGATGGGCCGCTGAGGCTGCAAAAACCAAGGGAGCATTTTTTATCGATCTGAATGAAATAATTGCAGGGCATTATGAAGCTATGGGAGAAAAAGAGGTGACTTCAAAATTCTTTCTCACAGAACATACTCATACTACCAAAGCCGGTGCAGAGCTAAATGCAGCTTCAGTTGCTGAAGGCATTAAAAGCCTGAAAGGGTGTAAGCTGAATAAATACCTGAAATAGGAAACCCCTCTGCCGCTTTGCGGCATCTCCCCCAAGGGGGAGATAATTCTTTCTTAGTTACTTGCAACATGCTAAATATTAAAGGATTAGCCCCCATTTATGGCGGAGGGCAGCTCTATTCTATAATTGTCATTTCCTTAAGGAGGTACCCGGCTCCGGCAAACTTATCGATTATGAACAACGCATACCTGATATCGAGAGAGATGTTCCTGCTCTGATCGGGATTAAACGCCATATCACTCGCTACTCCTTCCCATGCCCTGTCAAAATTGACACCTATAAGCTGACCTTCAGCATTAATTACAGGACTTCCTGAGTTTCCACCAGTTGTATGGTTATTTGCGATAAAACAAACAGGAACGTCACCATCCTTAGAGTAACGGCCAAAATCCTTTTTCTGATATAGTTCTTTCAGTCTATCCGGAACTTTATAATCAAAAATTTCCGGATTGTCTTTTTCCATAATACCTGAAAGTGTGGTATAACAAGAGAAATATACAGCATCTTTTGATTTATATCCTTTAATCTGTCCATAGGTCAGCCTCAGTGTCAGGTTAGCATCCGGATAAAACACTTTGTCCTTCCCGAATTCCATCTGAGCGGCCATATATAACTTGTTAAGCTTCAGAATCTCACTATTTAGACGCATTAGTTCTCCCCTGACATTATTGGCTATAAATTCATTTGCATCATTAGCAAGAAGATAGAATTGGTCCTTCTTTAATTTAGCGACTGATGATTTATTAAAGCCGTTTACAAAAGCATCGTATTTTGCCTCATCAGCAAAAACGGTCTGATCATAGAGTTTGTCTACAACCGACTGGAAATTGCCTTTACATACTGTCTTGAACTTAATGTACTCCGGAGTCTGCCATTTTGGATCAATATTTTCACCATACATAGTCATGACAGCTATAAACAACTTTTTATCTGTGGCTTTATTGAAATTCCTGAAGAACGCTTTTGCCCCTGCCAGTGTACTTATTTTTGCAGACTTTACAACATCGTCAGATGCATTTTTCTCACAGAGGTCAGCCAGGTTTCGAAGGCTTCTCGCAAAACTAACAGCCTCAGCCCCACCAAAAACCTCATTTGTATAACTATTTACAAGGCTATAATCTTTCAGGCTCGAATATAGTTCCTTATATGCCGGAATAATCTTCCCATACTTTGCCGATCTTGAATTATCTTCGGAGACCCATTTCATAAATTTTGCTTCGAATTCCTGTTTCTTTCCGATGGTATTCATTTTATCAAGACCTTGGATCTCTCCTATCCATTTTTTCCAAGAATTGGCTATCCCTGATTTTTTTGAAGAATACTGAATTCGTATTAGAGGATCAGTTGCCATTGCAGCTTCCATGATATCAATCTTTTTGGTCCTGATCGCAATCATTTTCGGGTTTACATAATTCTTGACCATATCAATATAGTAACTCGGAACATATTCATAAGTACTTCCCGGGTAACCAAATACCATTGTAAAATCCCCCTCTTTCACACCTTTGATAGATATCGGGAAAAAATAAACAGGCTTATATGGGACATTCTCTCTGGAGTAATCTGCAGGTTTGTTGTTTTTATCAGCATATATCCTGAACAAAGAAAAATCGCCTGTATGACGGGGCCATATCCAGTTATCTGTTTCACCGCCGAATTTGCCGATTGCTTCAGGAGGAGCGCCAACCAGCCGTACATCCCTGAAAGTCTCATTGACAAACAGGAAATACTGATTTCCCATATAAAACGGGCGCACCGAAGCAGAGTATCCTGTACCTTCAACGGCTTTTGTATTAATTTCAGCCATATTTGAATTGACAATTTTGTCCCGTTCAGCAGGATCCATTCCTTCGGTCACTCCTTTAAGCACCTTATCTGTAACATCTTCCATCCTTTTGAGGAAGGTTACAGTAAGACCCGCGCTAGACAATTCTTCATCCTTCGACATAGCCCAGAATCCATTTGCCAGATAATCATGCTGGAGGCTGGAATGCTGCTGAATCTGTCCGTAACCACAATGATAATTTGTTATAAGGAGCCCTTCGGAAGAGATCACTTCACCTGTGCAACCTCCCCCAAAAAGCATGACTGCATCCTTCATACAGGCTTTGTTTACACTATAAATGTCTTCTGCAGAAAGCTTAAATCCTTTTTCCTGCATTAGTTTTATATTATATTTTTCGATAAGGATCGGTATCCACATTCCTTCATCGGCCCTCATTGAAGGAATCAGAACGGTTGTCAGCAGAAGACAAATTGCAAATAGTTTTTTTATCATTGTCAGTTATTTAAAGATTATTGATGTTTTTAATATATCTTTTTAGTTCAGTAAACAATTTCTGAACTGGCAAGCCCATAACATTTAAATATGAACCCTCAATTGAAATTATACCTACCAGCCCGATCCACTCCTGTATTCCGTATGCTCCGGCTTTATCGAAAGGTTTGAATTCTTGAATATAGAAGTTTATCACTTCATCTGATAAATGATCAAAAGTAACCTTGGTTGTTTCGGAGAAAGTATATTCCCCGAGATTAGATAGGAAGGTAACTCCGGTAATGACATCATGTGTTTTTCCTGATATAATTCTCAGAATATTAAAAGCATCATTATAATCGACAGGCTTATTCAGTACCTTGTTATCACACCATACGATTGTATCGGCCGTAATTACTATATCATTATCAGAGATCCCGCTTTTAAACTGAAGCGCCTTTTTGTGAGCAAGGTATTCTGCAATTGCTGCTCCGGAAAGGATGGAGGGATATTCTTCCCTACAGTCTTTTATTATAATGTCAAACTTAAGTCCAAGTTCGCTGAGAAGTTGCTGGCGCCTTGGGGAACGGGAAGCAAGAATGAAATGCCAGTTATCAGGAATTCCTATTGCCATACTCAGACCAGATTGTAGGTGAGTATTATTTTCACAACAACAGAATAAAGAATTCCTGTCAACATGACAATTTTCATTATCCTGCTAGCACTGTGCAGCTGTTTCCTGCTCTGACTAAAAATTATCTGAAAAATAACAAAGATCATTGGCAACCCCACTGCTACTGAAATATATATAAGTGTAATGAAATCATTAAGATAGAAGTACCACACCAGATAAAGCATTAATAATGTGATAAATATCAAACAAATGGAGACTATTTTAGAAGCCATGATCCCGATCACTACCGGAATTGTATTTCTTCCATAAGCTACATCACCTTCAAAATCCTCAATATCTTTTATTATTTCCCTTGAAAGCGTTGTGAGAAATGCAAAGACAGCAAATCCGCCAACCCAGTAAAAGAGTATACTTATATCCGGAATCTTAATAGCATTTATCGCATAATACTGATACAGAATGGGCGCTTCAAAAATGACAACCAGCATCGGTACCATTGCAGTAAGTACAGCCACCAGGAGGTTGCCGATAAGGAATTGCCTTTTATAGCTAGCCGAGTAAAAATAGAGTAATCCGGAAACGATCAGAAAAAGGAGGCCCATCCAGATATACCCCGATTTGGCTGAAACATAGAAGCCGGCTGCAATCCCGGTAATATTTAAAATATTATGCCACATCATTGCCTGACGTCGTGATATTTTAGTTCCCACAATGACCATGCCTCTGTTTATTAGGTCTGTCTTAATATCAAAGTAATCGTTAATAACATAACCACCGGCAGTGATTAATACTGTAGCAGCCACCAATATAAGAAAATTCAGCCATGAGGATTGAAGAGACATGACTGATACGGTCCCAGGAGAAGCATACACTGTGATATTCATTTTATTTAGCACAGACTCCAGAATTGCATATCTCATCAGCACCATTGTCAGAATAACAATGAGAAGGTTAGACCATCTTATCAGTTTAAGAAATGCTTTCATGTTTTTACCAGGAAAATGCCTCTGAATCAAGCCATTTATCATGCAGTCTCATTACCTGTTCGATTATATCACGGACACAACCTTCTCCCCCTTTCTTATCCGATATATAAAGGGATATCTGTTTCACTTCGCTATCCGCATCCGATGGACAAACAGGCACTTTTGCAAGTTTCATCACCTCCAAATCGGGGATATCATCTCCCATATATAATACTTCAGAGTTATTCAAATTGTACTTTTTCAGAAATGAATTAAAATTTTCAATTTTTGTACGGCTGTTCAGATAGATATCAGGTATACCTAACAACTTTAGTCTTTTTGAATATTCCTTACAGTTGCTTCCTGTGATTACAGCCACACTGTATCCTTTCTTAACTGCCAGTTGAAGGGCATAACCGTCTCTGAGATTAACTGTCCTGTTTGGAACCCCGAATGAATTTAGCGTTATTGTCTGACGAGACAAAACTCCATCCAGATCAAAAACAAATGCTTTAATATTAATGAGGTCCTCTTTAAAATTTGTCATCCTTCAATTATTTTTATAATAACTTATAATTGATTTAGTTATCATTTCATAAACGTTTTTAAAATCAGGTGCGAAAGATAATAAATCCAGATGCTTTTCTATTGTATTTAAATCAAATCGTATAGCGGGTCCTGTCTGAGAATTCTCCGGTCCAAGTTCCATTGCCTTGTTTATAGTTTCCAGGATCAAGGGCTTAAGCTCTTCAAAAGGGACGCCAGCCATTGATGAAATATTTTTGCCTGTAGTAAGCATGTGATTAGTGAAGTTTGAGACAAATACAGCAGCCATGTGCAATAACCTTCTATGGTCAGCATCTGAAACATGAACTGAATGGCTTATGGATTCAGCAAGACTTTTTAATGTATTAACAGATTTTTCATCTGAGGCCTCAATGAAAAATGGCACTTCTGAGATATCAGGTATTCTATTGACAGAGAATGTCTGTAAAGGGTAAAAAACGCCCGTATTCTTCAAATCAGGAGGAAAAACATCGAGACCAAAGCTGCCGGCAGTATGAGCAACAATTGAGGAATTATTACATCTGATCGCTTTCAAAACTTCAGAAAGGTTTCTATCTGGTACCGCAACAATTATTATTTCTGATGTGACAGGAAGTACAAAATCACCCGACCATGTTGCATGATAAGAGCTGGCTAAAGTACGGCCATTCTTCTCATTTCTTGATGTGATATGATCAATAAAATGACCCTTGTTAAACATTTCCCTGCATAGGGCCATGGCAACATTTCCGGCTCCGACAAATGAAACACAATATTGTTTCATCATGAATTTTTCCCCCAATATACAAAATTAGGTTGAGATTACTCCACCCTCACAGGGCCTTGTGGAGCCAAGGATTATTACTTTGCGTAATTATTCTTTTTGAGATCAGTCACATTTACCTGGTAAATCGGTGGCGTTGCATAGCCTTGATTACCGCTATTCATAAGGTAAGTACAATCATAATAGGCATCCCCGGAAACTAAAAGCTCCTGTCCGGAAGTGAAGGTTTTAAGTAAATCGGCCCATTTCCCGGGATTACAGAAATAATATGTTGAGCCAGATGATGTTACAGAATAAAAGAAAACGGTTTTGTAATCTGCAGTCCAGTATACATTAGCATCTCCTTCAGTAAGAGTAAAAAGTACATCTTTTCCGCACCCGCAACGCGTTTGTTTCTTACAACCCAGATCAGCAATTAAGGGTGAAAGAATGATCAAGACTACTATTGATTTCCTGATGATGGAGAACTTCATTGAATCAATTTTTAATGGTTTATTATATAACACGCAAAGTAAAGATTTATTTTATTGATTACAAATAATAAGACCGCCAGAACCAGGTTATGACGGTCTTATAAAATGTTGCAATTTCATTATGCCTGTGCAGTAGGGCCGCCGAAAGTAAGCGGCATTACCGGACCTGATCCGCTTACCTCTTTTATTTTCCCATGTATTGACTCATATTTTGAGATATTATCTTCCAGAGCTGCTACAAGTCTCTTTGCATGTTCGGGGGTAAGGATAATTCTTGATTTGACCTGCGCCTTTGGTATTCCGGGCATAATCCTGACAAAATCAATTACGAACTCTGAGGCAGAATGGGTAATAACAGCAAGGTTAGAATATGTGCCTTGCGCAATTTCCTCATTTAGCTCAATACTGATCTGGTTTGAATTCTTAGGATCTGACATAGCAAATAAAGATTACTATTATTTTTCAACCTCGTTTTCAACTTCATCCTCAATCAACTCTTTATCCCCGACCATGTTTTCGTACTCTTCAAGAGATCCTACAACAATGCTGCTATATTCTCTTCCGCCAGTACCAGCTGGAATCAGGTGTCCTACAATTACGTTTTCTTTCAGCCCCTCAAGCTTATCAACTTTCCCTAAAATAGCGGCTTCATTGAGAACCTTGGTTGTTTCCTGGAAAGATGCTGCCGAGAAGAAGCTGTTTGTCTGCAAAGCTGCCCTGGTAATACCCTGAAGTACCTGACTTGAAGTTGCGGGAACGGCATCTCTTGCATCAACCACTTTGAGGTCACGGCGTTTAAGGAGTGAATTTTCATCACGTAGTTTACGTGCTGTAATAATCATACCTGGACGCAGAGTCTGAGAATCTCCTGAATCTATTATTACTTTCTTCCCGTAGATCCAATCATTCTCATCCATAAATTCCAGCTTATCAACAATCTGACGCTCAAGAAATTTAGTGTCGCCCGGATCAATAATCTCAACTTTACGCATCATCTGACGAACAATTATTTCGAAATGCTTATCGTTGATCTTGACACCCTGGAGACGATACACTTCCTGAATCTCATTCACAATGTACTCCTGAACTTTTGTAGGTCCTTTGATTGCCAGAATATCAGATGGAGTTATAGCGCCGTCTGACAATGCAATACCTGCTTTGACATAATCATTTTCCTGAACCAGAATCTGTTTTGAAAGCGGAACAAGATATTTCTTTATCTCTCCGGTCTTTGACTGGATAGTGATTTCCCTGTTGCCTCTTTTTATTTTCCCGAAAGTGACTTCTCCGTCAATCTCAGAAACAATAGCCGGGTTGGAAGGATTTCTTGCTTCAAAAAGTTCCGTGACACGTGGAAGACCTCCGGTAATGTCGCCTGATTTTCCCACTGCACGCGGTATCTTGGCAAGAATATCTCCGGCTTCAACCAGTTTATTAAGATCGGTGACAAGGTGGGCACCAACCGGCAGGTTATAGGTTTTCAGTTCGGTACCTTCTTTATTAAGGATAAGGATAGCCGGGTTCTTGGTTTTGTCCCTGCTTTCAATGATCACCTTCTCTTTAAATCCTGTTTGTTCATCCGATTCTTCCCTGAAAGTGACACCTTCAATGAGATAATCAAATCCTATCTTCCCTCCTACTTCTGAAATGATAACCGCATTAAACGGATCCCATTCGCATATAAGTGTACCCTTTTCAATATCCTGACCTGGCTTAATATAAAGCTTTGATCCATAAGGTATTGTATGAGTTGTAAGTGCAATTCCTGTTTTCTTGTCAACAATTCTGAGTTCTGCTAGACGTCCGATGACAATCTCAATCTTGCCTTTATCAGGGTCGTTTTTAGGCACAGTCCTTACCTCTTCTATTTCTGCTATACCACCATACCTGGCAATAAGGCTTGATTCAGTAGTAATGTTTGAAGCGGTACCTCCAACGTGGAATGTACGGAGTGTCAGCTGTGTTCCAGGCTCACCAATACTCTGGGCTGCAATCACACCGGTAGCTTCACCTTTCTGAACCATAAGACCAGTTGACAGGTTCCTCCCATAACATTTTGCGCAAACTCCCTTTTTCGATTCACAGGTAAGAACTGAACGTATTTCAACCTGTTCAATCGGAGAATCATCAATTTTCCTTGCAAGTTCTTCAGTAAGTTCCTGACCTGATTCAACGATAAGTTCACCGGTAAGAGGATGGTAAACATTATGAACTGTTGTACGTCCCAGAATCCTTTCATAAAGAGACTCGACAACTTCCTCGTTCTTTTTGATAGCAGTAGCGACAAGACCTCTGAGAGTACCACAGTCTTCTTCGTTAATAATCACATCCTGAGATACATCCACAAGACGACGGGTAAGGTAACCAGCATCAGCAGTTTTAAGAGCTGTATCTGCAAGACCTTTACGGGCACCGTGAGTTGAGATAAAATATTCCAGAACGGAGAGCCCTTCTTTAAAGTTTGAAAGGATTGGGTTCTCAATAATTTCTGAACCTGTAGAACCTGATTTCTGAGGTTTTGCCATAAGGCCTCTCATACCAGAAAGCTGCCTGATCTGCTCTTTCGAACCTCTTGCTCCGGAATCAAGCATCATATACACTGAATTGAATCCCTGTTTGTCTGTCGACAACTGCTTCATCAGCGATTGAGTAAGACGGGCATTGACATGTGTCCAGATATCGATGATCTGATTATATCGTTCATTATTGGTAATGAATCCCATACTGTAGTTGGAGAGAACCTCCTCAACCTGCTCATATCCTTCAGTAACGAATTTTGTTTTTTCTTCAGGAATAATAACATCATCAAGGTTAAATGAAAGGCCGCCTTTAAATGCTGAATAGAATCCCTGGTTCTTGATAGCATCGAGGAAGTCAGCAGTTTTTGCCGTTCCTGCCATTTTAAGTACTCTTCCGATTATATCCCTAAGGGATTTTTTTGTAAGGATCTCATTAATGAAACCCACTTCCTCAGGAACACTTCTGTTGAAGATAACACGTCCTACAGTAGTCTCAACAATATGATTAACTGTCTGACCATCAACTTTATCATTTACTTTTACCTTAATAATGGCATGCAGGTCAACCTTGCCTTCATTATAAGCTATAGTAACCTCTTCAGGTGAATAAAATATTATTCCGTCACCTTTAACTTTTTCGGTTTCGGTGCTTTTCTTTCCTTTGGTCATGTAGTACAAGCCAAGAACCATGTCCTGTGAAGGAACAGTGATCGGCGCCCCGTTGGCAGGGTTAAGGATATTATGCGAAGCCAGCATAAGCATCTGAGCCTCAAGTACTGCACCATTGCCAAGGGGAAGGTGAACAGCCATCTGGTCGCCGTCGAAGTCGGCGTTGAAAGCGGTACATACCAGAGGGTGAAGCTGGATAGCTTTACCTTCAATAAGCTTTGGCTGAAATGCCTGAATTCCTAGCCTGTGCAATGTTGGGGCACGGTTCAGAAGGACGGGATGCCCTTTCAGAACATTTTCAAGAATATCCCAAACGACAGGGTCTTTCCTGTCTACAATTTTCTTAGCAGATTTGACTGTCTTGACAATTCCGCGTTCTATAAGCTTTCTGATAATGAAAGGCTTATAAAGTTCAGCAGCCATATCCTTCGGAAGACCGCATTCATGTAGA
>Ga0182021_10011906_pt1 | contig 10338 bp, 9 predicted proteins | sample 612E3MmetaG_FD_120493 | JGI IMG/M metagenome (GOLD analysis project Ga0182021, IMG submission 120493) | Permafrost microbial communities from Stordalen Mire, Sweden - 612E3M metaG (Illumina Assembly) | ecosystem: Environmental > Terrestrial > Soil > Wetlands > Permafrost | place: Sweden... | reverse complement strand
GGCCTTTGCCTATATCCTTGATTTTCCGCTGTTCGATTGGAATGCTGAAACGAAGATGTGGGATTCGACTCATCATCCGTTTACAGCGCCTTTCGATGAAGATATCCCACTGTTGGATTCGGACCCTGGTAAAGTGCGTGCCCGCCATTATGACATCGTTTGTAATGGCTTTGAATTGTCCAGTGGAAGTATTAGGATACATAACCGGGATTTGCAGCAGAAAATATTTAGTATCCTGGGCTACAGCAAGGAAGAAGCGGAAAATAAATTCGGTGATTTTCTTGAGGCTTTTGAGTATGGTGCCCCGCCGCACGGAGGTATCGCTCCCGGCATCGATAGATTTGTCATGCTGCTCACTAATAGTAAAACGATCAGGGATGTGATGGCGTTTCCGAAGAACCAGGCGGCAATTGATGTGATGACTGACGCTCCGTCTTATCTTTCTGATAAACAGCTTGAAGAGTTACACTTGAAAGTGCTCGATGAGGAGAAGGGCAAATAGTCTATCTTTTTGAAGTCGAATTTTTGAATGATATAATTACGCTAGGTGATACGATAATATGAAAACTACTTGTGAAAAAATGGAAAACTGCCAGATGGCCCTGAATGTTGAAATGGAGAGCGCTGAGACTGATAAGTACATGTCTATAGCGTTGGAACACCTGGCGAAGAGAGTAACGCTTCCCGGTTTTAGAAAGGGCAAAGCCCCCAGCACTCTGGTAGAACAACATGTTGGAAAAGAGGCTATCCTGCAAGAAGCGCTTGAGCATCTTATTCCTGAGGCGTACCAGGATGCCCTGAAGAGCGAATCGATTTCAGCTATTGCTGAACCGAAAATTGAATTAGTTCAAATCGACCCCATAATTTTTAAAGCCATAGTTCCTTTGAAGCCGAATATAACACCGGGCAACTATAAAGACGTCAAATTGGAAATGGGCAAGAAAGAGATTACAGAAGAAGATATTAATCAGGTAATCGAACAGCTTAAAATGCAGTTTGGAACATTGGTGCCTGTAGACCGTGCTATCCAATATGGGGACGTAGTTACTACCGATATCCTGGGGAAAAGGGGTGAGGAGACTATTCTGGATCGAAAAGATGCTATGTATGAAGTATCTGAGGGCTCAAAATATCCTGCTCCTGGTTTTGCTGAGAAGCTCACTGGACTCAAAAAGGATGATGAAACGGAGTTTACTTTATCGTTTCCTGATGACTATGAGATAAAAGAGATAGCTGGGAAGCAATATTCGTTCGCCGTTAAAATAAAGGAAGTAAAGGAGAAAAGCCTTCCTGAAGTGAACGATGAATTTGCCAAGAACGCCGGCAGCGAAAATGTCGAAGATATGAAAGAAAAAATCAAAACAGGTTTGCAATCACGGGCCAATGACAGCCTGAAGAAAGAATTTGAAAACAAGCTCATTACAACTTTAATCGAGCAGAGTACCATGGAATTCCCCCCGGTCTTGATTGAAAAGGAAATCGATAATATTGTGAACGAGGAAGCCAGGAATTTTGATGATGGGGTCAAGGGGCTTGAGAACTATCTGGGAAATGCCAAAAAGACTATTGAGCAGCATCGCGAGGATCTCCGGCCAGCCGCCACCGACAGGGTCAAGGCGTACCTCATAACCAGTAAAATTGCCGAGGAGGAGAAGATAGAGGTCAGCGATGATGAATTGAATGAGGCGATTGAGAGTATGGTTAAAGGGGATGAGGCAAAGGCTGAAAATGTCAGGAGTGTATTCAGCATGCCGGAACCTCGTGCGTCATTACGTAATATGCTGGCCATCAATAAGACCATGGATTTGTTAACTAAAATGGTGACCGGCCAGGACGATAAGCCACAACAATAATATAAAGGGAGAAGTAATATGGACAGACTACTTAACATAATACCAACTGTTATTGAGAGCAGCGCAAGAGGCGAGAGGTATATGGACATCTATTCACTTCTGCTGAAGGAGCGGATAATATTCCTTGGCACGCAGATAGATGATCAAATCGCCAATGTTATAGTTGCGCAGCTCCTGTATTTAGCGCGTGAAGACCCTGAAAAAGATATCAGCATTTACATCAACTCGCCCGGTGGAGTCGTGACTGCCGGCCTTGCTATCTACGATACAATGCAGCTGATACAGCCGGACGTTTCTACAATTTGTGTAGGTTCGGCTTATAGCATGGGGACGATTCTGCTCTGCACGGGAGCTAAGGGCAAACGGTATTGCCTTCCCAATTCTACAATTCATATGCATCAGGGTAGGGCGGGAACCCAGGGGCAGATTACCGATATTAAGATCGCTGCCAAAGAGTTCGAACGTTTGGATGAACTGGTGGCAAACATCCTGGCAAAACATACTGGGCAGACCCTGGAAAAGATCAGGCATGATACGGATAGGGATATATATTTCAATGCCCAACAGGCGGTTGAATACGGTTTAATCGATGATATCCTAGCTCCGGCAACGAAAAAAGCAAAGAAATAAAGTATAGATTTAAAGAAAAAGGGGATGCCTCATTATAAGGCATCCCCTTTTCTATTTACTGTGGTCCACCATTCAATTAGATAATATCATTACCGCTGGATAAAAATCACAGGTCAAGGGACTGATTTTTAGGGACAGTTAATCTTACTGCACCTGCATCCTTAATGTGAGATTTCAAGCACAACCGCCGGTTTGTCTCCGACTGTCCAATTATCATGTCCCGGGGGGATCACGGCTATATCACCAGGGCCAAACTCCTCTTCCTTTCCATCATCCATCCTTACGTGAAGCCTGCCTGAAATCATATAAAGAAGATGGGATTTTTGACAGCTTTCTGTCTTTGCAACAGGCTTCGCGTGTTTTGACCACTGCCATCCAGGTTCTGTTGTGATCCTTTCAAATGTAAGCCCCCCTGCACTAACGACTTCAGCTTTTCCCTTCTCATACCTGTGAGATTGTTCCGGTTGATTTAAGTTTTTTTCTCCAAAGCTGCCATTGATACCTCCTTTATTTGGTTATTTACTTGGTTATTGTCTGACTTCAACTCGAAGCAGTGTCAATTTCGCCCGTTAGATCGTAGCCGGGTATTGGACGGTTGCTGCTATCCAGCAACTTTTTATCCGAGGCAATTCTGATCTTACCTTCGCTGAACGTCTTAAGAGTGTGAACTATCAGCGGTGTCTCCCTGATGAATCCTGCTCTCCGTATAGCTTTAAATAAACCGTTGTTTTCCCCTTGCTCAACTTTGATCTGGCTGACGGATACTTTACCGTTTTCTCCCCAAAGATCATTGAAATCCTTGCCGGTTATAGGAAACCTGCAGTATGTGATGACCGGACCCCTATCCAACTCGGGAGTAACGAGATGCATCATTACCCCGGACTCGGTCGCTCTTTCTGCCATCAGTGTCCAGATGACTTCCTGCCATGTGCCCTTGGGCCCATCCGGCAGCGCAGGGTGGAGGTTAATCATATTATATCTGCTGCACATCTCTGGCCCCACGATCAGCATATATCCTGCAAGCATGCAGATATCAGGAGCGTATTTGGCCAACCTTTCCATTACCTGCTTGTCATATTCCAAACGCCATTCAGGCAGCCTCTCATCCTTGACACTCACATTTTGTTCGTAGCGTTCTGCGAATTTTTTCACAGAATAGCAGACGAGTGGAAGACGATAATTTTCCACTTCTTTCAAGAAGATATCCGTTTTATCCGATTCCCCCTGCTCCCTGCTGCAAAATACAAATTCTATGCGCGCATTTAGCTGGCCATTTTGAATACTTTCGATGATTGATTTAAGGAGCTTCCTGGAGCTCTCTCCCCGTGCAGTGGAGAACCACCCGATGCTAAACACGCGAATTACTCACTCTTGCTTTGTTTTCTCAATCTGGCTGTAGTGCTGATGAGATGAATCAGCGGGCTTGATTTTCTGCAGTTGAGTTTGCCATTGGACAGGGCTGAAAGGAACTCTTCTTTTGTATTAAAATCGTCCATTTCAACCGTGGCGTAGGCGATTTCCTGCGGGCTGTGTGCATCGCTGCCGCAACTCATGGCTTTATGATGTCTTGCAGCAAGATCGCGAGATTTTTTTTCAATGCCGGGAAACAGACTACGCGCGTTAAACACTTCGATTATATCCACCAGTTCTGCTACGGACTCCAACTTAGCGCGGTTGCGGAATGCGGAAGGTCTTATCCAGTCATAGGGATGTGGTATGCAGATTAAACCCCCCTGTGCCCGTATCCGTTTAATCGTCTCTTCGACTGTTATTTTATTGGGTATATCTTCCTGCAGGAACATCCCCATTATTTCTCCGTAAGGTGTCAGGATTTCCTCGCAGACAATGATTTTGAAAGGAGCTATCTTGCTGAGGTCTCTCGCTCCCCTGGTAGTGCCATGATCGGCGACTGCCACGCAATTAACGCCTTTATTTTGACAGGCCTCGATCAATTGTTCGTACGACATGTTGGAATCGGGCGAATGCCATGTATGGACGTGGAGGTCTGCCTTGATCAATGAATTAGACCCTCTCTAAATACACTCCGGTCCTTGTGTCTACTTTAATGACGTCACCGGTGTTCAAGAAGAAAGGCACCTGGATCGTAATCCCTGTTTCCATTTTAGCGGGCTTGCCTCCAGCGCTGGCGGTGTTTCCTTTAAAACCCGGGCCGGTCTCCACGATTTTTAACTCCACCGATATCGGGAGTTCTACGCCTATCGCCACGCCCTTATGTGTGAGAAGTTCCAGGACCATGTTTTCCTTAAGATAATTCAGTGCGTCTCCGAGAAGGGTTTTTTCAACGGCACATTGTTCGTAAGTCTCAGTATCCATGAAGTGATAGAGGTCACCGTCGTTGTAAAGAAACTGTACCGGCCGTTTCTCCAGGAATGCCTTGGTGAATTTTTCACTGGCCTGGAAAGACTTTTCAATAATATGCCCTGCTTTGACATCACGCAGCCGTATTCTGATTTGGGCTGAGCCTCTACCTATTTTGATGTGGTTGTAGTCCAATACCTGGTAGAGTTGGCCGTCCAGCATTAAAGTAATGCCTTTTTTTAATTCTCCTGCGTCAATCATGATAGTTATCCTCCCTGAATAAGTGGTTCTTTACTGGAATGTGTAAGACGAACTAGTTTGCCGTTCTCTAATGTTACCGTATCTTCGATACGGACACCTCCCCAACCGGGAAGATATATGCCTGGTTCAACCGTAAAAACCATATTATCAACAAGAATTTCATCACTCTGCAATCCTAATCTGGGCGGTTCATGCACTTCAAGACCTACGCCATGACCCAATCCATGACCAAACCGCTCACCATAACCTGCTTTATCAATCATACCACGTATCAGTCTGTCGGCTTCTCTGGCAACCATTCCTGATTCGATAACGGATAACCCTGTCGTTTGGGCTGCTAATACAATATTATATATTTTATCGAATTGAGAATCCGGTTTCCCAATAATAAACGTTCGTGTCATATCGCTGCAATATCCATTATAGCGCGCACCGAGATCTATTGTTACAGGTTCGCCTGCAACTATTAACTTATCTGAAGGTTGTGCATGAGGTAAAGCCGCATTTGGCCCCGAAGCAACTATTATCTCAAATGGCATTGCCTCACTTCCATCTTGCCTCATGAAGCATTCCAGTTCCCATGATAATTGTTTCTCTGTGATACCGGCGCGTAAGTGAGAGCTGACGAATAGCATGGCAGCATCAGCTATTTCAGCAGCTTTCTTTATAAACTCTAGTTCAGAACTGTCTTTGGTCATTCGCAACGATTCTACGATGCTTTTAACGGGTATTATCTGGAGTTGGTTCTCGGTTCCCGTCGGGATATTGCAAATGGACTGATAAGTGGCTACGGAAACGTGATCTGCTTCAATTCCCAGCCGTTTAATTGCCAGATCCTTTACTAACTCGGGCAGCCAGCGGGAGATATCGCCTTTGATATAAATAGATTCAAAATCAACGGATTCCTTTTTTGCCTGTTCCACATAACGGAAATCGACGGCCAGACAGGCTTTTTGCTTTGTGACTATCAGCCATCCGTCTGAGCCGGTGAATCCGGATAAATAGCGGCGGTTTGCAGAGGAGCCAATAAGTATACCGTCAAGATCATGGCTGTCCAGCGTTTCCCGCAGGCGAATTAACCTTTCCAAGTAGGCCATACTCCAATGAAGTTATTATGAGGATAACTCATGCTACGGTTTCTTTTCTGGAGGACCACTTGATTCGGTGGGAGCTTCTATCTTTTTAGTGGCCTTGCATTTTGGGAATCCGCTGCAAGCCAGGAATTGACCGAAGCGGCCACGCCTCACCACCATGGGTTTCCCGCATTTAGGACATTTCTCATCGGTAGTTTCCGGCTTCGAATCCTCGCCTTTGTCCTGGGTCCCTGCATAATTTCGTCTCATCGTCTGCTTTCCGGTACATTTAGGATAATCCGGGCAAGCAAGAAATTTGCCGAAGCGGCCTTTTCTAATCACCATGTTCTTTTTGCATATGGGGCATGGCTCATTAGAGACCTCAGGGGCAGCTTCTGAACTATCAGCAACTGCAGCTCCCGATGGACCCCTTACAGAGCTTATTGATTTCTTTCCCTTGCACTCGGGGTAGTTGCTGCATGCCAGGAATTTTCCATATCTGCTCGATTTCATTACCATCGGCTTGCCGCATTCAGGACAAACCTCTTCGGACTTAATGACAATTTTTTGGAGGTTCTCAAGTGCGTTATTGAGGTCTTTTTCAAATGGAGTATAAAACGATTTAATTACAGAACGCCATTTCATTTTTCCCTGGGCAATTTCATCCAGATCATCTTCCATCTTGGCTGTGAAGTTAAAATCCACGATATTAGGGAAGCTGCTAACAAGCAAATCGTTAACGATCATGCCAATCTCTTCCGGGCGGAGTTTGCCACTTTCCTTGTATACATATCCCCTGTCAACGATAGTGGAGATAATGGGGGCGTAAGTGCTGGGGCGCCCTATGCCTTTTTGTTCCAGCGCTTTTATTAAAGTAGCTTCGGTATATCTGGGCGAGGGTTGTGTAAAGAACTGCTCGGGATATAGTTCAATAAGCTGTAATAGCTCGCCCTCTGTTAATGGAGGGATTTTTACTGATTTACCTTCGTCATACTCGTCTTTCTCTTCGTCCCGTCCCTCAATATAGAGTGCCATGAAGCCGGGAAAACGCAGTGATGATGCTTTTGCCTGCAATAAATATATCTTCTTCTTTTTCTGCAAAGCGGCATGTATATCAACTGTGATGGTGTCATATCCTGCGGCAGACATCTGGCTGGCAACGGCCCTTTTCCAGATCAACTCGTAAAGCTGGAATTGCTCTTTATTCAAGTAATCCTTTATTTTTTCTGGTTCACGGTATGCCTTGGTTGGGCGGATTGCCTCATGGGCTTCCTGCGCCATTTTAACTTTTTTCGTAAACACCCTGGGTGATTTGGGCAAGTGCTGTGCAGAAAAATTGCTCCGTATGTAATCGCGGATTTCTTCCACGGCAGTTGCCGCCATTTGCGTGGAATCAGTACGCATGTACGTGATGAGTCCTGTGTCTCCTTCTTCCCCGATAGGCAGGCCTTCATAGAGTTGCTGGGCAATTACCATGGTTCTTTTTGCAGTGAAATGCAGCTTACGCACGGCTTCTTGCTGCAAGGTGCTCGTTATGAAAGGAGGCGAAGGATTACGTGAGACGTCTTTCCTTTGAATCGCTGAGACTGAGTAAGCGGATTCTTTTAAATGAGCCAGTACCTCGTCACAGAGTTGCTTGTTGGAAATATCTAGCTTGCCATCGTCCACAAGCCCTACGAAGGAAGCTCTAAAGCTGTTTTTTCCGTTTTCCTGCTTTGTAAACTCGGCCTCTATTGTCCAGTACTCAACCGGGGTGAAACTCAGGATTTCACGCTCACGATCAACGATCAGTCTTACAGCAACTGATTGAACACGCCCCGCCGAAAGCCCCTTCAGTACTTTTCTCCACAATAACGGGCTCAATTTATATCCGACGAGCCGGTCCAGTATCCTTCTGGCCTGCTGGGCGTCTACCATCTTCATATCGATTGAACGGGGATGGTCAAATGCATCTTCAACGGCCTCTTTGGTGATTTCGTGAAAAGTCACTCTCCTGAGCGGTATTTTATCTTTTTCCAAATTGGCTGCTTTTATAAGATGCCATGATATTGCTTCGCCTTCGCGGTCAGGGTCGGTTGCGAGGTAAATAGCTGATGCGCTGTTGGCCAACTCTTTTATCTCATTGATAAGAGGTTTCCTTTCACGGATATTCCGGTACTCAGGTTCAAACTCTTTGTCTATCAATATGCCCAACTTATCTTCAGGCAAATCCCGGACATGTCCCATAGAAGCTTTGATAATGTAGCTTTTACCAAGTATCTTGCTCAGCGTCTTTGCTTTTGCAGGAGATTCAACTATAACGAGTTTATTAGCCATAATAATTCCATTAAAATTCTATTTACCTTACTTTTTTACCCAGGATATAACTCATACCGCCTAAATGGCGGACTAGGCCATTTAATTCCATGATAGCTAAATTGCTGGCTACGGCTGAAGTACTTAAACCCGTGTGCCTGCAAATTTCATCAATGTGTGTGGGTTCCTGGGCGATATATTTTAGTATAACCGATTCTATCCCGTCAGGTGCACTGAGGTTTTTCATCTCAAGTTGCTGAGAGGTATCGGACAAGTTGAGTTCTTCGAGAACGTCAACGTGATTTCTGACCAGTTTTGCACCGTCTTGTATAAGTTTATTTGGCCCTTTGCTCATAGCGGAGAAAATGCTCCCGGGTACTGCGAATACTTCTCTGTTTTGTTCGTTGGCAAAGTTAGCTGTGATCAGGGCCCCGCCGCTTTCCCCTGATTCAATTACAATCACCCCCCGGCTTAACCCGCTTAATATACGGTTGCGCCTGGGGAAATTCTCGGCTTTTGGCTTTGTGCCCAGGGGGAATTCGCTCACTAGTGCTCCATTCTCAATGATTTCGCGAGCTAATGTAAGGTTTTCAGGAGGGTAAACGGTGTCCAGGCCACTGGCGAAAACAGCTATGGTTCTTCCATGGGATTCAATTGCAGATTTATGTGCAATAGTATCTATGCCTTTGGCCAATCCGCTTACAATTGTTAAACCGTTAGCGACCAGGTCTGTGACCAATTCCTCTGTCACCTGCCTTCCATAGGCAGTCGAGCGCCGCGTTCCAACAACAGCGATGCCGGACTCGTCCGTGCTTTTCAACTCCCCGCGCACATACAGTACTGCCGGACAATCGCTGATCTCTTTCAGTAGGGGTGGGTAACCGGGTGACTCACAAGTAATTATTGCAATATGGTATTTCTCCAGCAGTGTAAGCTCTTCATCCGGAGAAAAATCCTGGCGGAATGCGACGACACTGTCCGCGGTTTTATCGTCTAGGCCTGCTTTGATGAGCTCGGCTTTTGGCGCTTTCCATGCGTCTTTCAAGCAGCCGAAATGGTCTTTCAAAGCGGTAAGCCTTGCTTTTCCGATTCCGGGGGTTTTGGTAAAACCAACCCAGTACTTAATTTCGTTTGAATTAGGCATGCGAATCGAGCTATTTTATCACAGGTATGTCAAAGCCTAAAATCGAGAGGTCATTGCACGGCTAAGATATTGACTATGTAAACAGAAGGAGTGGATCTAATGTTATACCGGTTAGGTCCCATTGCCCAGGAGTTTCTTTATCTCCGGCATTACAGCCTGTGCGGCCTTGTAACCCGCTGCGATGGCATCGGCGCCGCGGTAGAACTCATAAGGTTCAATGTTACTTACATCCGGTTCAATTAAGATGTCAGCTTTTAAAATGGAGGATCTCACAATTTCGTACTCCATTATATAAAGGGATTGAACCATAGCATTCATGAGGCTGGGGGCTTTGTCTGATTTCTTACTGCCGGTTAAACCGAGATGTCTCCGCCTTTGGGGATCATTTAAGACATTCACGGCGATTGTAAATGTGGCTCCCATGGATCTGACAATGTCTGCCGGGACGGGATTAATAACACCCCCGTCAACGAGATATACACCGTTATAATTTACGGGTACTAATACTACCGGAATTGATATGCTGGCCCGGACAGCCTTCATCAGTGGGCCTTCATTTAAAACTACCTCAGCGCCTGTTTTGATGTCAGCGGCAACTGCGGCGAACGGTATTTTACAGTTTTTAATATCTATATCGCCGATAAGTGGTTTTAAATAGTTTTCAACTCTGCTGCCATAGAATAATCCTATGCGGATAAAAGTAAATTTAGGATCAAGCAATTGTGTTAATTTACGGAGGTTGGAGGCCAAAGCCATCTCTTCG
>Ga0182021_10011905_pt1 | contig 10339 bp, 8 predicted proteins | sample 612E3MmetaG_FD_120493 | JGI IMG/M metagenome (GOLD analysis project Ga0182021, IMG submission 120493) | Permafrost microbial communities from Stordalen Mire, Sweden - 612E3M metaG (Illumina Assembly) | ecosystem: Environmental > Terrestrial > Soil > Wetlands > Permafrost | place: Sweden... | reverse complement strand
GGCGCAGGGGTCGAGATCAGGCTTGCCGCCGAGAGCGAGCGCCTGCTCGAAGGAGTCGGAGTGCTCGTGAAGAGCCCCGGGGTACCGGCGGACGCGATGCTCGTACAGGCTGCCCGAAACCGGCGAATCCCGCTCTGGAGCGAGGTTGAGCTGGCCTCGCGCCTTTTCGCCAATCCGCTTCTCGGTGTCACGGGGACGAACGGAAAGACGACAACGACAGAGCTTCTGGGCGCCATCTTTCGCGCTGCCGGCCGCAAGGTCGAGGTCGCGGGCAACGTCGGGCGGGCGATCTGCGATCTCGACGAACAGCTCGATCCCGACGCCTGGATTGTTTGCGAGCTCTCCAGCTTCCAGCTCGAGGACATCGAGCGTCTGCGCCTGCGCGTCGCCGTGCTCCTGAATATCGAGCCCGACCACCTCGACCGCCACGGCTCGCTCGAGACTTATCGCGACGCCAAGCTACGCATCTTCGAGAACCAACTCCCCGAAGATGTGGCGGTGTTGCCGCGTGGATTCGGCGAGGTGCCCGGTCTGGGCCGCCGGCTCGAGTTCGACGCACACGATCGGCTTCCGGCCGAGCCGCGGATCCCGGGCGCGCACAACCTCGAGAATGCTGCCGCCGCCACGCAGGCCGCGAGGGCGGCCGGTATCGCCGAGGAGGCGATCGCCGAGGCGCTGCGGACTTTCCCCGGCGTCCCGCACCGGCTCGAGCCGGTCGGCGAAGTGGCGGGAGTCCGCTACGTGAACGACTCCAAGGCCACCAATACCGCCGCCGCACGCCGGGCGGTCGCCTCCTACTCCGAGCCGCTGCACATCATCCTCGGCGGTCGCGGCAAGGGCGAGTCGTTCGATGCCTTCGCCGAGGAACTGCGCGGCCACGCCGCCTGCGCGTACCTGATCGGTGAGACGGCCGAAGAGATCGCCTCCTCGCTGACGAAAGCGGAGATTCGTCTCGAGCAGTGCGGAACGCTCGAGCGGGCGGTCTCGCTGGCAGCCCAGAGCGCGCGGCCCGGAGAGATCGTGCTGCTCTCGCCGGCCTGCGCCAGCTTCGACCAGTTCGATAACTTCGAGCAGCGCGGCGAGGCCTTTCGAGCCCTTGTCGAGGAGCTGGAGCGCTCCTCCTGAGCGAAGCTTCCGGCTGACTGCGTTTCCGCTCGCTGCCGGCACGTCTACGCTCCGCCCGATCCGTTCTCGGTAGGAAGCGCGCCCGCGCGGTCGAACCGTCCAAGAGTGACGAGAGGCCGGTACGAGCAAACAACCGCGGTTCGCGGCGCAGCGCCGCAGCGCGCTCCGCGACGAGCGCAGCCGGCACCGCGGCCGGCGCGCTCCGCATCGCGCCGCGGCGAAGCGCCGATCCGGCTTGCGCCCCCACCGACGCGAGCTCCAAGCTCTCGTCCCGCGCCGTCCCGCGCGTCGAAAATGCAGCTCGAGTTCCAGCTGACGGTGCTGACGACGCTTGCGCTCGTCGCTTTCGGGCTCGTGATGGTGTTCAGCGCCACTTCGGCGACCGCGACGCTCGGCGGCGGTAGCGCCAGCGCCTACCTTGTTCGCCAAGCCGTCTCGGCCTGCGTGGGCCTGGTTGCGATGGTCGCTTTGGCGCGCTTCAACTACCGACATCTCCGTGCTCTGGCGCCCACCTTGCTCGTCGCTGCGCTAGCCCTTTGCCTGGTCGTTCTCGTGATCGGGGTGGCCGTTAACGGAGCGCGGCGATGGCTGTCTTTCGGGCCGGTCACCGTACAGCCGTCCGAGTTGGTCAAGCTGGCGCTCGCGCTCTGGATCCCTGCTCGGCTCGCTCGCCGCGGTCGCCCGCGGACTCTCGGCGAGCTGGCAAAGCCGATTGGTTTCATGGTCGGAATCGCCTGCGGCCTGATCGTCCTTCAACCCGATCTTGGCACCGTGATAGCGATTCTCGTCATGGTCGGGGCCGCGCTTCTGGTGGCTGGAGTCCGGTTCGGCCTGCTCGCCCGCGCGTTCGGCCTCGTCTGCGCGCTGGGGTTTCTGGCCGCGCTCTATCAGCCCTATCAACGCGCACGTCTGACCTCGTTCCTGGGCGGAAGCGGATATCAGAGCGTGCAGTCGCTGATCGGGATCGGCTCAGGCGGTATTTTCGGGCGCGGGCTCGGCGAGGGCGTGCAGAAGATCCACTACCTCCCCGAGGCGCACACCGACATGATCGCGTCGGTGGTCGGGGAGGAGATGGGCCTGATTGGGATCGTCATTCTCATCTGCTGTTATGCGACCTTCGCCTGGGCGGGACTTAGGATCGCGCTCGCCTGTCACGATCCGTTCGGCAAGACCGTCGCGGCCTCGGTGACGGCGATGATCTGCGGTCAGGCGGCGATCAATCTGGCGGCCGTGCTGGGGCTCGCCCCGTTGACCGGAATCACTCTTCCTTTCGTCTCCTACGGGGGCTCTAGTCTTGTTGTCTCCCTCATGGCGGTAGGGATTCTCCTTAACATCGCGGTGAACCATGGCAGAGCAACGGCCCCTGAGATGTCTGATCGCAGCCGGCGGAACCGCCGGGCATCTGATGCCCGCGCTGGCCGTCGCTGAGGCTCTTCAGAGCCACGGCGTCGAGGTCGGCTTCGCCGGATCGCCCGATCGCATCGAGGCCCGGCTCGTACCCGAGGCCGGCTTCGCCTTCGACTCGTTTCGTATCTCCGGGCTCTCCAGGCAACCGGGGCTTCGGCTCGTACGCGGTCTCGCTCAGGCCCTGGTGGCGCCGTTTGCGTGTTTGAGAATCCTCAGGCGCCGGCGGCCGGACGTCGTCTTCGGAGCCGGCGGCTACGTGGCCGGGCCGATGGTGTTGGCGGCTTGGCTGGCGCGGATTCCGGCCGCGCTGAGTGAGGCCGACGCGCATCTGGGCCTGGCCAACCGGCTGGCCGTGCCGTTCGCGCGTCGCGTCTTTCTGTCCTTCCCGATCGAGGGCCGCGAGGGCCGCAAGTACCGCGTCACCGGCCGCCCCGTGCCGGAGCGATCGCGCTTGCCCGGGCATTCGAGCGCGCGCAAGCGCTTCGGCCTGCCGGAGAAAGGACCGGTGCTGCTGGTCTTCGGCGGAAGCCAGGGCGCCCGAGCGCTCAACGAGCTCGTGGTCGAGCGTTTCGGCGCAAGCGGACCGGCGATCCTTCATCTCGCCGGCGAGCGCGACTACCCGTCGCTCGTCGATCGGGTCAAGCGGCCCGACTACGTGCTGCTCGGGTTCACGAACGAGTTCGGAGCCGCGCTAGCCGCCTGCGACCTCGGGCTGGCCCGTGCCGGCGGCTCGGTCTGGGAGCTGGCCGCTGCGGGAAAGCCGGCGCTGCTCGTCCCCTTCCCCTACGCGACGGCCGACCACCAGACCAAGAACGCCCGCTACATCGCGGACGGAGGCGGCGCGGTCGCCGTGCCGGAGAGTGAGCTGGAGCGCGTCCCCGACCTCCTGCTCGAGCTACTGAACGACGAGGGCCGGCTCGAGACGATGTCGAAAGCGATGCGTGCGCTCGCACGCCCCAAGGCCGCCGACGAGATCGCCGAGGAACTGATCGCGCTCGCCCGTAAACACAACGGAGACGGCTGGCGATGACCCAAGAGACTTCGCCGCTCGAGGGAAGAAAGATCTGGCTGGCGGGGATCGGCGGCGCCGGTATGAGCGCCTACGCGGTGATCGCGAAAGCGTGGGGCGCGGACGTGTCGGGCTGGGACAAGGCCGAGACGCCCTATCTCGAGAGCGTGCGCGCGGCCGGGATCGCCGTCGAGATCGCGCCCGAGCCGACGCCGCCCGGCGCCGAGTGGGAGCGCTACGTCTCGACCGCGTTCATCAATCGGATCGAAGGACGACCACGCGCCGACCTTCTCGCCGAGCTCGTCTCGTTGAGGAAATCGATCGTCGTCTCGGGGGCTCACGGCAAGACGACGACGACCGGGATGATTGCCTTCACCCTCGATCGCCTCGGGCTCGATCCGGCCTTCATCGTCGGCGGCGAGATCGCACAGCTGGGCGGCAACGCCCGTGCGGGCGCGGGCTGGCTGGTGGTGGAGGGAGACGAGTCCGACCGCTCGGTCGCGGCCCTACGGCCGGAGATTGCCGTGCTGCTCAACGTCGATCTCGACCATCACACCACCTATGCCTCGCTGGCCGAGGTCGAGCAGCTGTTCGAGGAATGGCTTTCTCACGTGCCGAAAGTGGTGCGCGCCGAGGAGTTGGAGCCGGTAGAGCTGCCGCTGGCGCTTGTGGGCGAGCACAACCGACGCAACGCCGCCGCTGCTTTGGCCGCTCTCGAGCTGGCCGGTATCGAGCGCGCGGCGGCCGAGCGGGCGATCGTCGAGTACCGGGGCGCCGGCAGGCGCTTCGAGTTGAGAGGCGAGGCGCGCGGAACACGAGTCTTCGACGATTACGGGCACCACCCGACCGAGGTCGCGGCAACGCTCGCCGCCGCGCGCGCCGAGGCGGGGGAGGGGCGCCTCGCGGTCGTCTTCCAGCCGCACCTCTACTCCCGTACGCGCCACCTGGTGCGCGAGTTCGCCGCGGCGCTGGCGGCTGCCGACGTGGTTTGCGTCTGCGAGATCTACGCCGCTCGCGAGGATCCCGTCGCCGGGGTCAGCGGAAAGCTCGTCGTCGATGCTCTGGCGGAGATCAGGCCCGGAATGCCGCTTGCCTGGACTCCGACCTTGGAGGACGCGGTCCGCTTCCTGGCGGGCTGGGTAAAAGCCGGCGACCTCGTCTTCACCATCGGTGCCGGCGACGTGGAGACGGCCGGCCCGATGCTTCTGGAGGCGCTTTCGTGAAGATCGAGGAGGGAGTTGCGCTCGGGCTTTTCACGACGTTCGGCAGCGGAGGCCCCGCTCGCGCTTTCGCACGGGCGCGCAGCGAGGAAGACGTGGAGCAGGCACTCGCCTGGGCGGCGGAACGCGAGCTGCCGATTCTCCCGCTCGGGTTCGGCTCCAACCTGCTCGTCGCCGACGAGGGCGCCGACATGCTCGCACTCCGGCTCGAGGGCGAGCTGGCGTCGGCTCGCGTTGAGGGCCAGAGCCTGATCGCAGGAGGCGGCGCGGCCGACGCGTTGATCGCGAACGTGGCGAAGGCGGCCGGTCTCTCCGGGCTCGAGTTCGCGGCCTCGATCCCGGGTACGGTCGGCGGCGGCGTCTGCATGAACGCGGGCGCCTGGGGAAGCGAGTTCGGCGCCGTGCTGCGGCGGGCGCTGGTCGTGGACGCAGCCGGGCAGCGCTGGCTGGATCCGGCCGAGCTGGGTCTTCGCTACCGCGGCTCCGATCTCGAGCCAGGGCAGATCGTGGTGCGCACCGAGTTCACACTCCATCCGAGCACTCCGGAGGAGATAGAACTGGGAATCCGCGCCAAGAAGGCGCAGCGCAAGGCTGGGCAGCCGGTTGGCATCAACACCTTCGGCAGCGTCTTCAAGAATCCGGATCACGAGCTCGGCGCCGGGCGCATGATCGATGCCTGCGGGCTCAAGGGCGAGCAGGTCGGCGGCGCCAGGATCTCGCCCGAGCACGCCAACTTCATCGAGAACACCGGCGGCGCCACGACCGCCGACGCGCTTGCGCTGATGAACCTAGCTCGCCGCCGCGTTTTCGAACGTTTCACCGCGGTGCTCGAGCCCGAAGTGCAACTGGTTGGGCCGATCTCGTTGCTATCTCCGGAGTAGGAGCGCTCCCGCCCGGCGCGAACTAGGCGCCGTGGCCACCACAGCCCGTGCAAGGACGGCGCGCAAAGTCGTGCCGCTCAAACGTCGGCGCAAGCGGCGACCGACGGCGCAAGCCCTCGTGCCGTCGGGACGGACGATCGCGCTTCTCTTCGCCGCGCTGGCGACCGTCGTCGGGCTCTATCTGATCGCCCGCGAGAGCTCGCTCTTTGCGGTCAGAGCGGTAGAGGTCGAAGGGGCGCCGCCGGCGCTGACCAGAAAGATCGATACGGCGGTCGCGCGCTTCCGGGGTCACAGTCTGGTAGGGCTGGACAGGTCGGCGGTCGAGCGAGCGGTTCTGGGCATCCCGGAAGTGCGAACGGCGAGGATCGATCGCAACTTCCCGAACACTCTGCGCATCTTCATCGGGCGAGAGTTCCCCGTCGCGATCCTCAGGCGCGGCGCGGAGGCGTGGTTGATTGCCGCCAGCAACAAGGTGGTGCGTTCGTTCCCGCTCGGGCGGAGTACGGACTTCCCTCGCATCTGGGTGCCCGTTTCGGTGACGGTCGCCCAGGGCGAGCCGGTCGACGACTCGGGGGTGAAGACGGCAATCGAGCTGCTCGCCTCGCTCGGGCGCGCCGGGCGCGAGCTACGGCTCGCGAACGTGATCGCCTCGAACGGAGATCTGACGCTGGTGACCAGCTCGGGCATCGAGCTGCGCTTCGGAGATGTCTCGCAGACGGCGCTGAAGCTAGCGGTGGTGGAGAAGATCCTGCCCGATCTTGGTCAGCCTCCTATCGGATCCGTCGCCTATCTCGATGTCAGCGTTCCGAGCCGACCGGTGAGCGGGACTACCCTAAAGTCGAAGGTATAGGGTTAGAGTTGGCCCTTTACGGAAGGCGGAATGCCACATTGACAGCCGCAGAAAGGGCGCGTACGCTGCCTGTCCAGAGCGGCTTGGCCACCGGCCGAAAACTATTCTGAGCTGAGCTTTTACAGATGAGAGACCAATCGAGCAGCTATCTCGCAGTGATCAAGGTCGTCGGAGTTGGCGGCGGCGGCTCGAACGCGGTCAACCGGATGGTGGATGCGGGAATCGCCGGCGTCGAGTTCATCGCGGTGAACACCGACGCTCAAGCACTTCTGATGTGCGACGCCGACGTGAAGATCCACATCGGAGCCAAGGCGACGCGCGGACTCGGCGCCGGCGCCAACCCGGAGGTCGGTAGAGCGGCAGCCGAAGAGAGCCGAGACGAGTTAAAAGAGGCGCTCAAGGGTGCCGACATGGTCTTCGTCACCGCCGGCGAGGGCGGCGGCACCGGCACGGGTGCGGCTCCGGTAATGGCCGAGATCGCGCTCGAGCTGGGAGCGCTGACGGTCGGAGTGGTCACTAAGCCGTTCACTTTCGAGGGACGCAAGCGCGCCGAGCAGGCAATCAAAGGGATCGACGAGATCCGAGACCGCGTGGACACGCTGATCGTGGTCGAGAACGATCGCCTACTCGAGGTGGTTGAGAAGCGGACGACCGTGGTCGACGCCTTCCGCATAGCCGACGACATCCTCCGCCAGGGCGTCCAGGGCATCACCGACCTGATCACGGTTCCGGGCCTGGTCAATCTCGATTTCGCCGACGTGCGCACGATCATGCGCGACGCGGGCACCGCCGTGATGGGAATCGGTCGCGGCTCGGGGCCGAATCGCGCCGCCGAAGCCGCCCAGCTCGCTGTCTCCTCTCCGCTTCTCGACGCCACGATCGAGGGCGCGACGGGCGTTCTACTCAACATCACCGGCGGCTCGGATATCGGGCTGTTCGAAGTCAACGAGGCCGCCGAGCTCGTCACGGGCGCCGCCGACCAGAACGCCAACGTGATCTTCGGCGCCGTCATCGACGAGGGGCTCGCAGGCGACGTGCGCGTGACCGTGATCGCGACGGGCTTCGGTGCCGGCGGCGAGCACCGGCGCTGGCGTGCCGCCAGGAAGGGCGGCGAACGTCCCCGCGAGACCACCACCGAATCGTTCGACGTGCCCGACGAGGTGCTCGAGATCCCCTCGTTCCTGCGCGAAGACTGATCCGCTGGCCGCCTCGCCTAGCTAAGCCCGATCACTCGCGCGGCCGGCAGGACGGATAGCATCGGCAGGGCATGCCGGAGTTGATGCGAACGCCGCTCTACGACCGCCACCTGGCTCTCGGAGCCCGCATGGTTCCGTTCGCCGGATTCGAGATGCCGGTCCTCTACGAGAGCGTGATCGCCGAGCACAGGGCGGTGCGCAGCGACAGCGGCGTCTTCGACGTCTCACACATGGGCGTGCTCGAGATCGACGGTCCCGAAGCTCATCGGGAGCTCCAGCGTCTGCTCTCGAACGATCTCGACCGGATCGCCGCGGGCGGCGCCCAGTACGAGCTGATGACCAACGAACAGGGCGGCATCGTCGACGACCTGATCGTCTATCGCCGCGCCGAGTCGAGTTACCTGGTGGTCGTGAACGCTGCCAATCACAAGACCGACGTAAGCTGGTTGAAGGAGCACTTCTCCTCAGGCGTCGAGCTGCGCGATCTCTCGGACGAGCGCGCGATGATCGCTGTTCAGGGCCCGCGCGCGCTCGAGCGCCTTGGTCTGGAGCCCGCCGCTTCCTTCAGCTTCGCCGAGATCGACCTCTTCGGAGTGCCCTGCACCTGCGCCCGAACCGGCTACACAGGCGAGCGGGGCTGCGAGCTGATCTGCGCCGTCGAGCACGCCGCGTCGCTCTGGGACTCGATCGTCGCAGCAGGCGTCGTCCCCTGCGGCCTCGGCGCGCGCGACACGCTCCGGCTCGAGGCCTGCCTACCACTGCACGGTCAGGACATCACACCCGAGACCGACCCGATCTCGGCCGGGCTGGGCTGGGCCTGCGCGCTCGAGAAGGAGTTCACGGGGGTCGAGCGACTACGCGAGATTAGGGACGCGAGCCCCGCGACGCGTCTGGTGGCCTTCGTGATGGACGAGCCCGGGATCCCGCGCCAGGGGATGCCGATCGTGCCCGACGGCCGCGTCACCTCTGGCACGCATTCGCCCATGCTCGACAAGGGCATAGGCATGGGATACGTTCCGGCGCGGAAGAGTGAGCCGTGGTCGATGCTCACGATCGACGTGCGCGGCCGCCCACTTTGGGCGAAGGTTGTGGCGAAACCGATCGTCACCAGTTCGAAAAAGTACAAAGAGAGACAAGGAGAGGGGTGAGCCGTGGCCGCTGCAGAGAACTACCCGGCCGATCTGAAGTACCACCGCGAGCACGACTGGGTCAGGATCGAAGGCGGCGAGGCCGTGTTCGGGATCACCTGGAAGGCGCAGGACATGCTCGGTGAGATCGTCTTCTTTCAACCGCCGCAGATGGGCGTGGCCATTGCCAAGGACGGCTCCTACGGTGAGGTCGAATCGGTCAAGGCGGTCTCGGATCTGGTCGCTCCGCTTTCTGGCACGGTCGTCGCCGTCAACGAGACGGTGCAGACGGAGCCCGAGAAGGTGAACGACGATCCTTACGGCGAGGGTTGGCTCGTTCGCGTGCAGCTCTCCGATCCGACTGAGGTCGACGCTCTGCTCGATGCAGAGGCCTATAAGCAACTCGTGGCCGAGGGGTAGCGCAGGGTGGGAACGGGTTACCTGGCGCTGACCGAGGCCGATAGAGAGACGATGCTGCAGGCGATCGGGGTTTCCTCGATCGCCGACCTCTTCGCCGACATTCCCGAACAGGTGCGCCTGAGGCGCGAGCTGGCGCTGCCCGCGGCCGCCTCCGAGCTGGAAGTCGAGCGCGAGTTGGCGGAGCTGGCCGGACGCAACGTCCACACAGGGCGCGAGCTCTCCTTCCTCGGCGCCGGGATCTACGACCACTACGTGCCGGCGATCGTGGACGCGGTCGTCTCGCGGCCCGAGTTTTTAACCGCCTACACGCCCTACCAGCCCGAGCTGAGCCAGGGCGTGCTGCAGGCGATATTCGAATACCAGACGGTGATCTGCGAGCTGACCGGAATGGAGGTGGCGAACGCCTCAGGCTACGACGGCGCCACTGTCGCCGCCGACGCCTGCTTCATGGCGGCGAACGCGACCGGGCGCAAGAAGATCGTGGTCGCCGAGGCGGTCAATCCGCAGATCAGGCAGGTCGTGAAGACCTATGCGCCCGGCTTCGGGCTCGAGATCGTCGAGGTGCCGCACTCCGACGGCGTCACCGACCCGGCCCGCTTTGGCGCCGAGGCGGAGGATGCGGCGGCGGCGATCTTCCAGCAGCCGAACTTCTTCGGTTGCCTGGAGCCGGCGCCCGATCTCGCCCGGGCCGCGTCCGAGGCGGGCGCGCTGGCGGTGGCACACGTCGATCCGCTCTCGCTCGGCGTGCTCGAGGCGCCCGGGAACTACGGCTGCCAGATAGCGATCGGGGAGGGCCAGGCGGCCGGCAACCACCTCTCGTTCGGTGGCCCGCACTTCGGCTTCCTGGCGGCGAAGAAAGACTTGATCCGGCGGATGCCCGGCCGCATCGCCGGCGAGACGACCGACAGGCGCGGTCGCCGCGGCTTCGTCCTCACCTTCCAGACGCGCGAGCAGCACATCCGGCGCGAGAAGGCGACCTCTAACATCACCACCAATCAGTCGCTCTGCGCGCTGGCGGGGCTCGTCTACCTCTCCTGGCTCGGCCCGAAGGGCCTGCGGCAAGTGGGGGAGACCTGCATGGGCCTCGCCGCGCTCGCGAAGAGC
>Ga0182021_10011904_pt1 | contig 10339 bp, 6 predicted proteins | sample 612E3MmetaG_FD_120493 | JGI IMG/M metagenome (GOLD analysis project Ga0182021, IMG submission 120493) | Permafrost microbial communities from Stordalen Mire, Sweden - 612E3M metaG (Illumina Assembly) | ecosystem: Environmental > Terrestrial > Soil > Wetlands > Permafrost | place: Sweden... | reverse complement strand
TCACTGCGGAAATCGTCAGAGAAACGGTGATTCAGGCTAAGTCGGCAGCGGAGAAGTTGAATGCTTTTCTTCTGGTTTCTACTTCCCGTCGCACCTCTTTGGCGGTGGAAGATGTTTTAAAAACCGAGCTTAATAATTATCCGCGTTTAAGGCTTTTAATAATTGCCAATGAAAATAATATTTCTCAAGCCATCGGCGGAATACTCGGGTTGAGTAAAATAGTTCTGGTTTCTCCGGAAAGTATTTCCATGGTTTCCGAGGCTGCTGAGAGTGGCAAATATGTTTTAGTATCTAACGTCCCTGGCTTGGACAAAAGGCACCGGGATTTCTTATCTCGATTATCCAAAGGTCGCTATATTTACCTGGAGGAGAGCGGTAATCTAGGCAATAAAATGGATCGGTTGTTGAAAGATTTACCGGAGGTTAAGGTTTTAAACGATAAGCAATTTGTCGCAGAGGCGATAAAGAAAATAATTTAATAGGAAAGACGGCTGACGAGAAAACTATGAATATTCTGCAAGTTTTACCGGAACTTAATGTGGGAGGGGTGGAAACCGGGACCGTGGATTTGGCGCGCTATCTGGTTAAGCTGGGGCATAAAGCGGTGGTGGTTTCTAACGGCGGCGAGCTGGTAAAGGATCTTGAAGCAAGCGGAGCCAAGCATTATCAGCTGCCGGTGCATAAGAAATCTATTTTTACCATGATCAAGATGGTCCCTTTTTTAGTAGAGATCATTAAGAAGGAAGAGATCGATGTGGTGCATGCCCGCTCGCGTATCCCTGCCTGGCCGGCTTTTTTTGCGGCGCGAAAGACTAAAAAGGTGTTTATTACTACTTGCCATGGCTATTATAGCCATCATATTTTTAGCTATGTGATGGCCTGGGGCAAGCGGGTGATTGTTTTAAGCAATGCCATTGCCAGGCACATGATCGATGATTTTGGTTGTCCGCACGAGCGCATCCGCTTGATACCGCGCAGCGTTGATCTTTCCAAGTTTGAGTATATCCGGCCGGATATTAAAAGGAATAAGGATTTTAATGTCGGGATAATCGGGAGGATCACTCCTCTTAAAGGGCATTTGATTTTTGTAAAGGCGATGGCCAGGCTGGCCAGGGTTGCGCCTAACCTGAAAATCTGGATCATTGGGGATGCCCCGGCAGCAAAAGAGGCTTATAAGGAGCAGATCCAGGTTTTGGTGAAAAGGCTGGGTCTGGAGAATTCTACGCAGTTCTTGGGCACGCAACGGGATATCCCAGGAGTTTTAAAGCATCTTGATCTGTTGGTGATGGCTACCACTACGCAGGAGGCTTTTGGCAGGGTGATCATTGAGGCGCAGGCTGCCGGGGTTCCGGTGGTGGCAACCAGGGTAGGCGGAGTGGTGGATATAATCAGCGACGGAGTTACCGGGTTATTGGTCCCTGCAGCAGACCCCTTAAGCATGGCTGAGGCGGCGATCCGGATTTATAAGGACGCGGGTTTTGCTTGCCGCCTGGCGGAAAGCGCTTACCAGAAAGTTAAGGAGAAATATACCCTTGAGCTGATGGTAAAGAATACGATGGGGGTTTATCAGGATTGTCTGGATAGTTTTCGTATTTTGATCATTAAATTCAGCTCTGCCGGAGACGTGATCCTTTCTACTGCCGCGCTTAGGGCGATTCGGGAAAAATTCGGCCCGAAATATAAGATCAGTTTTTTAGTAGGAGCTGAGTCCAGGGATATTTTATTAAGGTGCCCTTATATCGATGAATTGCTGGTTTGCGATTTGCAGAATAAAGATAAGGGGTTTGCCGGCACGCTTAAACTTGCCGCCTCCTTGCGTAAAAAGAATTTCGATCTGGTGATCGATTTGCAAAACAATCGTAAGAGCCATATCCTGACTTATCTGAGTTTTATCCCGGATCGCTACGGGTTCGATAATAAGAAATTCGGATTTCTTTTAAATCATCGTATCAAGAACGCTTTTCCTCCTATCGATCCGGTCAGTCATCAGTTCAAGATCTTAAAGATGCTGGACATTGAGCTGAAGGATTCCCGGCTGGAAATGTGGACTTGCGCATATGATCAGAGTTATATCGATGACCTGCTTAGCCAGCAGTGGATGAGCTCTAAACAGAGGCTTATCGGTATAAATTTAAGCGCCCGGTGGAGTTCTAAGAACTGGCCTGCGGAGAATATGAGCCGTTTTTGCGAGGAAGCGGCAAAGCGGGATATGCGGGTGGTGATTACCGGTACGGAAGCTGATTTGGATCAGGCGAATCTGCTGATCAGCCTGGTTAAGAATACCAAGTTGATCAATGCCTGCGGTAAGACTACGGTGAATCAGCTGGCTTGTTTGATCAGGCGTTGCAGCGTGTATATCTCCGCGGATTCCGCACCGCTGCATATTGCCGCTAGCGTCGGAATTCCACTGGTCGGGCTCTTTGGCCCGACTGATCCCCGGAGGCATATGCCGCCGGCAAAAAAATCCGTTTTGATCAAAAAAGATTTGCCTTGCGGACCTTGTTATAAGTCGAATTGCAAGACCAGGAAGTGCATGGGTTCGATAACTTCGGAAGAAGTGATTGCGGCGGTGGACAGCCTTTTACAATGAATATACTTTATCTGACCAATCATCTAAATGTCGGCGGGATCACCAGCTATGTCTTGAGCTTAAGCTCCGGACTTAAAGCCCGGGGGCATAATATTTTTGTTGCCTCCAGCGGAGGCGAGCTTTTGTCCGAGTTTACCCGGGAAGGCGCAACATTCATTCCGATACCGATCAAAACCAAGTCAGAGCTGAGTCCCGGGATTTTTATCAGTTTTGTAAAATTGCTGCCGTTAATAAAACAATACCAAATCGAGATTATCCATGCTAATACCCGGGTTACCCAGGTTTTGGGAGTTATGCTGAGTAAATATTCAGGAAGGCCTTATCTGTCTACCTGTCACGGATATTTTAAAATCAGTTTACATCGCAGGTTGTTTCCCTGCTGGGGAAAAAAGGTGATCGCTATCAGTCAGCAGGTGAAGGATCATTTGGCAGATGATTTTAGGGTTCAGGATACCAAGATTGAGGTGGTTCATAACGGGATTGATGTTTCTCGGTTCAAAGAAACTTTGCCGGATGGCGGAGGCGGTATCAGGCAAGAATTAGGGTTGCATCCAGGTCCGATCATCGGTATCGTTGCCAGGCTATCGGATGTTAAGGGGCACAGGTATCTTCTTGAGGCAATGCCAAGTGTTTTATTGCGCTTTAATGACGCGCAGTTATTGGTCATCGGAGAGGGCCCGATGCAAGATATTCTGACTGAGCTCTCTATGCGCCTGGGAATCGAAAAGAGCCTTAAATTTATTCCTTCTATGGATACCGCGCAGGTGCTTTCGATTATCGACGTATTTGTGATGCCGTCTCTTAAGGAAGGGTTGGGACTGGCCTTGATGGAGGCGATGGCCTCAGGTATTGCGGTGGTCGGATCAAATGTCGGAGGGATCAAAAGCCTGATCCAACACGGGCAGAATGGCTTGCTGGTAGAGCCGCAAGATTCTCAGGCTATATCTGCGGCGATAGGAGAATTGCTCGGGGATGCTTCTAAAAGAAAAGCATTTGGCGCGCGGGCCAGGGAATTTATTGCTAAGAATTTTTCGCTTGATGAGATGATCATTAAAACCGAAAGGGTTTATACTCAATGCTTAGAAAAAAAAGAATAATATTTATTTGCGCGGTAATTTTGCTTGTTTTCGGGCTGCTGGCAGGTTTTATCCGCGGCAAATATGTTCCCCCGATCTTAGCCTACCATATGATCGAACCGCAATTTCAATATGCGCTGGCTATTTCAGATAAGACTTTTGAAAAGCAGATGAAGTTTTTCAAAGAGCGCCATTATAATTTGGTCACCCTGGAGCAATTGGCGATATTGATCCGGGAACATAAGAAAATTCCCCCCCGCACTGTTTCCATTACTTTTGACGACGGGTATCAGGATAATTATACTTACGCTTTCCCTGTTTTGAAGAAATACGGGATCCCGGCAACCATCTTTCTTATCTATGACGAAGTAGGGCGGTCTGCCAATGATCGTTTAAGCTGGGAGATGATCAAGGAGATGCAGAGCTCCGGCTTAATCACTTTCGGCAGCCATACTTTAGGGCCGGAACCGTTGATCAATTTTAAATCGAAAGAAGAGATTAAGAGGCAAATTTTTGAATCCAAGCGTTTGCTGGAAGAGAAACTCGGCAGAACCGTGAATTTTTTTAGCTATCCGGAGGGGTTTTTCACTCCGGAAATAAGGCAGATGGTGATTGACGCCAATTATTTGGCCGCGGTAGGGACAAAGACGCGGAAAGGTTATCCCAACGATGATGTCTTTGTGCTGAAGCGTTTAAGGATTTCCGAGAACTCGAGAAATATGTTTATCTTTTGGGCAGAGACCTCAGGGTACTACACGTTTTTTAAGGAAAATAAACGTAAACACAGGAAAAGCTAAACTTAAAAATGCCGGCAAAGCGCATCCTTATTTTTAATGTTAATTGGTTGGGGGATGTTTTGTTTTCTACTGCCACGATCAGGAATATCCGGTATAATTTTCCTGACAGCTATATTGCCTGCATTATTCCTAGCCGGTGTTATCCGGTTTTGGAGGGCAATCCTAATTTAAACGAGCTGATTATCTTTGATGAAAAAAGTCAGCATAAGGGGATGCTGGAGATCATGAAGTTTACGAAAATGCTGGCGGAGAAAAAATTTGACCTGGTTTATCTATTGCATCGCTCGATGACCCGGGCGTTGATTTGCCGGCTTGCCGGAATTCCCGAGAGGATCGGATATTATACCAAGAAGCGGGGGTTCCTTTTGACCCAGAGGATAGTTCCTCCTAACCGGGATGCCGTGCACCGTATAGACTATTACCTGAATGTGATCCAGAAAGCCGGGCTTAAGGCAAAAGACAGGCATACGGATTTTTTCTTTAGCTCGGAGGATCGTAGTTTTAGCGAAGATTTTCTTACTCGGCAAGGGCTGAAAAACACTGATTTCCTGGTAGGGATAAATGCCGGAGGCAATTGGGATCCTAAGCGCTGGCCGAAAGAATATTGGGCTAAGCTCGCTGACCGGTTGATCCGCGAATTTAACGCCAAGGTGATCATTACCGGCGGGGATAAAGATGTAGAGTTGGCCAAGAGTATCAGGGATCTGATGCACGAAGAGCCGGTGATTGCCTGCGGGTTATTTAGTCTTAAAGCATTTGCCGCGCTCTGTAAGCGCCTGGACCTGTTTATTACAGCGGATACCGGTCCGTTGCATATCGCCAATGCCGCGGGAGCAAAAAAAATTATTGCCCTTTTCGGGCCCACTCATCAGGATATTACCGGGCCGGTACCAGCGGATAATGTGGTGATCTTGGGTAAAGAAATTGAATGCCAGATTCCCTGTTATGTCGTAGATTGCGCGGATAACCGCTGCATGAAGGCAATCAGCGTTAATGATGTGGTTGATCAGGTGAAGCGGTTAAGGAAGTAATCAGATAAAATGTCAAAAGCGGACAAAATATTATTTGTGACTTTAAGCAATATCGGGGACGCGATCTTGACCTTGCCGGCTTTAGATTATTTGCGCAAGGTTTTCCCTCAGGCCAGGATCACGGTTTTGACCGGCCCCCGGCCTAAAGAAATCTTTCAGGAGAATCCTTTTTTAGAGCAGGTCATAGTTTATGATAAGCGCGGTCCTTTGAAGGAAAAGATTGGATTATTGGCCGTTTTAAAAGCCCAGCATTTTGATTGCGTGGTTGACTTGCGCAATAGCTATTTCGGGTGGCTGCTGGCTGCCAGGCTGAAGATTCCGGTTTTTTTAAAGATACCCCCGGCAATAAAGCATATGCAGCAGCGCCATCTATTTAAGGTTACCGCTATGCTGGGGGAAAGGGTCCGGGTTTTGACTAAGCCGGAATCCGGTTTTTTACAGATTAAACCTCAGGATGGCCAGTATATCGAGAAAATATTGCAGCAAAATAATATTAAACCCGGAGAAAGAATCGTGGTGGTTTCTCCCGGAGCCAGGAGCCATACTAAAAGATGGGAGCAAGAAAAATTCGAGGATTTGATCTTGAAGCTGGCTAAAGAGCCGGGGATTAAGATTGTGCTGGTGGGAGATAAAGAAGACGCTTTGATTACCGGGCAGATTTGTTCCCGTTTAAAGAGAGCTCCTTTGGATCTTGCCGGAAGGACTAATTTGCCGCAGTTGTCCAGTTTGTTAAAAAAGGCTGAGTTATTAATCAGTAATGACAGCGCAGTAATGCATCTGGCCAGTTATTTGGGGACTCCGGTGGTGGCGGTATTTGGCCCTAGCGACGATCTGAAGTACGGGCCATGGTCTAGAGGCAGCGTTGCGGTAAGAAAAGAAATTTTCTGCCGGCCTTGCGAAAAAGCTCAGTGCAGGTTCAAGACACTTGAATGCCTACAGAGAGTCAGCGTGGAAGATGTTTGGTCTTCGGTAAAGGAGATTTTATTTTTACGAGATTTATCCGGGCAAGAGCCGCGGGAAAATTATTTTAAGCGGATTTTGATCATGCGCACGGACAGGATCGGAGATGTGCTTTTATCCACTCCGGTGATCAAGGCCCTTAGGGAGGCTTATCCCTATAGTTATCTGGCGATGATGGTTTCTCCTTATGCCAGGGAGATCGTGGAAGGTAATCCTTATTTGGATGAAGTGATACTCTATGATAAGGATAGTCAGCATAAAAGTTGGATCAGTTCTTTTAAGTTAGCCCGCCAGTTAGCGAGCAAACGTTTTGACTTGGCAATTATTCTGCATCCTACAAACCGGGTGCATCTCCTGGCATATCTTTGCGGAATACCAATGAGAATAGGATATGACCGGAAGTTTGGATTTTTGCTTACTAACAGGTTAAAGCATCTTAAGCAGCGCGGAGAAAAGCATGAGTTGGATTATAATTTAGATATGGTAGAATATCTGGGGATAGAGCCAAAGAGCAAACAGCTTTTTATGCCGATCAAAGAGGATTCAGAGCAGTGGGTTAAAGTATTGCTGGAGAAATCCGGAATATCTTTCAAGGATAAGCTTTTAGGCCTGCATCCCGGGGCAAGTTGTCCTTCTAAGGTCTGGCCGCTGGAAAGATTTGCTGAAGTCGCTGATCGGTTAGCGGATAAATACGGTTTTAAGGTTATTATCGTATCCGGGAAAAACGATTCTGCTAAGGCTAAAGTAGTGGCGCAGGCAATGAAGAGTCCGGCGGTTAATTTGGCGGGCGAAACTTCGCTTAGTCAGCTTGCCTGCCTCTTAAAGAGATGCGCACTCTTTATTTCTAATGATTCCGGCCCGGTGCATCTTGCCGTGGCGGTAGGCGTTCCGGTAATTTCTATTTTTGGCAGGCAGCAAGCCGGATTGAGCCCCAAGCGTTGGGGGCCTTTGGGGGCAAAGGATAAGGTTTTGCATAAAAGCGCAGGATGTATCGAGTGCCTGGCGCATAATTGTGTAAAAAGTTTTGCTTGTCTTAAGGCGATTACCGTTGAAGACGTAATCACTGCTGCGGAATCCGTTTTTAAAGCCGGATAAATTAAATACAGGAGGTGTGCTTTGAGAAAAATCAAATGTTTATTGGTATACTTTGCGGCAATTTTATTTTGCCAGATCAACCTCGCTTGCGCGGAAACCGTGATTCTTAAGACCGGAGAAAAGATCGAAGGAAAAATATTGAAGCGCACTGATAAATATATTAAGATGCAGGGGCCCTCCGGTCCCACGATTTATTTTATAAGCAGTATTGAATCTGTTGATGGGGGAAGCGTAGATAAGCCCAAAGCGGTTAAGGAACCGGAAGCAGTTGTCGAGCCTGAAGCAGTTATGGAGCCAGAAACGGTTAAAGAGCCGGAAGCAGTCAAAGAACCGGAAGCGGTCAAGGCTCCGGAAGCAGTTAAGGTCCCGGAAGTAGTCAAAGAACCGGAAGCAGTTAAGGTCCCGGAAGCAGTCAAAGAACCTGAAGCAGTTAAGGCTCCGGAAGCAGTCAAAGAACCTGAAGCAGTTAAGGCTCCGGAAGCAGTCAAAGAACCGGAAGTGGTCAAGGCTCCGGAAGTAGCTAAAGAGCCGGAAGCAGTTAAGGTGCCTGAAGTGATCCAGGAGCCTGAGGTAAAAAAAGAGCTTGCAGTTTCTCAACAGTTAGCAGTAGGGCAACCAGCTTTTAATACGGCAAAAATTTCCTATCAGGTTTTAGAGAGCGCTCAGGATTATCTCAGAAAGATCGATAAGACCGTTTATCTTGATATGACTAACCATAAGTACCGGAATGAGGAATCAGAAGTTTTTGAGCCCGGCAAGACCGGGGTTAAAAAGGAAGAGTTGGATATTTTTGACGGTGAAAAATATTATAATATTGATTTGGCAAAAGGTATGGTGAGGATCGGAGATCAGTCGCAAAACGACAAGTTTTGTCTTTGGACCGGCAATACCAGACTTGATAAGAGTAAGATTTCCGGAGAAGAGGAAGTTTTGGGAAGGAGCTGCAAGGTGTATAATTTCGGCAATGAAAAGGTGTGGATTTGGGATGGGGTGGCTTTAAAACAGGAAATTGATAAAGACGGTCAGACGCGCAAGGCCTATGCTTTAAGCATCGAAGAGGATTTTCCTATTGCCCAAGATCTCTTCGCTCTTCCGGAAAGCATCCAAGAGCAAATGAAAAAGCCTAAAATTGCTTTACCTGCGGTAAATCTGCCTGTGCCGGTTCAGGAACCGGAAGCAGTTGTCAGGAAAACTCCTGTGATTCCCGAAATAAAGCCGGAATCAGGGGTTCAGGAAAGACGCCGGGAAGAAGAGTCAGTCAGGCAGCGGGTAGAAGAAGTGGTTAGCGCTGAAGGCGGAGTGAAGAATATGAATTTTGCCAAGCTTAAAGATGGAAAATCCGGCGCTAAGATCGAAGTAGTTAAAATGGACCTGGAAAATCTGCGCACGGCCTTGGATTTGTACAAGCTGGATAATCGTTCTTTTCCCACTACCCGCCAGGGTCTGGATGCCTTGTTATATATCCCGGCAATTCAGCCGCTGACTATGAATTGGCAAGGGCCTTATTTCGGGAAGAAAGCCGAAGATATCTGGGGAAGGCCTTATCAGTATATTTATCCGGGAAAGCGCCAAAAAGATTACGATCTGTATTCTTTGGGCCCGGACGGATTAAATAATACCTCAGACGATATCTGGGACTAGTTTCAGTAAAATGTTTAGAAAATTACCGGCTTTTTGTTATAATGGGTAACGGTAACCGAATTTAGAAAATGAGGCAGAATGAGCGAGCAGAATTTAAAACTAGAGTACGTTAAATTCGTGGTGGATTTTATTACAACCATCCGCAGGGCATCATTTTATCCTCCTAAGCATCCTACCGTGACATTAGCAATCAAGAATGTGCATCAGCTGCTTTCCAATATCCTGGAGATTAAAAATACTATTACCATGGATATTTCTCCCGATAATAAAATCTTGATTGAAGGGGAGCCTTTAGACGAGAAGAATGCGATTATCCGGGAGAATATGCAATTTTTGAGGAAGTCCAATATCGAGAATTTGACTTTTATTTCCGGAATCAGCGAGCAGGAGTTAACCGATTTTATCAAGATTATGCTGATGGATGCGGCTAAGATCAAGGCTGCCGGAGATATCATAAAGCTATTGTCGGATTACGGCATCGAGCACATTAAAACCAACCAGTTTTCTTATATCAAAGTCAAGCAAGGCGAAGAGCTGGTTATCGGAAAGCTTGGGGGATCCGGAGAGGGGCAACCAGAGGCAGTTCCGACTAATGCCGGAGATGCGGGAGAAGGCAAGCTTGATTCAGCGCAGGTTGAGGTAGCTGTTTCCCGGGAAATTCAGCAGGCGCAGGCAGCGCTGATCGATCAGTTGAAAAATAAAGTAAAAGAACTTTCTTCCGGGAAAATCGATAACCCCGAAGAGATAGCCGGAGTGGAAAAAGCGGTATTTGATTTGGTGGCCACGGAGTTTAAGCTAGAGAAAAAAGTTTCTACGCCGACTAAAACCATTCTTAATAAATTGGTTTCCCATTATCAGGACTTGGAAGAGGGGCTAGGTAAGCTGAAGAACATCTTATTGGGATCTGGCAATTCAGAAGCGGATGCGGACGAATTTGCACAGAAGGTCAAGAAAGATTTATTGCAGAAGAAAGAGAAAGTAAAGAAAGCCGGCCTTAAAGAGGAAGAAACTAAAAAACTGGAAGAGGAAAATGAGCAGTTGAAAGAGAAACTGCAGCAGCTTCAAGCTAAATTTGAGCAAATCAATAAGTATCCCGGGGCGCCCGGCGTAGATACTGGTTTTTCAGAAGCGGGTGCCGGTACGGGTATG
>Ga0182021_10011903_pt1 | contig 10340 bp, 9 predicted proteins | sample 612E3MmetaG_FD_120493 | JGI IMG/M metagenome (GOLD analysis project Ga0182021, IMG submission 120493) | Permafrost microbial communities from Stordalen Mire, Sweden - 612E3M metaG (Illumina Assembly) | ecosystem: Environmental > Terrestrial > Soil > Wetlands > Permafrost | place: Sweden... | reverse complement strand
TCCTCGTTCGCCGTCACCGCGAATTGAGGCAGGCTCGGGAGGGCGCTGGCGGTCTCCGATTCGGCACTGGCGGCAACCACCAGACACTCCACCGGCGCCGGCTGAAGCGACGGCGCCGCGCCGGCCGGATGGCTGGCGAGAAGAGCGGCCACTTCGCGCAAACGTTCGAACCCGGTTTCCGGAGCGGCGGAAAAAGGCGGGGCCTGCGCATGCACTTTCGACGGGCGGGGCCAGACGGCGGATCGCGGTCCCCAATCGGCGCCCGGCGCGGGAGCGGCCACCAGTACCGCACATGCGCGGCCGCCGCTCCCCGCCTGAGGAATCTCCACAGGCCAATCGAGATGGAAGTACGGAGCGGACGGCGGGTGGACATCCAGCAGGCAGGTGGCCCGTTCCAGGTTGCCTTCAAGTGGAGAAAGCAGCCTGACGAACCCGGCTGCCGGCGGCGGGGGCACTTCCGGAGCGTTGAGTGAGCCCACTGCTTTGCCAAGCAAAGCCTTGTGTTGCAGGCGGTGCGCAGAACTGCAGAATTCCTCCTTGCGGAGGAACCTGATGGGTCCGACCTCCTTGCCACACACCGGGCAGCTCACGCCAGCTTCACCATTGGGTACAATCCAGGTACTTCCCAGCACAATTATATCCGGTGAAGTTCTGCAAATTAACAGTTTAATGATCTTCGCTTCCTATAGATTTGGTTAGGCTGGTGCGGATATCTAAGGTTAATTCCCGATGCCGGCGCGCACCTCCCGCGTCTCCGGTCTGTGGGAGACTTCAATGGTGACAGAACGAAAGCTCGTGCTCGCTGCACTGGCCCTGGCACTGGGCGCCTTAGCGCAACGGAAGCCCGCCGCTCCCGAGGATTTGTGGCTATGGCGCACCGCCAGCGACCCGCAGGTCAGCCCCGACAGTAAGTGGGTGGCCTATGTCGAGGAGTGGAGTGACCCGGAAAGCGGCACGGTCAACGGCAACGTGTGGGTGGCTTCCTTGAACGGCCGGGACCGCCACGCGTTCACCGCGGGCCCGTGGCGCGACACTTCGCCGCGGTGGTCGCCGGACGGCAGCCGGCTAGCCTGGATCTCGCTGCGCGGAGGGAAGCCTCAGATCTACGTGCGGCGCCTGAATGCCGACCGCGACGTGCAACTCACCACCGTGGCGCCGGGCGTCCGCAGCATGGCGTGGTCGGCGGACGGGAACTGGATCGCATTCGTGGCCGATGCCGAAGGGGAGACCGCGGCGGCGAGTTGGGCTCCGCCCGCCCTACTGCCGCGGCTGCTGGAAGAGCCCGTCGAGCAGGAGCGGATTTTTGTAATCGGCTCGGGCGGCGGCCCTCCGCAAGCGGTCTCGATGGGCGCGTTCCGGCACTGGGGAGAGCCGGCGTGGATGCCGGACGGGCGGTCCATCGTGGCCATTGCGGACCACAGCGCGATGTACTCGGTGGGCCGGGCGGGCGGCGGCATGAAGCAACTGACGCGCGATCCCGGCTGGTACGAAACCCCGCTGCCCTCGCCCGACGGCTCCAAAATCGCCTGGCTCATGAAGAGCGCGCAGCCGCGCAATTACTCGGTGCGGCATCTCTTTGCGATGAACGCCGACGGCGCCCGCGTGCGCATGCTGGCGGGCGCCCTGGACCGCGACGCCGCCCATCCGCAGTGGAGCAACGATTCGCGCACGGTCTACTTCCTGGCCGACGATGAAGGCTCGACGCACGTTTACGCGGCCTTCAACGACGGCAGCCTGCGGCAGGCCACCAAGCGGACCGAGCGGCTGCGGGGATTCTCGCTGGGGCCGAACGGCCGCGCGGCCACGGTACGCTCCACCGCGGCCGAGGGCGGAGACGTGGTAACCTTCGCCGTGGACCTTCCCGGCGGCGTAGCCACCGTGGCCTCGCCCAACGGGCACCTCCTGGCCGAACGCACCTGGGAGGCGCCCGAGGAGATGCGCTACGAGTCCGCCGGCAGCGTCATTCAAGCGTGGCTGGTGAAACCGCCGCACTTCGATGCGTCCAGGAAGTACCCGCTGCTGCTGGACATCCGGGATTCCCCGCCCGCCATGTACGGCGCGGAGTTTCAGTTACGGGCGCAGATATTCGCGGCGCGCGGTTACGTGGTGCTGTGCGCCAACCCGCGCGGCACGCCGGGCTATGGAGAGACCTTCGGCGAATTGTTGCGCGGCCGCCATCCCGGCGACGACGCCGACGACCTGATGCGCGGCGTGGAGGCCGCGGTATCGAAGGGATACATCGACACCGCGCGAATGGCGGTAGAGGGCGGCGTGGTGGCGGCCTGGCTGATCGGGCACACCGACCGGTTTGCCGCCGCCGTAATCGAGCGGCCCATCGTGGACTGGACGGCCGGCGTGCTGCTTTCCCCGGAAGGCCCGAGCCGCGCCGCGAACTGGATGGGCGGATGGCCGTGGGACGATCCCGAGCTATACCTCAAGCGCTCGCCGGTCTTCTTCGCGGCGAACTTCCGGACGCCCACCCTGGTGCTGGCGGGCGATGGCGATGCGCAGAGCGAGGAGTTGTACCGGGCCTTGCGGATTCGCGGGGTGAAGACCGCCATGGCGCGGCTGGGGGACGGCCCCAGGGACCGCGTGCTGGCGCTCGAAGCGGCGCTGAAGTGGATGGGGTGGTAGCGCCCGTCATCCCATCACTTCGCGAACCTTGGCCGCCAGTTCGGCGGGGGTGAACGGCTTCCCCAGGTAGTTGATCTCGCCATTCATCAGCCCGTGGCGGAGAATCACCTCGTTGGGATAGCCGGACATAAAAAGAACCTTGATCTCCGGCCAGCGGGCGCGCAGATGCTCGGCGAGGGTCTTGCCGCTCATGCCCGGCATGACCACATCGGTGACCACGAGTTGGCATCCGCCCTGGACCGCTTCGGCGAGGCGCAGCGCTTCGTCGCCACTGGCGGCTTCCAGGACGCGGCAGCCGCAGGCGTGGAGCGCGTGGGAGGCGAGGCGGCGCACGCCGTCCTGGTCTTCCACTACCAGCACGGTGAGATCCCGCCGGCCCTGGGCCAACTCGAAGGGCGGCGGCGAAACCGGTTCGGCGGGACCCACGGCGCAGGGCAGGTGGATTTCGAAGCGGCATCCCCTGCCCGGCTCGGAGTCCACGTGGATGCAGCCGCCGCTCTGCTTGACGATGGCGTAGACGGTAGCCAGTCCGAGCCCGGTTCCCAGGCCGCTGGGCTTGGTGGTGAAGAAGGGCTCGAAGAGATGCCGCATGGTGTCCTCGCTCATGCCGGCGCCGGTGTCGGCAACGATCAACTTCACGTAGGCGCCGGGCTGGCAACCCGGAGGGGCACCCTCGGAATCGAAGCGGGCGTTGGCGGTAGAGATGACGAGCCGGCCGCCATTCGGCATGGCATCGCGGGCGTTGACCGACAGGTTGAGCAGCAACTGGTTCATCTGGCCGGGATCGGCCTGGACCGGATCGAGCGCCGGGTCGAGGCCGGTTTCGAGCCGGATATCCTCGTCGATGAGCCGCTGCAGCATGCGCTCGGCGCCGCGGATGAGGGCGTTGAGATCGAGCGGGCGCGGGGAACTGATCTGGCGGCGTCCGAAGGTGAGCAACTGTTTGGTGATGACGGAGGCGCACTCGCCGGCGTCGCGAATTTCCTCGATTCCGGGCCGCTGCGGATCGTCTTCCGCAAGGTCCTTGAGAAACATGTCGCTGTAGCCGTTGATGACGGTGAGGAGGTTGTTGAAGTCGTGGGCGACGCCGCCGGCCAGGCGGCCGATGGCCTCCATTTTTTGCGCCTGGAGGAGTTGTTCCTCGAGGCGGCGGCGCTCGGAGGCATCGCGCAGGATTCCGTGTACGGCAACCGGCTTGCCGTCCTTGTGCATGATGCCGAGGTTGAGTTCGACCACCAGCATGCCGCCGCCCTTGACCTGGACCTCGCACTCGAGCGGTCCGGGAGACTCGCCCGCAATCAGACGGCGCGCGTATTCCCTGGCGGCCTCCCGCCGATCGGCGGGGATCAGGTCCCAGATGTTCCGCCCCAGCATCTCCTCCTGGGTGTAGCCGAGGAGAAGCTCGGCGGCGGGATTCACGGACGTCAGGGCGCCATCCAGGCCGGAGGCGAAGATGATATCGGGGGCGTGATCCACCAGCGAGCGGTAGCGTTCCTTTTCGAGGGCGATGGCGGCCGTCTGTTCGTCCACCCGCTTGCGCAGCAGCAGCACCCAGGCGAAAACGCTGAGGGCCACCATGCCGACGACGGAGAGCGCGGCCAGGGCGCGGTCCCGGTTCCACCAGGGGGCCTGTTCCAAGGTGACGATGTCGCCGGGCGTCCGCAGCAGGATGCGAAACGACGCGGGCCGCATAGTTCCCTCTCCCATCGCCATCTGCTGGGCATCTACTCGCACGGAACAGATTCCCGTAACTCGGAGCTTGCTGCCTTCGGCCGGATGGGGAGCCGCTTCGCCAGTCATCGTGGGTGGCATAGCCGCCAGGAACAGCGTGTTTCCCGAGCGAATGGCCAGCGCCGGCAATACGGCCGTGTTGTCCTGGCCGATGAACTGGCCCTCGACCTGGACCAGCGCGGAATCGCGATCGCCCCGCAAGGCCTGCGCGGCGGTGACGGGAACGGGAAGCACCGGCTGGCCGGCTCCCGCCAAGCGGAAGGTGGCGTCCGTCATGGTAGGCGTGAACCCGCCGCCAGCCGGGAAACCGGCCACATCGACCAGGTCTCCGGGGTTGAGGGCTGTGGTCTGGGCGGTTTGGGCGCAGAACCCCTGGGTGGCATCCTGGATGCAGAGAGTGCGGCCGGGCCAGTGCAACGTGACTCGCCCGCGCAGGTGTACCCGATGGCGAAACGTGATGTCCGGCTCGTAGCGAAGCAGGCTGCCAATGGTGCGGACGGGCAACCCGAAAGGATCCGCCGCCGCGGATTCCTCGACCGCCACCTGCGCCATGGAAGGGAAGAACACGTGGGCTCCGGACAACTGGCGGAAGGCGTTGAAGAAGGGGGCGACGTTGGCGCGAATCCGTACTTTGGCGTCGATCAACGGGCGGTAGTCCTCACCCGGTTGCTTGGGGGTGGTGGCGCTCACGGCGCCGTTTATCAAGGCAAGATCCAAGGTGACGTTGGTTGGGGTTTCCCGGACCGAGTGGATGACGCCCTCGACTTCCACCCATTGCCCATCGGTCTCGCCAGTGATCATTTGATCGAGGCCCGCGCGGGGAACCTGCTGGGGAAGGGGAGCCTCTCCGATGATGCGTATCTGCGCATGATCCACGATGGGTGCGTAGTCTCCCCCGCCGGTCACGCCCCGGATTTCGAGCAGGGTGCCGGTGTGAATGGGCAGCACCGGACGAGACGGCAAGGAGACCATGATGCCGCCGGTTTCGTCGAGAACGAACAGGGCGGCGTGCCGGGGATCGATATAGGGATCGTAATAGGTTGCCACGGCCCGCAGTCTCACGGGGTAACCGCGGGCCGCTTCCTCGGCGGTCATGCTGTGGGCCCTATGCGCCGTGGTCAGGAGGGGCAATGGGGCCGGGTTGGGGGTGGCGGGTTGGGCGCGGGCCACGGCTCCCGCGACTGCCAGGACGATGGCTGCGCGAAGCCACCCGGCCGGCGCCAGATAAGGATGCGACCGAAGACCCATTTTCCCCCCGGAACACGAGACCACGTTGCTGCGCTCTCACCTGCCTCCAATATCTTGGCACAGGAGGGCATGCGGCATCCAGATATCTTGGGGTTTCGGGGTGGGGCGGAGAAACGGAATGGGGTGGGCCCCAAGTAATTGAGTTAACTACCGTTGCGCATTGCGGCCCGGATTTGCGCGCGGGAAACTGGCAGTCGATGCGGCAGGCCTGGAAACTCCGAACGTCCGGAACGGTACTACCGGGTCTACGTCCGATGTGAGAACCGCCGGTACGGCAGATGAGAGGGCGGTCGAGTTGCGGTGCTTCAGGCCACGCGTTGGGACGGCGACTTTTGGAGTTCCTGCGTCATCCAGTCCCACCAGCCGCCGCCACGGGCGTAATGGCAGAACATTTCCAGGCCCGGATGATCGGCACCGACAGAGGCGATCGCGCGCTTCACGAGCCGCTTGAAAGCGTCAAAGTCGAGGTGGCCGGACGAATACGTGTCATCCAACTCGCGACCTATCTCGCAAAGCCGCTCATGCTGCTGTTTTTCCAGTGCCGTCATTTGAACACCCGCCGGAGAATCGCCTCAACCATATCGTAGCCGTTGAGATCCAGGTCCGCAAGCCTGGCTTCGAAGCGATAAGCGGCGAACGTCTCGCAGAAGTACTCGACAGGCTCCTGCCTTGCGAGGAGGGAAACGGGCGTCACTCGTCCGCTGCGGAACAACGCTCTCACCTGCCGATCCGGGTCCGGCCCGGCCGCATCAAGGACCGAATGCCCGATCTCGTGGTACAGGCTCCGCTGCAGCGCCTCGACCGGATTTCGGGCGGCTCCGGAGACCGTTGGCAGTTCGGGCGGATAGAATTCCTTTCCATGCGTGTCAGCGGGCCGAGACGAATTGACGACTATGTCCCGAGACTGCAAGTCATAGAGCCCCAACCAATTCGGGTACGGCACCCGGCCCGAGAACTCCAGCCGGCCAAGCGGGTGCCGTGCAAGGAAGCTCAGAAGATTCGGGTCGTCGTGGAGAGCCTGAAATACTGCTCTGGTCGGCTGTTCCGGGAGCGCCGAATAGAAGCTTCGCACGTGAACGCCGACCTCGATTGGGGACGTCCACTCCGGGCGTGGCACGGGTTCCATCTTGGGAAACCGAATCGTACCACCATCGCCGATCTCAGCGCGCATCATCCGCTGGAGTGCGCCGATTTTCAGGCACGCCGGTCCCTGACGGGGAAGCCGCCAGCGACGGACAAGCCGGTGACTTCGCGCGCGGTGGAGTCAGGTAGTTCGTGCCGTTGCCGCTTCGGGGCGGTCTATCTCACTGCGTCCGGCAGTGCGTGGGACAACCTGGCGCCCCTGGGAATTGGACCGACTCGATCCAACTCAGGACCGCGCGCGCCAGTGAAACGAACTCCGAGCCTCCCGCCACGGGATGTCAGGCTACTTTCGGCTTCCGCTTGCGGATAGCCAGGGAGGCAGGGATTTCCTTCCCATGCTCATCCACGGCAACGCAAGGGCCCGCCGACTCGCCATGTTGCCGGGCAACGAGAGCCTCGGCCGTCATGCGGTCTCCACCGAAGATGCCCATCAGCGCTTCGATCTCCTGCTCCCGGGTGAGACTCGCCTTTTCCATGCCAATTCGACTATAAGACTTTCGACGGCCTCCAACACGTCCCCAAAATCATCTTCATCCCAGAATCGTGGGACGACGGAACTGGGGTTCTCCTGTGTACGAAATCCGTGAATCTGCGAAGCGAGTTTCGCACTCCCCGACGCGCCAGAAATGAACTGAGCGTAGCTTCGTGAAAACAGTTCCCACGGATGAAGCAACTCGCTCGCCGCGTGCCTGACCCGGACTTGGCGAACCATTCCATCCGAGAACCTGAACGGGATGGATCCCGCCTCGCGGAGCTCCTCCAGTTTCCAGACCGCGCGGGTCGAGTCGATGGCCTTTCGCCATCTGGCCAGGCGCGGATGGGATAGCGATGCGAACTCGCCTGCCACGCCGATGGCCTGATGATCCAGCAGGTGGCCAATCTCCAGGACGGCCGTGAGTTCCGGGTGGTCGCTTCCCGGGTTCAAGCGGATATCCAGCGGCCGGCCCGTCTCTCTGTCCCAGCGGTACTTGCCCGCCTCAACCATCTCCGCGTCGCTCACGACCGGAACCGGTCGCGCCAGTTGGGGAACCCTGTGCACGCGGTCGAGGGCAGACACAGCCGCATGGACGGCGCGGGAGATACCGGCGGCAGGCGTTCCAAGGACACTTCCAACGCCGAGGATCTCGTTCACTGAACCAATCATCTCATTGACCGAGACGATCCACCGGCATCCGCAATTCCAGTTGGCCCCGGACAGACCGCATTCGACCCGTGCCGGAATGTCCTCGCGCGTGTAGGGGACCGCCACGCCGATCTTCAGGTGCCTTGATCGCCGACCGAGAAGCCGCCAACGACGGACGGAGGCGACGGATAACCGCAGCATCCCGGCGACCTGATACTCGTTGAGTAGATGGGTCAGGGTATTCGGAAGTGGTCCCATTCGTGATCCTTGATTGCCCCTGGTTGGGTCACTCCCAGCTTCGTTCACTATCCCTGGGAAGAAGTGGGATTATCCCTGGGACAGAGTGGGAAAAGTTCAGTCCCGAGGTATGTCGAGCGGCGTCACCGTCGGGAGCCTCTTTGAAGGGGGCGCCTTCGAAAGGGCGGTAGCCACCTTATCAAGCACGTCCTCTCTGACCTTTTGGCCGTTGAGGATCTTCTGTACCGTTTTGTTGTCCGGCCCGCCGCGGCGTGGCAAGTCGTGTTTGTTCCAGGAGCGTTCACGCAGACGGTCCGCCAGCCAACACGCGTGCTTCGGAAACCGCGGGGTTGGAGTCGCTCGACCGGCGTCCTTCCCGGTAGCGTTCCGCTCCAACGTCTCCGCGCCGCCCATCGAGGAATGCTTCGGTGGTCTGGTACCGCCTTGCAGCCGGGCGCTGAATTCCGCGAAATCCGGCAACCATATGCCGAGGTTCCGCGGCATTACGTAGTCGCGCCATGCGTCCACCACAAGTTGCTCAGGACTCGCGCCTCCATAATTCAGCCGCGCGGCAATGTATCCTTGAGCTTCCGACATACACCTCTCAAGGGTGACCCTTCTTGCTATCTCGAATGGATCTTCGACCGGCATCGCGCCCTCAGCGATCCTCCAAACGGAGCAGGCGCCGCTGGGTAGGGTGCCCAGCCTTCGCCCCGGTTCACGACGCCGGAACTTAGCAGCCTATTACATAAGTTATCACCAATCTCAGCGAAGCACCGAGGCGAAGGCCACGCATCGATTGCCCGTCTGGCACACCCGTTGCTTTTGTCTTCCTGCCAACCGAGAATTAGGACATGTCATATCTGGTCGGCGCAACCGTCGCTGTGTTGCTGGCGATTCTCGTTGCCTCGGGGTGGATGGAAGAGGAGGCCCGCCATGAGCGCCCGAACCTCCGCTCAACGGAAATACGAGATTGAGCCAACAGCGAAAATGCTGGAAGCTGAACTCCAGGATAACGACGAGGTGATGAGGCTCCTGGAGGCTGCGATCAGATCGTCGGGTTTCTTCCGACTTGAGGCGATACCAGGACTGGCCTCCAAGCTGAGAGGCGGATCGGAACCCTTCGCCCGAACGAACACAAAGATTGCGTTTGACGGCGATGAAATCCTCAGCGTCGAAGAGAAGAGAGCGCTTGGCCTGAATACTCGAATGAAGTATTCAAAGGCGTTCATCGCCTACTTCGACCCGAAGTGCCTCAGGACTATCGAGCCCAAATCGGCACTCGAAAACATGCACCTCAGCGCGTTCCACCGCGTAGCGCGGAAAAGGGAGTTGCTTGGATTCAGAGAACTGGGCTGTGTGAAGAAGGTGAGAATCGTTCCGGTCGGGGATGCGAGGGACTGCGGCAAGATCAAGCGATTCAAAAAGACTCACGACATAGATTGTGCTCGGGGCCGGGATCGCCGCGGCGCAGTAACTCGGTTTGGAAGTAGCTGCACAGAAACCCGCTGGCGCCGGTCACCAGCAGGGTGGTTCCGTTCAACGCCGCCATCCGCGGCGGCAACCTCCCGCACACCCATTGGGCGTCTTCGCGAATCGCGGACGAGGTGGAACCGGCCCCATGGCTGCAGGCACCCGCGCGGGAGAGGTTTCCAGCGCCCGTGTTGCAGTGCTATCGCCGCGCCGGTCAGGCTTCCGGCTGTCCAGCGAACAGATTGAGCCGGAAGGCTCTTGTGACCTTCGGAAACAACTTGGCAAGGACCCAAAAGGCGGCTCGCATCGGCAGGGAAACGCGTGACCTCAAAGAAGCGGAGCCGTCCCCCATGGTGCGGGATTCCACCAGGCGTAATCCGATCTCCCAACGCTCAATCTCCCTCGGGTCTTCGCATGCCCATACGAAACGGGCATCTAGTTTCCGGCGCGCGTGATCTGCGTTCCCACGGTTTATCGCTTCGCGGGTGGCTGTGTCGAAGACGACGGTTACGCGCGGGAAGTTGGCTGCGATCTGCGCCAGCGCCGCCTTGACCTCGCGCTCCGTCAGGTAGATGAATACTGCCTCAGCGACGAAGCAATACGGTCCGGGGCTCTGACGCACCGCGGCGATCCAACCGGGATCGAGAATCGATCCGGCGAGAGTCGTGCGCCGCCCGCTATCGACGAAGAACTTCCGCCGCAGTTCCACGGCGTCCGGAAGATCGAGGTCGAACCAGTGCAGGGCGCCATT
>Ga0182021_10011902_pt1 | contig 10340 bp, 16 predicted proteins | sample 612E3MmetaG_FD_120493 | JGI IMG/M metagenome (GOLD analysis project Ga0182021, IMG submission 120493) | Permafrost microbial communities from Stordalen Mire, Sweden - 612E3M metaG (Illumina Assembly) | ecosystem: Environmental > Terrestrial > Soil > Wetlands > Permafrost | place: Sweden... | reverse complement strand
TTAAGTTTAAGTTTTTAGTCATTGTAAGTTCGTACTACCGTTACACTGTACAAGTCGGGGTGTCCGACTCCGTTACTAAGTTTCCGTTGTCTTATGTGGATTAATATAGCATATATCCCATTATCCACACTAGCTTTTTCTCATAAAATCACAAAAAAAAGAAAGACTTGATAAATACACTAAAAATCATTACTTTAAACACATGATTTCAAAAGAGCAAAAAAGGCTCTACGATCCACTTACAGCGATGATATATCAAAGGTTAGATTATGAAAAACGGCGAAAAGAAAAAAGTGCTTAAACATCTTAAAGAAGATACGCATGAGTTTAAAGAACAACTCAAAGATGACGTAAAACTTAAAAAGATGCTAATCGCAAAGAAACCAAAGAAAAAGTAAAGCTGCTTTACAACCAGGAAAATATGCACAAAAAAATTATGATTAAAGCTGCCAAAGCTTTAGAAAAAGACGTTAAATCTTATAAGAAAGAAGAAAAGATGGATAAGAAAGCAGGAGCTAAAAAATCTTTGACTCATCATAAGATTGAAGAAAAAGAAGCAAAAAGTGCTGCTAAAGATCTAAAAATGAGAGCCAAAAAAGCTCACGAGTAAAGCCGCTTTACATGCCACAAATAGAACACATATCATTAAAGCAGCTTAAGCTTTTAGAAAAGAATCCGCGTAAGATTGACAAGATGCAATTTGAGAAGCTTTGCCGATCTATAGAGCAAGATCCAGACTTTTTTAATGACCGTCCATGCCTGGTTAACAGGATTGGCGATCAGCTTATTGTTTATGCGGGTAATCAGCGTTACAGAGCAGCGAAGAAACTTGGATGGAAAACTGTACCATGCATCATCGAACAAATCACTGAAGAGACGCAAAAGCGTAGAGTAGTACAAGACAACATCCATCAGGGTGAATTTGACTACGATATGTTGAGCAGCTTGTACGAAGTAGGAGAACTGATAGAGCTTGGCTTTACAGAAGAGCAGCTATCGATAGTGTCTATTTCAGAAGATGTTGAGCAAGTAGCAGAGACGGAAGAAAACACCGAAGAATCTTCACAAAAAGAAGAAATCATTTGCCCTAAGTGCCATCACTCATTTATAAAGTAAAGTATGGTGACATGGAAACACAAAGAAAGAATGTTCCCCGAATTAACTCCAGAACTTAGAAAAATAAATGAACTTATTGCTTATGGAATGAAAGGAAAAGAAATAGCACAAAAGTTCAAAGAAATTCCAAATACTTGGTTAAACAGATTCAAACATAAGTATAAAGTTCCTTTTGTCTACTATAAAAAAGAAATTCTTCAACGATTAGAAAATGGGACATATGAATGACGGATAAAACTATACAAGAAAAAATAGAGACACGTGGTAGAACTCCAACTGAAATTGATTGGAAAAAAGTTGATGATCTTTTAATGGCTGGTTGCATGGGCACTGGAATAGCCGCTTATATAGGTATTAGTGCACAAACTTTATATGATCGTTGTTTAACTGATAAAGGTATATTATTTGCACACTATTCACAACAAAAAAAAGAAAAGGGCGATGAGATATTAAGAGCTCATCTATATGCAAAAGCACTTGGTTTAACTGATAAAGGAGATAATACTCTTTTAATTTGGTTAGGAAAAAATAGATTAAAACAAAGCGATTCCCCAGAACAGTTAGCGGCGACTGAAAAAGCAGTTGACAACATGTCTCAACTCATGCAAGCAATTACTAGCGCACAAATTCAACGCAGAAAAGACTTAAATACTTCGGAGACAAGCAATAGCGAAGAAGCCAAATCATAATTAGTAACTGGCTGCATCATTGCATGTTGAGGCAGATTTTCGTAAGATTTAGCCATTTCTGAAAGCATAGAAACAAGTTCTTCTTTAGTGATTGGCTTGTCATTGTCAAGCGGCTTTACATTGCAGTTTTCTTCTTTAGCTATAATTGGTATCTCTTTTCCAGAATCGTCTACGCGAATAAAGTTAGCCCAATCTTTTGCAGCGCAACGTAAAGCTTCACCAGCGTCTACAGCTATTTCACCGCATTTACATTCTACAAAGTCGGTAGAGTGAAAGCTCTCTATTACTGATCCACACAACTTACATTTAGCACGATTGCGCATGGTAAAATATCCCTCACTTTAGTATTTTGCTATCATGCCAGAGCCTTTATCTCCCAAGCAATTAGAATTCATCATGCATTCGACAGCAAAATGGAATTTAGCGCATGGAAGCGTTAGAACAGGGAAGACAGAAGGAACTTTGTTTCGTTTCATGCAGGCTTGCTATGAATGTCCAGATAGCCAAATTTTCATGGTCGGTCATACATCTGATACTGTTTATCAAAACGTAGTGCGACTTATTCTGGAAAATGATCGCTTTGCAATCTTTCGTCAGTTCTGTACTTGGTATTCGGGCAAACGTCAGCTGAAATTCATGGATAAGACTATTCAAACGCTGGGTGCAAAAGACGAGGGAGCTATAGGTCAGTTTCAGGGTAAGACATTTTCTCTAGTTTTATGCGATGAGATAACTCTTTATCCCGAATCTATTATTGACATGATCGACACGCGACTAAGCAATCCACATAGCATGGGATTTGCTTCCATGAACCCCTCTTATCCAGGACATAAAGTAAAGAAATGGATCGACATGGCAGAGGCTGGTGATCCGAACTACTACGCTTTGCATTTTACACTAGATGACAATCCCTTTGTATCTGAAGACTATAAAAAGCGTATTGCTAACTCACTAAGTGGATTGTTCTATAAGAGGAACTACCTTGGACTATGGTGCTTGGCAGAAGGAGCAATCTTTGACTTCTTTGATCATAAGATTCATGTAGTTGAAAGACCGCCTGCAGCAGCTGACTACTGGATAGCAGGTATTGATTATGGTTCAGTCAATGCATTTGCTTGTGTGTTGATCGGTGTAAGCACTGGGCAATATACACAGACTGGGAAAAAGATGTGGGTTGAGAAGGAATATTACTGGGATCCACACAAGATGGGAAGGCAAAAGGTAAATTCAGAATTTGCAGATGATGTGCAGCAATTTTTAGAACCTTACTCTGTTAAAAACATTTATATTGACCCTTCAGCAGATTCTTTTCAGCTTGAGTTAAAACGAAGAGGAATGCACGTAGTACATGCTAACAATAATGTAGCAGATGGCATACAGTTAATGACAGCCGAAATGAAGAAGGGAAATATTGTAGTGTGCAGCGAATGTAAAAATGTCATCAGAGAAATAGAAAGCTATGTATGGGATCCAAGAGCTGCAGATAAAGGATTAGACGCACCTTTAAAGAAAAACGATCATTCACTCGATGCGATACGCTATTGCTGTGCGAGTCATAAAGTATCAGTTTACAATCCGTATTCTCACAACGCAAAAGAATATTTAGCGGGAAGATTTCAACAGAGAAACTTTTAAAGTTTTGAAGAATTGCAATAATTAAAAATTTAGGTTACATTCGGCTCTTGAAAGCTGGAGGCTCCTATTTCTTTTTACTATCCACCTTGGAACAACAATTTAGAGCCTAATCAGGGCAATGTAAGACAATGGATGGACAACTTGTATTCCAAGTTTCAGCCCATCGAGCAAAGTCGTTGGAACCAGTCTAACATTGATACGATGTTTTATGCGGGCGCTCAGTCGTTTGTAAACAGGCATTTTAACTTTGCGCCGCAAACAAGCTATCAGCAATATTACTTTAACTTAGTACAGCAACCAATCAATATGGTTACTGGTTATCAGAGACAGCATCGAAAAGCCATTTCTTACACAGCAACAGAGGGAGCAGACCCGCAAACTACAGATCAGTACACAAAGCTTATTACTCATGTATGCAATACAAACGGATTACATGAGCAATATTCCAAAGCATGCGAGCTTGCAGCTGTATCAGGAATGGTTTTAACACAGCCATATCTTGATTATTCGAGCGAAGACCAAGCGCAAGGCACGATGAAATTAAAGGTTTGGGAATACAATAGCTTCTTAGTAGATCCGTACTTCCGAAATCCCGATATGAGCGATTGCCAATTTGTTTGGACGCAAGAATATATAAGCAAACAAGAAGCCGAAGATAGATTCCCCGACAAGAAAAATCAAATTATCCCTATGTCTGGCTCTCCACAACGATATGGATCTTTCTACTTTTTGCCCGAAAACTACAACATGGCTCGTAATGACCTGATGGTTCTTAGCTACGTTTGGTATAGATGGAAACGAAAGAAGAAAAGACTCTACAGCAAATCTAGAAACCAGTTTTATGACTATGGAAAGGAAGCGCAAGTAGATGTGCTATTACAAAATATTCCTGATCTAGAAGAAGTCACAGTAGAAGTCCCAACTTGGAAACTAGCTGTAGTGCTTAATGATCAGTTAATGTTTCAGGGCGATAATCCACTAGGATTTGATAATTGCCCGTTTGTGCCGGTGTTTTGGAACTATGATCCTCATGTTAACTACTATGATCTGAGAGTTAGATCATTAATACGAACTATGAGAGATCCTCAGTTTCTTTTTAATTACAAAGTCATTCAAAACAATGATATAGCTGCAGCAACTATCAACGCAGGTTGGAAACGTAAATCTGGTGCGGTAGCTAACGAGGACAATCTGAAGAAAGCTGGACAGGGTTGGGATGTAATTATCAACGAGGGCTATGAAATGTCCGATGTTGAGAAGATTATTCCTTCAGCTGTTCCGGAAAGTGATCTTGCTCTTGCTCAACAGATGGCAGATCTTATCTATAAGACATCAGGAATAGACTTAGAAAATTGGTCAGGACAAAACGATAAGCAGATTAGTGCATTGACCGCCATGATTAAGCAAGCCGCTAATCTGATGGTGTTTCAGAAATATTTTGACCAATGGGATTATTCTCTTAAACTACTAGGCGATTTGTATTTACAAGTTAGCTTAAACAATTGGAATGCAGAGAAGGTAGCTTTATATATTGGCGAGGAGCCTACAGAGCTTTTCTACTCGCAGATCTTTGCTAAATACAAGGTTGTAGTCGGCGAAAGCGATTTAACGCCTACACAAGAGAATCTACAAGCTCAGCAGATGATGGAGATGAATAAAGAGTTTCAGCGAGAGGTATTCCCGCCATCTATGATTATACCTAAACTTAATATCACAGGCAAAGGACAAATCATTGAGTTCTTGAAGCAGCAAGAGCAACAAGCTCAACAAATGCAGCAACAAGAAATGAATATTAAGATGACATTTGAAGAGGCAAAACTTAAAGAGCTTTACTCTAAAGCTGTATCTAATATTGCCTTGGCAAGAGAGAGACACGGAAGAAGTGAAGCAAATATCGGGCTTTTTGAAGAGAGACTAAGTGAGATTACGCAAAACAGAGCTATGGCAACCAAAGCTAAGATGGAAAGCTTGGAAAAGTTAGTAGATGTAATAACTAAGTTTGGCGAAATAGAGACAGCGTTGAAAATGGCAGAAATTGACAACTATAGCAATCAGCAATCGATGGAAGAAGATGAAGAAAAAGTCGACGCAAAAAGAACGGCATTGTCAAATGAATTTATGAATAGTATTATGGGTCAACAAGGCGGAATGCCTCAAAAACAACAAATGGCGGTGTAAAATGGTACAAATGATCAAAGATCATAGTTCATGGATCGGTAAGGGTAAAGACGGAACAGTTTTCCCTCAAGGCGTAAAGATGAAAGGTTATAGCTCTGCAGAAGGTGCTGGTCACGAAGCTGATTATGAAGATACATCGGATAAGATCAAAGCACAGCAAGAAATGGGCAAGAAAAAAGTACAAGCACATCCTCAAAAAGCTTTATACAGAAACTAAGAGAGCCTGGCGTCTCACAATACGCCTAAAAAAGGATAATATGAAACCAGAAATGGAAGGCAAAAAGAGCAAAGATCCTTGGAGCTTTGTGCAGCCAAAATATGACAACAGATCGTCTTGCTACATAGATGCAGGAACGAAAAGAGGAATTGGCAAAACTCAGCCCGTAGGACATCAAGGCAACCCAAAACAACGTGTGGATTGTTTGCCATGCGGTAGACCAAAACAAATGGTAGTTGATGAAACAGCCTAAGGGATTGAAGACAGCACATACTAGCAATAGTAAAATAGGTATGGGTAGTTTTTATGGCACAGGTGAACGCAATCCTTTAGGCAAATCTCGAGATGTGATGGGTCAAAAATCTATGCCCAAGAAGAAGCTGTCAAAACCGCCGAAGAAGCTCGCTTAGACTCTTCCATTTCGCGGGCAATAGAAAGTAATATTTCTTTTGCTCTAGGGTCTGAAAGGTCTTCAGGAAAGGGTTTAGCTAAATCTTCTCGTCTAGTTTTATACATGTGTATACTCCATTCAACTATATCGCTATCAACAACATTACCTTCTTTAAACTGTCCCCAAAACTCGCTTGGTGGTAGTACCCAACAGACTTCCATAACATCAGTATTAGACTCAGCTCTAAACAAGTACGAATTAGGTTCAGGAGTGGGCTTAGAAAGCCTGGGCTGCCATATCAAACGCTTTGTAAAGCCATCATCATGCGTTCTGGCATGTCCAAAGATATAAATATAAGAAGATTTAGCTTGATAAGCTAATGACAGAGAGTTTTTCTTTAAGCATTCATCGGCCCCTTTTTGTACATATTCAGATTGATCTTTCAGTAAATGCAAATAGCGATCATGAGCTTCGTGTTTACTGGTCTTAAATAGTTTTATTCCTTCTTGCATATTTATAAACCTTCAATTTTAATGTTGTTGAACCTTATCGCAACTCAGCGTAACGAGTAAAGGGTTAAAATGACAGCACCTGACAATCAAGTTCAAGAACAAAAACCAAATGATAAAGAGCTGAATTTTAGAAAGCTTGAAGAGCGCTACGAAAGAGCGTTAATGCAAGAGAGAGCAGCTAGAGAAGAGGCCGAAAAGAAGGCTTTAGAGGCTCAATCAAGAAGACAAACACATGTAGATGATGAAGATGATGATGAACCGTATGTAGACAAAAAAAAACTAGCTAGGACTTTCTCTCAATTTGAACAGAAAATGGAAGAAAAGATAGAACGAAAAGCTGAGGAAAGAGCTAGAGCTTTGATGAACAGTGAAAGGAAGGATAACTGGATCAAAAGCAATCCTGATTTTTATGATGTAATGCAGAATGCAGAGAAATTTGCTCAACATGATCCAGAACTAGCGGAAACTATTTTGCAAATGCCAGAGGGTTTTGAAAGACAAAAGCTGGTCTACAAAAATATCAAAGCTTTAGGGCTTCATAAACCCGCAGAAAGAACCCCCAGTATTCAAGAGAAAATTGATTCAAACAGAAAAAGCCCTTATTACCAACCCACAGGCGTAGCATCAGCTCCTTACGGAATGAATGGCGACTATAGTAAATCTGGGCAGAAGAATGCTTATGACAAGATGCAAGAGCTTAAATCTAGATTAAGGCTAGGCTAAATGTATGGTTTTAAAAAAATACCAATCTCCTTCTGGCGGTCTTAATAAAGCAGGAAGAGAGCATTTTAAAAAAACTGAAGGGGCAAATTTAAAGCCACCAGTTACAGGAAAAGTAGAACCAGATTCCAAAGATGCTAAAAGAAGAAAATCTTTTTGTGCTCGTATGTCGGGGGTTGAAGGTCCAATGAAAGATGAGAAAGGCAGACCAACAAGAAAAGCATTAGCATTAAGTAAATGGAAATGTAGTTAGGATAAAAAGTCTCAGTCTAGGAGATGTAAATCCGCTTTACAAGAAGGACTCTATATCCTTCTTGTATGAGTTAACCTTTCATGTTTTCCAAAGTTGTTTTTATGTGCTGCACAAGATCTACATTTTGTGCTCTTTCCTGATCGTAAATAATAACCAACAACTTCTTTCTCATGACCACAGTCACATCTACAAAGATAACGGTTTCCTTCTCCGCGTTTATAAGAGATAAATTCTAAAACTAACCAACTTCCAAATTTCTTTCCTATAGCATCATTTCGATCCACAGGAAGATTTAATTTTTCTGGTAAAGTAGCATTTTTGAAGTTGTCTAAGATCCATTGCATTCCATAACGATTAAAGAACCATCTAAACTGATCTTTAGACCATCCTATTTGATCGATTAGCTCTTGCTGAATCAAATCACCCATACCTGTTTTATGCTTCTTTGTAGACCTTCTATTCCTAGCGTTCTGTTTTTTGGTTGTCCAATGACAGTTTTCTTTGCAATATCCTTTATCATTATCAATACGATCAATTTCGCTATTGGGAGGTCTTTTTCCCATGTCTTCAAAGAAGTTTACAAAGTCCATCCATCTAAGACAAACGGTTATACCTCTTGCTCCGTAGTCTTTATATTGAGCATTCTTAGGATTCAGACATCTGTTTTTTAAAGCACGCCAACAAGCATACTCAATAGTTCTGCTCATTCCATGTCTTATTTTTTGTTGCATAAAATTCCAATAAAGTTAAAATTCAAATTACGTAAGCACTACGTTATGTGCATTCGCGTTAGTGGCATCGCAAACCACAATCAGACGTGTCTGAAAAAGGATGTAAGTTACGCTCGTCCACGGATCACACGTCAATCAGTAATAAGACAAAAGGATTAACAAATGTCGATTACTACTACAGGAAGTTTAGGACCTATGATTTTGCAGTCGCTTGCGCCTGCGATGCTATACGTCCCTACTCCGACGATTTAAAAAACTATTTGGTCGTCGTTAAATCTCCTCTGATTGAGGTGAAAAGCTATATTATACTTACATAAGTATAAATAGTCAACACTGCGGAAGCGTAAGCACCGTAATCGACTGAGCGAGGAGACTCCGAAAGGAGATGCGACAGTCAGAACTCGGACTATAAATAAAATCCGAGAGGAGAATCCGAAGAGGTTTTCCCGCCTAGAAATAGGTCAAAAAAGTAACAGAATGGAATTACATCACTATCTGTGATAAAGTCAGCATGCCGGCAAATGGCGGTACAACATGTAGGTTTATGAGACCTAGAGCGTTGACACCACCTACAGTACAATTGGGTAACGCGGGTATTGACCCACCAGCTCAAGTGCCTCAAAGGGATATCATAGACGCACAAATGGCGTTTTTTGGTACTGGATGCATCATAGATTTTGTGATGGGTAAACCCTCGATAATTGACTTGGAACTCCTGGCAGCCTAAGCCACCAGGAAGACAAGGGGCAAGCTATTTATCGTTTTTATAAGAGTAAGTTCGGTTATGCAAAGATTTAATCTCATCGAAATAAGATTGACGAAGGGCAAGAATCTCTGGAGTGAGATTTTGAACTCGTTGTTTTCCTTTAACATTATGAGAATCATTGAACGTTTTCCTCATTTCAATAAGTATTTCAGCTTGTCTTTTCTTAATAATAAGATAAGGAAGGCAGATTTCACAGATATGAAGAAGCCTATCACTACTGCATTGCCAACGATAAACCTGTTTTCTACCATTTCTGGACATTTGTTTGGGTGTGTAAGTACCTTGGTATCCGCCAAAGGTTTCTACAATCCAATCAATAAGAACTTTGTCTGTAGAAGAAATTGCAATATTTGTTTGGAAATGCCTATCTCCATTCTTTCTATTGCCACTAAAATTCCCAATACTAAGACAACCTTCTCCGTCAAGAATCCCAGCCATATAGGCTGCGGTGGTTTCAGGATACTCTTTTCTGATGTAATTGCTACGTGCAGACATAAAACCTCCATTTTTAATGTTACTGCGTTCGTTAATTATGTCATATCGACGATTTATTTGCAGCCTGAGAGACTAAATTCAAGGGACTTTTTTCAGATGGAAAAAGTATGCGATAGTCCGACCACGAGCTATATATAAAACTCGTGAGCATGGCAGAAATGACCATGCCCCACATTACATTGTGGAGTAACAACAGTGAAATGAACAAGTTATTTTGCAAGACCAAGAAGGCGTTTTAGCATGGGTATCAGAGCGTTTAGCGGTTGCTATGAGACAAGCTGAGGATTTAATCCTACGCGATTATATTGTTTCTGCAGCTAGCCAAATCAACGCAGGTGGCGGCTCAAACGGTTATAACCCAACAAACTTGGGCGTATCCGATTTTAGCCTAGTTGCTACGACTCTTGATACAAATAACGCTTATAAGTTTATGAGCGGTATTGAAGGTATGGATCGCTTTGGTACAGGCCCTGTGAGAAGTGCATACTTTATGCTGTCTTCTACAGAGCTACAAAGCGACTTTGATAGCTTGACAACAGTTGGATCATTGGGCTTTCTATCACAATGGAATTACCCTACTAATGCTTCTGCTCTTCCATCTGAGTATGGATCAGTAGGTAACATTCGTATTCTAACT
>Ga0182021_10011901_pt1 | contig 10340 bp, 6 predicted proteins | sample 612E3MmetaG_FD_120493 | JGI IMG/M metagenome (GOLD analysis project Ga0182021, IMG submission 120493) | Permafrost microbial communities from Stordalen Mire, Sweden - 612E3M metaG (Illumina Assembly) | ecosystem: Environmental > Terrestrial > Soil > Wetlands > Permafrost | place: Sweden... | reverse complement strand
CATTTGCCGGTATATGCAGATTAAAATCCAGGAGCGAATAAATAATCGCCGAAAACACCGAAGCCGCTCCCCCCAATACCAGGCAAATCACATAAGCATCGTTCCTTTTAAGCCAGCAACCGATAATCGAAACAAGATACCGCAAGAAAAACCAACCCAGGAAAATAAATCCGCATAATCCCACTTCGGATAACAATTGCAAGAGATCATTATGCGCGTAAGTAAACAAATTCTGCAAGGTAGAAGTCTTATAGGATGAGGAAATGCTGGCGAAAGTTCCGAGACCGGTCCCAAATACCGGGAAATCCCTCCAGATCTTCAAAATATCAGACCAGGCATACCCATGACCGACAACCAAGGCATTGTTATCCATGAACCAGGCAGAAAATCGCGCGGACACCGTTCCTATTTGCGGCAAAAAAATGACCAGGAAAAAAAGCAGGATCGAAGCCATAAACACGATTTTTGACTTCTGCCGGAAATAAGGATGCAATCCGGAAAAGAACAAAAAGAATAACAAAGTAGCCAAATAAACCATCATTCCCCCGCGCGATAAAGACAAAAAGATCGACAAGCTCATCACCCCGGCACAAGCCCCGTAAAGCACCTTTCTGGACAAAGGGATATCCGTCAGGCAATACGCCAAAGCAAAAGGAATGATCAAATTGATAAATCCCGCAAAATTATTGCGATTGATGAACGGTCCGAAAGCGCTGGTCACGGTATTATCGACATTCAGCCAAAACAATACTTTAATACCGGAATATTTCTGCAATATCCCCAAAAGGCTGACCGCTAAACCAAAAAAAACAATGATATTGAATAAACGGTCGAACTCTTTCCTGGTGCGGGTAAAATTTATTACAAAAAAGAATAATCCAAAATAGCTTAAGACCTTCCATAACTCCAAAGTAGTGGCAGAAGGATAGATACTCAGGGGAAAACTCGAGGAAAAATGTCCGGGCACCAAGCTAAGGTAGAGTTCCGCGGTCTTAACCTGAATTAAACGAATCAGCACTAAAGGCAAAGGGATAAGCTGAAATATCGCCAAGCTGACAAATAAAACTGCCGGTAAAAATAACCTGGTCTTTAAAAAACTGATTTTCCGTTGATAAAGCATCGATAACCAACCAAGCATGATCAATAAGGCGATTATTGTTTCAACGATTGTCAGGGGAAAAATTGAGACACTTCCATTAGAAAGGCAACTAAAGCAAACTACGAAAACGATAAGGAATTGAAATAAGGCCCTTGGCATGCTCTATTAAGATTTTTTTTCTTTTTCCTCGGCATAGTAATAATGATAATAGTAATATGAATCTTCTTTTTTCACATTTACATTATTAAGTATGATGCCGATTATCTTAGCCTTAGCCTCATAAAGACGCTGTCTTCCTTTTAAGATAATATCAATATTCAAGGCATTGGAAAGGATAACATCAATTACACCTTCTGCCATGTTCGCCATGATCGCCGGATCTGCTACCGTCAAAACCGGCGGCGAATCAATAATGATACGATCAAAACGGGTCTTTAATTCTGTCAGCATATTCCGGGTTTTACTCGAAGTCAGGAGCTCTGCCGGGTTCGGAGGCCGGGGGCCGCTGGGAATCAGGAAAAGATTGGGGATCTCAGTCTTCTTTATCACCGCATCCAGATCAGAAGCACCGGTAAGAAAAGTGCTTAATCCTTCCTTCCCTTCCACTCCCAAGGTATGCGCCAGGCGGGGCCTGCGCATATCCGCTTCCAGGATCACCGTTTTTTCATTGGCATTGGCAAAGACAATCCCTAAATTAGTGCTTACCGTGCTCTTTCCTTCCCTGGGAGAAGTGCTGGTAATCAGAATTGTTTTCAAAGACCTGTCTTCGGGACAGGAAAAAATAATTGAGGTGCGGATAGAACGATATGCCTCTGCCACCCTGGAATTCGGCATTTTACTACAGATCAAATCAATATCTCTGGGATCTTTAGATAACTTGACCTCTTGTTTAGCCGAAGGCACATAACCCAAGAACGGCAATTTCACGTAAAGCTCCACATCTTCGGCAGTTTTGACCGAAGAATCCAGGTATTCTAAGAAAAAAGCCATCCCTACCCCTAGAAAAAGACCCAACATCATCCCGGTTTGAATGTCCCGGCGTCTATTCGGGCTAAAGGGGGATTTAGGAACCGTGGCCATGTCAATAATACGTAAATTAGTTGTTTCCAAATCCTTGGAGATTTCACTTTCTTTTGTCCTTCTCACCAAAGATTCATACATATTCTTATCAGACTCAACCTCTCTCTTCAAAGAATTGTACTGCATCATTTTCTCATTAAGCACAAGTGACTTGTTGGTCTCTTCCTCAATGACTTTATTCACTGATTCCAACCTGGTAGTTATGGCGATGATTTTAGGGTGCTGCGACTTATAGCGCTTGGATAATTCCGCCAGTTCGCTTTCAATCCTGCTTTTTTCCGACTTTGCGTTCTCAAGCCCGGACTGCTGCCTGCGGTCAATATCCGGTACCGCCACAATCGAGTTCTGCTGCATGTACACGCTTAAGGCGTCTTCGGAACCCTTAAGCTTTTTCCTGGCCTCGACAACCTGTTTTTCCAGCCATCCCGCGGCAGACTTGCCGAATTCCAATCTTTTATCGGAATCCTGACCTATATACTCCGTAGTCAAAATATTGGCATATTTTGCCGCTTTTATCGGATCAGTACTGATATAACCGATGTTGATCAATTGGGTACCGGATATCAAATTTACGCTGACTCCGCCCAAAAAAGCATTTTCCGGCTCTTTAATTTTGACAAAAGAATTATCTCCGGCAAGTGCCAGGCTATCTACGGCTCTTTTCGCCAGGGTCCTGGAAGTTAGAATATTCAGCTGACTTTGGATATACTCACGGTCAATTTGAGAAGGGATCATAAGCTGCTGACCGGGCATGATTGAAGGAGTGTTTCTTTCGACAAGAACTTTTGCTGTTGCGGAATACTGAGGAATTTTTTTATAAGTTTGGAAAACAAACCAAAAAGTGACAACAATAAAACAGGCCAAGATTACCCATGACCTCCTCTTGAAAATTACTAAATAATCCCTGACAGTAACTTCTTTTAGTTGTGGTGAAGGTAACATTTATAACATCCTGTTATTAAATATGTTAAACACTATTTGATTTATTTTAACATGAGTTATAAAAATATCAAGAGTTTTTTAACTTTTATCTGCCACCTTTTCGGTTCTCAGCTCTCCGGAGGTCAGGAATTTAAGATAATCTTTTTTTATCCGGTTAAAGAATTCCGCATTTCTGGAACTTAATGCCGCCAGTTTATTTGACAATCTCGCCTTGCCTGGGTTTTTTCTCAAAGGGGAAAAAACCCTGGCACACATCTGACCATAAGTAAATCCGCTGGTCTCAGGGAAATAAAATAAAAAAAACAAAAATTTCTTATTAAAGATCCGGTAAAAATCCTTGGGCTTTTTGTTTTCCATTAATTGCCACTTGCCCTCTTCCGCGCGATTAGGATTCTTCTTTAAGAGCCTTACAAAAACCGGCATCACCCTTCGATAATCATATTGGGCAGCGCTCTTAAAAGCCTCTAAGCTCATCTTCGCATGAAGCTTATCATCTAAAAGCAGCCTGGTAACCGCATTAGCCAATCCGGGAATATCTAAAGCCGGCTTATCCTGTGGCCCTTTAGAAACCTTTACCAAAAAACCATTCTTACCGTTCTCTATCAACTCCTTACTAGCTGCCCAATCCGAGGCAACCACCGGCAAACCACAGGCAAAAGCTTCGATATTAACAATAGAAAAGGTTTCCTCTTTTGCCACCGTCGGATTGATCAAGATGCTGGATGCCGAAAGGATCCGATATTTATCCTTTCCAAAACGTGCCCCCAGAAAATGCACTTTTTTGGAAAGGCCAAGACTTTTGACTTTTTTCTGAAGCCTTAATACAAATTTATCTTTGGGGCGATCATTTATACCTCCTCCGCTCAAAGGTCCGATAATATTCAGCTCAACATCCTTAACCTTTGAAATGATTTTCGGCATACTTTTAATCAATGTATCCAGCCCCTTATCTTGGGTCAGGCGGCCCAAAAATGAAATCACTTTCCTGTTACCCGGTCTGGACTTGGAAGGCTTTTGCCGTATAAATCGCAAATCCAAACAACAGGGAACCACTGCAACTTTGAATTTTTTAGAGATCTTGTAAAAGTTATCCCTAGCATAGAGCGAAGGGGCAATGATAATATCGGATTCCCTGATCATCGGCAAGACAAAAGCATAATTATTAACCCAGGCGTATATCGTATGCAAACTTAAAATAAACGGCAGGGATATCCTTTGTTTTTCTCGCAGGAAAAATACCGGCAGCAAAGAATTAAAACTGTCGACAAAAAGGTAATCCAGATGATAATCATTAATCCTGCCGAACTCCTCTTTTAAACTCGCCTGACTTTTTACCGGGATCTCAACCACTTTCAAATAATTCCCCAGAGGATTAAGAAAAGCGTCATTGATTACCACATCGCTGATAAAACCTTTCTTCTCCAGCTTTAAGAAACCCACACGGATATCTTTCTTCATTTAAGCTCATTCCCCAAATAAGCCTGACCGGCAAACAGCGCGCGAAAATTCTCATCGCGATCAAACATCTTTCCAGCGCTTTCTTTAATCAAGGTATCCGGACTTTTAATGAAATACACCAAATCGCAAGCCATAACCGTAGAAAGCCGGTGAGAAACCGAAATAATCCCCATGCCAGGATAAGTTTCTTTGATATTGCGCATGATCAGCTCTTCGCTGGCGGAATCCATCGAAGACATTGCCTCATCCAAGATCAGGATCTTCGGTTTTTTCATCAAAGCCCTGGCGATGGAAATCTTCTGTTTTTGCCCTTCGGAAAGCTTGCAGGCATTATCTCCGATTATGGTATCATAACCCGCGGAAAGCCGTTCAACAAAACGATCGACCAGGCAAACCCCGGCAACCTCTTTCATTAAAGATTCGGAAAAATTACCTTTTGCGTAGAGCAAATTATTCCTCAAGCTATCATTCCACAAATACGCTTCCTGCAAAGCAACCCCGAAATTATCCTTTAAAGAGCCGAGTCTTAATTCTTTCAGATTATGGCCGTCAATCAAAACCTCGCCTTCCCAGGGATCATATAACCTGAGGATAATATTAAGTACGGTAGTTTTTCCGCAACCGGAAGGACCGACAAAACAAATATGCTGATGCGGATTAATCCCAAAGTCCAGATTGCGAAGTACCGGAAGCGACTTTTGATAACCAAAAGATACCTTTCTGAACTCCACCTCCCCTTTTTCAAAGATTACGCTTCTGGCGTCTTTAGCCTCAACGATCTCCGGCAAAACCTCAAAAATCTGGTTGATCCTTTCACAGGCATTTAAAGCAGCTGCCGTATCTTGGAAATAAACAGAAAAACTCGAATTGAGACCAACCAGCTGATTAAGATAAAGCATTAACGCGCTTAAGCTTCCCAAAGTCATCTGCCCTTTTACGACTTGAGCGCCTCCCCAGAAAGCAACCGTTCCGGTAATGATCCTGCTGGCCCAATCATTAAAAAGATTGCCGAAAAAATCCATTTTCGCCTGCTTTATATTTACCTGCAGGAAAGCCAATTTGCCGCGCAAATAACGCCTAACTTCCCTGGTCTCGGTGGCAAAAGACTTGATCAGCATGATCTTGATAAAAAATTCCGCCAACCGCCTGAAGATATCTCCGTGCTTTTTATATATCGCTTCTCCCAGGGATATTCTTTTTTTTGCAAAATAAAACGGACAGAAATACAATACCGGGCTAAACAACACCACAAATAACGCGATCTGCCAATTTAAAGAGAAAACTATCACCAGAACCAGGACCAGCCGAAATAAAAACGCCATAATTTCAGAAAGGCCTAAAACCAAAAAATCTGCAATCCGGTCTAAATCATAATTTACGGTATGCAGCTGGTCACCCTGAGATTTATCCCGGAAATAACTCAAGGAAAGCCCGCGCAAATGCCGAAAAATCCGCCAATGCATATAAAAATTTACTTTCTCCCTGGTCTTCTTGCCGAGATAACTCTTCAGTCCGATAAAAAATCCGTTTAAGAAATAAACCCCGCCTCCGGTAATCACCAGGCTGACAAAAGCCTTCATACTCCTTCCGGCAAAAGCCCGGTCAATCACTAATTTGGAAAGAAAAGGATTGACCAATCCCAAGATCACGATAAAAACACTTAAGATAAAAAGAACTACTATCGCTTTCCAATGAAAAGATAAAAGCTTTATCATCTTAAAGAACTGCCGCAGCTTTAGCCTAGCCGAAATAAGATTCATTATCCTGCACCTTGGTTAACTAAATGAGCCAAATCGCAAAAATACGGGACTACCCCCTCTATATCTCCGGTTTCCAAAAGCGCCCGGCCCGGACAATTATGACAATTACTTCTAAGCTTGCATCCCCGGCATTTAGCCTCACCTACAAAACGCCTAAGTTTGACCCAGTTAGATATAGTTTGCATCGCCTGCGCCAAATCTATTTTTAATAACTCCACCCCGGGTTCTCTGATCAACATGCAAGGCACCAAGCGGCCATAAGGATCGATATAAATCCCGTCGCTTTGGCCGGCGGAACAAATAAATAACTCTTCTTTTCCCGGTTTATCCGAGCACAAACAACCTTTATTGGGCTGGGTTTTTAATTTCAACACTTCCTGCGGTGAAATCCTTAAAGAACAGGGAAATTTATCTTGGTTTAAACGCGCAAAAAGCAAAGGACTAGGTTTGAACTTCAAGCCGATTGCCCGAATATATTTCTTTACCGAAGGTAACTCTTTAAGATTCGCCAGGCTAAGCTGCATTTTAATTTTCAAGGGCAGCTTGGCCCGGCGCAACAATTTTATCCCCTTGATTGCCCGGGCATAAGACCCCTTAACCCGAGAGACCTTTTCATAAGCCTCTTTTTCAGCGGCATGCATAGTCAATTCGATTACAAAAGGCGGATATTTTCCCAAATATCTGGCAATCTCGGAATTTAGGGAAACGGCGCTAGTGAACAGGGAAACGATAAAACCTTTTTCTTTGGCATAAGCGTAAATCTCTAAAAAATCCTTGCGGAATAACGGGTCACCTCCGGTAAAACACAGCCAGACCACTCCTCCCTGAAAAAGCTTATCCAAAATCGATTTGATTTCCGCGGTACTCAATTCATCTTTAAGATATTTGGCCTGATTGTAACAATCCGAATAACAATGCAGACAATGCAAAGCGCAGCCAAAGGTCAGTTCAAACTGACAAACGCTAGGCAATTGCTTAAGCAGTTTTTTCTGATGGACCTGGAGGCTGAATGACTTGTAAGGTATTTCCTTCATAACTCCCTGATAAATCCGATTGCGCTTTTTGACTTTACAAAACCCAGCCTAAAAGACTGCGTAGAATTAACAAATCCCATACTCAAAGAAATAAGCTCACCTAACAACTTCCGGCTCCAAAATGTAGGAAAAAGCGAAGGATACAATAACCGGAAAGCTTCACCGGGTAAAACCGGTTTAGCCGTATTCACCGGTGAATGATAAATAAACAAGAGCCGGGAAACCCTGACTTCCTCAATGCGGGTTCCCAGATAATCGTGAAAATCACCGTGCCAAGGAGTGCCGCAGATAAAGAACCCCTTCTTATCCTTACGTACGATCACCCGGTCATCGTTTAATACCGATCCCCTGCTATGCTTATCCCAAAGCCTGGCCATGGTGCTTTTGCCTGCTCCGGATTCTCCGGGAAAAAGCAACCCCCGGCCATCCGGGTCTTTGATTCCCACGCTATGCACAATAAATCCTTTTTTATGCAAAGCTAAATAATTTATCAGCAGCACCTGGATAAAATCATAAATCACATCTCCCGCCTGCCAGGTAAGCTGATTATCAAATCTGGACAACAAATAGCCTTCGACTTTATTAAATCCTGGATTGATATAATACAACTGATTCTTATTCGGCACTACGCACCTATAGACCATACCAACGCCATGCTTGATCAACCGCCAATTCTCGCTGTCATCTTCCGGATGATATGAAACAAAAAGCACTTTCTTTTCTAAAACCTCGGGCAGCTTCGGACAAACATTGATCTTAATCGTGATATCTGCGGGAGCGTGACCTTGGTAAACAAAGCTTTTAAACCTTCGAAAAGACAACTCACCCTTCTTATCCTCAATCAACTCATCCATTCTAAACTTACTCTGCAACAGAATAACCACTCCGGCAATTTTAAGTTTCAAACTTTCTTCTCTAAGATCATTAATTAGCATATGGTTTAACCTAAATTGGGATATTCGGTTGATAAACGATCCGGTCTACCCCTAAAACCTGCAGCTGTTTCAAAGGGAAACGGGAAAATTTATAAAATTGAGTATTACCTTTAAGATAAATCGTCTTAGGCATGGATTTATGCTTAAGAGTAAATAAATATTTCTGGCATTGCTTTTGGCAAGGCCTGAGTTTCAAGAAACCGGGATTGGGATCATCGCATCCTGCAGAAAGACAAAAAAAAGTCGTACTGATATAGGCATAAGGAAAATAAACTGAAGCGCGCAATTTTCCTTCCGGCAACTCTAAATGCAACCCTTGAGCCAGATTATCCAATTCTATCCTATTGATCCTGTTTTTCGACAAGAAACTATGGATAACCGGTACGCTGGAAACATTCGATCCTTTATAATAAGGGTCCAGCTCCAAAGGCAGCTTCTTTTGAAAAACAAGCCGCTTATTTTTAGACTCTCCCGAAGCAGAGATTAAAGCAAACATCGCCTTACGCTTCAGCAACCTGGATAAACGAGGGCATCTTTTCTGTTTAGTCAATAATCTGCCCAGCACCGGAATTAAAGCCGGATATTCCCGGTCAAGCAGATTAAATACCCCCCAATCATTAATCACCACCTCATCTCCGGACTTTCTCTGATCAAGCGCTCCCAATAAAGGCTTCAGTTTATTTAAGCCGGAATCAGTCAGATAAGGAGTAACCAAAGAAAATGCCAGATTCCTGCTCCGGGCAAAAGCCAGCGCCTGCTTTAACTGCTCAAGAGTAGGGATCAATCTTTCGCAAAATTCAATGCCAAAATATAACCGGTCATAAGCTTGATCGATACCCGGCAAATGCCTGGCACTGGCTACAAAAACCGCTTTCTCCATCAAATCCCTTCTCTAAGATAAAACCTGGGGATAATAACAATTATTCCCTTTGCAAGGCAAGGCATAATCAAAAGCCTTGCGATAAAGCCCCTGGACCTGCAGCATAAAATCATTCCGGGAAATCTCTTTATTCTTTCTGATGATCTCGGAGGCTTGACGGATAAACTTTAAATCCCCCAGCCTTTTTTCCCGGCTGTACTGCCTGCCGACTATTTTTACGCTCTTGATCCCGGTACGGCTGATATCATATAAAGCGCAAGCGCCGCATTCCATCCCGTCAGTCAACTGCTTGTAAAATACCGGGAGAGGTGCGGATTTTCGGGTGATCACTTTACCGGAAAGAGCATCAAAGACCTTTACCCTGTAACGCAAGCCGCAGGCATCGCCGGCAGCGCGAAAATCATACATCGAATTTAAATCCAATTCTACCTTATTCTTTAAGTTTCTTACCGGGATAACCCCTTCTTTTTTACCGCCATAAGTATGTAAAAAGGTGCAAAATCCGTCGATATATACGCAAAGAGTATTTAAGATGAAAACTTCAAAATCGACATCCGGGGCTTTCTCAGGAAGGATTCGCATCTCTTCTAAGCTGGTCTGACGGTCTAAGACAATGCGCTTGACGCCGAATTTTTTATAAAAATCTACTGCCTGGGAATTAAATACCGTGGCGCCGGTGGAAATATGAAGCTTTTTTTTAAACCCCATTTCCTTAAGCGTAAGCAGCAGGCCAAGATCAGCTACGATAAAAGCATCCAGATCAACCTTCTCTAATTCGCGCAGCGTCTTTAAAAGCAAGCCGTACTGGCTTTTCACATACAGCCCGTTAATCGCCAGCGAAACGGAAACCCCTCTTTTATGCGCCGAATCAACAGCCTGTTTTAACTCTTTAATATCAGTAAAATTGCTATCTCCGCCCTTGCGCTCAAACTCTAAGTTGGTATACTTCTTCACCCAGGCAGGCGAAATATACCCGCAGTAAAGCTCCTCTGCCCCTGAATCGATCAAAGGCAAAACCTCATCTTTGTAACTGAACGGAGCATTAATCTTGAACATTTTATAATTCTCGCTTGATAAAACTAAAAGATCGAAGGGATCTTCCGGTATCCGGGAATATTCTTTAAAATGTGAACCATACATCCGCCGCCGCAT
>Ga0182021_10011900_pt1 | contig 10340 bp, 10 predicted proteins | sample 612E3MmetaG_FD_120493 | JGI IMG/M metagenome (GOLD analysis project Ga0182021, IMG submission 120493) | Permafrost microbial communities from Stordalen Mire, Sweden - 612E3M metaG (Illumina Assembly) | ecosystem: Environmental > Terrestrial > Soil > Wetlands > Permafrost | place: Sweden... | reverse complement strand
CTTTTCAATAGCTTTCGTCGACGCCAGCCGGGCTGGGATGGTCACAGCCACTACAACCACGTTCTCAGGTGCAGCTACCGGTATGCGCTTCCTGATTGATACGGGCGGAGTAATTTATACGAATACCAACAATCTCACTCTCCTTCCAGGCAATGTAGCCGGGACCTTAACAGAAGGTTTTTACGATAATGCCCAGGGTGTGTCGGTGGGATCCGGTTTGGCCGGGTTCTTTGGTGTCACGCCGGCTGCCCGCCCCAGCGCGTACACGCAGACGTATACAACTTCGTCGAAGACGGTTCCAAACATGACCTATGTCGCGCCGTCCGGAGGTGCCACCATCGACACGCAAGCCCGGGCGTCCCTGGCGCAGCTGGCCGCCGATACGTTGGCTTATCTCAAGGTCATCACGGCCATGATCGATGATCTGCAATCGTTGGGTATCTTGAAATAATGTCGTAGGGGCACGGCGTTGCCGTGCCCCTACGGTTGGGGCGGATTTGCCTGTAGCACGAATTGGCTCGTCCCGCCCTATCAGCATATCCGTCCATCCATCCAGAAAGGATAATTATCATGCCCGCCTCTTTCACCGTCAACGGTTCCAATACCACCATCACGATTACCATCACCAGTAGCACCGCCAATATTCAGACGATCTTGGGGATCGTGACTCAGTATCTTTGGAATGATGGTTATGGCGATCATGGCACGCTGGATGCGCCGATCCAATATTCCTCCCTTACCAATCAACAGAAATTGGATATTTTCTTTAATTATATTATTCGCTCGATCAAGAATATCCTGGTACTGGATGCCCGGGAAAAGAGCAAGGTCCAGAACCAGGCGGTGGCAGACAGTTTCGGTTTGTGACAAGGAAGCCGAGCGAAGCGGAGAAATCTTGTTTGCATCCCTTTGTCCGGCTCAGGGGGTCATTTAGTGATTTTTCCTTGTAAACGACAAATTCGATCCAGATACATTATTGACCCAGTCACCGTGATTAAGGGTGGATGGTCAACAACAAGACTCTCACATTTATATCCATTTTCCATACTAAAAACTTTATCATACCAAATTGCATTCGGTAAGATGGCGGTTTGAATCGATTTGCTCAGTAAATAGGAAGAGATTCTGTCCAAGTATTGTTTGGAAGACCGCAATATCTCAGGATTGCGTTGGCCGGCTAAATACAAGTCCCCCAAAGATGATACTTGGAAATGTGTTGTTTGATCATCCATGAATAATAAATATGGTGAGCTTGGAATAAAAACAGGACTTTTTAATTTTTTTATGACATCAAGAATTCTATAACCAGACTCCAAATTAATGCTGGTGGGTATTTGCGTGCGGTAGTCATATCGCAATATTAAGAATTGGAAAATCATAAGCACCGAAGCCAAGCAGCATAATCCAATTTGGATCCAAGCAATGGTGTGGTTGGATTTAACAGTAGCCGCTACCAATTGATAAGCCTCTGCACCGAGAACAGATAGTGCAGCGACCATCGGGAGGAGGGTATTAATCCACCCCCATTGATGAGCCATGGATACAATGCTCATAGCGGATAAAGGCAGAAAAAAAGTAATAACGAACAACCCATGGTAGAAGATATCCTTCCTATTGCGTCCAGTTAACAATACAACAACGGCGATAAAGAATAATAATATTAACCAAGGGTATTTCGGAAAAATATATTGGGTCCAGAAGGAATGTAGAATCATTTCCCAGGAGATCTGAAAGGTCGCAGGGACTTCATATACATAAAACCAAAACCATCCCTTTGTGGCAATATTCATGGCTACAACAAATACGATTCCCGATATCAATAAAGATATACCCAACCATAAAGTTTTCATCCAGCGTCGTTCTAAAATCAAGTGGAATAAAACGAATGGGATCGCTAGCAGAGCCTGTTGTTTGGTTGCAATTGATAAGAAGAGTATAAAACCTGCAAATACACCGACAGCATTATCTCGTTTCGTTCGAACAATCGATAATAAATATCCAGTCAGTAGCAATGCCAAAAACAAACTATCCACTTTCCCAATATCAAACCAATAGCCCGTTACAGCATACGATGTGGCGAATAAACCAACTGCCAATAGGCTCACCAGGGGAGGAATCTTGCGTACGCGACAAAGAGCGTAAATGACAACAAAAATCAGAACAGAAGCCAATATCGAAACCAGCCTCATTGAAAGCATGATTTGGCCTGTAATTGTGGCGAATACGCTGACTACATAATAATAGAGTGGCGTATATATCATTGGTGTGAAGTCGTAACTTGGTGGAATATATATTAGCTTATGTTGCAGGACTCGCAGGACATGTAGATACGTATTTGCCTCAATCCATTCAAGGCTGAATGGGAAGGCGATCCTGGAGAAGGCTACGAAGAAGTAAGCGCAAAGCGCGATGATTGATAGTCCCACAAGTGTCGATTCACATACAAATAATATTTTCCGGCTCATAATCGATTTTCCCGAAACGTAAATGTGTACATCCAAATTCCGGTTTGTATTGCAGTATTTCCGCTTATCGGCAGCCTGGATAAATTCCAAAGATGGATCAAGTGCAGCTTAGTAGCGAGTCGGGGAGATCCAGTATTAGCCCGGTCAAAGTCATTAGTTCATTTGCTGACACGCCTGTAAATTATGAGATCGTTTTTCCCCGGTCCGGGCAAGGTAGCAACAGGCTGATAGTGCTGGTCAAACCGGGGGTCGGTTCGAATACTTGCCAAAGCCCAATCAAAATCGGGAAGGAAAACATAGTAATCTGGCTGGTAGTGCCAGAATCCCCAGGCAAAGTCATTCCTGGCAATATGCGGTATGACATCCGGCAGAGTTAACCCGTCCAAGTCAATAATGCGATTATCAGTAAAGTAGCCAAGGTAACCTATCTCAATATAGGCGATGCTTTTTGAGTTATCCGTATTTTCACGAAACCAAGTACTCAAATTTGTGTAGCTCTGTCCTCTAACATCACCTTTATTAGCCAACATCCCCTTAATGGTTGGTTTTGCCAAAATAAATAGAAGCAAACCTGCGACAAGAATGGAAATGCTCAAAGAGAGTACAAAAGGTTTTATCCACCTGATAATAATTTCAATGATTTTGACGATTCCTAAACCAAAAAAAAGATTTATAACGAAAAGAATTGGAAGTTCATACCACCAGTACGCTGACACTTTGAGTAAAACATAACCTGAAATATACAGAATGATCCATACCACAAAGAGTAACCATCTGGGTTTTTGAAATAGTGCTGTAACAATTCCTATCAGCGCAATTACCCACCAGAGATTAAACCAAGGCAATCCAGCGATACCAAATGGTCGACCCCATGTGGGTATCCATTCATTTATCAACCTTTGCCAGAAAGGGCGCCCAAAATCACTCAGGCCCTGCGCTTGTTTCGCAGCCAGGGTATTGGGAAGAAAAGTTCCAAAGGTTGAAAAGGCATAGATAACCCAGGGCAAAACAGGGATCGCAAAACCTGTTGCAAGGCGGATGAGTATTGTTGCGAATTGTGTGTCGAATGATTTCTTTTCGCGCCACTGCTGTATCAATACAGTAATGAAAATAACTCCTAATACGATTATGCCTTCGCCGCGTGTAAGAAATAGCAGTCCCGAGATCAAGCCGGTTGAAAAATAATGCCTGCTAAAAAATAACGATACACACAAGACCAATAGAAAGGCAAATAGATAAGCTTCCATTCCCAAATAACCAATCCAGCCTGAGCCAATCACTACCAAACCAATAATACCTGCCTGCCATTGTTCCAAGCCCCATGCTTTGCGGAAAAAGAAAATCAACCAGACAATTCCCATCCAGCAAAATGCGGTAAGGAACACGGCGGCTCGGTCAATGGGTATTTGATGAAAAATCGAAGCTGTTCCGGCAACCATAATTGTAAATAGAGGAGTGGTTGTCCCCAGGACGGCCGGGGGATGATTGAATACAAATCCGTGTCCGTCCGCTAGATTCTTCGCGTAAGTAAGCGTGATATAAGAGTCATCATTTAGGAATGCAGGGTACCGGATTGCGGTAATTAGCGGAAACAAACTCGCCAATAATAGAATGATAATGATTAATTGAGATGAATAACGCAAACGCATTTGAACTCCCGGTTATTACAAGCAAACAAACTATAAGAAATATGAAAGATGGCGCGTATCAAGGAACCTTATTTGGTAATAAACCATTATACAATTAATTTCCACCCTTCAAGACGTTGCGATAGTTTGCGCTTATAACGTTATCCAACCCCCGGGATTCCTCCGGGGCTGATTCTATGCCACGCCAGGGAGGCAAGGCGGCGGCGGGATTGCAATCCTCCCCTTTGGAATCGGCGCCTCCCCCCCGGCCGGCCGGTTCAATCCGCCTGCAGCTGCCTGACCACCAGCACCGAGCAGCCCGAATAGTGCACCAGTTTGCGCGAGACACTGCCCATCATCCAGCTCCGGATCGGGCTGTGCCCGCGCGAACCGGTGACAAGCAAGTCAATCTTCATTTCCTTGACCACATCCATGATCTCGCTGGCCGCATCACCCCGCTTCAGAATGCCCCTGGCCGGCTTGCCGGCTGCCCGCAGGGCTGCCAGTGTGTTGTCCAGCAGCGCCTGCCCTTCCAGTTCTTCCTTCGCACCCAGCGCGGCGGCCTCCCCCAGGTCCTGGAAGGCGACCGGGGTGCTGCCCATCGCCGTTTGCATGAACAACATGGGGATGGGCGGCGGCGGGAGCACATGCATCACCCACAGCCGGGCATCCGCAGGCAGGGGCAGCCGGCCCAGGTAATGCAGCGCATGCTGGCTGGAGGCCGAGCCATCCGTCACCAGCATAATCTCGCGCAGTCCGTGATAAGGTGCGCGCACCACCAGCACCGGGCAGGGCGCGTATTCCACCACCTGCTGGGCCACCCCGCCCACCAGGATGCCGGCAGTAGCGCGCAAGCCCTTCGCACCGATGACAATGAGATCGGGGCTTTGTTCTTCGGCATGCTTCAAGAACTTGACCGTTGGGACGCCCAGCAGCAGCTCCGGGTGGGCATTCAGCCCTTTCTTCTTGAGCCGGTTGCAGGTCTGGTTCAGCGCGTCTTCCATCAGCACCACGTCGGTGGCCTGGGTTGGCGAAAAAGCCCGGAACACGGTCACATCCGTTCCAGAGGCCAGCGGTAGATCTTCCAACAACGCCAGCGCCGCCAGGGCGTGGTCGGAGCGGTCATCGCCCAGCAGGATGGTAAAATGGTTGCTTTTCTTTTCAGGTTCCATGAGCCACCTCCTTCCAGCGCATAAAGGCAACCCATCGGCCCCCGTTAAATATACTGTATCACATCCCGGGCGCGATTTCAAGACAGGCGAAACGGATGCCGACCGTTACAAAGAGCAGGCGGCTGGTAGGCCGCCTGCCCGAATGCACGCTATCTAGCAGCTCAAATCCTTCTACGCCTGGACAGGCGGGACGGGCGGGGCGGCAACCATTTTTGGATTTGGCCCATATTGATTGTCACCGGCCTGGCTGTCCGTAGCCAGGAGCACCAGGAGCCAAATCTCTCCGACGAGAGGGATTAAGCCGATGAGAATCCACCAACCACTTTTCCCGATATCGTGCAGCCTTCTTACTATCACCCCCAATGAAGGCAGAAGTACTGCCAGACCATACAGGCCTGAGATGCAGGAAAATGCAGTGGATACAGGAGAAACTGAATTCGAATCAGTCCCGGCACCCAGGCGCGATAGTGCACTTAACACAAGAACAATAACCACATTAATCAGTGCAAACCACCAATACTCTTTCCTACGGGCTCTCCCGTTAAAAACAGCATACTTCTTCAGGACCGCCATGTACCAGCTCATAATGCTCCTCCAATGGTTGATCATTGCCATCTCGTATCGTACTGTTTCCCGCACAAGCGCGCGTTGCGGACCACGTGCCCCTGTTTCATAGGGGTTATGCCGAGTGTCACACCAAACAGGTGGTTGCTCGTGATGTAGGCTTCCGCCCTGCCGTGCCATTGCCCACAGTTGCCATTGGGTTGCGCATGCGTTATGGCATGCGCTTACGGGGGTTTTCCAAGGCATGAACGGGTTGCGGCTCTTTGGAAACCATTGTCTCTCACGGCCGAAAGCTATGAGGTTATCCAAATACGGTAATCCTCTCGTTCCAGGCGGTCAGGGTACTAACAACCTGCCTGTTCTGCAATTGTCTTAACACCAGCCAGAACAGAGGGCTTCTCTAAAAGTATAGCACTTTCGAGCATGCCACACAACCGGGAAAGCCGGGTTTTTCTGCATGATTTCTTCTTGATATATTGGGGGATTTTATATCCAATATGGATTGATTTCTCTCACTCTTTTATCCAATCAAGAGGCAAGGTGAGCAGGTGGACAGGTTGATAGGTGATCAAGGGTAAGGGAGAATGTTGGGTGGGAAGGGATATTCAGGAAAAAAGATTTTTTGTAGTAGAGTCAGGCATAAGATTTATAATGAGGAGGAAGGATTATGGGAACATTCATGCAAAATGAACAAGCAGTTCGTCGCTGCGTTGAGCTCTTCAACAAATGCACCCTGGAGTGGGTCGATACCTGTTACGCAGAAACAGCAGAGTGGACGGAATTGCCCATTCCGGGAATATCCCGGGACCGCCAGGGAAACCGGACATTCTTACGCGAAACGGCCGGGCGCATCCTGAGGTTGTACCCGGACCGGCAACTACGCGTTCTGAATCTGGTGGCTCAGGCTGACCAGGTGGTAGTGGAGCAGGATTGGCAGGGTACTGCCGCGGCAGCCTTTGGGGGCTTGCGTATCGGAGAACAGGTGCATTTTCGGGTAGCGTCGTTCTTCACGCTCGTGGATGGCTTAATCCTCAAGCAGACGGACTATTGCATTCCCATCCAAGAGGAAGTGCAAGAAAAATGAAGGATAGCCCCCTAGATATGCACCCCAGCAAAATGCAGAAATAGTGCTCCCACGGCCAGCAATAGAACCAGCATCAACGGCAGTGCGAGGAACAGGCAGCAGCACGGACGCCGGCAGCCCAAACACCAGGGTCGCCCGATCCAATGCATTCCAGGATGCCAATAACCAGCATAGCCTCGGCGCATATCAGCCTCCAATTCTTCTTATCAATAATTACGCAGGGCATGAGAAAAGGTTGTAATTAAAAGGGACAGGGGGTAGGGGGTAGCACCCCACTTAAACGTGGTCGTTACCCCCAACCCCAACCCGCCCTAAAGGGCGAGCAGAAGAAAGCGAAATTTGGGGTTTTGCAGCGCTTCGCGCTGCAAAACCCCAAATTTCGCCTCTTTCACCTCCTTTCCCCTGCCCCCCAACTTACGACTCACCCAACCCGGGTATCAGAATTGTGCGATAATATCAGGGTTGATGAGCGATGGAAAAGCAAGTGAAAGGCTGCCTGTGAAAAAGGCCGCCCAAGGCGAAAAAAGGAGTATCGTATTGCGGCTTTTCTCCTGTTGGCGCTTAGCCTGCAGCGTCCGCAGGAAAGCGAACGCCAGCCAGCCTGGTTCTCTCCACCCGATGCAGAAAAAGCGGTTGTACGGAACCGGCAATTCAAATATGCTGAAGAATATAGATGTGTGATCCGTCTGGCAGTTGCAACTCTGAGCGAAAGTTAAAAACGGCGCCGGTTGAATTGATACCATGGTCCATGAGAAAAAACAATGACTATTGATGAAGCGTTCGATGCCTCGGTGGCATATTATGATGATTGGATGGTGAAGGCGCTGCCCAATTACAGCGATATTTTCAGTTCCGCACTGGCATTGCTGTCTTTCGAGCCGCAGGCATCCCTGGATGTACTGGACTTGGGCGCTGGCACCGGGCTGTTTTCGAGCCATGTGCTGGGCAAGTATCCACAGGCCAATTTCGTGCTGGTGGACCTGGCCGAAAAAATGCTGGGGGTGGCGCGTAGCCGCTTTGGGAACGATTCGGACCAATTCCAGTACGTGCTGGCTGATTATCGCAAGCTCGAGGGGCAGGCAGATTACGATCTGGTAATCTCCAGTTTATCCATCCATCACCTCAACGATGCAGATAAACAGGCCTTGTTTGGGCGCATCCATACCATCCTGCGCAAGGGCGGCCTTTTCATCAATATCGACCAGATCCGCGGCGAAACGCCGTATTTGCGGGATCTGTATTGGAATCACTGGTTGGAGCAGGTGCGTGTATCCGGGTTCTCGCAGGAGCGCATCCAGGAGAGCATCGACCGGCGCACCACCTATGACAAGGAGGCGCTGCTTGAGGAGCAGATTGACTGGCTGAAAAGCTGCGGTTTCCAAAACGTGGATTGCATTTATAAGAACTTTTTTGTTGGTGTTTTCCTGGGAATGAAAGATGAGGGCTAACCATGCCAGATTCTCTTGTTCAAGCACTGATCGCACACTTTGACAGCGTTTTCGAAGGACCGAACGGCGATTATCCAGCAGCGCTGGAAGCATTGGCGGGAATTACCACGGCCCAGGCCTTATGGAAACCGGCGCCGGAACAGAATTCCATCTGGCAGATCGTGGATCACCTGAACGCCTCCAAAATATGGCAGATCGATATGCTGGAAAAGGGCCAGACTACCTCGCCAATCTGGACCCGGCCAACTGGCGGGGAGAGCGACTGGCAGAGCGCGATAAAGCAGCTTATAAATACGCATGCCCGGCTCAAAGACACTCTTGGACATTTATCGGAGAAAGATTTGTTTACCATCCCGGAGCCTGAGTCGAAGCAGACGCTGCTGGAACTCTTACTTTCCATCGCAGCCCACGAAGCACATCACGGTGGCCAGATCGACTATCTGAAAGGGTTGCAAGCCCTGACCCGGCGATGAATTTATCCCTTTTGTACCTCCCAGCCAACCCTTGCGAAGGTTCCGATTCTGGCAAAGCCGTGCTCGTAAACGGCACTTTTCATCTGAAATTCAAATCCGGGCACGGCAAAACCTTCGCAAGGTTGAGTAAAAGCCAAGGTTGTATGAAGAAAACCGTTTTGTCAGTCCTGACCCTGGTTATGCTGACGGGTTTGTTCAGCGGTTGTGCGCGCGCTCCTGCGCCAGCAAATACACCAACCCCTGTTCCGCCAACCCGCATGCCTTCGGCGACGGACACACCACCCGTCCGCCTCACCGCAACCAGCCCGACTCTGGTTTATGCCGAGCCATTTGATGGAATTGTTGCCACCCTCGAAGTCTCCGATCCAAAATCGCTCACCTACAACCCAAATTCCAGCGCCTTTGCCGCATTTCCACAGGCCGTGCGGCAACTGGCTGCCAGGAATGCGCCGGAAAATAACGGCGCATCCATGCTGGCTTATGCGCTCACGTTTCCGCGGCCCGATTCCTACCTGGCCGCCCAAGCGCTGATCACGCTCGGGCCGGATTGGACAATGACAACGGCGCCGATCCTGTTCGACAGCCTGCTCGATCCGCGCGCCCGGGTGCGCTTATATGCATTGCTGGCCCTGGGCACGGTCGGCAGGCAAGGCGCCTGCGCGGTTGGCCATATCGGGCCGTTGCTCTGGGATCCGGATCCGTATGTCCGCTCGGCGGCGGCGCAGGCGCTCAGCAGCATCACCGAAAAAGACCTGCTACCAGCCGGGCACGAGTTTACCCCTCAGCCTTTGTCAGAAAGTCCGGTGCTGGCGGATATACCGAAAGGAACCATCGCAGGAATGGCAAAAAAGTGGTGGAATGATCAAGGGTAAAAGATCAACTGGCATCCCAGCTATGACCTGTGTGATTCGTGAGGTGAGAGAAGAGAACGGAGAATAGAAAACAGTGATCAGGCCAACGACTTGCAACCTGCCTGAATACATATCGTAAATATCTGAGATGAGCCCTTCCAACTATTCTCATATCGCATTCTGCTTCCTGGATGCAGAGAAGGAAGTCTACGCGGATTGTTTCGAAGCGGTAATCGCCGGCCTGGTAACAGGCGGCTGGCTGGTGGCTGACAATGCCATCAACCACCAGGAACCCTTGCAGCCAGTTCTGGAGCGAGCCCTGGCAGATGTTCGCGTGGATGCGTTGATCATGCCAATCGGTAAAGGCAAATTAGTCTGTTGGTGAATCTAAAAAGAAGAGGAGCTTTCATCGCTATGACATCAAATCTGAAAAAGATATTCGACCGGGTCAACGACCTGCTCGACCGCTATGTACTGCCGCTACCGGTGCGCTTTCTGACATTTCGATTTGTGATCCTGCTTACCATGGCACTTCTGATCCCATTGATCATCTATGCCGATCAAATCAGGCTGGTGCTGGCGGTAAACAGTTATCTTAATGTCATGAGCGTGGCGGTCAGTTCGATCGTGCTGCTGTATGCGACCATCTCAGAAG
>Ga0182021_10011899_pt1 | contig 10341 bp, 3 predicted proteins | sample 612E3MmetaG_FD_120493 | JGI IMG/M metagenome (GOLD analysis project Ga0182021, IMG submission 120493) | Permafrost microbial communities from Stordalen Mire, Sweden - 612E3M metaG (Illumina Assembly) | ecosystem: Environmental > Terrestrial > Soil > Wetlands > Permafrost | place: Sweden... | reverse complement strand
GTGGACGTGCTGGAATTCGCGCTCAACCACGCGCGATCGACCGGCACCCCAGCGTCCGAGCTGCTTCCTCGCCTGGAAGAGGTGGCGGTCATCGCCGAGACCAAGCTGGGCGACATCGATCGCGCGCTGACGGTGTGGCGGCAGATGTTCGAGCTGGACCCCAGCTATCAGCGGGCGCGCGAGGCTTGCAAGCGCATCCTGCAGAAGTCCGGTCGTTGGGAAGAGATGGCGACCATTCTGGCCGAGGATGCAGCGGCCAGCGAGCCCGAGCCCCGGGCCGAGATTCTGCGTCGCCTGGCCCGGCTATACCTCGACAAACTCAACGCACCCGATCGCGCAGCGGCGGTCTACCGTGAGGTTCTCGCGCTCGATGCCAAGGACGCGGTCGCGCTGCGCGCGGTAGTGGAGGCGTACGAGCGGGCCGAGCAGTGGGCCGAGCTGGCCGCCCTCTTGCGCGGCCAGGTCGAGGCAACCAGCGTCGACGCCGAGAAGGTCAATCTTCTGCGGCGCCTGTTGGTCCTGTACGAGGAGCGCCTGGCCGACCTGTCGTCCGCTTCGTGGGCTGCGGCGCAGATTCTCAAGTTGGTGCCCGGAGACCGGGACTCCCTGGTTCGTCTCGAGAGCATCTTCGAACGGTCGAGCGACAAGCCTCGGCTGGTCAAGATGCTCGAGTACCACCTGCGCTACTCCACCAACGCGGAGGAGAAACTGGGCCTGGTCCGGCGCGTCGCCGAAATCTTGCAGAACCAGGTCGACGACTTCGACCGGGCGATCCCATATTGGGACAATGTACTGAAGCACCTTCCCGGGGACCAGCAGGCCCTGCAGGCCTTGCTCGCGGGCTACGAAAAGGCGGGACGGCACGAGGATCTGGCGCGCACGCTGGACATGCAGATCACCGCTCTGGCCGCCGATCCGTCGGCGCGGGCGGAGCTTATGCGGCGACTGGCTCGCTTGGCCGGGGATGCCCTCAAGCAGACCCCGCGCGCCCAGCAAGCCTGGCAGGATCTGCTCAAGATTGTGCCCGGCGATCGCGAGGGCTTGGAAGCGCTCTCGGCCATCGCCGCCGCGCAGTCCGATTGGGCCACGCTGGCGGACTTGCTGGCGCGCCGGATCGCCCTGTCGACCAATCCGGCCGAGGCCGTTCCCATGGCGCTCGAGCGCGCCCGCCTGCTGGTCGAGAAGCTGGATGATTCGGCCGAGGCGATCCGCGCCCTGGAGCACACCATCAGCGATCTCGATCCCGCTAGCGTGGAGGCGCACGAGGCCTTGCGCCGGGTGGCGGAGGTTCGCAACGATTGGCCTCGGGTGGCGAGCGTGGCGGAACGGCAGCTCAGCTTCGCCACCGATCCTAGGGAACGCGTGGTGCGGGCGCTGGAAATCGGCTGCCTGTACCGCGACCGCCTGCTGGACGCCAAGAAGGCCATCGGCGCTTTTGAGCGGGTGATCGAGATCGAGCCCGAGCAATCCGATGCGCTGACCGCCCTGGCGCCGCTCTACGCCGAGGCCAATGACGGCGAGGCGTTCATCGCCACCGCCGAAAAACTTCTGCATCACGCCGAAGACCCCACGCAACGGCGCCGCTTGCACTTCGAGATGGCCGGCGCGGCCGAGACCATGCTCAAGGAACCCCGCCGGGCCTTCGATCTGATCCGGCGTGCCTACGTCGAGAAGCCAGACGAAGAAGCCCTGGCGCGCTTGGAAGCGACCGCTGAGGCCCACGGGCTGTGGGAGGACCTCATCAAGGTCTACGCGGGCGAAGGATCACGCTCGGCCGATCCGCTCGCGCAGGTGCAGCTGGCCATCAAGGTGGCTGGGTTATGCGAAAGCCGACTGCAGCAGCCAGCGCGCGCCTTCACGGTGTTGCGCGAGGCACTGGCCCACGATCCGGCGGGCACCGTGCTTTTGCCCGAACTGGAAAGGCTGGCTCGCACGTCCAAAGATTGGCAAGGGCTACTCGATGTCTACGCGCAAGTGGCGCGCGGCCGAGCCCAACCAGAGGAGCGTTTCGCCCTGCTCTGCCTGCGCGCAAACCTGCGCGAAACCGAGATGGGCGATCCCTCGGGGGCGTTTGATGAGCTGTTGCGGGCCTTCGCGCTCTCTCCGGGCAACGAGGTTACCCGGCTCGAAATCTCGCGTCTGGCCGAGGCCACCGGACGCTGGGAGGATGCGCTGTCGGTTGAAGGGCAAGCCTTCGCTCGCGCCACCACCACGGCGGAGAAGGTCACCGTGGCACGGCGGGCGGCGGCCTTGGTCGAGGACAAGGTCAAGGATCGGGTGCGCGCCTTCCGCGCCTACCTGAATGCGTTCCGGCTGGCGCCCGAGGATGGAGAGATTGCGGCCAACCTGTGGCGTCTGGGCGCGCTCATCGGCCGGTATCAAGACGCGGGAGCTGAGCCAGCATCCGCCCCTGAGCATGCGCAGCAGGCTCCCTCGGAGATCGAGGCTGCCGAGGTCGACTTGCTCACGCCAGCTCCGGTGGCAACCGGCGGAGCGGCCGCCCCGATGCTGGAATTCGATGAGGTGACGGGCGAGATCGAGATCGGCGACGTGGACATCGTTGATCCGACGGATTTGCTTGAGCCAGACGCGCCAGCCAGCGCACCGGCCGCCTTCGCCTTCGAGACGCCCTGGCAAGAGTGGGTGCAAGCCTACGAACTGTTGCCCGCTGATCTGATCACGCGACATCACTACCTGAAGAAGCAAGCCGAGATCTGGGAGCGCGGCGCCCACGACAACGACCTGGCCTTGGACACGCTGGAGCGGGCTTTCGTCCTCAAGACCAGCGACGATTCCGTGCGCGCCGAGATGGAGCGTCTGGCGCGCGAGGGAGAACGCTGGGATCACGTATGCGAGATCTACTTGCGCGCCGCCGAGCGGGAGGCCCGTGCCGAGGCGGTGACGCTCAACCTGCGGGTGGGACAAATCCGCGAGGAGCTGGGCCAGATCGCTCTGGCTGAAGAGCGCTACCGCAAGGTGGTGGTGCTGGAGACCGACAACCCGGTCGCGGTCGAGCGGCTTGAGCAGATGTTCCGCACTCAAGAACGCTGGGCTGACCTGGCGCAGATTCTGGAACGCCGGATCACCGTGCCGGGCGGGCGCCTGGAAGGCACAGAAGCGCGCCGACGCGCCTTCGAGCTGGCTGAGCTTTACGAAAAACGGCTGGAACGACCATACGAAGCCGTGGACACTTTCGAGCGCTACGTGGCAAGCTCCGAGGAGGAAGAGCGCGGACTCGTGGCGGGCGACCCGCGCGCCCCCGAGCTGGCCCAGGAAGCGCGGGCCGGCTACGCCGCTCTGGCGCGGCTCTATGGTCGCGTGGGCATGGCACAGAAAGCGGCCACAGCCCTGCAGCGTGAGCTGGAGTTGACGGGTGAGGGAGAAGACGCACGTGAGGCGCGCTGGCGCCTGGCCGAGATCTACGAACGCGAGCTGTCGCTGCCCGCTCGCGCGGTGGAGATCTACGAGGACATCCTCAAACGAGCACCGCACGACGCCGAGGCCCTCGCGGCGCTCGACCGTTTGCAACAGGCCATGGGTCGCTTCGAAGCGCTGGCCGAGGTGCTGCGGCGGCGAGCCGAGATCAGTGAGGGCACGGAAAAGAACGAGCTGGTGTGGCGGCGCGCGCGCATCCTGGAAGAAAAGTTGGGCAATCCCGAGGCGGCGGCGGCCTGCTTGCGCAGCCTGGGTGCCGACGCACTCTCCGATGAACGGACCGCGGCCGCGCTCTTGCGCAACCTGCGCAGCGCGGGCCTGGCCCACGAGGCCCTGCGCATCCTCGAGCAGCGCATCGAGGTCCTGTCCAAGGCTGGCAATGATCCCAAGTTGATTGCAGCCCTAAACCTCGAGATGGCCCAGCTCAAGTCCGACGACCTGTCGGACCCCAAGGGAGCCCAGCAAGCCATCGAAGCGGCCTTCGCGCTGCAGCCGGAAGATCCGGAGGTTCTGGGCGCGCTGGCGCGCTTCCACCTCAAACACAACGACTTCCAGGCCTATGCCGACGTTCTCCTGCGCCGGGCCGATGCCCTGGTGGGCCAGCCCGAGCAGGCTGCGGCCCTGCTCGAAGCGGGCGCCGTGTTCCGCGATCAACTTGGCCAGCCGGCCGAGGCGCGCGCCTGCTTCGAGAAGGCCGTCAATCTCCACCCCTCGAATCCCGACGTGCTGGCGGCCCTGGCAGCCACGCTGACTGGCGAAGGTCGCATCGACGAGGCCAAGGATCTGTACGAACGCCAGCTCAGCTTGTGTGACTCGCCCTCGGCCAAGGCTGCGGTGCTGACCAATCTGGCGCGCGCGTTGTGTGAGAAACCCGACGGCCTTACCGAGGCCGAACGTCGGCTCGACGAAGCGCTGGACCTGGACCCCAACCACCTGCCCGCCGTGGTCACCATGGCCGACATCCTGTATCGCGAGGAGCAGTGGGATCGGGCCGAGCGCCGATTGAACGAGGCGCTCCGTCGCATGCGAGGCCAGCCCGAGCAGACGGCCAAGCTGTATCACCGGCTGGGTGAGGTCTACGAGAAGCTGGGACGCCTTGACGAAGGCTACCGACAGCTGGTGGAGGCCGACAAGGCTCTTCCCGGACAACTCATGCTGCGCATTGCCCTGGGCGAAAACCGCTTCCAGGCGCGACGCTGGCGGGACGCGGCCACTCATCTGGAGGGGATCGCAGATCACGTGGCAGCGCCCAACTATCCCGAGGAAGTGGCGCTGGCGCTGGCCCACGGCGCGATGGCCGAGTTGCGCCAGAAACGCCCCGAACGTGCGGCGGCCCTGCACGAGGCTGCGCTGCGCCTGTCGCCCAGCCATCCGCAGACCCTGCGCGCCCTGGCAGACCTGGCGATCGAACGCGGAGACAAACTGGAAGCCGCACGGTCGCTGCGCCTGGTGGCCGAGTCGTGTGGTGATCCGGCGGAGCAATGCCGACTGTACGAGCAGATCGGCGACCTGCACCTGGCCTTGGGGAACATGGCGGCCGCCCGCGAAGCCTACGAAGAAGCGGTGGCCCGGATTGAAGCCGACACCCTTGAGCAGGTGCCTCTGCTGGAAAAGACGCTGGCCGCACAACGGGCCGAGGGATCCCCGCGCACCGCCATCGAAACCGCGCGCCGGATCGCCGACATCGTAGTCGAGCCCAAGGATCGGGCTGTGCGCCGATGCGAGATCGCCGGCTTCGAGATGGAGCAAGGCAACTTCGACCGGGCCGCGGACTTGCTCGAACAGGCCATCGCAGACGATTCCAGCGACGAGACGGCGCTGTGGAACCTGTGTCAGGCGTACGAGCACGCCGGACGCGGGGCTGACGTGGCCGCGACCCTGCAGCGAGTCCTGCCTCAACTGGCCGAGCCGGCAACTGATGCGGAGCTGGCGCACCGGCGGGCCGTGCTGTGGGCCAAGCTGGGTGCCCTGCTGGTTCCCACCGATCCAGCGGCGGCGGTGGGCGCCTTGCAAGCGGCCATCACGGCCGACCCCAACCGCGTGGAAGCACGATTGGCTCTGGCCGAGATCTACGGCGCACGTCCCGAGCACCGAGAGATGGCCATCGAGAACCACAAGGCCATCCTGGTATTCGATCCCATCCGCCAGGAATCCTTGCACGCTCTGGCCGCCGATCACATCCAGGCCGGGCACGTCGATCGGGCGCGCTGCCTGCTCGAAGTCCTGGACCTGTTCGGCTTCACCAGCGACGAGGACAAGGATTTCTTGGCGCAGAACCCGGCACCCGAACGCAAGCCCGACGATCCCTACGCGGGAACCATGGAAGACGGCGGGCGCGGCCAGTATCTAGATCCGCTGCAAGACCTGCACTTCATGGCCGAGGTGTTGGCAGCGGTGTGGGAAGGAGCGCCCGGACTCTCACAGGCCAACCTGGACAGCTTCGGCGTGACGGCCAAGGACAAGGTTTCCACGGTGGCGGACCTGGCCATCGCCCAGATATGGGGGCAAGCCGCCAAGACACTGGGCAACCGGCGCACCAGCCTCTACCTGCGGCCGGATGCCGACTTCGACGGAGTCAGCCTGGTTGGCGTGGCGCCGCCCGCGATCGTGGTTGGGCCGCGCCTGGCCGAAGAGGCCGCCGTAGGCGAGCTGCGCTTCCGCATCGGCCGCGCTCTCGAGCTGGGCCGGCCCGAGTACTTGCTGGCGGCGACGCTGCCGGCTCCCGAGTTCGACATCTTGTTCATGGGTGTGCTCAAGGCCTTCCACCCCAAGCATGCGCGCTTCCGGGCTGGCAGCGAGGACGCCGCCACCGAGCAAGCGGCCAGGTTGAAGAAGGCCCTGCCCTACAAGATCGCGAAGCGGGTGGGCGAACTGTTTCAGGAACACGCCGAGGTCGCCCTGGATCCGGTGCGCTGGCGGGAAGGGGCGCGCGAAGCCGGCAACCGCGCCGGGCTGCTCATGTGCGGAGCCGCAAGAGTGGCGGTGCACATCGTGGGCCACGAGTCGATCCCCGGGGCCTCGGCTACGCCGGATGCGGAAACCCTGCGCGACCACGCCGGAAAGCCCGGTCCCTTGCGGGACCTGCTTCGCTTCGCAGTCAGCGATGCCTATCTTGATGCGCGCGACCGGCTCGGCCTAGGCCGTCCGGCTGCGTAGTCGCGGGAGGGAATCGCGGCATCGTCGCTGCATTGACAGTAAACTTCAGCCCGACTATAAGCGGCCACTCTGGCCTACCCGCGAGGATGGCGGAACTTGGTAGACGCACTAGCTTGAGGTGCTAGCGGTTAACAGCCATGGGGGTTCAAGTCCCCCTCCTCGCACAACGGAACCCCTTGGAAACAAGGGAGTTTTTGTTGCCCGTCTGTGTCTTCCCTAGGCTGCCTTGGGAACGTGTCCAACAGTTTTGGACGGAGTTTTGGACGGAGTTTGGGACGCTAGCAGGGTTTCAGATGCTGCCTGCTGTTTGGCGGCAGCTACGGCTTCGGGCTGGGCATAATGTCTCTCGGTCACCCGGAACGAGGTGTGGCCAAGTGCAGCCGCAACCTCGTGCGGGTTGGCGTGAGGCCGCATGGACGCCGTGGCGTGGGTGCCACGCAATCCCTGCGGAGTGACAATCGGTAGGCCCATCTCCTTGCAAAGTGCCTTCGTCCAGTAGCGCATCCCCTCCTTGGTCAGGCTCGGAAAGAGCGACTCGGTCCCGCCACGGTTCTCGGTGAGCTTCAGCAAGTGCGGACGGAGCACGTCGGGAACTTCAACCCGACGAAGGCCCGCCGGTGTCTTGCTCGCCGCGATCCAAAGCGTGCACCCGCCGTCGTCCAGGTCTCGAACCTGGCAACCGACAACTTCACCGTTGCGCAGTCCAAGCAGGAGCGCCGTAGCCGCCCCCAGAACCCCAACCTCCTGCTGGCTGCTCTGCCGCTCGCTGATTTTCTCGCCGTTCGAGACGGTGAGTGCCCGTTCCAGGAACGCGCGCGCCTCGTCGAGCCGAAGCTGCGGCTTACCTCGTTTCTTCTTGCCCGCGATCTTGATGCCGACGAGAGGGTTCTTCTTGAGATACGCCTGTCCAATGCACCACTCGAAGAACCCCTTGGCCGCCGAACGGATGCCGTGGAGGGTGTCCACGGCGTTCTTGGAAACCAGTCCATTCCAAGCTGTCACCGCTGGGAAAGCCTGAATCAGCACTTCTTCAAAGCCGCTTGCCAGTGCCTCCAGCCGGTACTGAATGGTCGCGCGCGACGACGGCCTCAGTTCAACCCGCGATTCGCCATACTCTCTGATTGCCTCTGGGACCGTGATCGGCTTGGCCACGATTCGCGCCTCGTTTCTGTGTACGAACTCCATCGCCGCTTCTTCGGTCGCGAACGACTTGTACTTCCGGGTGCCGTCGAGGAGATGGAGATGAACATGATGATGGCCGTTCTTGTAGTACGGCCCGTAGATCTTGAAATACATGGGTTCCTCCTTCGGTGCGGAGGAACCGCCATCCAACGCTATGGGGTTGTCAGAGAACGAAGCTCCATCATCACCCTCCCGGCGCGACAGATCAACGGCGTTGGCTAGAGACGCGACAAGCTGAGGGTTTTGCGCGAGCTGTTTGGCCAGCGCCAGAATGACAGCGGCCGACGTGGCGGGTTCAGCAGGTGGACGAGCCACAGCTTCCTCCGTCGGCTTGGGCGACGCGATGCCGCTCCAGTTGTGGGACGGAGTCAGTGTTCCACCACCGGCCAACGATCAGCGCGCAGGCGATCGTCCGCGCGCTGTCGGTCAACGCGTTCTCGCAGCTTGCCCCGTCTTGAGGCGCGAGTCTGTCCGTCACGCAACCAAGTCTGGGACGATCTTCTGGGCCAAAGCTTTGGGGGGAAATCGCTGCGATTTGCTCCCTGACCGATGCCAGCCGTTGCAGGCCGCGTCGTGGCTGCCGCCTTCGCCGTCAGCGAGCAGGCCGCGCTTGGGCGTCCCAGATCAAGGATTGGACGGGTGTCGTCGTGGGCTCACCCTGTCCCGGACTTCTTCCGCCCTGTCGCGCTCATCGTGTGCCGCCGTAGAAGGTCCGGCGGCATCCAGAGGATCATTGAGGTCTTGTATCAGTTTCTCGCCGATCTCCTCACGCGTGAACCCTACGGCCAAGAGACACCGTTCGACGCGCGTTCGCAGGCTCACGAGTTGTCCTCTGGCCACGACACCTGGCTGCGCATATCCCGGGTTGCGGGTGTCCACGAGGGCATCCTCCTGCAAGCCCTGAAGCACCCCTCCCAGCTGCTCGAACATGGAATCGAGGCCCAGGTTGTCCATGAGGCGCACAGTCGTTCCCTTCTCGATGTCTTGCAGGCGCTCCTCGAAGTAGTGCGCGATCTCCCCACCTTGGCCACTCGCCGAGGTGGCTGCCACCTTGGCATGTTCCAAGAAATCCCGGATGCGCACAATGTGCTCCCGTCGGTATTCCTCGGACGCCTTGGCGAATCGGCGTCGAGATTGATCGACCAGGCTCCGGATCTTGCCCAGTTCTGCGGCGAATGCGGTGACATGTGCCAAGTCCTTCTGGGCCTCGGCGCCAGCCAGATAGCACAGCCAGATTGCCGTCGAGATTCCACAGATCTTGCATGCAGCCGACGATGGAGCCGCACCCTCCATAATCCATCCATGCCCTGGTAGGGTCACGTGAGCGGCTGCGCCAAGGCGCCTTTCCCAGTCCTCTGGCTGCTCCTTTCCTCTGGGATCTGACCAGACTGGATGCCAATTCTCCGGCAAATCAGCGGCCAAATGGCCCTGCCCATTCAACCAGACACGAAGGCCCTTGATGTCGAACTTGAAGTTTCGCCGAACCGCACTCACCAGGTGCAGCCACGGCGATTCTTCATTTGATTGTGCCACCAAGGTGTCTTCCTCCCGCCCAAGGCTGCCAGAAATGCCAATCGCGGCAAGACTGACGACCGGCTGGGCGGGGCGTGTACCAGGCAGATGGCCGATGCCACGCAACGATCGAGGAGTCGCCGACAGTCGGCATTCCACGCCGCCGTCCCGGTGGACTTCTCCGTGCAGTTCGTGGAGTTGACGTTGAAGTCCTCGTAGTACTCGCCGGCTAGGCTTGCTTTCTCGAAAGCCTTCACAGCAGCGAGCAAGCCAGCATCAGCGGTGCCATCTGGTTCGAGCCTCGATGGATCGATATACGGCTTGGTCAGCTTCAAGAGTTCGGCCTCGGGCAAGAGATCGATCGCCTCATCCAGCATGTAGAACACGTATTCGCTGCCAAGGTGGCGAATGGCGGCGCGGAGCTTGTTGCGATCGATCTGTTGGCTGGCCATGGCTGTTTCTTCTTGGACTCCCCGTGGGTGCTGGAGTCGTCGACAGGATGGCACGCACCAGGATCGCCTGGCAAACGAGTCGTCACCGTCCGTGGGCGACCATGTGCGATCTGGACGGCTCTCTGTGCTGGCGATTCGTTGGAGGCTGAGGCGTCCACGGATTGGCAATTGGGCAGCAAGCTGCTGCCCGATTCGGAGAGGCGGACTCAACTACTCGTTTGCGGTGCGCGACGGGCTCGGCAGGCCCGTCGCCGCCGCATCCAGCCTTTCCGTCAGCTCCCGTATGTATGACCGGCCAGCCGCCTTGAATTCGCTGTAGTCGACCTCACGCATACCGATATCAGGCAGTGCCTCGCCGTCCTTCATCTTTTCGGCCACGAGACGATTGAGTATCGCTGGCTCATACTCGGGATCGAGTTCAATCGCCTTGTTCAGACAATCGAGCGCCTTCTGCCGGTTCCCGAGCCCGGCATAGGCCAATCCCATGTTGCCGTAGGACTGCACATGTCCCTTTTCCGTTGCCAGAACCTGCTCGAACAAATCGATTGCTGCCTGGAACCGCTTCTCGCGCAAGGCCGCGAACGCCCGATCAAAAACCCGGTTG
>Ga0182021_10011898_pt1 | contig 10341 bp, 8 predicted proteins | sample 612E3MmetaG_FD_120493 | JGI IMG/M metagenome (GOLD analysis project Ga0182021, IMG submission 120493) | Permafrost microbial communities from Stordalen Mire, Sweden - 612E3M metaG (Illumina Assembly) | ecosystem: Environmental > Terrestrial > Soil > Wetlands > Permafrost | place: Sweden... | reverse complement strand
GTTGGAAGTTCAGGATTCTGCGAATTAAATGATGTATATATTAAAAGCGCACTTGAGAATCTGAAATAGACCTACTTCGTTCCGAAAAGCCTGTCGCCGGCATCGCCAAGACCAGGAACGATATAGCCATTTTCGTTTAACCTCTCATCAAGAGCTGCCAGATAAATCTGAACATCAGGATGATCCTTTATTATCCGTTCAACTCCCTCAGGAGCACCGACAACACAAACCAGTTTTATGGTTTTTGCACCATGGTCTTTTAATACCTGAATAGCATCAGTTGAGCTTCCTCCTGTGGCAAGCATTGGATCGAGAACCATTATGACAGCATCCGGAAGATTATCCGGAAATTTTGAATAATAGGTTGTTGGCTTGAGAGTAACATGATCGCGGTACATGCCAATATGACCAATTCTTGCATGGGGTATCAGGTTGGAGATTCCGTCTACCATACCCAGGCCTGCCCTCAGAACCGGTACCAGAACGACATCAATTGCCAGCTCCTGAGTGTTACATTTTCCAAGCGGAGTTTCAATGGTAATATTTTTCAGTGGAAGATCTCTTGTAATTTCATATGCCATCAATCCGGAAATCTCTTCAAGTGTCTCACGAAAATCCTTGGTATCGGTTTTCTTACAACGAAGAAAGGTAAGCTTATGAGTAAGCAGCGGGTGTTTTAGAAGATTAAGCATCAGATTAATATTTTGTATTATTTATTTAAAAATTCCGTATCGATAAAATGAGGTTTGGTATTTTGAAGCAGTTCAACAAATACTGACAGATTAGAGATGGTTTTAGTTATTTGTCTCTTATACAGATCGTGTTTTAATTTAATTTCATCCCGATAACTTTTCAGATCTCTAAAGTTATCACGATCATAATTACCTGAATTAAATACAGGTGTCAACTCCTTCATTGTATCCAGTAAAAATAAATTACTGTCAGATAAAGTTCTATTCAGATCACTTGATATTTCAGATAACAAAGGCAGAGTTTCGAAATACCGCAAGCAAACGGCTACATAATTCCGGGCCCATTTTGATATATTGTATACTCCGTCAGGTCGCCGGGTCCAATCATAAAAACATTCGCTTAAAAATTCGAAATATTGATTCATCGATATTTCAAGGAAATCATAATCCCTGTAACCCGGTTTTCCTTTTACCCTTCCCGCAGCAAGGAGTTTCCTTTCCACGTCGGTTTCATAATAAGGCATCAATTTGAGGAATGGCATAGCAGAATACCCATCGCCGCAAATATCCCTGAGAAATACGAGATTTTCATTTAAAGATCTGAAGGTCGTATCAGGCTGGAAAAGCAAAAATCCAAAATCAAAACCTATTTCAAGTTCTTTAAGAGTATTTATCCCTGCCAAACTCTTCGCAATGGTCATATTTTTATTAATCTTCTTTAAGCCGGAATCTGTACCATCCTCAATACCAATAAAAACCAGGAATAATCCATTTCTTTTCAACAATGTAAACAATTCCGGATCCACCTCATCCGGACGGCAGTTTATTTTCCACATGATTTTATCACTCAATCCCCTTGATTTAAGTTCTTCACAAAACCTTTCTATCCAACCCGATGAGTTTTTATGTTTTACCGGAAAATCATCATCCTGAAACAGGAAGACAGAACAATCTTTCTCCCTGAATAAATAATCCATCTCCTCAACAACCATTTCCGGCTTTCTTATTCGTTTAACAGGACCACGGAAAGGCAGATAGAATTCTTTCAGATTGCAGAATGAGCAATTATACAGGCAACCCCTTCCGGCAAGGATAGTTGCATATTTCCTGCCAAAGGCGTAATCAGGAAGAGTCGCTCGAAGCGGGTAGGGGAAATTGTCGAGATCTCTTTCAAGCGGCCTGAGTGGGTTGGAAATAGCATTATTCCCGTTCTTATATGCAATGCTCTTAATATTACTCCATTCTTTTCCGGAATAAATTTTTTTGACAAGTTCACCCATGGTGTATTCACCTTCAAACCTCACAACCGAATCAAGCGATGGAACCATCTTAAAAAGTTCTTCATATTTCAGGCTTGCATAGTGTCCGCCGGCAGTGAAGTGGCAGGTGATTCCGCCTTTCCTCAGGAATCTGATCAGCTTTATAAACAGGTCGATATGATACTGATAAATCACGGAGAAGCCAACTATCAGAGGTTTAATATTTTTCAGCTGTTTTAGTATTTCTGATCTTTCTGTGCAGAAATCTATTATTTCGGTTTCAAATCCTTCTTGTTTGAGAACAGCAGCCATATAACCTATGCCTATATCATAATATTCCTTTTTTACAATGAATACAACAGGAGGCTTTTTCATTGATTCATTATTTGAGTTTACGCTGTTTTTGGATAATATAATAACTGTGGGGTATTAAAATCAGATTTTAAAAATCCTCCTTAATACACCTAAATGCACAATAAGAATAAAAAGTGAATTTACTTTTTGATTAAATAATGCTTTAAGAGGATTTTAGTTCCAGGATTTTCCTGAGATCATTAAGCAGCTGTAAATATGCTTCTTCGCATTTTTCATTGTAATTATTGACAGCCTGAAACATACGCTCTTTTAGATTCTCGTCGCAAAAGGCCTGACTTAAAAGCGCATAGATTCTGGGATCCACGGGAATATGCGACGGATTCATAACCGATTCTTTTGCCATAATTTTGGTTTTTTAGGTTTAACAATTTTATTCTGGTTTACTACTGATGATTTTTTTATTTTTCCAAATGCTTTTTTAATAATTCCTTTATAGCCGGGATACTTAGCAAAGGTTTCCATACCGGATCGAGCTGTAACAAGCTAGCTGAAAAGCTAGAGGGCGTATGTAATTGCTTTTCAAGCAAGTAATCAATAGTGCTTATCGCCTGATCATATTCGCCAACCATTGTATATATCCTGGCGAGGTTAACTATCATATCGCTTTTTCCCATGTTCAGATATTTAATGAGGTCGACCGCTTTTTTACCCTGGTCAATTGCTTTTTCTTTATATCCTATCCCAGCACTGGCTATTCCCAAATAACTGTTGTATAAAGGATTGTTTTTGTCACTCTTTAGCTCATCACTTAAACATATAAACATAGAATCATAATAAATTCTGGAATATTCAGATTTTTTCAGGTAACTGTTAATATTAGCCAGAAACATGTATTTCATACAACTAAATTCATAATCAGAAGGAACGGATATTTCCGCCTCATGTAAGGCCTCAGAATATTTTCTGTCATATATATCAAGAAGGATTTTTGTGTCCAGAAAATTCTCGCCTGTTTTCTGAATTGCAGAGTCCACAAGAATCCTTGCTTCTGAAGTATTGCCGTTTTTCAGCAGCAGTGTTTCAATTTTATTTTTGTAAGCAGAGGACCAGACCGGCATTACATCAATTGCTTTTTGTTGGAATATCAGGGCAGAGTCATATTCATGGAGATATTCATAACTCATTCCAATGTTTGTAAGACAGAGCGCATCCTGGGGATCGAGATCTATAATTTTTTTTATTAGTTTTTGTGATTTATACCAATCACCTTTCCTTCTGTATACCATTGCCATATAAAATAAGGGCTGAAAGTCCCCCGGACTTTTTTCAGATGCTTTATTGAAATATTCCAGGGCCTTATCAAGATCTTTTATGCAATAATAATAATAGAAGCCGAATGCTGTTTGCACATCCGGGAGATCTTTGTCAATTTTACTGGCGGCATTAATATCTGCAAGGCATTTTCCTATATGTGTTGAGTCGAGTTGTCGTGTATAATATCCCCAGGCCCGTGCGATTGCCCGTTTGGCATATGCCTGTGCGAACTGCGGATCTTCTTTTATTGCTTTATCGTAGGTTGGTATTGCCGAACTGAAACTTATTGATTCAAAATACTTGTTACCCAGATTAAAGGCCGACCATGCATTATAAGAAATTGCATTTGCATAAGTATAGTTAAGATTAGCTTCAGCATTTTTAGTGGGTTCAGTATCAATATGCTTTAATTCTTCCGGAGAAATTTTAGCTTTTAAGTTAGAGGCAATCTCGCGGACAATTTCTTTGGTATTTTGAGAAATAAGATTTTTGTCCCATGTATATTTTTTCAGCCAGAGATCCTTTTTAACCTTTTCGGAAGTTAACTCAATCCATATGATTATATCGTTCCCGCTTTTTCTAATATTTCCATAAAGTAAATAGTTCACAGCGAGGTCTTTTCGAATAGCATTAATCGATTTTGATGATTCACCAAACTGATGCATATCCAGTCTTGGCCTGAGGGTCAGGCTTTTAATTTCATAAAGCTTACTATATATTGCTTCGGTAAAGACTATACCGACATTTGTAAGGGCAGTATCGTTTTTTTCGTCAACTGAAAAGTAAACAGCTATGGTTTTCCCGGGCTTGTTCAGGTTCAGGAATCTGTACACAATATAAGCTCCCAGAATACATGAAGCGATCAGTAGCATTATCAGGACATTCCTGTTTGTTTTAAGGCTGAATTCTTTTTGAGGAAGAGTATCACGCGGTGTGATTCCTGGTTTGACTTCCTGCCATAATGGCTGAACTTTAGCATGTTCATTTTTCGATTCAGTCTGGTCAGAGCTCAGGCCTGAAATAATCTCTTTTATTGCATTTGCTGTTTTATTTATCTGGTTCCTGTACAGTGTGTTATTCAGATTCTTCTTTCCATCATCTTCGGGAGTAAGAGGCCTGTTCACCCCTGACTCTTTATATACAAAATCAATACCCCTGATTACACCCCCCAGAGAAGTTTCACACAATTTAATATCAGCATCGTCGAGATCGTGGATGCGGACAGGAAGCACCCTGCTTGCGACATTCCCATGGGGAAGAGATACCTTTAACCCGAATTGATCAATATGGGCCTGGTCCAAAAAAGCCTTAAACTCATGCTCCCAGGCAAATGATTTTGGGTCACAGTATGTTCTGGAGAGAATAGGTATAAAAACCAGACATTTTAGCTTCTCCTTCAATGAGGCATCAACATCATGTGTCTCTAAAAGCCCATCATGGGGATTTATATCAAAGTATATACTTACTTCTTCTTTAAATGTTGATTCGATTTCGATCTTCAGGGCATCAACGAAATTACTGACCCACCTGTCTCCTTTATTGTCTTTCTGGCGATAGCTGATGAAGATGTCATATTCAAAACCTGGAATAAGACTAGCCATGTTAGCTGTTCATTGTGATAAAGTTACGAAAGTATCAAACACGAACCAAAAATAAATCTGCCTTGCAATTTATTGCTAAACATTTGAATCAGGTATAAGGTTTAAACGACCTATACAGACCCTTAAATCAGGTTAATTGGGATAATTACCCAGTTATATTGAGTGAGGTAAAAATAAATTTTACTGGTCATAATCTAAAGAAAAACATTCAGACCAGAATTTTGCCAATTCATAAAATAAACTTGACTTTTAATGTTGGCTGATATAAATTTGTTAAGTATTTATCTGATTTTGTTTTCATTTACCTGGTTTCGTTTGGTTCTTATTAAACATGTTACCTGAATAAATCTAAAAAAGGGAAAATTATGCGATCTGGAAAAGGTTGGATTTTTTTATTATTCATCTGTTTATTTTCAGGATTGAGATTATCACAGGCCCAACAGCCTCTGACTTGTGTCGCTGTAATAACTGAAATAAACGGCGAAACCTTGCTGAAAAAGTTTAACAAGAGTGAATCTTCCAACGCCGCATGGGGGACACAACTGTTTCAGGGCGATGAGATTAAAACATCAGATAAATCTGATGTAAAACTTTTGTTCTCAAATAACACCCTGATAAGCCTCGGACCAAATAGCATGATCAAAATTTCAGGGGAGAAATCATCTGAAACTGAAATTTCAGGTCATGTCAGGAACATATCTTCTGCAACTTTGGTTGATTTATCGGCGTTTACCTTTAAGAGGGAAGATAAAAAGGATGTTGGAGCGCTGGCCGATTTGCGATCCGCTGGAGGTGATCATTCAATAGAATTGACTTCTCCGTATAACACTTTGATAAAAACAGATCGCCCCTCATTCTCATGGATCTCCAAAAAATCATATGATAATTACTTCATAAATCTGTACAACAGCAAGGGTTTGGTCTGGAAGAAAAAGGTATCGGAAAATAACATGATATACCCTGAAAATGAGAAGGCTTTGGATTTTGGAGAGACTTATTTCTGGAATGTCGAGGGGGAATATCTTATTGATACTGATAAGTCAGCGAATCATAAATTTTCAATTCTGTCGCCTGAAAAATCCAAAGAAGTGGAGGAGAATGAAAAGATAATCAGGGATACTTTCAAAAATGAACCGGAAAGCAGCAGTTTACATTCTATCCTGGGCGCATTTTATATAAATAAAGGATTGCTTCAGGATGCTATCACTGAATTTCTTACAGTCTCAAAAATAAATTCTGATACTGCTTTGCCACATGAAATACTGGGTTCGCTTTACTCAGAGATTGGAGATAAGGATAAAGCAATAGATGAACTTCAAAAGGCATTGACACTGACTAAAAGTAAAGAAAGATAACTTTTTGAATATTACAACGAAACTTTGATGGTCGGACTGATTAAGCTTAATAATACAGTCATGGCACAAAGATTTACCCGGGGAAAATCTAATGGAAAAGCTTCCGTTCTGGTAGTATTTTTGTTCGTTTTAATCTCTTCCTCTCGAGGATTTGCAGCTTTTCAATCACAACAGATCACTCAGTTGGTTTTTTCAACAGAGCTGCGCAAGGCATATAATAATAATGATGAGAAGCTGGCCGATTCTCTTATCAGAGCTAACCGTCTGTTTGTAAAAACGTTCTTTAATGATCTTATTTCAGAAAGCATCCGCGAGGAGTTAAGTGGAAAAACGACTGAATCAGGAAAGACTAAAAAAATAACAGAAAAAACAGCAGCAACTTTTGAAAACATTTTTGGAGAAAAAAATCTTACGATTGCAGTCAGCTATCTAAATAAATGGTCGAAGGAGCAAAAAGAAAAGAAGCTGGCTGCAGATAGTCTATATGCTCTGGGCACGAGTATAAGAGGAAATGAAAAGGATCGTGAAAAGGTTATAGATTATTATCAACGGGCATTGGATATATATAAAGCAATCGGAGATGAAAGGGGTGAAGGCGAAATACTGGGAGGGCTGGGACTTATTTACTTTAATTCAAAGAACTTTGAAAAATCACTTTCCTTTTACAAAGATGCAGTAAAAGCGAGAGTCAGGGTTGATGATAAACAACTTACAGGTAACAGTCTTAACAGCATAGGTGCAATATTTCTCAATTTCCTCCCCGACTATGAACAATCATTACATTTTCTTGATAGTGCAGAAATTGTGCGGACCGAAATCGGAGATATGGTAAACCTGGGCAGGACTATCCAGGCGAAAGCCTCCGCATATGATAAGCTTAATATGAGCGACAAAGCACTCCGGTATTTCAAAAAAGCCCTGGAAATAAATCAGGAAGCAGGAGACCAGCCCAGGGTAGCAGAAGCATTTATGCATATTGGCATTATTCTGAACAGTACAGCGAAATATTCCGAAGCATTGGATAATCTGGAGAGAGCTTTTAAAATTTATAGTGAATTGGAAATTAAACCAAGCGTCTGTGAGGTGCTGACGCATAAAGGTTTTGTTTATTCAAACCTTGGTGATTATAAATCAGCAATTGAGAAACTGACCGAAGCTTTGAATATCTCTAAGGCTGCAGATGATAATAATGGAGTGGCAGGTGCTTATAATAATCTCGGTATTGTTTTTAAGAGTGCCGGAAGACTTGATAAGGCAGAGGAATATTTTGATAATTCTCTTAAAATCTATGAACAACTAGGGGATCAGTTAAATGTGATTTCGGTCCTTAGTAATTTAGGAACTGTTTATTTTGCTCTTAAAGATTATTCAAAGGCAGCTGATTATCATAAAAGAGGACTTGATCTCAGTCGCAATATCAGGGACCAGGATACTGAAGCTCATTGTCTCTTAAATCTTTCCAATGACCTTCTTCGTCTTGGAAGGATGGATGAATCAATGTCAAATTATAATGCCGGACTTCAGATCGCCAGATCATTAGACAGTCCGGAACTTATCTGGAAGATTATTGCAGGTATGGCTGAAAATCATAAAATGAGGGGAGAATATGAAAAGGCTGTGGAATTAAATGATACTGCCCTGAAATTTCTTGACGGGATCCGGAATAAAATAAAAGATGACAAAATGAAGGCAAGTTTCCTTGCAGCTGAAAGATATGCTTTTGAGGATATAATAAACATGCTGGCCGATCTTCATTTAAAATATCCCGATAAAGGTTATGACCTTAGATCCTTTAGTTATGCGGAGAAGAGTAAGTCAAGAGCTTTCCTCGACCTTCTTAGAGAATCAGCAGCTAATGTCAGTAAAGATGCTAAAACAGATTTGTTAAGAAATCAGGATATATCAATTAAGGATGTACAGGCAATGTGCCCGGATAAAAATACTGTTATTCTGGAATATTCCGTCGGAGACAGCAGCTCATGTTTATGGGCAATAACAAGGTCATCCCATCAGCTTTATAAGCTCCCGGGTATTAAAATCCTGCAGGAACTGATAGAGCCTCTCAGGTTTGCACTATTGAATCCTGATCAGTCCAATAATGACTTTCTGACAAAGGGCGGTTATTCATTATATAAACAATTAGTGCAGCCCGCAGAATCTTTTCTTACTAAGAAGAGTAACCTGGTAATTATTCCGGATGGAATTTTAAATATTTTGCCTTTTGAAATATTATTAACTGACAATAAAGGGATTGGCTCATTGGCTTCCTATGTAAATCTTTCATTTCTTGTTAAAAAATATCCGGTAAGTTATGGGCAGTCAGCTGCGGTACTGAAGAGCCTTCTTTCAGAGCAAAGGGAAATGAAGGGGTCAGTTACAGAAAACAAAAAGCTTATCGCTTTTGGCGACCCCGTTTATGAAGATGAAAGTGATACATCCCGGTTATCGGTACATGCCTATAAAAGACTTGAATACAGCGGTAAAGAGATTGAAAACATAGCATCTTATTTTAAAAAAGGAAATACAGAAATATTCTTAAGAGAAAATGCAACTGAGGAAAATGTGAAACGGGAAGGTGAATTGAAGAAATTCAATTACATACATTTTGCCACTCATGGATTTATTGATGAATCAAAACCTGAATTAAGCAGTCTTATACTTACAAAAGATGATAACTCAGAAGAGGATGGATTGCTTCAGGCAACTGAAATATATAACCTTAACCTGAATGCCGATTTAGTTGTCTTATCAGCCTGTCAGACAGGCCTTGGAAAATTGATACGAGGGGAAGGCATGGTTGGTCTTACACGTGCATTTATATATGCCGGTACACCTACTGTTCTTGTAAGTTTATGGAGTGTTTCTGATTTTTCTACAGCCACTCTTATGGGAGAGTTTTACAGGAATCTGGTAAAAGAGAAACTAAGTAAAACCGATGCCCTTCGCAAAGCTCAGCTCACATTGCTGGGGGATGAAAAATTTGCCCATCCTTTTTATTGGGCTCCGTTCGTAATTGTTGGAGACTGGAGATAAAACGCAACTCAAAATCTGATTTAGTATCATTTTCAATTTTTCTAGATCATCATTGTCGGACTTTGATAAGACAGCTGTTTTATTTTATTGATTTATATTTCATAAAAGACAGTAAATCAGCTTATTCCAAAATTGACATTAACCTGAATAAATCATTTTAAAATAAAATAACTAAAAAAATGGTAAACCTTAAAAACATTTTCAGGCTCACATTTTACCTGTCAGTTTGCATTCTGTTTATTTCGGAATCAGAAAGCAATGCACAGGTGAAAGAGATGTCAGCTCAGGATCTGACAACCGCATCCACTGCTGTATTCTACGGCAGATGTTCAAAAAAGAGCTGTGACTGGGATGAAAACCACAGGATAATATACACCTATGTTACTGTTGCCCCCGAGGAATATATAAAAGGGAACCTGGGCTCTTCAGCTGTTATTGCCGTGCCCGGAGGACAAGTAGGAGATATAATATATGAGGTTTCGGATATGCCGGTTTTTACTGAGGGAGAAGAAGTGGTGGTATTTGTCAGGGCTAACCCTGCCGGAAAGAACCTTGTGACAGGAGGATATCAGGGCAAGATGAAAATTGACACAGACAAAAAAACAGGAAAGAAGATGGTTTCAGGAACGGGGCTTGGAATAGAAACTGATGTGCAAAGTCAGGGAATAACTAAATCCAGAAAACCTGAAAAAGTTAAGCTTGACGATTTTGTTACCAGGGTTAAAGGTTATACGAAAAACTAATGAGCAATATGTAATCAGCAAAAACCTTT
>Ga0182021_10011897_pt1 | contig 10342 bp, 5 predicted proteins | sample 612E3MmetaG_FD_120493 | JGI IMG/M metagenome (GOLD analysis project Ga0182021, IMG submission 120493) | Permafrost microbial communities from Stordalen Mire, Sweden - 612E3M metaG (Illumina Assembly) | ecosystem: Environmental > Terrestrial > Soil > Wetlands > Permafrost | place: Sweden... | reverse complement strand
GAATGTTATGATGGAAGAGTATACAGTCAATTATCAACTGTCAGGAGGTATAGCATCATTTTCAGATTACTTTACTTCCAATTATGAAAGGGGTATCATAAATCAATCGTTGAGAAAAAACATTGTCTGGGCAAATCATAATCTGGTAACAGATAGTGTTTTTGCAGAGATGCATATGATTCTGTGCAGGAACGTGCTCATTTATTTCGATGTTAATTTACAAAATAAGGTTCAAAAACTTTTATATGAAAGCCTTATTCCTGGTGGTATTTTAGGTTTGGGTTTAAAGGAAAGTTTACGTTATACAGATTTTTCTGAAAAATATACAGAGGTGGATAAAAAACTGCGATTATTTAAAAAGAGATATTGATAATGCAATATGAAGCAATTGTAATCGGTGTATCTTCAGGCGGATTGAAAGCATTGAAAATTATTTTTTCTGCATTGCCTTCCGGTTTTCCTATACCGATTATTGTTGTCCAGCATATCGGTCCACGATCAGAAAACAGCTGGATAAAATTATTAAATGACAGCTGTAGTATTCCTATAAAAGAAGCAGATGAAAAAGAAAAAGTTGGAACCGGGAATATTTATATAGCTCCGTCTAATTATCATTTGCTGATAGAAAAGGACAGAACCTTTTCTCTTACAATTGATGAACGTGTAAATTTTGCACGTCCGTCTATTGATGTTCTGTTTGAATCAGCTGCTGAAGCTTATAAAGAAAAACTGATTGGGATAATTCTTACCGGCGCCAATAATGACGGAACAAAAGGAGTCAAGCGAATAAAAGAATGCGGAGGTATTGTTATTATTCAGGATCCGGAAACCGCTGAATCCTCTTATATGCCTGCATCAGCAATTGCTGCTGTTCAGCCGGATTATATTCAGGCGCTGGATCAGATCGGCGATTTGATAATAAAAATTACACTAAACAAGAATATTTAATATGAGGAAAATGACACTTGGAAGAAAAATATTAATTGCCTTGGTTGCCTGTACCATTATCTTTATCGGTCTTGCAGTTATTATATTAAAAAACAGCGAAAAATTTACTGCTTCCAACGACCTTGTTGACCATACTAACAAAGTATTGAATGAATTCCTAAGATTGCAGGTTGCCACAGTTGATATAGAAACCGGCTCACGTGGATTTATCATTACCGGCGATGAAAGATATCTGGAACCTTTTTCAATTGCCGGCAATAAAATAAGTGACCAAATTGAAAAAGTTCGGGAGTTAACTAAAGATAATCCGGTTCAGCAAGCTAACACAGATCAACTGGAGAAGGAACTAAAAATTCGTTTTAATGAACTTAACTATGGTATCAGCGCAAGAAGAAAGAATTTTGAAACAGCGAAAGAGTTTATTCTGTCAGGAGTAGGAAAAGAAACATCGGACAGCATAAGAAAAATAATTGATAAAGCACTGAATGTGGAATATTCATTACTTGCTGATCGCAAAAAAATCAGTGCTAATGAAGCAAGTATTTTTAGTAAGGTTTTTATTTTTTTACTGGCGATCCTCTTTATCATTCTTTTGGTGGTCATCAATTTAGTCTTTATAAATTTAAACACGCTTAAGAAGTCAGAAGAAAAAACTTCAGGTAAAAACTGGTTGCTGACTGGTTACACTGAACTTAACGGGAAATTAAAAGGAGACCAGACGATGGAAAATCTGGCCAACAATATGATTAGTTTCCTGTGTACTTACCTTGGCGCAAATATAGGGGCTGTTTATCAGTTAAGAGATAATGAAAAAGAACTGAGACTAAGCGGTCAGTATGCATTTTCGTCTCCCGGGAATACTAAAAATAAGTTTGCATTTAATGAAGGCTTAATTGGACAGGCTGCCACAGAGCAAAAACAAATTTCCTTAAATGATTTAACTGATAATGAGGTTTGGATCACTTCATCCATTTTAAATATCAAACCCCGGCATTTATTAATTACTCCATATTTATTTGAGGGTAAAACTTTAGGTGTAATAGAGATAGGGAGACTTACGGATTTCAACGAAACTGAAAGGGAATTCATAAATGCATCTATGGATATAATAGCAATCAGTATTAATTCAGCTATAGCCAGGAAGCAGATACAGGAATTATTGGACGAAACACAGCATCAGAATGAAGAAAAAGAAAAGAGGGCAGGAGAATTGGGCATTGCCAATAAAGAACTTGCCTTTCAAAATAATGAAAAAGAAAAACGGGCAGCAGAACTGGTAATCGCTAATAAGGAACTTGCATATCAAAATGATGAAAAAGAAAAACGGGCAGCAGAATTAGGAATTGCCAACATTGAGCTTGCCTATCAGAATAACGAAAAAGAAAGAAAGGCTGACGAACTAGGTATTGCAAATGAAGAACTGGTCTATCAGAATGAAGAAAAAGAAAAGCGGGCAGCCGAATTGGTAATTGCCAACACAGAACTTGCTTACCAGAACAATGAAAAAGAAAAACGGGCTGACGAATTAGGTATTGCTAACAAAGAACTGGTTTATCAAAGCGAAGAAAAAGAAAAAAGAGCAGCTGAGCTGATAATTGCCAATAAAGAACTTGCATTTCAAAACAACGAAAAAGAAAAAAGGGCCCTGGAGTTAAATTCTGCTAACCATGAACTTTCCACTCAGGCAAAAGAACTTCAGACACAGCAAGAGGAGCTGAGGCAAATGAATGAAGAATTGGAGGAACAGACGCAATTTCTGAAACAACAGCAGGAAGAACTTCAGATGACCAATGAAGAACTGGAAGAACAGACTCAGTCACTGGAAATAAAAAACATCGAAGTACAGACTGCTAAAAACGATATTGAACAGAAAACAAAACAGCTCGAGATAAGCAGTAAATACAAATCGGAGTTCCTAGCAAACATGTCACATGAGTTGAGGACACCGCTGAACAGCCTGCTCATTCTTTCTAAAGATCTGTCAGAGAACAGAAATAATAACCTTGACAGTATTCAGGTGGAGAGTGCAGAAATAATTTATAAAAGCGGACGTGATCTGCTTGTATTGATCAATGAAGTGCTCGACCTATCCAAGATTGAAGCAGGGAAGATGACAATCAATATTGAAGATGTTTCGCTGAAAAAACTTACTAATGAGTTAATCAGAGAATTTAAACATCAGGCAGAGGAAAAAGGATTGAAGCTTTCGGCTAAATTAGATAATGAATTGCCTGAAACCATCCGGACAGATCCGCAACGGTTGAATCAGATATTGAAGAATCTTTTGTCAAACGCTGTAAAATTTACTGAAAAAGGAAGTGTTAATATTCATATTTCACAGGGAAGTGATAATAAAGTGATCATTTCAGTTACCGATACCGGCATTGGAATCTCGGAAGATAAACAAATATCTGTATTTGAAGCTTTTCAGCAAGCCGAAGGCGGTACGTCAAGGAAATACGGCGGTACGGGATTAGGCCTTTCAATTTCCCGTGAACTGGCCAGGTTATTGGGAGCAGAAATTAGACTGAGCAGTAAAATAAACGCAGGATCAGTATTCTCTCTTATAATTCCTTTGGAAATACGGGAGGATCTGGAACCTTTAAAAATAGACACAATAAGAAAATCTGCATTGTTCGATAACCAATCATCAAATGTTGATAAATATCTGAACTATCCCTCTATTGCAGACGACAGGAAGACAATAACCGGCAGCGACAAAAAGGTGCTCATTATTGAAGATGATCTCAAATTTGCCTCAATACTTTTAAAGCTTGCAAATAAAAAAGGATTTAAATGTTTGTCTGCAGCAACCGGAGAAGACGGTTTATTTCTTGCATCAAAATACAAACCTCAGGCAATCATTCTGGATATGACTCTTCCAGGGATAAACGGACATGATGTATTATCCGGATTAAAAAGTAATCCATCTGTAAGGCATATCCCTGTTCATATTATTTCGGCCAGGGAACGCTCACTTGAATCGATCAGGGAAGGGGCAGTAGAATATCTGGTGAAACCCATAGATAAAAAAGATCTGGAAGAAGCCTTTAACCGGATTGAAAATTTTGTTGACAGAAAAATCAAAAATCTTCTGATAATTGAAGATAGTGAAAATGCCAGAAAGGCGATGCGGATTCTGATAGGCAACGGTGATGTAAGTTGTTTCGAAGCTGGTACCGGAAAGGCCGGTTTAGCTCTGTATGAACAGAATCATATTGATTGTATCATACTCGACATAGGATTGCCTGACATGAGCGGGTTTGAATTTATTAGGAAAATGGAGAATATTAAGGAGCATAATATTCCTCCTATAATTGTTTATACCGGCAAGGAACTCAGCAAGGAGGAAAATAATGAGCTTCAGAAATATGCAGAGAGCATTATCATAAAGGGAGTCAAGTCAGAAGAAAGATTACTTGATGAAACATCTCTTTTTCTGCACAGGACGATCAGCAATTTACCAAAAACAAAACAGCTTATTATTAATAATCTATACGATAAAGAATCTGTATTTCACTCAAAAAAAATATTAGTTGTTGATGATGATATGCGAAATCTGTTTGCATTATCCAAAGTATTGACCGAACGCGGAATGGAGATATTAAAAGCCGAAAACGGGAAAATTGCCCTTGAGATGCTTGATAGGCATCCTGACATTCATTTAGTATTGATGGATATCATGATGCCTGAAATGGACGGTTATGAAGCAATGAAAAGAATCCGGAATCAGATAAAGTTCAAAAAGTTGCCGGTCATTGCACTTACTGCAAAGGCGATGAAAGATGATAAGCAAAAATGCATTGATGCAGGTGCCAACGATTACATTACAAAACCAATCGATGTGGAACGACTGCTTTCATTAATGCGTGTATGGTTAAGCCAGTGAGCAATTAATAATAATTAAGTCCTGAAACAATTTTAATGAAAACGAAAGCAAATCGCATTGTTAAAATTTTATTGGTTGATGATCTGCCTGAGAATCTCTTTGCTTTGGAATTAATTCTATCCGATAAAAATTACTCATGCGTGAGAGCAAACTCAGGCAATGAGGCGTTAAAAATCCTGTTGCATGAACAAGACTTCGCAATCATACTCATGGATGTGCAAATGCCTGAGATGGATGGTTTTGAAACTGTGGAATTAATCCGGGAAGTGGAAACACTTAAACATATTCCGATTATTTTTTTAACTGCATGTATGGAGGATTCCGTACACATTTATAAAGGTTACCTGGCCGGGGCCGTCGATTATTTAATAAAACCTCTTATACCGGAAATATTAAAAGCAAAAGTGGCAGTTTTTGTAGATCTGTATTTGAAAACCCATGAATTACTGGTACAAAAGGAACAGATGAAAGAGCTTTACATTGATGTAACTGCCCAAAAATTGCTTTCCAAATATTCTCTTAGTCTTATCGAGGCCAGCCACGATCCATTATTCGCAATAAGTTCCGAAGGTAAGATAACTGATATGAACAATGCGTCTGTTAAAATTATTGGAATACCACGGGAAAAATTAATTGGCACAGATTTCTTTAATTACTTCACAGAACCACAAATGGCCCGGAAGGTTTACCAGGAAGGATTTGCTAAAGGCTCGGTTGCCGATTCACCTTTGACACTCCGGCATAAGGATGGAAAACTGACAGACGTTCTGTTCAATGGTGCAGTTTATAAAGATGAGAGGGGAAAGGTTTTGGGCGTTGTAATTGTTGCCAGGGATGTGACTGAGCAAAAAAGAATAGCCACGGAATTAAATGCAGCTAAACTATCTGCTGAGCTGGCAACCGGAGTTGCCCTGGAAGCAAAACTTAAGGCTGAACATGCTACAGTTATTGCAGAAAATGCCGTTAGGGCAAAACAGCAATTCCTTTCAAACATGAGTCATGAAATCCGGACTCCCATGAATGCAATAATAGGATTTACCAAAGTAGTTCTGAAGACAGATCTGACCACAAAACAGAAAGAATATCTGTCCGCTATAAAGATAGGAGGAGACACATTAATAGTGCTCATAAATGATATTCTTGACCTGGCAAAAGTAGATTCAGGAAAAATGACATTTGAAAAAACACCTTTCAAACCGGCCTTGTCAATTTCAGCCATGCTTCATTTGTTTGAGACAAAAATTAAGGAAAAGAATTTAGAGCTGATAAAAGAATTTGATACGAATATTCCGGAAATATTGATTGGCGATCCTGCACGCCTGAACCAGATTATCTTAAATCTGGTAAGTAATGCAGTAAAGTTTACCTCAGCAGGGAAAATTACACTTAGCGTACGTTTGATGAGTGAAAATGAAGAGGAGGCAACCATAGAATTCAGGATTACCGATACCGGTATTGGAATAGCTGAAAGCAAAATAGGCTATATTTTTGAAAATTTTCAACAGGCAACTGGAGGCACCACCAGACTATACGGGGGAACCGGACTGGGACTTGCCATTGTGAAACAGCTGGTCGAAGGCCAAGGGGGAAAAATAACTGTGAAAAGTACTATCGATGAAGGCTCAATGTTCAGCTTTACAATGAGTTTTCAGAAAACCAAGGCTGATGCCCAGATAGTACTGGAACCAATTGATTTAAGCGAGACAATTAAGAATGTAAAGATATTGGTTGTCGAAGATATGGCACTCAACCAGTTATTAATAAGAACAATACTGGATGATTTCGGATTTGAATGTGACATAGCAGCGAACGGGAAAATAGCTACAGAAAAACTTGCAGCAAATCGGTATGATATTGTATTGATGGATCTGCAGATGCCAGAGATGAACGGGTTTGAGGCTACTGAATATATCCGGAATACGCTGCATTTAGAGATTCCCATTATTGCATTAACTGCCGATGTAACGACCGTTGATCTGGCAAAATGCCGTGAGGTGGGGATGGATGACTACGTTGCAAAACCTGTTGATGATCAGTTATTGTACAACAAAATTGTGGGCCTCGTAAAGCCCGTTTACGAGGTTAAATAGCGAATTGCCTTTGCTCAGGCGAATGAGAAATGTATTAGTCTGAGTTGAGGTGAGACTGAATTGGAAATCCTACAAATAGTTGTGAATATATTATGAAATCAGAAAATTTATGATACTTTTGCGCTTCCATCATCGGGGTGTAGCGCAGTTGGTAGCGTATCTGGTTTGGGACCAGAGGGTCGTCAGTTCGAGCCTGGCCACCCCGACAAATGAAAATCAAGGAGTCAGGCAGTGTCTGACTCCTTTTTTATTTAAGATTTATACCTAATCAGATACTGACATTTATAAAATTCACTTCAGAAGCGGAACTAATGTTTTAGCCAGAGGTCAAACCAATCAAAGGCTTCTGCTTGCATTTTTGAATCAAACTTATGTCCTCCCGGATAAAACGAACATTTGTACCGGTCAGCCGCATTAGCTTTACTAAAGACTTCCTGTAATATTCTGTCCGCTGTTTGCATTTCAGGCAGAGTATATAAAGCATCTTCCGAATCATTGAGCACCATGGTCGGAAGAGGTACCCTCAATCCAAGGATCTCCGGAAAGTCCAGTTCATTTGGGAGAATCGGAACAAATGCCATCCATGTATGGGTAAACGATTTATTTAAGAGAAAATCTTTCCATGTTGTCATGAATCCGACACAAACAGCACACTTAATTCTTGGATCAAGTCCCCCCATAAAAACAGTTCTCGTTCCTCCGCCGGATAATCCTCCGCATCCTATCCTTTCAGGATCGACGTCTTTTCTTGAACATAAAATATCCAGCGCTATCCGGTCTTCTCCAAAAAATACACCGGGCCAGGTAGTGCCGGCACAGAACAATGATTTAGCCATCACACTTTCGTGGTCAGCTGCCCATACGTTATAAGCTTCGATATTCTTTGGATCTTCAGGATTATCATCATTCAAACCTTTACGCAAGCCTTCTGGTATGTCCTGGAACATTACCCTTCGGCTTGCAAAAGTAAAGGCATCGGGTATCAGTACAACATAACCTCTCCTTGCGATTTCATTGGCCCAGGCTTTACCTCCGTAGTAATTCTGTTGATGTTCAATCATATTGGGATGCTGAACTTCACTGGTTTTTGTAATTTTCCTGGTACCAAAATACTTATTTCCTCCATGATCATGAAAAGCAAGTATCCCCGGCAACGGCGTTTTTGAATTTTCGGGTTTCAAAAGAATACCATCTGTCGGACGGCCATAAGGTAATTGCCACCTCAGCTCTTCCACGTGCAGACCATCATAGTTGTATTTTTTTAATATTGTTACTTCAGGGATTCCACCGATGTCCGGGATTGAAAGTCGTTTTTCAAGACACATTTTAGCAGCTATTTGCCATTTATCCCGATTCGCCCATTCTTTATTCCTGAAGGACATGGAGGGCAATTTATTTTCGGTAAGGGAAGATGCCCACTGGCCATATAATCCAATAATACTTAGGTTTTCCTTTCCCCGTCCAATGGGCTCTGTATTATGACTGATTTTTGCATTCGAATAATAAAGGCCTGTATCCTGCAAAAAGCCAATTCCATCCGAAATTTTATTACCGGCAATGCCAAGGCCTGTAATCCCGGCATATTTTAGGAAATTTCTTCTCGTGTTTTTCATATATCTGTTTTTACCCGGATTATTTTTAAAGTATCTGAAAGTTCCATAAAATTATTCAAAGTGAATGATAATTAATTTCATTTTTATTACATTCGAATTAGTTTAAAATCTGATTAAATGAACAACCAGTCTTTTTCTCGAAGGGAATTTGTAAGGCTTTTTACAGGAGGTACTGCCGCAGTGCTGATCTCCTTTAATACTTCCTGCAAAAACAAAATCAGCCGGTGGCGTTATCTTCATGAGGAAGAAATCGGCCTGCTGGATGCAATTGCTGAGCAGATAATTCCAACAGACAATTTCCCCGGAGGAAAATGGGCCAATGTCTCAAATTTCATCGACAAACAACTTGATAGTTATTACAGTAAATATCAGATCGAATACAGAGACGGCCTGGCTGCCTTTGAGAAAACTGTAATACAGCTAAAATCCAAAAAGTTTGAAGAACTTCCTTTTGCGGAACAGACGGCACTCCTGGAAAAGATGGAGGCAGGAGATTTTCCAGGTGAATACTGGAAGGATCACTCTCCGGCAGACTTCTTTGATATGATAAGGCAGCATTCTATGCAGGGATTTTATGGAAGTCCGGTTCACGGAGGAAACCGTGAATATATAAGCTATCATATGCTCGGACTTGATTATCCTAATGTTATCGGCCAAAACAGGTATAATGATCTCAGCTGGCGTAAATACAATCCTAAATCTCTTGAAAATGGCAAATAAACATGTTAATGCGGTTGTTGTTGGAGCCGGAGCAGGTGGCGGAGTGGTGGCAAAAGAGCTTGCCACTGCGGGTTTATCAGTGGTTCTGATTGAACGCGGGAGATGGCATACCTTTGATGAACACGGAGATGATGAATTGACTTCGCAACGGACTTTTCCTCTCAAATGCGGCTATGGCCCGGATAATGAACGCAACTGGAGAATGGCTCCCGATGAAAAGAATGGCTGGATAAAGGTCTTTCCGAACGAATGGGCTTATGGAAACAATGCTGCCTGCGTCGGAAGCGGAACAGTATCCTACGGAGCAATGGCATGGAGATTCCAGCCGGCAGACTTTCAGCTAAAGACCAAATATGGCGCTGTTCCGGGAAGCACTCTTGATGACTGGCCACTGACCTATGATGAACTTGAACCTTTTTACGAGAAAGCTGAATATGAATTGGGAGTTTCAGGTGATCCAACAAACGATCCTTTTGTACCTCCGAGAAAGAATCCATATCCTATGCCTGGTTTTTCATTTAACAGTGAAGGGATTATTCTTGAAAAGGCTGCTAAAAGACTGGGCTTGCACCCCTTCCCAATACCAATGCTGCGAAATTCAGTGCCTTATAATGGTCGTCCTGCCTGCATTAGGATGCGTACATGCGTAGGTTTTGCCTGTCCTGTGAACGCCAAGGCCGGCACGCAAAACACTGTAATACCCGTAGCATTAAAAACCGGAAATTGTGAACTGCGGATAAACTGCATGGTGAGTGAAATAATTATTGACGATAAGGGTAAAGCAAGGGGAATTAAATATTTCGATACTGATAACAAACTGCAGGAACAAACTTCAGACCTGGTGGTTGTGTCAGCTTCCGCAAGCGAAACTGCAAGACTCTTGTTAAACTCCAAATCAGGTTTATTTCCAAAAGGAGCAGGCAATAATAATGGATGGGTAGGCAGAAATTTTCAGGATCATGCATATACCGGAGCTTATGGGCTTTTTGAGGATGAAGTGTACGATGATGTAGGCCCGGGTGCCTGTATAGCAGTTAATGATTTCAATCACCGATTTCCAGATATTATCGGAGGCGGGGTAT
>Ga0182021_10011895_pt1 | contig 10343 bp, 7 predicted proteins | sample 612E3MmetaG_FD_120493 | JGI IMG/M metagenome (GOLD analysis project Ga0182021, IMG submission 120493) | Permafrost microbial communities from Stordalen Mire, Sweden - 612E3M metaG (Illumina Assembly) | ecosystem: Environmental > Terrestrial > Soil > Wetlands > Permafrost | place: Sweden... | reverse complement strand
GACCATGAATCCGGAATCCCGCACGCTGATGCGAGTCTCGATAGACGATGCCGTGCAGACCGACGAAATCTTCACTATCCTTATGGGTGACGCCGTCGAACCGCGGCGTCGCTTCATCGAGGAAAACGCCCTCAACGTTCGCAACCTTGATATTTGATCCTCGCTATGACTGCAGCTCTGGAACATGTGCCGGTGAACCTGATTGACGAAATGCGCAAGTCCTACCTGGACTATGCCATGAGCGTCATCATCGGAAGAGCGTTGCCCGATGTGCGCGACGGGCTCAAGCCCGTTCACCGGCGCGTGCTGTACGCGATGCAGGACCTCGGCAACACCTACAACAAGGCGTACAAGAAATCGGCCCGCATCGTCGGGGACGTCATCGGCAAGTACCATCCACACGGGGACAGCGCCGTCTACGATACGATCGTGCGGCTGGTCCAGGACTTTTCGATCCGCTATCCCCTGATCGACGGCCAGGGAAACTTCGGTTCGGTCGACGGCGACAACGCCGCGGCCATGCGCTACACCGAAATCCGCATGGCGCGGCTTGCGGACGAGATGCTCGCGGACATCGAAAAGGAGACGGTTGATTTCGGTCCCAACTACGACGGGTCGCTGACGGAACCGCTGGTGATGCCGGCCAAGTTTCCCAATCTGCTGATCAACGGATCGTCGGGGATCGCGGTGGGAATGGCCACCAACATTCCGCCTCACAACCTCACGGAGATTATCAACGCCGTCATCCTGCTGATCGAAAATCCGGAGGCGACGCTGGCAGAGTTGATGGCGTTGGTGCCGGGGCCCGATTTCCCGACCGCGGGCTTCATTTACGGACGCGCCGGCATACGAACCGCCTATGAGAACGGCCGCGGCATCATCGTCATGAGGGCGCGGGCCGCGATCGAGCGTCTTGGACGCGACCGCGAGGCCATCATCGTCACTGAAATTCCGTACCAGACCAACAAGGCCAAGCTGATCGAACGCATCGCAGATCTTGTGCGCGACAAAAGACTGGAAGGAATCTCCGACCTGAGGGACGAATCGGATCGGGACGGGATGCGCATCGTCATCGAAATCAAAAAAGACCAGCCCGCCCAGGTGGTGCTCAACAACCTGTACAAGATGACGCCGATGCAGTCGAGCTTCGGCATCATCCTGCTGGCGATCGTCAACAATCAGCCGCGCATCCTGTCGCTGGCACAGGCATTGAACTGCTTCATCGACCACCGCAAGGACGTTGTGCGGCGCAGAACGGTTTTCGACCTGGCAAAGGCAGAGGCGCGTTTGCACATCCTGGATGGACTGCGCCGCGCACTCGACATGCTCGATGCCATCATCGCCTTGATCCGCGCTTCCAAGGAACCCTCGGTGGCAAAAGAAGGCCTGATGAGCCGGATGCAATTTAGTGAGCTTCAAGCGCAAGCCATCCTGGAAATGAGGCTGCAGCGTCTTACGGGACTGGAACGCGACAAGATCTATGCCGAGTATGAAGAGACCCTGAAACTCATCGCGCGTCTCAAAGAAATCCTGGCAAGCGAGCAGGTTCTCAAGGGCGTGATCGTGGAGGAGTTGAAAGCGCTGCAGAAAACCTTTGGAGACGAACGCCGCACCGAAATCGTCGACGAAGAGGTCGAGATCACACTGGAAGACCTGATTGCCGTTGAGGACGTCATCATTACCGTCACGCACTCCGGCTACATCAAGCGCACGAACGCCTCCATGTATCGTTCCCAGGGCCGCGGCGGAAAAGGCCGCATCGGCATGACGACGCGCGAGGAAGATTTCATCGACCACGTCTTCATGGCTTCGACGCACAGCTACCTGCTCATTTTCACCAACCAGGGTCGCGTGTACTGGCTCAAAGTCTATGAGATCCCCGATGTCGGAACCGCCGGCAAAGGCAAGGCGATCGTCAACCTGGTCAATATGTCCAAAGAGGAGAAGATCGCGGACATCGTATCGGTCAAGGACTTTGAAGCGGACCGATATATCGTAATGGCAACCGGTGACGGTATTGTGAAGAAAACGGCGCTGAGCGAATATTCGAACCCGCGCAGCTCCGGCATCATTGCCATCAGCATTCCGGAAGACGATCAACTTATCGGCTGCCAGGTGACCGATGGTGCTTACGACATCCTGCTTGCGACCCGCAAGGGCAAGTCGATCCGCTTTTCCGAAAAAGACGTCCGCGAGATGGGAAGAACCGCGCGCGGCGTGATCGGCATCCGGCTGGGTTCGGGAGACCGCGTCGTCGGGATGTCCGCGCTGAGCGGCGATGGCCAGTTCCTGACGGTTACGGAAAAGGGATTCGGCAAGCGGACTGCCGTAGAAGAGTATCCGAGACAGGGCCGGGGCGGTTCCGGCGTGATCAATATGCGCGTGGGCGAGAAGAACGGCGAGGTCGTCAATACATGCCACGTGCAGGAGGACTCCTGTGTCATGCTGATCACGGCCCAGGGGAAGCTGATCAAACTTTACGTCGAGCAGATCCGGAACACGCAAAGCCGGGCGGCGCTCGGAGTGAAGTGTATCGGGCTCGAGGAAGGGGATTTCGTCACCAGCATGACGGTGGTCGCCGGCGAAGAAACCAGCGAGGAGGAACCGGGAAATGACGTCGCGCCGGTGTAACCCGCGCCTTTGCGCCGCAGGCTGCCTTCTCGTGCTGGGCATTATGCTCACCGCATGCAACACAAGCTCGGGCCAGCTGATGGACAAAGCGGAGACGAATTGGCGCAAGGGAAGGTACGACGAATCAATCCAGTCCAATCAGGAGCTTTACAATCGAGAGCGGCGCGGAAGATATGCCGCCCGAGCGCTGCTTAACATTGGCAACATCTATTACCTCAACTTGCGGAAGCTGAAGCCGGCGATCGATTATTACGAAAAACTTACGGAGGAATTTCCAGACAGCGCGGAAGCCATCCTGGCTCATAAGCAGCTGGCGGAGATTTATGCCAACGAACTTGTCGATCTGGATCAGGCAATTGCCCAATACGACAGAATGTTGGAGGCCAAAAACCTCGACGACCGGCAGGAGATTTTGTTCCAGCGCGCCGATGCCTATCTCAAGAAAGAAGAGTTTGACCACGCGCGCAGGGAATTGCTCGGCCTTCAAGATTCCGGCGTCAGCGGCCGGCTTGCCGATCAGGTATCTTTGAAGATCGGCGACAGCTACGAGATTCAGAAACGGTTCGATGAAGCCGTCGAGCCTTTCCAAAAAGTCCTGAAATCGTCGTTTCCCGAGTGCCGGCGGAGGGCAATCTTCAGCCTGGCGGAAACTTACGAGAATCTCTTTGAATTCGATAAGGCCGTGCAGACTATCCAGATGCTGGAGAAGACACCGGAAAACGACAGGTTCGTGCAAAGCGAAATTGCCCGCCTGTCGGCCAAGCGAAAGGGAGCTGAGACCGGCGGCCTGATGTGGGATCATGCGCCCGTGATTCCGGCGGCGCCGGCCAAGGCCGCGCCCGCAAAACGACGCCCCAAAAAGAAGACAAATATAGAATTAAGTCCCGCGATATGATTCATTTAGTGAGATGGTTGTGGCTTGACAGCCATGGGGATGGAGAGTAAGTTATGCCGTCTGTACCGGAAGGAGGTGTATAGCTTGGCGGAAGTCATGATCAACGAAGGCGAATCCCTCGAGAGCGCCCTTCGACGCTTCAAGCGCAAGGTTCAGCAGGAAGACATCATCAAGGACGTCAAGAAGCATTCGTTTTACCTGAAGCCTGGCGAGAAGAAACGAATCAAGCAGGCACTCGCACGTAAGCGGCTGCGCAAAAAGATGCGCGGCCTGCGCCCCATATAAGAAGATTTTTGAGACCGCAGATAGACGCGGACGAAGCAGAAAAAGATCTGCGCGGTTCCGTTTGTGTCTGCGGTTTTCTATTTCATGCCCAGGAAAAAACCCATGACTGAGTATGAAAAAACCTGTGAAGCAGCCGAGGCGGTTCGGGCTCGTTGCGCTACCCTCCCTTCGATTGGCCTGATCCTAGGCTCCGGATTGGGAAACTTCGCGGATAGCCTTCAGCGACGCGTATCGATACCCTTTGGGGAGATCCCGTATTTTCCGCGCACGACCATTGCTGGACACGCCGGGCGTCTCGTTATCGGCGAAGCGGCGGCCGTGCAGGTCATGGCGCTGTCGGGACGCGTACATTTTTATGAAGGACACTCCTTGGCTCAGGTGGTTTTCCCGGTGCGGGTCATGGGCGCCCTGGGCATCAAGCTGCTTGTCATAACAAATGCGGCGGGCGGCATCAACGAAGGGTTCCGGCCCGGCGATCTGATGCTGATCAGCGATCATATCAACCTGATGGGCGCCAATCCACTAAGCGGCGCGAATCTCGATGAACTGGGACCGCGATTTCCGGACATGAGCGAGGCGTATGACCCCGCACTGCGCGAGACGGCGCAGCGCGCGGCAGCGCGCGCAGGGATAAAATTGAGCACCGGTGTTTATATCGCGCTCGCGGGGCCCAGCTACGAGACGCCCGCCGAAATCCGCATGTGCCGGACTCTCGGCGGAGATGCCGTCGGCATGTCGACGGTTCCGGAGGTGATCGCCGCCAATCACATGGGGATGCGCGTTCTGGGTCTCTCATGCATCACCAACATGGCCGCGGGACTCCTGCCGCGCAAGCTCTCCCACGAAGAGGTGATTCAGACCACGGAGAACACAAGAGACAAGTTCGCCAAGCTCCTGAATGCCTTGATACCGCTGCTCTGAAAACAGCTTCTTCCACAATTATCGTGGTCGTGAGCGTGATCGTAGTCGTGGTCGGTTTTACTATATCGATTCACTACCGATCACGACTACGATCACGCTCACGACCACGAGCAGCACACATTGAATGAACGCCGGGCGGAAGGTAAAGTAAAAAGCGGAGGTGATCCGGTGGCAACCGTATTCAAACGCATCCTTGTCCTCGTACTCGATGGAGTAGGCATTGGCGCGATGCCGGACGCGGACCAATGGGGCGACGCCGGCAGCGATACACTGGGCCACGTCATTGCCGCCGAACGGCCGGAGCTCCCTAATCTGGCGGAGTTGGGTCTCGGCGCCATCAGGCCCTTCGCCGAGCTGGCTGCCGCAGAACATGCGCGCGCGTCATTTGGGAAGGCCGCGATTCTGTCCAACGGCAAAGACACGACGGTGGGCCACTGGGAGATGGCCGGAATCCAGAGCCGGACGCCATTTCCGACGTATCCTGCCGGTTTTCCCGCTCACATTCTGGAGCCGTTTACGAAAGCCATAGGAAGACAGGTGCTGGCTAACCGGGCCGCATCAGGCACGGAGATCATCAAGGAACTCGGCGATGAACACGTGCGCACCGGCAAGCCGATCGTCTACACGTCGGCAGACTCCGTCTTCCAGATTGCGGCGCACGAGGAAGTCATTCCGCTGGAAGAGCTCTACCGCATTTGCTTGATCGCGCGCAAACTGCTCGACGGTCCGGATCGGGTCGCGCGCGTCATTGCGCGGCCATTCGTGGGCAGTTCCGGACATTACCGGCGCACAGGCAACCGCAGGGATTTCAATGTGCCGCCGCCCGAAGGAAACCTGCTCAATTGCTTGAAAAGCCGCGATCTGGATGTGACCACGGTCGGCAAGGTAGCATCGATTTTCGACGGCCGCGGCGTGACGCTAGATCTGCCCGCCCACAGCAACGAGGAAAGCATGGATGCGACAATTGCGGCGCTGGCTCAAACGAAGCGAGGCTTGATTTTCAGCAACTTCGGCGATTGGGACACTCTCTGGGGCCACCGCCGGGATGCTGCCGGCTTCGCACGTGCCCTTGAGGCGTTCGATCGCAGGCTTCCAGAGCTTCTCGGCGCCCTCGGCACGGAAGATGGTCTGATCATCACGGCAGATCACGGATGCGATCCGAAATTCACCGGCACGGATCACACACGGGAGTATGTTCCGCTCCTCGTCTATGGGCACTCGCTTGCAGGCGGGGTAAATCTGGGAACGCGCGGCTCGCTGGCTGATATCGGCCAAACCATCGCCGAAAACTTCGGGATCACCTTGGCCGTGGGACGCTCGTTTCTCAGAGACCTTCGCTGACCCCGGGCGGAAGTATCAGTTCGCAGATATACGGCAGATTGCGGTACATCTGGTCGTAGTCCAGGCCATAGCCGATGACGAACCTGTCGGGCACTTCAAACCCCACGTAGTCCGCATCCACGGGGATCAGCCGCCGGGAAGGCTTGGACAGAAGGGTCACGACCTTCAGAGATTTGGGATTGCGTGAGTGCATGTTCTCAAGCAGGTAATGAAGCGTCAACCCCGTGTCGAGGATATCTTCCACGAGCAGGACGTCTTTCCCTTCCACGCTCTCGTCCAGGTCTTTCAGAATGCGCACTTCGCCGCTGCTCTTGGTTCCGGCCCCGTAACTGCCGACCGCCATGAAGTCCACGGACACGGTCAGATCAATCGCGCGCAGAAGGTCGGCGTGAAAGATGGTAGCTCCCTTGAGAATTCCGATCAGATGCGGAATCCGGCCCCGGTAGTCGGCCGTAATCTGATATCCGATTTCGCGGATCCGGCGGTGAATCGCCTCCGCATCAAACAGGATCGGCCCGATCTTACCGTTGCTAGTTTCATTGGCGACAACCACAGGAACTCCTTTCTGGCGAGCAGAGAATCACCGCCGCGGAAGTCCCCAAGATTAGCCTCAATGACGCAAAGACACAAGCGTTAGGAAATTGAGACACCTCCTCTTTTCGCCCTCAGTTCTCGGATCTGCCGAGGCTCTCCCTGCGAAAAGAGGCCGCGTCCCCAATTTCGAAAAAATTCCCTTCACGCTGTAGCTCGAACCATGGGGATGATTTCAGGCTCATCCGATGGTATCCTCAAGCCATGCAAAAAAGAATTAGGAAATGAGGAAAATGAATATGGCTACGCAACATTATGACATTTTCATCTCGGGCGCGACTAGTTCTGTCGAGGATTGGCAGAAGGCGATGAGCGCGCGGAAGACGGAGCTGCCCAAACTTAATCAGGAGCAAAAGGAAGTCGCTCGCAAGATGGGGATCTCTGAAGAGGAATTCGCCAGGGGCGTTATGGTAACGCAATACGGAGAAAGCAGACAACGAGAGCGCGGCCAAATCTTGGGGCGGCGGATTGAAGAAATCTTGTCAGGACTCGGGGAGCCGTATCGGCTTGAAGCTGTGATCCGGGAGGGTGTGAAGCTGCGTTGGGTTGCCCGAATCATTATGCCGCACGAAGTCAAGAACATCGCCATAGAACAGAAATTGGCAGATGACATTATTGATTCCTCTACCGTGCAGGATTTGGATCTCTTAAGGCGACTGATTTTGGAGTCGCTAAATCTAAAAGATCTGATTGGAAGTCTGCAATGATTCTCGAGAGAAGAGTGGTCCGATTTCGACTGTCGCCAGAAGGCAAGGTTGCGCTGAGATGAACTCGGTGCTTGGATTCATCTTGCACCTAAGAAGCGCATACGAGTGGGCCAGCCAAGCATCCTGCTGTTGCTCAAGTGGGACTATTTTCCCACTGCGGTTCTCGACTATGAGCCTGAGCGTCCAGTTACGAGGGAGCCAATTGGATTCAAGATCCATGGAACTCGGAGAGAAGCAGCAAAGCAAAAACCTGGAGGGTAGGCACCTATCCCTGGGGCGACGGCATCGCTTATCGTCGCCTGGATGGGTCTGAGAGCCACCGCTCCGTTCAGGCCAACCTGCTAGCTGTTGCGAAGGGAAATGGGGTCACATCCGGAAAAATTTGTTCTTTGCTCTGCGCGGCCCAAGACAGAAGAGTCCAAAAATAACTGAATCTTCCAGACCTGACCCCACTCCTCGGCTGTGCAGAACGGCGCGCTATTCGTGTCGAAGGGCTGCCAGGGGGTCTATCCGTGTTGCTCGAAGAGCCGGGATATAGCAGGCGCCAAGCGACGATAATCCGAGAAACGCACACGTACTGACGTACGTTGTGGTGTCTGTTGCCGTGAGCCCATAGATCATTCCTGACAATAAGCGCGTTAAGGCAAGGGATCCGGCAAGCCCTATGATAAGCCCCGTTGTCGTCAGCACCATGCCCTGCCTGACGACCATCCGGAGTACATCACGCCTTTGTGCTCCCAACGCCAAGCGCACGCCGATCTCATGCGTGCGCTGGGCCACCCAATAGCTCGTAACGCCATAAATTCCAACCGCAGCCAGGACCAAAGCGATCGTGGCAAAAGCAGTTAAGAGCGCCATATAAAAGCGTGGCCCGGCAGTGAAATCGGAGACCAGTGACTCCAATGTCGCCACGTCGGAAACCGGCTGATCTTTGTCAAATTTCCACACTTCCTGGTGGACCGCTTCTACAAGGCTTAACGGATCGACACGAGTTCGAATGGCTAGAGTGGGGCCCACCAGCACTGCGCCCGCCGGCTGAGTTGCCGGGAAAAAGATTTGGCCGGCATCGGCGAACATCCCCATACGACCGCTTTTCAATCCATAGCTTCTAACAGTTGATACGACCCCAACTACTGTGTGCCACGGTCCGGCTCCATAGCGCACTTGTTTTCCCAATGGATCCATCGCCGGCCAAAAGCGGTCAGCCATCGATTTGTCGACAACCGCCACCAGAGGAGAATTCTTGCCGTCTGTATTGTCAAAAAATCGTCCTTTTAAAAGAGTGATTCCCAGCACGCGAAAGTAATCAGGCGTGACCGCATATTCGTCGGCCCACAGTGATGAGGCCGAACTCTTAATGCCTTCTTTAGTGATCCTTGCAAATCCGGTTTCATTAAGAGGCAGATTTGTGGTCGCAGCTGCCGCTTCCACACCGGGGAGTGATGCGAGTGTTTCAACAAGTCGTTGAATGTCAGCTGCGCGCCGATCGTAGTAAGCAAGGCGTCCCGCATTGTCCTGCGGGCCCTTTCGATGCGGTAAATCGAGCTTCACGGTAAGCACGTTGCGCGCATTGAATCCAAGATCAATGTGCATTAAATTGAGCATCGTTCGAATCATCAGCCCGGCTCCGGCAAGCAGGATCAGCGCCAGTGCTAGTTCGAATACCATGAGTGCATGACGTGCTCCAAAACGCCGAGTGCTTGTCGATAAAGCCTCTCCCTTCATCATCACAGAGGTGTCTGCTTTACATCCCTTGAAGGCAGGAAGCAATCCCGCGGCCAACATCGAAGTCAGGATTGCAGCCAGGGCGAATACCAAAACATTACCGTCCAGCCTTACGTTGTCTGGCGCTGCAATTCCCGTTGGTGCCAGTGTCACAACGACATTCAGCATCCAATTCACAAGGAACAGGCCGAGAACACCTCCTGTCAGAGACAACAGCCCACTCTCAGTGAGCGAGTGCCTGATCAGTCTCGACTTGCTCGCTCCTAATGCACTCCTAATGGCCAGTTCCTTCCGTCGGGACTCGCCCCGAACCAAAAGGAGACAGGCAACATTCGAGCATGCTATCAGCAATACGAATCCGACAGCACCTAGGAGCAGCAGTAAGGCTGTTCGCATCTTACGTACCAGGTAGTCATTCCATCGAACGATACGAAAATCATTCGAGTAGCCGAAAGAGGCGCGGATCGTCTTAAAATCGCGGGTCGCTTGTTTCAGACTGCTGCCCGGCCGCAACCGTGCGATAAGTTTAGGCCAGCGAGCGGTAGGAGCGTTAAATATCTCCGCATATGCCACGTTAAACGGCGACCACATTTTAGTGTCGCTGCTGGGGAAATCAAACCCATCTGGCATTATCCCGATGACAGTGTATGCCTGATCATTCAGCCGCAGAACAGTCCCGATGATTCCTGGATCGCTCCTGAAACGGCGCTTCCACAGCCTGTCACTCAGGAGTACGATGTTTGCACTCCCCGGTTTGTCATCCATGGAGTCAAAGATTCGTCCTTTTGCTGCCTGCACCCGCAATACATCAAAAACGGATGCGGTCATAAACGCAACTTTCAGATTCTCGGGACCGCTCCCTCCTGTGAGATCTCCCGGCTCGATATCGAACAATCCCATGTCCTGGCAAACTGTGTTTCGCTGACGGAGGACGCGGTAGTATGGCGGAGAATAGCCATCGACATATTCCTCCCCGAATTCTGACGAAATGGGCACCACCAGTTCATCGGGTCTTTCGTAAGGCAAGGGACGAAGTAGAACACTGTTGACGACGCTGAAAACTGCAATGTTTACGCCAATGGCTATCGCCAGCGTGACCACTGCTGAGATTGTAAAGCCAGGACTGCGGCTCAGGGTGCGGACGCCGTAGGACAGGTCCTGCCGCAATTCGTCCAGCCACCTGGTGCCACGGGTGTCGCGGCACTCTTCCTTGTGCTGCTCAAGGCCTCCCAGTTCCCGCAGGGCCG
>Ga0182021_10011894_pt1 | contig 10343 bp, 13 predicted proteins | sample 612E3MmetaG_FD_120493 | JGI IMG/M metagenome (GOLD analysis project Ga0182021, IMG submission 120493) | Permafrost microbial communities from Stordalen Mire, Sweden - 612E3M metaG (Illumina Assembly) | ecosystem: Environmental > Terrestrial > Soil > Wetlands > Permafrost | place: Sweden... | reverse complement strand
GCCAGGGAAGGCGCAGGACTTGAGATCCTGTGGAGTTTGACTCCACCTGGGTTCAAATCCCAGTCCCGGCGTTCAAACCTATTTGGTTTGATTTAGATGAGTTAAACTTTAATATTTTTTATATATTGATTCTAATTTTTTTTATTAATTTTCTAATTTCTACCCATAATTTTGTTCTAATTTTACATTGATATTCATTAAAATATCTGTTAAATTACACTAAAAAAATGAATTAACAATGATAAATTCATTTCAGACACAGATTATCTTCAAGTGGATGTTAAGTAATTTTTTAAAAAATAATTTATGACTTCAAAACAAACATATAACCATAATATTTTGGAGGAGTGATCATGAGGTCAATATGGTCGGGTTTTCTATCATTTGGCTCTATTCTTATACCTATAAGATCCTATGCTGCAAGTGCCAATCTCCATGTAAGTTTTCATCAAGTGCATAAAACAGACTGTGGAAGGGTACGATATAAGAAGGTATGTGAAAAGGATGGGGAGGAACTTAAACCTGATGATATAATAAAAGCTTATATAATTGGGGGAGAATGCTTGAAATTTACTGATGAGGAATTAAATGCTCTTAAACCATTTTCAACAAAAATTATGGATATTATTGGGTTCTGCAAACCAGAAGAAATTCCTGTAGAAGCTTTGAACAAGCCCTATTATATAGGGACCGATTCACCACAGAAAGGTGGAGCTGGAAAAAGTTTCCTATTGTTGAAGGAAGCCATGATCAAAAGCCATAAAGTAGCAGTTGTAAAATGGGTTTCTCGAACCAATGAATATCTTGGAATGATCCAACCGCATGGAAAGGGATTACTATTAAAACATCTCCTTTACCATGAACAGGTAAGACCCATCGATGAAGTTGAAATACTCGAATCTGAAGTTAGTGAAGAGCTCGTTGATAAAGGAGTACAAGCAGTTGAGAAAATGACTTTCAAATTTAACTGGAAAGATTACACAGAAACTTATACCCAAGAAGTTAAGGAGCTTGTGGAGAAAAAATTCCTAGGTGAAGAGATAGAAGAAGCAGAGTTTAAGTTACCTGAAACCAGATCCATTGAAGCCGAACTAGAAAAGATGTTGGAAGAGTAGATTAAGAGGTTTTGTTCATGCCCAACATGGTAGAACCAATGCTCGCTACATTAACCAGTCCCTCAGTAAATTTAAGGGGATCATGGATAATAGAGCCAAAATATGATGGTGAAAGGATTATAGCAGTTCGTTATGGTGATGAAATAAATTTATGGACTCGTAGAAATATTCAGGCATCCTATAAATTTCCTGAGATAATTGAAGCATTAAAAAATGATGTTGATGTTGATGACTGGATACTGGACGGTGAGATGACAGTTTCTGGAGGTTTCAGACAATTACTTAACAGAAATGTAGAAGATAGATTTAAGATCAGCCTGCTATCACGGAAAAACCCTGCCACTTACAATATTTTTGATATTATACGCTACAAAAAAGAAGATCTGCTAAACAAAACTATTATAGAGCGTAAAGGAATATTGATGAAAATTGTGCATCCTGATAAACACATTGAAATAGTTCCATTTCAAGAGGCAGACCATGTCGAAGATCAATTTCTTAATTTTTTAAAAGAAGGTTTTGAAGGGGCTATAATTAAAAATTCACATTCTAAATACGAGCCTGGTAGGAGATCTGATCAATGGTTGAAGATCAAAAAAGGAGATACAGTTGATGTTTATATCATCGGTGCAACAAAAAGTACAGGAAGCATTCCTTTCGGTGCACTCTTAATGGAAAAGGATGGAAAATATTTCGGTAAAGTTGGTACAGGGTTCAGTGACCAGGATCGAAAAGACGTATTAAAAATCCTCAAAGAAAATCAAGAACCTCTAAAAATTGCTGTACCCTTTGATGTGGAATCTGAAATAATAGTAACATCAAAACCTCTTTTAGCAGAAATCAAGATGCAAGAGATGATAAAAAGATCCCCAAGAGCTCCTGTATGGGTTAGATTTAGATGGGATGATTAGATTTTATATATTGAATTATCGTATGGGTCTTAATTTAGATTCTAATGAATATAATATATAATAAAAATTAGATAGATTAAATGAAATTATTTTTATTAAAGTAATGAAAAAAAAGAATGATATCTAAGTTCTTTTCAATGTTATAACTATTATTTGAGGCCTCGCAAAAAATCTAAACAGGTGCCCATACCATGCCTATTCCGTTACTAATGATCATGGTATCATTTCCTAATTTTTTCTCTCCAGTTACATATTCTTGTCCGTATTGAGAATTTATAAACGGGGCATAGAGTCCAGATAAAGTAATCTGTCCGCCGTGTGTGTGTCCGGCAAGCACTAAGTCTACCCTAGATTTTGAAACTTGTGGAAAATAATCTGGTTTATGTGAAACAAGTATAACGAAGTCTTGGGGTGTAACTCCTTCAAGAATTGGAAGTTGGTTTGGAACATCTGTATCCATATCTGCCACTCCACCAACCCTAATTCTTGAGGTGTTACTACTGCCAATCCAAACTCCATTGTTTCCAATATAAGTGATACCTGCATTCTGCATAGCTTCTATTGAAACATTTTTAGGGTCATTATTTCCTAAAACACCATAAACTCCAAGAGGGGCCTTTAGTTTTGATAAAGAGGAGAAAACAGTCCCAACGTTTGAAGGGTCGTTGGTTACATAATCACCACCTAGAAGGATCATATCGGGCTTAAGTGCATTTGTCTGATTTACTAGGCTGTTTATCCTTTCTTTACTGAAAAATGGGTCGTAATGGATATCTGTTATGAAAACTATACGTTTTCCATCGAATTCAGGTGTGATCTGATCAGATGAGATGGTTATGTTCTTAGTTTCAATTAGATATGGGTTCAACAAATGAGTAACCAACAAGAAATATCCCAAGGATTACTATGATGATAATTAATTTTTTTAACATTTTAGAACCTTCAAATATGAATAACAAAATCTAAGGAATTTAATTGTTCCAGATATTGAAATATCTAATATATTTTATATTCTAAAAAAGATTTGTTATGAAGTTCCTATTTTACATAGTTTTAATTTTCTTAATATCCCCTATTATAAGATCTTATAGTAAATTGTTTGGTTTATTATATAAATTAACTTAAGGGTAAATCTATATTAAAGCAGGAGTAATATATATTTCAAGTGTTTTAAGGGCCATTATACAGAGGCATGTTTGATTTACAGGGAAATATTTGAATAACTGTCAAAAATGTAAATAAATTATTAGATTCGGTAACGGAAATTTACATAAACTGTCCAAATGATGTTGATTAAGAAGATTTGCTCACTTAATCATTTTTCCTGTGTTTAAAGTGTAGTTAATTAAAATCAGAAATAAAACAAAATTTCATTTCTTCCACTCAAAATTTGATAATGTTCATTAAATTGTTTTTTTATATAACTTTTTCAATAATCTGATTTGGGTCTAATTTAGGCATAGATACTTATTGTTTATTAACAATACAATATACATACATACTAACTAGATAATAAAAAATTCAAAATCATGAATAATTTTTTGAATCATTTTATAAGAATCATTTAATAATATTCATCGGAGAGATAAAATGCATCGTTTTGATAAATTAACTTCATTTAAAGATTATATCCCACTTATAAGGGAAAATTCAAGTGGCAAAAATATTGGACTACTTGTTGATGGTCCAAACATGCTTCGTAAGGAATTTGACTGCAATTTAGATATTGTGAGAGATTTAATATCCGAACATGGAAATATAAAAGTGGGTAAAGTTTTCCTCAATCAATATGCTTCAGACAAACTTATTGAAGCGGTTGTAAATCAGGGATTTTCACCAATGATAGTAGCTGGAGAAACCGATGTTCAGATGGCAGTAGAGGCGTTTGAACTTATTCACAATCCAAATATTGATGTGATAGCACTCATGACTCGTGATGTTGACTTTTTCCCATTGATAAATGTAGCCAAAGAACATGGTAAAAAAACAATTGTTATTGGGGCCGAACCAGGATTTAGTGTAGCTTTAAAGAATTCTGCTGACAGTACAATTACTTTGAAGACACATCAACCACCAAGCACAGCATAACGATTAAATTTTTTTTATTATTTCATTTCTATTTTAGCTTGTCCTTTAAAACCGCACACAATAAAAATTTTAATAACAAATGGATGATATATTAGTTTTGGTGAAGTTTATGGAGATAACTGAAAAAAGGATTGAAGAAACAAAAGTAGCTTATGCACAATTTAAAGGTAGTTATAACCTGATTCCCATACATATGCAGGAAGTTGGGCAGTGGGTCATGGACGATGATCTGGAGATGACTGGTATGGTTTATGGTTCATATTTCAACAGTCCTGAAGAGGTTCCTGAGGATAAGTTGGAGTATGAGATAGGATTTTCGTATGATGGAGATTTAAAAATTCAAGAAGGTAAATTAGGGTACAAGGAGATACCTGAACACACTGTTCTTGCTGCAATTCATAAAGGACCCTACACCAATGTGGGTCCTGTAATTCATGCAATAGGTGAATATGCAGATAAAAATGGTTATGATATAGTAGGTCCTGTTACAGAGGTTTACCTAAATGATCCCAACCAAGTATCCTCTGATGAGTTGCTCACCGAAGTACGATTTCCAGTCATAAAAATGGGTTAAATCCTACATTTTTTTTTAAAATAAACCTAAATGCTATATTGAAATTTGTTTTCAGTGTGTAATTTATGGCGTATAAAGACAATAGTACATCTCACAGAACTGAGGATTATGATCTGCAGATAATCGATACTGTCCCCTACTATGAATCATTCCACACCGAATCAGTGAAACTAATTAAAACAATATTAGAAGAACTTGAATTTTGGTTGGATACAGGGTGTGGTACAGGAACACTTGTTCAAAAAGCATTTGATGAATTTGAGAACACTAATTTTATACTGGCAGACCCATCGTTAGAAATGTTAGAATTGGCAAGATTAAAGCTTTCAAAATTGCCATCTAAACGACTTAAGTTTCTTGAACCTTCAAAAACAAAGGATATTTCCCTTAATGCAAATTCCAAATTAGATTTAATTACAGCAATTCAGGCTCATCACTACATGTCAATGGAAGAAAGAATTGAGTCAACAACACTTTGTAATAAACTTTTAAAGGATAATGGTGTTTACATAACATTTGAAAATGTTCGCCCTTCAACTGAAGAGGGTATTGAAATTGCTAAACAGTATTGGAAAAATTTTCAAATCTCGAGAGGTAGAGATGAAAAAACAGTAGAAATGCATTTAAAAAGATTTGATGTTGAATATTTTCCAATTAAAATTGATGAACATATTTCATTGTTGGAAAAAACAGGTTTTAGGGTTGTTGAACTGTTTTGGATGTCTTATATGCAGGCAGGATTTTATTGTATAAAGTAAGCCTAAAAATTTTCATCTCAATTCTTTTATTAAATCGGAACCAAAATATTATATTAATCCTTAGTGGGGGGAGGTTGTATAATGGAGATCGAACTGAAAAGAACAGAAGAAAAACAAGTAGCATACATATTTTATACAGGACCAGTCGAGGATATGGGTGATCTGATTAGAGAGATAGTGAATTGGATGATGAGCCAGATGTTGAAATGACAGATTCTCCCTACTCTGCTTATTATACAAGTCCTGCTGAAGTTGCACCCGAGGATATGCAATATGAACTGGGAGTTCCATTTGTAGGAGAAGCAAAAAAAGCAGGAAAGTAAAGATAAAAATTATACCCTCTCAACAAGTTCTTTCAGCGATGCATAAAGGTTCTTTCAGCGAAGTAGGTCCGGTGTATGAAATTTTAATGAACAAAGTTATTGAGAAAGGGTACCAAATGTCTGGTGCACCTATTGAGATATACTTCAACAGTCCAATGGAAGTGCCTGAAACCGAGCTCTTGACAGAAGTTCAATTCCCGATAGTTAAAATGTAAGGATCAAAGTATACTCATTAATAAAATTAGAGGGTACTCTGTTTATTCTACCACTTTTTCAATTGTTAACATGTAATTTTAACCTCAAAATATTAATACTAAAATAAGGTTAAATGCATGTCAATCAATCAGATGGTATGATAGGAAAAAGAAACTTCAGGAATGTTAAGGAAGTAGCTACTGAATCTGTAGAGTCAATGAAAAATTTCAGAAAAATAGCATAACCTATATTGTCTAGTACTTATCGACTATTTCAACAAAAGAATCTCCAATATAATCCTTTTGTTCTTGACTAAAACCATATATGCTGCACTTGAACCATTTGGTCTGGCCACGTTTGATACCAACAATATACCTTTTTTTAAGCTCTTCATATAGGAAGAAACCTCTTCTAGGATGGTTTTCTGCTATTTTATCAAACACAGGAGTTTCAAAACGGACTAAATCATGTTCTGTAGGTTTAATTCCAAGCTGTGTGACTCCTTCAATTTTTTCCATTTTATCAACGAATTTTCGAGTGCTTCTAACTTCTTCGTCCCATTTTTTCAACCTTTCAATAACAAAGGGCAATGATGCCATTAAAGTTGCCACTGGTGCACCACGGCTTGTGCAGCCCAACATTTCAAGTTCCTTTACTGCATGTCTTTCAGATTTCTTAAGCACAATGTCTGCCCACTCTTCTTTTAAACCAAGAACTCCAATCGGACCTGATGCAGCCATGCTTTTGTGTCCGCTTCCAACAACAAAATCTGCATTAAGGGATTTAGCATCTACTGGCAGTCTTCCCATGGAGTATGCGCAGTTTAAAAGTAGAGGAACTCCAGCTTCATGTGCTATTTTTCCTATTAAACTGGAATCTGTCAAGTTTCCATAGTTACCATCTACATGTGTGAGAAGTACAAGGCTAACATCTTCTCCCTGATCTGCTAAATCATCTAAAACTTCTTTGTAACTTTCAGGATTAATTTTATAATCTGGATAATCTGTATTTGGAACTTCTACCATATTTAGTTCAGCACGTTCTGCAGCTACATGGGTTGTGTAGTGTGCATTTCCATCGATCACTATAGTGTCACCGGGTTTGCAGAGTGCATGCATAACAGCAAACTTGCCTTCACGTGCCCCATGAACTGTTCTCGCATAGTCAGTGTTTATAAAGGTTGCAAGATCATCAAGGAAGCCTTTTATTTCGGGTTTAGATATTTCATCCAGCCTTCCAGCACAATAGTCGCAAACACTGTAACCATCTGAAAATTCGTAAAGAGCCTTTCTTGCCTCAATAGGGAGTACTCCTCCTCTTTGAAGCGGGTTTAAATTGAGGTTGTTCCGTTCGGTATCTCTTGTAAGCCCATAATCTTGACATTCCATAATATTCACCTAGTTAATATTTTTATATTGAAAAATTACATTCAAATCTTCTTACATTTGATCTATTCTTTTTCTATTAATCATTTTAGTAATTTTTTATTTCATAGATAAAAATTTAATAATCTACGAATATCTTAATTTACAGTTCTATTTGATTCTAATACTTCAAAAACAACTTTATTTTAAAAAATCAAAACAATAAATTATTGATATTTCTCAAAACATCTATTTCGAGACATTTATTTTTTTTGTTAGAAACTGTTCAAAATTAAATTTTGGGAATAAAAAAGAGTTCATGATAAAAAGGGCATTATCTACATTTTGGATTCTCTTGAAATTTAATTAATATAAAATTTTTTTTTAGGATAAATAATAAATAATACTAAAATTTATACTTTTAGGAGATGATTAAAAATATGAATAATTGGTCTAAATTAATTTGTTTAATAGCATTTCGTACTTCTTAATTCTGGGATATTAATTTATTAAGGGCTGTAATTTCTCCATATTTTAAGTAATTTAGTTGTAACAGGGTTTACTATTGTTGATCTTTTACCAAAAACAGTAATTTTACCATTTAAAATAGCTTCTCTAATGTTTTCAGCTTCGGTTTTAATTCCCGCATTTCCAATTTCATTTTCAAAATGGGCATCGCTTCCAGCAATAATATTTAGATCATTATCTTTTGCGTATATACTTGCCATGTCATTGTAGATCTGACGCACGCATCTTGAATTGAATACTTCAACATTATCAATAAGGTATGCATCCTCCTGGCTGGGATGAATGATGTACTTCTAATTCTGTCAAAAGGATGGGGTAAAATTACTATACCATTTTGAGATTTTATATCCTCACATACATCTATGAAACCAGTTGATTTTATCTCTTCGGTTAAAAAAATCCCTATAACCTCCCTTTATCAGTTAAAATTTCTGAACCTACAATGACTTCAATATTCTTATTTCCATACTTTTTTGCTTCTAAACCCCCTTTTATGGTATTATGATCTGTTACTGCAACACCTTTTAAACCGGCTTTATCTGCAACTTTTACAAGAGTTTTTGGGTTTATATAACCGTCTGCTGAATATTTTGTGTGGGTGTGGAAGTCATATTTCATATTTAATAAATTTGAATTCATGGTACTTTGATTTTATTAATGAAATTCCAATCCATCATTATAAAATTCCAATCCATCTTTAAAAATGAATTATAAAAAGATCTTGTGAAAATATTTAACCACATCTCGTAGGAACGAAAGGATCATAAACTTGAAAAACAATCTAATATAATAAATGGAGTTTTTATTATGCCCGGTAAAAAAACTAGAACAAAAAGTCTTGATCAATTTTGGAAAATAGATGATGAGCAATTTAAAACTCCAGAACACGACAAAATGCTCCTATGGCTCCTTAAAAAAGAAAATTTAAGAAATATAATCATTTCAAACGAATCTGAAGCAGAGAAATGGGATTGGGAACATGTGAAAATTCATGCAGAAGAATACATTGTTTCCAACAGCGGGTTTAGAATAGGGGCTCCGGATATTATTTTTGTTGTTCCTAAATACATCTGTAACATCTGTAATATAACACATAAAAATAAGGATTACTGTCCAAGCTGTGACAGCGAAGATGTGGTAAAATATCCAGGTGATCACCAGCAACACTACTCACGATATTTTATCGAGATCAAACCTAAAATAGAGAACTTTGGAGCTACTTTGAGACAGTTGAAGTTGTATATTTCCTATGGATTTGATGAAAGAGCTTACTTATTTACTGGAGACTTGAGATACAAGGAAGAGTTTGAAGATCAGGGTATAAAAGTGTTAATACCCCCAGAAAGACAGTTTACCTTGATTTGAATAAATTTTTTTTAGATTCAAATATTTCATCATTTCAAATAAATTTATGGGTAATAATTAGTTACTCAATTATACCCATATTTTTATTGGTTTTTGCTATAGACTTTTCATGATCTGTTTCCATTTCCAACATGGCCCTTATTGCGTCAACATTTTCAGGTACTACATCTGATTCTTGGTGTATGGCCTGCATGTAATACAATTCATTATCAACAATATTTAATGACTCTCTCCAAACTGCTATCTCAAATAAATCTCCTCTAGGCCTTCCAAGATCCTTTGCATACTCCATTATTTCAGCAGTTGAACCAAGTCCCCTTGAAGCATCTACAACAGTAACTCTTGGAGTTTTTTCAAAGGTATCTATTACATCGTCAACAGTTACATCAGATTCAAGCTCAACCATTAGATTATGTTGGTGCATGAGTGTAGTTGGAACTAAAATTGCCATTGTTGTTATGTTGAGTCCGTACATGACTGTCTGAACATCAGGACCATGGTGTGATGGTACAGTTGGAGGATTTGGTACTATAGAATTGATTGGTCCCTTTTTTACCTGTCTTGGATCAGCACCACGTCTTACCATTACTGCTCTGACCTTTTTTATGCCTGCAAGTTCTTTTATTGGGTTTAAAGTTCTACAGAGTCCAGTTGTGTTGCAAGAAACTACCCTCACATAGTCAGTTCCCAATGTATCATTGAAGTTTGAAAATGAATTGAATGATTTACCAATTAGGTCGTGTTTTTCACCACCTTGGAATATACCCTTTATTCCCATCTTTTTGTAGGTTTCCATGTTCTTTGCACCGACTCCTCCGGGAGTACAGTCAACTACTATATCAATTTTATCGTATAAGTCGTCAATTATGCCTTTAACAGGAATTTCAGCTTCTTCAAAGAGGTTTTCTCTGTCAGGTGCACTCATGTAAATGTCGTAACCCAATTCAACTGCTCTTTTAGCCTCAAAGTTGGGAGTTCTTTTTGTAACTCCTGCGATTTTCATATCATCTTGGGCAGATACTGCATCTGCAACTCTTTTACCTATGGTACCATATCCGTTTATTCCAACAGCTTTCATAATTAACCTCCATTTTATGGGATTTTCGAATTTATTCGAGCAAT
>Ga0182021_10011893_pt1 | contig 10343 bp, 10 predicted proteins | sample 612E3MmetaG_FD_120493 | JGI IMG/M metagenome (GOLD analysis project Ga0182021, IMG submission 120493) | Permafrost microbial communities from Stordalen Mire, Sweden - 612E3M metaG (Illumina Assembly) | ecosystem: Environmental > Terrestrial > Soil > Wetlands > Permafrost | place: Sweden... | reverse complement strand
CTCGACGAGTCCTGGGGTCTGGACCACGGCACCTGGTCGGTGCTGGCGCATGCCTACCCCGACGCCGGCATACCGGTGGTCCAGCTGAGCATGGACGGCACCAAGCCGGCGCGCTTTCATTACGAACTCGGCAGGCAACTCGCGCCGCTGCGCGAGGAAGGCATCCTGATCGTCGGCAGCGGCAACGTGGTGCACAACCTGATGCTGATGCGGCGCGGCGAGGGCGTGCCCGCGTTCGACTGGGCCAGGCGCTTCAACGAGATGGTGCGCGCTGCGCTCGCTTCCGGCAAACACCAGGCGCTGATCGATTATGAACGCGCGGGCGAGGACGCGCGCCTGTCCGTGCCCACGCCGGAGCATTACCTGCCTTTGCTCTACATCGCCGCGCTCCAAGCCGAAGGCGAGACCATGGACTTTGTCGTGGACGGTTACGAGGCCGGTTCACTGGGCATGCTGACCGCGGCCGCCGGGATGCCTGCAAACTAAGAGGCCGTTTCAGAATTGCCGAAACGGCCGCTGACTTGGGAGGCATGAGGGGATGCGCACCGGAGGAAGTCCCGTCGCGGGATATCCCCTCAAATTGTGATGCGCTCTAGATCTGCCCGATAAAATCCTTCTTTCCGATTTCGACCCCGCAGTGGCGCAGGATGGCGTACGCGGTGGTCACATGGAAAAAGAAATTCGGCAGCGCGTTGTGCAACAGGTAGGCCTGGCCGCTGAGCGTCTGGCTGGCGCCGCCGATTTTCAGCGTGATGTCGCGCGCGTCCGAGCCGTCGATCTGCCCGGGCTTCAGCGTATGGATAAAGGCAAGGGTCTTGTCGATCCGGGCTTTCAGATCGGCGAAGCTTGCTTCGTTGTCCTCGTACACCGGCGCCTCTATGCCGGCGAGCCTTGCGGGCGCGCGTTTGGCGTGGTCCGCCGCGATCTGCACCTGCCGCGTCAGATTGAGCATGTCCGGCGCCAGGCGATAGGCGAGCAGTACGGAGGGATCGATTTTTTTCGCTGCGGCAAAGGCTGCGGCCTTGTCCAGAATCGCGGCCAGATTGCCTAGGGTTTTGACGAAGACGGGAACGGACACCTGATACATGGAAATTGCCATGATGAATCCTTCTGGTTCAGTTTCAAATGGATGGAGAGCCGCGGTCAATCGGCGTGCGGCCGGCGGTGCAGCGCGAACGGCGCCGGCTGGTACTATTGTAGGAGATAATGATCGGCGCGGATTGGTATTGAGGCGTTTATCCATATGGGGAGCGATATGCGGGTGCTAGCGGCGATTGCGGTTGTTATGGTGTTGGCGGCGGCTCCTGCGTTTGCGGGCGACTTCGAGGATGGCTTGAGCGCCTATCAGGGAAAGGACTACGCGCGTGCGCTGACGTCATGGAACAAGGCGGCGGCGCAGGGCAGCGCGCCGGCGCAGTTCGCCTTGGGTTTCATGCACGAGAAAGGCGAAGGCGTTGCGCAGGACAATAAGGAGGCATTGTCCTGGTACCAGAAAGCGGCAGAACAGGGGTTTGCGGCGGCACAGACCAACCTCGGCTCGATGTACGAGAAGGGGCAGGGTACCTTGCAGGACATCAAGCAGTCGGCGTACTGGTACCGGCAGGCGGCAGATAAGGGGATGGCGGAGGCGCAATTCAACATGGCCCGGATGTACCAGACCGGTCAGGGTGTAGCGCAGGACTACAAGCAGGCGGCGTCCTGGTACCAAAAGGCAGGCGCACAGGGGCATACGTGGGCGCAATCCGCACTGGCCCTGATGTATGAGACGGGACAAGGCGTTGCGCTGGATTACAAGCAAGCCGTCTACTGGTATCAGAAGGCGGCTGATAGCGGCGATGCGCCGGCGCAGTTCGACCTGGGCCGGATATACGAAACGGGGCAGGAAGGCGTTCCGATGGATTATGTCGAGGCGCACAAATGGTGGAGTATTGCGGCATCGAACGGCGAAGAGCGGGCGAGAAGGAGCCGCAACATGGTGGAACGATTGATGAAGCCGGAGCAGATCGCCGAGGCCAAGCGGCGGGCGGACGAATGGAACAAGGCGCACGCCAAGCGGTGAGCGGCAGGGCGCGGCGGCGCGCATGGGTATAGTTTTCGCGCTGCTTTCGATGCTGTGTTTCGCCGGGAACATATTCATCACCCGCGCCGCCATGTCGAAAATGGGCGCCAACGTCGGCTTCCCCGTGGTTCTGGCGGTGAATGTCGTGTTTGCCGCTGTGGTGTTCGGAATCGAGCGCCAGTTGACCCACGCGCCCTGGTCGATGCACTGGAAAGCCGCGGGGTGGTTCGCGCTTTCCGGCGTCGTGGGAATCTACCTGGGGCGGCGCATGCTGTTCGATGCGGTGCACCTGCTGGGGCCCGCCCGTGCCAGCGTGCTGCACACCGCGTCCCCGGTCGTCACCCTGATAGTTGCGTGGTTTCTCGTGGGGGAACGCCTGGGGCTGTACGAGGTCCTGCTCATGGCGCTGGTCATGGCAGGACTCCTGGCGACGCAGTTGCCCTCGGGCAGCAACCCGCTTGCGCGCGACGGCGATCGCGCCGCCTTTCGCCGTGCCATGGTGCTCAGCCTGCTCACTGTGGTCGGTTTCGGTGCCGGTAACGCCATCCGCGGCGTCGCCATACGCGACTGGAACGAGGCGGCTTTCGGCGCCGTGCTCGGCTCGAGCGCGGCACTCCTGTGCCAGCTCGTGTTCGAAAGCAGGATTCGCGTGGTCGTCGAAGGACTGCGCCGGGGCGACCGCAGGGCGATCGGTCTGTACGCCGCGAGCGGGATTGCCACCGTCAGCGGCACGATGTTCAGCGCGATGGCCATGCACCGCATCGAGATTGCCATTGCCACGGTAGTGACCTACACCACGCCGCTGGTGGTGTTTCCAGTGAGCGCGTTCCTGTACCGGAACCGCGAGGCCCTGAGCTTTCGAACCGCGGCCGGAGCGGCCACGGTGCTCCTGGGCATCGCGCTGCTTGCCTTCAGATGATCCGGGCGGCCTTGTACTTGCGCGGGATGTTTGTGTTGCATCGCGGCGCAAAATCTATCCACAGAATCTGTGGATAAGCCTGTGGACTTCTCATGCAAAAGATATTACGCCCTTCGAGAACGCGCAGAGAACTCGGGGGCGATCACAAATTGGGCATCACGCAAAGGCGAAGCCGGCCCTGCGTCAATGTTCCCGGCGCAAATGCGGAATGCCGCCGTGTGGCTCACCTGACGACCAGCACCGGCATGGTCGTGTGGGTCAGCACTTTTTGCGTTTCGCTCCCGATGAGGAATCCGGACAGTCCGCTGCGGCCATGGGACGCCATCACAATGAGATCGCAGCGCTGCTCCCGGGCGATTCGGATAATGGCATCGTAGGTCGAATAATCCGCGACGAACGCCGTCTCCGCCGCAGTTCCCGCCGCCGCGGCGACGTCCAGGGCGGCGTCGAGCAGCTTGCGCTCTTCGTCTTCGATCTCCCGCATGGCGACAGCGCCTCCCAGGTGGCTCAGCGCGCCGCCTTCGACGTGGTGCGGAGACTCGATCGGGGATCTGACATGGAGCACCAGCAGCTTCGCGTGCAGCGCATGCGCAAGCTGCGCGGCCGTGGCTACCGCCTTGTTCGAAAAATCGGAGCCGTCCGTCGGTACCAGGATCATTTGGAACATGAAGTGCCTTCCGTGGCCGCAAATGGGGAGTAGTCAGGGTAATCACGCGGATTGGTCTTGTCCAGAAAGGCTTGCATGAGGCGGGCAGGGCTGCGCCGCTCGCCCTCGGGGAGAGCCCGGCAAGCGCTGTCCATAAATAGGCGCTCAGACGACCGGTGGAAAACGGTAATCAGGCACCGCGGCCCTGCGCCCGCCGGCTTGCAGGCAAGCTTCGACCGACTCGAGCAATTGCTCGCGGCTTATCGGTTTGGCGAGGAAATCGGCGGCGCCGAGCTTCACCGCCTTGCTCATGGTTTCACCGTCCGTGTTGCCGGAAACGAAAACCACGGGGATCGATGCCGAACGCGTATCCGACTGCATCAGGGACACAAGGTCCAGGCCGCTCAGATACGGCATGTTGATGTCGCACAGGATCAAGGCCGGGGGGCGGGCCAGCAGCGCCTTGCCGCCTTCGATGGCGTCTTCAGCCACTTCCGCGGTGTAACCGGCTGCCGTAAGCTGCAGGCGCAGCAAGTTGGCGAACTCGATGTCGTCGTCGATGATGAGAATGCGGATTGCGCGCTTGTCCGACATACGCCGAGTGCTTTCCTCAGGAAGACGATTACGGATACGGCAAAAATGTATTACCGCCGAGGTCCGATGTCAATTTTACGCCGAATCGAGTGCGCGTCACACGAGATGCGCGCGAACCGACCGGCCGCGCTCGCAAGCTCCGCGGTCAGGCCGCGCGCAGGGCGTCGACGATGTTGAGGCGCGCGGCCCGCACCGCGGGCAGAAAGCCGCCCAGCATTCCCATCGCCAGCGCAAACAGGAGCGTCTTGGCGGCGATCTCCGGCGTCAGCAGGAAACGGAATGACAGGTCGGAGAAGGTCTGGAAATTGGTGGTGGAAAAGGATACCAGCTGCATCACCGAGGCGCCCGCCAGGCCGAGGACGCCGCCGCCCAGACCGAGCAGCAAGGCCTCGAGCAGGAAAGCCCCGAGCACGCTGGCGCGCTTGAAGCCGAGCGCGCGCAGCGTGCCGATTTCGGCCACGCGGTTGGACACCGAGGCGTACATGGTGATCATGGCGCCTATCGTCGCGCCGATCGAAAAAATGGCGGTAAGCGTGAGCCCGAGTATGCTGATGAAGGTGGATAGCGCCCGGGACTGATCGCTGTAGAAAACCTGCTCGCGCTTCGCTTCGCCGGAAAGGCGCGGATCGGCGTCGATTTCCGATTTGAAGCGTTCGAACAGGCCGCTGTCGGCAAGTTTCAGCACCATCGCCGAATAGCTCAGCCGCCGAAACGACTGCATGAGCTGGTCCGCGTCGCCCCAGACCTCAGAATCGAAACCGCTCGCGCCGGCGTCGAAGGCACCGACAACGGTCCACTCGCGCTGCGCAAAGCGCAGGCGCTCGCCGATGCGCGTGCCGTCATAGCCTTTGGCGATATTGCTGCCGACGATGATCTCGGATGAGCCGGGCCGAAACAGCCGGCCCTGGGTCATCTTGACCTGCGGGCGCAATTGCAGTCCGCCAGCCGAAGTGCCGCGGATAATCACGTTGGACGCCTGCTCCGACCCGCTGCGATTGAGCGAGATCAGCACCACGGTCTCCTTGGCAGCGAGCGGGCGGCCGCCCGGTCCCAACGCGACGGCTGGGTTCATTTCGATGATGTTGGCGTCGGCGCGCGGGATGCTGCTCTGGATTTCGGTCTCGGAACCCTTGCGGATCACCACCACGTTGTCGTATTCGCCGGTCGTAACCAGGGTACGCTTGAGGCCGGCGTCGAGCATCAGCACCGTGGCGAAAACGAACACCACCAGGGCAAGGCCCGCGGCGGTGAGCGTGGTCGTGAGCCGCCGCTTCCACAGATTGCGCGCGATGTAGTTCAGCGGAACCATGTTTGTGCTGCCGCGGCCTGCGCGCTCATCCGACCGCGCGCAGGCCGTCGACCACGCGCACCCGCGCCGCCTGCATCGCCGGGACGATCGCCGCGAGGACGCCCACGGCGAGCGCGCAAGCCGCCTGCGCGGCCACGGTTTCGGCCGATATCGCGAATATGGGGAATATGCCTCCGGCCAGCGACTTGAATGCGGCGGCCACGAAGGGGGTCAGCGCGAGGCCGAGGCCGCCGCCGAGCGCGCAGATCGCCAGCGACTCGCCGAAAATCAGCGTCGCCAGGAAGCCCGGCCCGAAGCCGAGCGCCTTGAGCGTCGCATACTCGGCGGTGCGCTCGCGCGCGCTCATGGCCATGGTGTTGGCCATCACCGCCATGATGATCAGGATGACGACATAGGACACGATGCGGATGGCGGCGATGATCTGGTTGGACATGGCAACGAAGCCGAGTTGAAACGCCTGCTCGGTTTCGGTGAGCGTTTCGGCGAGCGAATTCTTGAACACGGCGTCGACCGCGAGCGACACCCCGGCGGCGTTGTCCGGATTGTCGATGCCGACGACGTAGACGCCCACCCGGTCCGCCCGGAGGGGGGCGGTCTTGCGCAGCGATTCGTTGAGATAATCCCAGTGGAGCAGCAGCAAATTGGTGACTTTGCCCTCGTCCGCTCCATCGAAAACGCCGCGAACGATGAACTCCCAGGTGCCGGGATAGATCGTGCCGCGCAAGGGCAGCACGTCGCCGGTCTTGAAACCGTAGCGGTCCGCGAGCTGGCGTCCGATCAGCACGCCCTTGCGATCGCGCATGAAAGCGGCGCGCTGCTCGTCGGGGAGGATGAATTCCGGATACAGGCTGAGGTAGTTGTCGGAGACGGCAAACTGGGGAAAGAAATTCTTCGGTTCCTGGTAGATGCCGCCGAACCAGCTGGAGCGCGCCACGGCGGTAACGCCCTCCACGCCGCGTATGCGGTTCTCGTAGCTCAGCGGCAGAGAAAACACCAGCGATATGGAATTGCGCGTGATCAGGCGCGCCCGGGATGATGCCGCGGCGCCGGCGTACCAGGCATCCACCACCGTTTGCAACAGCCCGTAGGCCAGCACCGCGACCAGCAGCCCGGTCACCGTGAGGCCGGTGCGCAGGCGGTGGCGCAGCGCGTTGCGCACGATGAGTTTCAGCGCGTTCATGATGGCGCCTGCAGGCTTTCTTTTGCCGAGAGCTCGCCCTTCTCCAGGTGCATGATCGCATGGGCGCTCTCGGCCGCCTTGCGGTCGTGGGTCACCATGATGATGGTCTTGCCCAGATCCCCCGCCAGCCGCCGCAGCAGCTCCAGGACGTCGCTGGCGGAGTGGCGGTCGAGGTCCCCGGTAGGCTCGTCGGCCACGATCAGCGTGGGGTCGGTGATGAAAGCGCGGGCGATCGCCACGCGTTGCTGCTGGCCGCCGGACAATTCGGACGGGTAGTGCGTCATGCGGTCTGTGAGCCCCACCATTTCGAGAGCGGCCTCGGTGTGCTCGCGGCGCTCGCGCCGGGTCAGGGAGGTCAGCGCAAGGGGCAGCTCGATGTTCTCGTAGGCGGTGAGCACCGGCATCAGGTTGTAGAACTGGAAAATGAAGCCGACGTGGCCCGCGCGCCAGCCGGCGAGTTCCGCCTCGCCCAGCCGGACGATGTCCGTGCCGCCGACCAGGAGTTCGCCCGCATCGGGCTTGTCGATGCCGGCAATGAGGTTGAGCAACGTGCTCTTGCCCGAGCCCGATGGGCCCATCAGCGCGAGGAACTCGCCGCGCGCGATGTCGAAGCTGATGTCGCTCAGCACTTGTAGCACCTGATCGCCGCGGTGATACGACTTGGAGATGCCGCGCAAACTGACCAGTGCTTCGGTGCCGGGCTGACTCTCGCTCACAGGCGCTCGCTCATGGGCGTTCGAAGGAGGGCACTACTTTTGCACGGGCTTGACGCGTGCGCCGTCGGCGAGCTTGTCGAGCGGCTTCAGGGCAACGCGGTCGCCCGCCTTCACGCCGCGCACCTCCACGAGATCCGCCAGTTTGGCGCCGGTTTCGATCCTGGTGAGCGCCACGCGATCGTCGCGCAATACGTAGAGATACGACGCGCCGTCGCGGGCGACGATGGCCGCGGGCAGCACTGCGGTGACCGGCTTGGCCTCCGCGGCCCGCACCTCGCGCTCGAGAAAGGCGACCTTGGCGCTCATGTCCGGCAGCACGCGCGCGTCGCGCGCGGCGAAGCGCACCTTGACGAGCACCGTGGCTTTGGCCCGGTCCACCGTCGGCACGGTACGGCTGACTGTGCCGGCGAAGCGCTCGCCCGGAATCGCGTCGAGCTGGATTTCACAGGGTTGGCTGGTCCTGATCCGCCCGATGGCGGACTCGGACACGTCGACCTCCACTTCCAGCGTGTCCATGTCGGCGATGGTCACCACCGCCCCCTTGGAATCGACGGCGTTGGAAAACGGCGTGATGTTGTCGCCGACATTGGCGTTCTTGGTCAGCACGACGCCGTCGAAGGGCGCACGTATTACCGTCTGGTCCACTGCTACCTCGGCCGACTTGAGATTGGCGCGGGCCACCGCCACCGACGCCTCGAGGCTGCTCATCGAGGCTTTCGCCTTGTTGTAGCGCGCCACCGCCGTGTCATGCGCCGACTCGCTGATGAATTTCTTGCCGACCAGATCGAGCGAGCGCTTGTATGCCGCCTCAGCATCGAGCAATTCGGCGCGCCCCTGCTCGACATTGGCCTGCGCCACCTTTACGCCGGCCTGGGTCTGTTCCCGGGTCGCGCCGACATCGCGGTTTTCCAGGCGGGCGATGATTTCGTCCTGTTTCACCCGGCTGCCCTCCAGTACACCCAACCACTCGAGGCGGCCGGTCGCCTTGGAGGAGAGCGAAGCCTTGCGCTGCGCGACGACGTAGCCAGTGGCATTGAGTTGCGCCAGGGCCTGAGAAGGAAAGGCGGTGACCACGGCCGCGGTTTCAATCGCCACCGCACCGCCGAGGCGCCCGGAAGAGTATCCCGCAGCGGCAAGGGCGATGACGATCGTGGCTAGTACCCAGGGCCAGCGGCCCCCGCGAGCAGGCCGCGCAGGGGCGCTGCGACTGATTTTCAGCTTATCGAGTTCGGACATACGCGTGAGCAATTCGCCTAAGGACCCAGGACCGCCGTGCTGCAGGGCAATAATTATACCGCGTAGGGTGCCGCCGACGCGCGGTCCGGTATTCGCTGGTGTAGCCGTAGAACAGCAGCGGTCAGTATCCCCTGGCGCGGTCGACCAGCGCGAGCAGCGGCTCGCCGGCGAGAAACCGGCGCGCGTTGTCGACGAACAAGGCGGCGACGATCTCGTCCCGGTGTGCGTCCAGCCCGCCGATATGCGGCAGCACGGTGATCCCCTCCGTGCCCCAGAAGGCGTGGTCGGCGGGCAGCGGTTCCTGGCGGTAGACGTCGAGCACGGCGCCGGCAATTGTCTTGTTCTTCACTGCGTCTACCAGATCGGCGTCGACGATGAGTGCGCCGCGGCCGAAATTGAGCAGGTGGGCGCTGCTGCGCATCGCCGCGAAGCGGCGGGCGTTCATGATGTTTTCCGTCGTCGGCGTAAGCGGCAGCAGGAGCAGCACGAAATCCGATTGCGCCAGCACTTCTTCGATAGCATCGGGCGGGAAAACGCGGTCCACGAAAGGCAGGGGCTGCGCCGAGCGCCTCGTGCCGACTACGCGCAGCTCGAGCGCCTGTGCTTTCCTGGCGAGTTCCTGGCCGATCGCGCCGAGCCCGAGTATGCCCAGCGTCTTGCCGGCCAGCGTTTCCGAAACCCGCCTCACCCAGCGCCGCTCGCGCTGGTCGAATGCGGCTTGGGCGTAGGGCTTGGTGAGATGGAACAGCGCGCCGAGTATGTTCTCCGGCATCTGCACGCGGTGCGTGCCGCGCGCGCAGGTGAGCGCGATGTCCGGGCGCAGGTCCGGAAGCGAAATCCAGCCATCGACTCCAACGGTGATCGCCTGGATCCAGCGCAGCCTCGACATTTTCGGCAGCAGGCCTGCCGGCGCCTGCCTTGCGAGCATGAGCTCGGTGCGCGCCAGCTGTTCCTGGCTCGGTTGTTGGTCGAACCGTAGCGCCTCGATCACCATCCGGTCCGCCAATCCGGCGCGCTCCAGCGCCCGCCGGTAAATGTCGGCTTCGTTCAGCCAAAGCAATGCATGCATCATGCGATTCGCTTTCCGTCAGGAGTTGAATACCCTGGAAGCCATATCAGCAGTACCGAAATGGCCCCGAGTCCAGCGGCGCATGAGGGGATGTATCCGGTCATTTTGACATGAGCCAGGGATCCGCACTCCAATGCGCGTTACCGTGCTCGCATTATCGCAGGATGGGCGCTTGTTTCGGGCTAGCGCGGGACCTGGCCGACCAGTAAGCGTCCCGAGCCGGAAGCTCTCCGGTCCGCGTCCCGGGGGGCATATATTCCTACTTTATGATATTTGTCAAATTGGGTGTTTCGCGCTGCGGCATCATAAAACCTCGTTCAAGGTATTTCATCTCCTCCTCCCCTTTGAACGCCTTGGCCCGACGCAGTGCTGCGTTGGGCCTTTTCTTTGCTGCTGGGCGCCGCGCTTCGGATTACGGGGGCCATAAGCGGCCGGAACCGGAAGCGGTGCGGGCGGTGAACGCAATGAGGCCCTAGGCCGGGCCAAAGCTGAAACTGTTCCCCAGCTGCTTCGCCTTGTACATGGCCGAATCCGCCACCTTGAGCAGGGCATCCATGTCCGGCCCGTCCGCGGGGAATGTCGCGATGCCGATGCTCGCCCCGATGTGGACCTCCT
>Ga0182021_10011892_pt1 | contig 10344 bp, 10 predicted proteins | sample 612E3MmetaG_FD_120493 | JGI IMG/M metagenome (GOLD analysis project Ga0182021, IMG submission 120493) | Permafrost microbial communities from Stordalen Mire, Sweden - 612E3M metaG (Illumina Assembly) | ecosystem: Environmental > Terrestrial > Soil > Wetlands > Permafrost | place: Sweden... | reverse complement strand
CCCGATCTGCCGATCTCGTGGACGGCCTCGATGTTGGCCATGTTGCAGGCGTCGAAGCAGAGCAGGTCGATGGGCACGGCGGCGCGCTGGATGGCGCTGCGCAGCTCCGGCATGGTGATGTCGCGGTTGGAAGTGGCGTCGTAGGAGACGTAGCGCCAGCCGTAGCCGTGATCGCAGACGTCGACACCGAGGTGATCGGACGGGTAGCGAGCGGCGACCTGCTTGAGGAACCACTCGAAGGTCGCTCCCGCACCGAAGTCCTTGTCGGGCCAGCTCGCCACCACGGTCACCTTGCGACCCGAGAACCGCAGGAGCTGGACGCCCTTCCCGCCGGGCCAGTCGACCATGGCGACCACGTTCACGTCGGCGTTAGCGGGCAGGGCCCTGAGCTGCTTCAGGGTGAATTGCTGCCAGGTGTAGTCGAGGTCGTTATCTTCGTTGGCGTAGACGGCGAACGTCCAGGCGGCGTGCGTCGGCGCGGTGGGAGCCGAGCCTGTGGCCGGGGCGACCGGGGCGACCGGGGCGACCGGGAGCGGCGCTGGCGAAGCCGCGGCGGCAACCGTACCCAGTGAGGCCCAGACGAGCACGCAGAGTGCCACCACAAGCAGAATAGTGCGACGTTTCATGAGATCCCCCTCGGTCGCGCGCCTGACCTCCGTACGATACCAGACGTTTGGCAGGGATGGCGCACCCGTTTTCCGCAGGGCCGACCTTGTTGCGAGGCGCGGCGTACCGTACGCTGCCGGCGAGGTTTGCGGGAGATGGACACTGACAGCGCAGAGACGGTTCGACGCCTCACCGAGGAGTACGGCTCCTGGTTCGCCCACGACGAGCGGCTGGCGCAGGGTCGCCTCAGCGGCGAGCTCCATCCCTTCGAGCATCTCTTCTCGCCCACCCGCATCAACGGCGTCACGCTCAAGAACCGCATCGTCATGGCGCCCATGGGCAACATCTCGGTCGCCGACGAGAGCGGCCGGCCCAGCGACCGCATGGTGCGCTACTTCGCCGAGCGCGCCCGGGGCGGCGCCGGGCTGCTCACGTCGGGCCTGGTGCCCGTCGGTCAGAGGGTCGATCCCACGGTCACCGAGCGCGGCGACCTGTCGTACTTTCCGCGACTCGACCGCTCGCGTACCGTCTTTTCCGGCTGGCGCGACATCGCCGCCGCCTGCCATGCGTTCGGCGCCCGGTTCTTCGTGCAGCTGACGGCTGGGCTGGGGCGGGTCGGCTCACCGGAGTGCCTGCTCACCAAACACCGGCTGCCGGTGTCGGCGTCGTGGAACCCGAACTTCTACACCCCCGCCCTGCCGTGTCGCCCGCTTTCGGGTCACGAATGCCGCGTGATCGTCAGGGCCGCGGGCCAGGCGGCGGCCGACGCCAAGGCGATGCAGGTCGACGGCGTCTACCTGCACGGCCACGAGGGCTACCTGCTCGACCAGCTCACGAGCCCGGCCTTCAACCGGCGCCGGTACGGCCGCTACGCCGACTGGCAGCGTTTCGGCCTGGAGCTGGTCGGCGAGATCCGCCGGCGCACCGGCGACCGCTACCCGATCATGTATCGCATCGACCTGACGACCGCTCTCGACGAGACCTACGGCGCGCGCATGAAGACTGTCGCCTCGCTGCGGCGCTTCGCCGCGGAGCGCACCGTCGAGATGACCCTGGGCTTCATGGCGAACCTGGTCAAGGCGGGCGTCGACGCCTTCGACGTCGACCTGGGCTGCTACGACAACTGGTGGCTACCCCACCCGCCGACCTTCATGCCGCCCGGCTGCTTTGTCGAGGTGGCCCGGGTCGCGCGCGAGTACCTGCGACAGCACGGCGTCACCTCCAACGCCGGCCTCGAGGTGCCGGTCGCCGCGGTCGGCAAGCTGGGCAACCCCGACCTCTGCGAGCAGGCCCTGCGCGACGAGGCCTGCGACCTGGTCATGCTCGGCCGCCCGCTGCTGTGCGACCCGGACTGGCCGCTCAAGGCATACGCGGGCCGCATAGACGAGATCGTGCCCTGCATCGGCGATCAGGAAGGCTGCGTCAACGAGTTCGTCGAGGGCGGCCATCCGCAGTGCGCCGTGAATCCGCGGACGGGGTTCGAGGACGTCTTCGCGCCCGAGCTGCCGATCGTCGCCCGGCCGCGGCGCGTGGCCGTCGTCGGGGCCGGCCCGAGCGGCATCGCCTGCGCCTGCGCCGCGGCGCGCCGCGGCCACCGGGTCACCGTGTTCGAGCGCGAGGAGCGGCCGGGCGGCATGCTGGTGCCCGGCTCGGCGCCGCGCGCCAAGCTCGACGTCGCCAACTACCTGCGCTACCTCGAAGGATCGCTGCAGCGCACCGCGCGCGAGCACGACCTGGAGCTGCGGCTGGGCACCGCGGCGTCGGCCGAGCAGCTCGAGCAGGAGGGCTTCGACACTGTCGTGACCTGCACCGGCGGCGAGCTCGCGCGGCCCCCGATCGACGGCATCGACGGCCCGCACGTGGTGTGGGCCGTCGATCTGTTGCGCCGCCCCCGCCTTGCCGACGGCGCCCGGCGGGTGGTGGTGGTCGGCGGCGGCGCGGTCGGCTGCGAGACCGCCTTCTGGCTCGCCGCGGAGCACGCCAAGCAGGTGACGGTCGTCGAGATGCTGCCCCAGTTCATGACCGGCAACTGCACCGCCAATCGCGGCTACCTGTTGCACTACCTCGAGGAGCGCGGCGTCAGGCTGCTCAACTGCGCCCGTCTGCAGTCGCTCGACGACTCGGGGGTCGCGGTCGTGCGCAACGTCTCGCCCACGGTGCCCGACCCGTACGTCACCTGGACGCCGCTGCTGCCGGCCAACGTCAGGAACCCTCTGGCCGGCGCGATCCGCGTCTGCGACGCCGAAGAGACCATCGCCGCCGACCTGGTCGTGCTGGCCACCGGACTCGTTCCGGCCGTGAGCCTTCACGAGGAGTGCGTCCGGCGCCACGTCGCACCCGAGGTGTACAACGTCGGCGACTCGTTCTCGGTCGGGCGGGTGTTCGACGCGGTGCGGGCGGGGTTCGTCCTGGGCCGTACGCTGTAGCGGCCCTACCAGAGCTTGTCGATGGGCCCGGGGAAGAGCTCGATGCGGGCGCGGTCGAACCATCCGGCGCACGACCGCGCGCGGGCCGAGAAGAAACGCGCCAGGACGACCTTGTCGAGGCGATCGCTGGGAAACGGCTCCTTGGGGGTGCCGCCGACGAGCACCGCGCCGGGCAGCACGCACCAGCCGGCGCTCTCGTAGAAGGGCCGGAGCGGCCGGTCGCAGCTGAAGATGCCCAGGTCGGCGCCGCCGTCCCGTAGGGCATCGCCGGCCGCCGTCACCAGGCGCCGGCCATGCCCCTGCCGGCGCCGCTCGCGGTCGGTGACCACCGTGCTGAGCCCGCTGGCGGCGAAGCGTCGGCCGCGGTGGATCACGACTTTCGAGAGGATGTCCAGGGCGGCCACGACGGTCCCGTCGTCGACGAGCAGGAGCGAGACCGGTCGCAGGGCCGGATCGTGCGCGACGCCCTGGGCGGCTGCGGGGTCGTCGCTCGGCCAGGCCTGCTCCTGCAGGGCGACGACCTGGGCCCGCAGCTCCGCGGGGACGAGCGACGCCGGCCATGACCGGACCTTCACCGAGCCTGCCTCGCCTTGCCTCATGCGGCGCGCTGCAGGCCCGCCTGGGCCTCAGCGATGAGCGCGCCGCGATCGACCTCGATCAGGGCAAGCGCCCGGGCCACGGTGCCGCCCTCGGCGCCCAGGATGCCGATCAGCAGGTGCTGCGAGCCGAGGCGCCGATCGTGGCCCCGCCTGGTGCGGGCCTTGACGGCCCGCTGCAGGGCGAGCTTGGCGGATTGCGCAAGGGGAAGACCGCCCAGAACGGAAAGTCGTGCGTCGGGCAACGAGAAGCCGTGCAACGAGATGCCGACGGCTCCCAGGCTGCGCGCGAACTCCAGATCGAGCGCTTCGCGGATGGCGGCGGGGTCGAGCCCCGCCTCGTTCAGCAGCCGCCCGGCCGACAGCCGCGGCTGCGACGCCAGGGCCAGCAGCATATGCTCCGCTTCTATGCGCGAGCTGCCCAGGGCGCGCGCCTCGCTGCGCGCCAGGGCGACGATCTTGCGAATGTCCATCACTCCCTGACTAGCCACGACGCCTCCTCGTCTCGATGCCGGCGGCGGCCACCCGCCTGGCGTACTTCTTGTGGACCGCCTGGCGGGTGACATCGAGGGCCTCGGCGACCTCGCTCCAGCTCCAGCCGGTACGCAGGGCCTGCTCGACCTGAGCGGCCTCGAGCAGGTCGGCGAGGCGGCGCAGGGCGACGACGGCGGCGAGGCCGTCGGCCGGGCTGTGTGGGTCGGGGATCTCGACTGATGCCATGGAGCAACTTTAGTTGACAACCACGGCATTGTCAACAGAGGTTGCCTAAGTGAGCCGGCGCCGCCGGTCGGAAGGCCGGGATCGTGAGCCAGGCGCCGGCGAAGAAACAGACGGCGCCGGCGAAGGTGCCACCGTCGGCCCAGGTCAGACTCACGGCCGCCCCCGTCCGGGGCAGCACGAAGGCGGCGATGGCCGACGCCATGAAGGCGATCGAACCCACCATGTTGAGCCAGGCGATCCGCCAGCCGGCGCAGCGCGGGCGCCACGACAGGAACCGGCCCAGCGCCACGACGGCGAAGGCGCTCGACACGAGAAACAGGACCGAGCCGAAGAAGTCGGGTCGCCAGACGACCCGGTCGTACTGTCCGGGACTCAGGCCCTGGGCCATGGCCCAGAAGGTGGTGGCGTTGAAGAACAGCGTGCCGGGGAACTGCGTGGCTGCCGCCAGCCAGGTCCTGTCGTGGGGCAGCCAGGCGCGCCAGCGCACGGCCTGCCGCTCGTCGTCGCGTGGTGTACCCGTCGCCGCCATGGCCGGGCTTTGGCTCTGGACGAGCTGGGCGAACGAGGCCGACGTGAAGAAGATCGAGGCCACGAAGAACGTCACCGCGTCGGCCACGGCGCCGACCGCGGAGGCATAGGCGTGGACGGCGCCGACGGCAAAGCCCGTCGCGCCGATCATGAACAGCACGGCGATGGTCGTGTTCAGACGTCGCGGCTCCATCAGCATGTCGTAAGACTATTCTCCGATATACTGAGCGCGCGAGGGGGGTGACGTTCTGACTGACTCAAGCGAAGACTGGGTGCGCGAGGACCTCGCCGGCGCCGGCCTTGCCGGCATCGGCGAGGTCCATCGCAATCTGCCCTACGCCGAGCTCGTGGCGCGCTCGCTGGCCCGCAAAGAGGGCATCCTGGCCTCGAACGGAGCGATCGTCGTGCGCACCGGCCTGCGCACCGGCCGGTCACCGCACGATCGCTTCATCGTCGACTCCAGAGCGGTGCACGACTCGGTCGACTGGGGCGCGGTCAACAAGCCCTGCAGCCGGCGCGTGTTCGACCACCTGCTCGACAAGGCCAGCGCCTTTCTGCAGCACCGCGAGTCGTTCGTGTTCGACGGCTACGCCGGCGCCGACCCGCAGTACCGCGCGCCGATCAGGGTGGTCTCCGAGGCCACCTGGCACGGCCTCTTTGCCCATACGCTCTTCCTGCAGCCCTCGAGCGTCGAGCTGCACGAGCGCTTCGCGCCGGCCATCACGGTGATCGACTGCGGCGCGCTGACCGCCTCACCCAAGTCCGACGGGGCCCGCTCCGAGGCGTTCGTGGGGCTCGACCTCGAGCGCCGCGTCGTGCTGATCGTGGGCACGATGTACGGCGGTGAGATCAAGAAGTCGGTGTTCTCGATGCTCAACTACCTGTTGCCGGAGCGCGACGTCCTGCCCATGCACTGCGCCGCCAACATGGGCCGCGACGGCGACGTGGCGCTGTTCTTCGGGCTCTCGGGCACGGGCAAGACCTCGCTGTCGGCCGACCCGGGGCGCCACCTGATCGGCGACGATGAGCACGGCTGGAGCGACCACGGCGTGTTCAACTTCGAGGGTGGCTGCTACGCCAAGGTGATCCGCATCTCGCCCAGCGCCGAGCCGCAGATCGTGCGCGCATTGCGCTTTGGCTCGATCCTCGAGAACGTGGTGATCGACCCCTGGACCCGGGCGATCGACTACGACGACGACGCGATCACCGAGAACACGCGGGCCACCTACCCCGTCGCCCACATCCGCGGTCACGTGCCGTCGGGCATGGGCGGCCACCCGCGCAACGTCGTGTTTCTTACCTGCGATGCCTACGGCGTGCTGCCACCGATCGCCCGGCTGACGCCGGATATGGCGAGCTACCACTTCCTCTCGGGGTTCACCTCGAACCTGGCCGGCGCCGAGACCGGGGTGACCGAACCGGTGCCGACGTTCTCGGCCTGCTTTGGCGCCCCGTTCATGCCGCGGCCGCCCGCGGTGTACGCGGGCTTGCTCGCCGAGCGCCTCCAGCGTCACGACACCACCTGCTGGCTGGTCAACACCGGCTGGAGCGGCGGACCTTACGGGACCGGACAGCGTATGAAGATCGCCCTCACGCGGCGGCTGGTGCGGGCCGCGCTCTCCGGTGCGCTCGCCGACGCCGCCTTTCGCCCCGACCCGGTGTTCAAGGTGCTCGTGCCGGACTCATGTCTGGGAGTGCCCGCCGAGGTCCTGTCGCCGCGCACGACCTGGAGTGACCCCGCCGCCTACGACGCCCAGGCGCAGGTGCTGGCGCGGCGCTTCGAGGAGAACTTCGAGAAGTTCCGGGCGGCTGTGCCGGCCGAGGTGGCGGCCGCCGGACCGCAGGCGTAGGGCGCCGGCCCAGGGCCCGTGGCGTGGTCTCGCTCCCGTCGCCGCCGGCGGCGGTCAGTGCGCCAATGAATGAGCGAACGCTGCCAGGCTCATGGCGCGATGCACCCTGACGCGCGCGAGCGTGAACAGGTCGGTCGGCGTGGCGAGCCCCACATCGGTGGTGGTCGCGCCCACGAAGCCGGCGGCTTTGACGGCGGCGACCACAGTGGCGTCGTAGCGGCCGGACGGATAGCAGAAGAACGAGACCGGCTCGCCCGAGAGCGCCTGCAGCACGGCGCGCGACACGACGATCTCGCGGTGCAGACCGGCGGCGTCGAGCGTCGTCAGGTCGGGGTGTGTGAGCGTGTGGTCGTCGATCTCCCAGCCGGCCCGCACGAGCCCGTGAACGAGCGGCACCGGCAGGTCGCCGTGAGCGTGCACGGCGTTCATGCAGAGGTTGAGCACCCCGGGCCAGCCGATGCGCTGCAGGATGGGGGCGGCCGCCCGCCAGTCGCTGCGGTAGCCGTCGTCGAAGCTGAGCACGACCGGCTTCGCCGGCAGCTTGCCCGTCCCGTGCCAGAAGGCGGCGAGCTGGGTGAGCGTCACCGCGGTGAAGCCGTGGCCCTCCAGATAACGCATCTGCGACGCGAAATCCGAGAGCGAAACGAACAGGTCGGGATAGGGCTCGCCGGCCGGCGGGTCGCCGATGAGGTGGTACATGAGGATCGGCACCGGCTTGTCGCGGGGTCCGGCCACCATCCGCGGAGCCGCGGCGGCGGCGAAGCGCCCGACTCCGGCCGGCAGGGCGATGAGCGAGACCCGCGGTGAGGGGCTCGCCGACGGCACGCCGGTCGAGGGCGACCCGGCCGACGATGTGCCGCTCGACGACTGGCCGCCCGACGGCGAGGAGCTCGCCTGAGGATGCGTCGCGCCACCACCACCCCCGCTTCGAGCGAAGGCCGCCCACGCGCCGCCACCGGCTACTGCCAGCGCCACCAGCGCCACCACCACGATCAGCCATCTCTTCAAGCCGCTCTCCTTCTCGCCTCAGCGGTGCTCACGCCCCAGCCGCGCACTCCTGTCGCGCACCTCGTGTCGCGCACCTCGTGCCGCGCACGTGATGCCGCGCAACTGACGCCGCGCGACGCATGTCTTGCCGCTGCCAGCCGTGTGCCCAGCCGACGGTCGATCGATTGTAGCTCACCGCGCCTCGCGCGACGGTCGCGGGGGCGGCCACGCCTGACGGCCACATCAGACGGCCACGTCAGACGTTCACGCCGGCCGGCCCTACCGGGTGGCCGTGCCCGGCGACGGGACGCCCCTGTGCGGGGCGATATCATGACATCAGAAAGTGACATCATGATGTCACCACCGACATGGTGGTCCGCCGACTGCGGAGCCGAAACACCGGCCGACACGACCGACACGACCGACACGACCGACACGACCGACACGGCAGAGGCGCCCGACGCGACCGACACAGCCGAGGCGGCGGTCGCCGGCAGTGCCGACGAGACCGACGCCGATCGCACACGAGGGCGGGACGAGTGGACGAGCTTTTCCCCGGTGGCAACGTGAGTTCGGTGAGCCGGGTCGGCGACACGGTCCGTCGCCGGTCGGGACCGACCACTCCGGCCGTCCACGCGCTGCTCCGCCACATTCGTGCGGCCGGCTTCGGTCAGGCGCCGCAACCCTTGGGCTTCGACGACGAAGGCCGGGAGATCCTCACGTTCGTGGAAGGCGAGGTCTGGCACGACCCCCTTCCGGACGTCGTCTGGCTGGATCGGACCCTGACCGACGCCGCGTCTCTCCTGCGGCGGCTCCACGATGCGACCGTCGGCTTCGAGCCGCCGGCCGGGTGCGTTCGGGCGGTGGTAGACTCGGGTCATGAAGCTCGCGGCAGTCCTTGACGCAGTCGACCGGATCGCTCCCTTCGAGCTTGCCGAGCCATGGGACAGCGTGGGCCTGCAGGTCGGCGATCCCGAGGCCGTCGTGCGGGCCGTGCTGGTCGCCCTCGACCCCACGGTCACGGCCGTCGACCACGCGGCGCGGCGTGACTGCCAGGCGTTGCTGGTCCATCATCCGCTGGTGCGCGAGCCGCTCGCGTCGGTCACGGCCGACACTCACTCCGGCCGCCTCATCCTGCACGCCGCGAGCAAGGGCATCGCCGTCATTGCGGCCCACACCAACGTCGACAAGGCCCACGGCGGCCTTGCCGACATCGTCTGCGGCGCCCTCAACCTCGAGGGTGTCAGGCCGCTCGCGCCGGCTCGCATGGACTGGTCCAAGCTGGTCGGCTTCGTGCCCGAGAGCGACATCGACGCAGTGCGCACGGCGATCTTCGCCGTCGGCGCCGGCGCCATCGGTGACTACATCCACTGCTCGTTTGTCGTGCCGGGCGAGGGCACGTTCCAGCCCGGCGAGCGCGCCCACCCCAGCATCGGCGAGGTGGGGGTCGAGCAACGCAGCGGCGAACTGCGCCTCGAAGCGGTGTTCCCACGGGCGTTACGGCGGGCTGTCGCGGACGCCTTCGTCGCGGCGCACTCCTACGAAGAGCCGGCCTTCGACGTCTATCCCGTTGAGAACGAGGTGCGGACGCTGGGCCTGGGGCGCATCGGCTACCTGGGCACGCCGCGCACCCTCGAGCAGTTCACCGGAGAGGTCGGCGCGCTGTTCGACATGCCGGCCATCCACTTCAGCGGCGACGGCGCGCGGGTGATCGAGGGCGTCGCTGTCGTGCCCGGTTCGGGCGCCTCGCTGATCGATCAGGCTGCGGCGGCCGGTGTGAGCGCGCTGGTGACCGGTGACATCAAGTACCACGACGCCGACAGGGCCGACCGCCTCGGCCTCGCGCTGATCGACGTGCCCCACGAGGTCGCCGAGGGCTACGCCCTGCGACACTGGTCGGTGCAGCTCGCCGAGGCGCTGCGCCGCGACAAGGTGGCCGTGACGTTCCTGGAGCAGCCGCGCCGCCTGTGGCACCGGCTCGCGCTGAGCGGCGAGATCGAGGAGACCATGGACGACTTGGCCCACCTGCACAACCACGCAGACGACCACACGCTGCTCTACGTCGACGGCGGCTCGCGGGGCAACCCGGGGCCGGCCGCGATCGCTGGCTGCCTTCTCAACTCCGAGGGCGAGCTCCAGGAGGAGTTCTCCGACACGATCGGTATAGCCACCAGCAACGTGGCCGAGTACCAGGCGCTGATCGCCGGGCTCGAGCTGGCCCTCGACCGCCAGATCCGCAAGCTCACGGTGCACTCGGACAGCGAGCTCGTCTGCCGCCAGCTCACCGGGCGCTACAAGGTCAAGGACGCCAACATGCGCGGCTACCACAGCCAGGCGACCGCCCTTCTGGAGCAGTTCCAGGAGGTCGAGATCAAATGCATCCGCCGCGAGGAGAACGCGCCGGCCGACCGCCTCGTCAACGAGGCTCTCGACGCCGCCGCCAGGTAGCCGGCGCTCGCTGCCGCCGCCGACGCCGGGTGGGCGGGGCCGAGTCTTCGCCGCCGCCGCCGGGTAGTCGCCGCCGATTTGCGACCGCCCGGCGCGGTCGTGTACACTACCCGTCTGCGCGGGTGTAGCTCAGTTGGCTAGAGCGTCTGCTTGCCATGCAGAAGGTCGAGGGTTCAAGTCCCT
>Ga0182021_10011891_pt1 | contig 10344 bp, 7 predicted proteins | sample 612E3MmetaG_FD_120493 | JGI IMG/M metagenome (GOLD analysis project Ga0182021, IMG submission 120493) | Permafrost microbial communities from Stordalen Mire, Sweden - 612E3M metaG (Illumina Assembly) | ecosystem: Environmental > Terrestrial > Soil > Wetlands > Permafrost | place: Sweden... | reverse complement strand
TTTTCTGGAGGGAATTGTGCGACACAAACAGGTTTTCAACCTGACGGCCCAGGTATTCTGTTTTGCCGATAATGTAGTAACCCCCGGGCACCAGCGCAGCATGAAACATTTTTGCCAGTTCATCCTTCTGGTTTTCGGTGAAATAGATCGTCACGTTCCGGCAGCTGACCATGTCAAGCCACCGGGAAACAGGGACCCCGCTCATCAGGTCATGAGGACGGAACCTTATAATATCCTTTAAATTGGGTTTTACCTGGTAATTCCCATCGGGGAGCAGTATAAAATGGCGGTGGATCTGTGCTTCAGACAATTTGACCATTACTTTCGGGCCGAAGATACCCTCCTGGGCTTTTGCGAGCACGACTTTGTCGATATCAGTAGCAAAGATCTGGGCAGAGAACTCCGGATTCTGTGCCATGAGATCGGAAAGTATCATGGCAAGCGAATAGGGCTCTTCTCCGGTAGAACACCCGGCACACCAGATACGCAGGCGTTTTCTTTGTTTGAATAATTCCGGCAGGATATCTTTTCTCACAACCTCGTATACTTCATTATCCCGGAAAAATTCCGTGACATTGATGGTAAGCGCTTTACGTAGTATTTCTTCTTCGGGAATGTTTGCTTTCAGGTAGGCAAGATAATCATCGAACGTTGAACAACCGGTCGAACGCATCCTCGAAAGGACCCTGCGTTTCAGATAGTCTTCCTTGTAATTCGAACATTGAATAGCCAATTTCTGGCCGATATATCTTTTCAGCAAAGCAAAATCGTCCATAGTATCTTTGAGAGTTCCTTTTGTGATCTTAGATTCAGAGGGATAACTTAATAACCGGTGCCTGACAGGAGAAGAAGATGTGCGCCTGATATCAGTTCAGGCGGAATTTCTCCATCATCTTACGGCTGTGATTTGCCATCTCCGCGAGCTCTGCAGAAGCGCTCGCTATCTCCTGTGTCGAGGCACTGGTCTCCTCAGCAAGAGCTGCCATGTCCTCCATGCGTTTCTGGTTATCCCGGGTCAGGGAGGACACAGATTCGATACCACTCATAAGGGTGTTGGTTGCCTGCGCCTGGTCTTCTGTTGCTTTGGTGATCTCGGTAACCCCCTGAGATACAATCGTTGCTTCGGAAATGATCAGATTGAGTGCTTCGACGGTCTTGTTGACGCTTTCGATACCTGTTTTAATCTCTTCGAAGGATTTTTTCATCGAACTTGATGTCTGCTCACTCTTTGCCTGGATAGCCTTAATGAGGGTCTCGATCTGGCTGCTGGCTTTCTTGGATTCGCCGGCAAGATTCTTGACTTCACCTGCGACTACCGCAAAACCGCGGCCATGTTCACCTGCCCGTGCTGCTTCAATTGCTGCATTGAGTGCCAGGAGGTTCGTCTGGTTGGCAATATCCGTGATGAGGTTCACAATTTTGGAGATTGCCCGCATCTGTTCGTTCAGTCCTGTAATCTCATCTACGCTCTGCTTGGATATCCGCTCGACATTCTGCATCTTGGTTGTAGCAATTTTCCCGATCTCTGCTGCCTTTCCCCCTTCACGGGATGTTTTTTCTGCATGAGTCATTACTTCATGGGAAGTGCTCGCTATCTCTTCAATGGATGCAGATATATCTGAGATATCACTCGAAATTTTTTCGACATTGGTGATTTGCAATTTTGAATTATCAGCCGATTTCTGGGATGAGACGGCAACCTGTTCAGTCGCTTTTGCTATTTCTTCGGTGCTTTTAATCGTGTCGTTGATCGTTGCACCAAGCTTAGACATTGCCTGCAGCAGATCGGTGAGGACACTTTTTATGGAATCCACGGCGGAATTATAGTCTGATTTAAGCTTTACCAGGGGATCTGCTTCGTCAATGCTGACCCGGTAGGTTAGATCACCTTGTGCAATCCTGGCAAGAGCCATCTGGAGTTCAGAAGCGCTCGCGGTCAGGAGATCGGCGTTGGACTTTGCCTCGTCCATCATATCCTTGATCTTTAATTCCTGCTCGCGTTGTGTCGTAATATCATTGTATACACACATTATGGTCTGGAGTTTGCCCTTTGGATCCACCATCGGGATCCCGTATTGGCTGAGGATACGCGTCCCGCTCGGAAATTCAATTTTAACCTCCCCAACGCTCCTTTTTTGTTCCTGGATGACTTTTTTCAGACCTTCTCCCTGCTGTTCGAGGATCCTGAAATCTTTTGCGCTCATGCTCATAAGCCGCTCTTTGGAAAGACCCGTAAGGGAGATATAAGCATTGTTGACCATGATGATTTTGAACTCTGTATTCATCAGCATAATAGGCATAGGATTCTGGTTGACGATAGTATCTGACCGGAGTTTGAGCGAAGCAACCTCGTCCATCTTCTTTTCGAGTTCCTGTTGGTTCTTTCGCTGGGCAGTTACTTCATTATATACGAAAAGGAGGTTCGTGATCTTTTCATTTTCATCCAGGATGGGCATCACATATTGTTCAAGAATGTGCGTACCGCTGGGGAGTTCAACAGTAACCTCACCGAAGGCACGTTGTTTCTTTTCTATTGCGACCCGTGCGCCTTCTCCTTTCTGTTCAAGGATTTTAATCTCGCGGAGGCTCATGCCAATGACGCGTTCGCGTGATATGCCGCTCATCTTTGCATAGGCCGTATTTGCCTCAACAACCGTGAAACCCGGATCCGTCATCAATATCGGTATCGGATTTTGCTGGACAATGCTGTCAGAAGTCCGGTGCAGTTTGGTAATTTCCTCCATCTGCCGGCGATCTTCCGTGACATCATTATAGACTATAAGAATAGTCGTCACGGTGCCACTGTTGTCCAGAATAGGAATACCGTATTGTAAAAGCCGCTTTGCACCCGATGGGAATTCAACGAGAACCTCTCCAGAGGTTCTCCTCTTTTCCTGGATTGCCTGCTTAATTCCTTCACCGCTCTGATCCAGTATTTTAAAATCGCGCAACGTCATCTTGAGCAGGTCACTTCTGTTGATTCCGCTCAGGGTGGCATATGCCTCATTTACAACGCGGATGCGGAAGTTCATATCCACAAGGATAATGGGCATGGGGTTTTGCTGGACGATAGTCTCAGAACGGTGCTTGAGTACCTCGATCTCCTCGTTCTTTTTCTTCTGTTCAGTTGTGTCAGTGTAGACAAAAAGAAGGTTGGTTATGGTGCCGTCAGGGCTTAACACAGGGATGCAGTATTGTTCGAGATTGCGCGTTCCGGAGGGCAGTTCCACGGTTACTTCACCAAATGAACGCCGTTTCTCCTGTATTGCAATTTTTGCCCCGTCTCCTTTCTGGCTGATAATCCTGAAATTTTTCAGATTGGTGCGCAAAAGTTCCTTTTCGCTGATGCCACTCATCTGGAGGTAAGCGGGGTTTGCCTCGATGATTAAGAGGGTGGGAGTTGTGACGAGCATGGGGACTGGATTTTTGCTGACCATCACATCAAGTCTTTGTCTGAGTTCCTCGATTATTTGTTCAGATTTTCCGTTTTCGGATTTAATCGTGGGCACGATTATTGGAGGTGCAATTATAGTAGGTGCAATTTCCTCTTCAGATCTGGTTACAGTTTTTTGTCCGGCAGCCCCCGTAAATAACGCTTTTCTCCCTGGTAGTTCTGTCATCTTGATCCCCCCGTTAATTGTCCTGCATTGGTAATTTCTGCCATTCGCTTTTCCTGATGGTTCATTTTTTTGTCAGGTCTTCGAGGACTTTTTGCATATCTATCCAGATAATCAGTCCCGTATTCTTTTTGTCCGATTCATCGCCTTTCAGTTTGATGATGCCTTTTACAAAGCTCGAAACTTCGGATGCGAGTCCCTCACCGAGGTGTTCGACATCTGATTCAGCGACCTGAAGAACACTGATGACATCGTCAACGATAATGCCGACATTACTGCCCCCGGATGCTTCCGGAACCAGGACAACGATCTTCTGGTTATCCCGTATTTCCGTGTGGGGCAATCCCAGCAAAGTGTTGAGGTTCATGATGTTTGTGATCTCCCCTCGAAGGTTGATCACCCCGGAGATGTATGAGGGAGCACGGGGTATGGGGGTGATCTGTATCATCTCAACAATTTCCCGTGCGAACTGGATGTCGAGGGCATAACGTTCACCTCCCAGAACAAATTCTACTACATCGACCGTTGAGGCCATTCCTACCTCAGCCTGAATTGTTCCATTATCTTCTTCAGCCGGTTTGCGAGTTCAGCAAGCTCAGCCGATGCGCTCGCAATTTCTTCTGTTGAAGCACTGGTCTCCTCTGCGAGAGCCGCCATATCCTCCATACGTCCCTGGTTCTCGCGGGTGATTATATTGGATTTATCCATTCCCTGGACCACACGGTTTGTAGCCTCGGCCTGGTCCTCGGTTGCTTTGGTGATTTCACTTACTCCCTGGGCAACAACATTTGACTCTGTTATAATCCGGTTCAGGGCTTCGATCGTTTTGTTAACACTTTCGATTCCCGCCTGGATCTCGGTATAGGAACTTTTTATGGCAGCTGCGGTTTTATCGCTGTTGCTCTGGATAGAACTGATGAGACTTTCTATGTGATTTGTCGCGGTCTTGGACTCCCCGGCAAGGTTACGGACTTCACCGGCAACTACTGCAAACCCACGCCCATGTTCGCCGGCTCTGGCAGCTTCAATTGCCGCATTAAGTGCAAGAAGGTTGGTCTGGCTGGAAATATCAGCAATCATCCTCACGATATTGGAGATCTCCTTCATCCTTTCGTTGAGTGCAGTGATTTCCTGGACGCTCTCCCCGGCAATTTTTTCTACAACCGTCATCTTTGCAGTGGCTATCTTGCCCAGTTCGGATGCCTGGTTGCCTTCGGTTGCTGCCCTCTGGGCATGCGACATCAGTTCCTGCGATGTGCTGGCAATCTCCTCAATAGAAGCCGAAAGGTCTGAAATCTCCCTGCCCACTTTTTCTACTTCATCAAGCTGTTTTTTCGCACCATCGGCAGATTTTTGGGTCCCGATTGCAACCTGTTCGGTTGATTTGGATATTTCTGTTGTCCCACGGCTGGTTTCTTCTGTGGTAACTTCTATTTGTTTTGCTGATTTTTCCAGCTCTTCAATGACTTTCCTGATGGAAGTGACAGAAGCATTGTAATCTTTTTTCAACTTGATAAGAGGATCGCCATCGTTGATCGGCGCCTGAAAGGTCAGATCTCCTTTCGAGATCTTTTCAAGCCCGCCTTCCAGTACGGCCGCACTTGCTGAAAGGAGTTCTGCTTTTTTCTGCGAGTCTTCCATCAGCTGGCGGACTTCTTTCTCCTTCTTTCGCCGGTCGGTAATGTCGTTAAACACTACCAGGAGATTTTCAACATTACCTTCTGCGTCGAGCAGGGGTATATAGAACCATTCAAGGGTATAAGTGCCCCCGGGAAATTCTATGGTTGATTCTCCCTGGCTTCGTTTCTTCGATTTTATCGTTCCCTCTACGGTTTCGCCTTTATTTTTGAGATATTTGAAATCCTTCATCGAGAGGGTAGCTGCACGCTCCTTCGAATAACCGGTAAGTAACAGGAATGCCAGATTTGAAATTTTTACATTGAGCTCAGGATCGATAGTGAAGAGGGGAAACGGATTTTCCTGGAGGATCTTGTCGACCCGCTGCTCAACCTTTTTTACCGCTTCCATTTTTTCGTGAAGTTCAGTGTTATCGATCCATATATAAAATGCACCGTCGATTTCTCCGCTCTTTGTCAGAATCGGGATTGCATTGAGTGTAAGGTATTTCTTAACTCCATCCGGAAATGTCACGAGACATTGGGTGATTGCAAGTTTTTTTGTCTCAAAACATGCGTAAAGGTGTTCCCCGGAAAGGATAGTAATATCGAAATCCGAGAGTTTCTTTTTCAAAAGTTCTTCCCGTGTCCCGCGCCAGATGGTTTCATAGGCTTTATTGATATGGATCCTGGTTTTATCCTTTCTCAGGATAGCAATCGCCATGGGATTGTACTGGATCATTACATCGGCACGCTGTTTCAGTTCCTTTGCTAGTGCCGCTTTTTCAAAGGTCTTGTTCAGCATCGATGCTACGGGTTTTAAACCGATTTCCACTTTGCTCTCGTCTATACGGACAGAGAAATCCCCTTCACTGGTTTTCTTTAACGCATTTTCAATTTCTTTTAGTTCCATTTCATAACCTCATCTGCAATGATTTTATACGCAATTCCGGCAGGACTGTCGGGCGCAAAATGTGAAATAGGCATTCCACGTTTCTGGGCTTCATATACGGTGGGAGAATACGGGACTGTATATACGCTCGGAAATCTTCGCTTGATAACATTAAGGGTCGTTAGCAGCCGCTCCTGCTCATGCCTGAACTCTTCTCCCGATTTCAGATCCTCCGGTGCAGGCTCTGCTGGCCGGGAAAAGATGGTAAGAATCCGACTGAAAAGATCCTTTTTCTCATCTGCGGCAGGAGAAGTTGTGGGTGGAAATATACCTTCCCCCCAGCGGCTGAATATTGCCATATCCGGCCTGATCTCTTTACCCAGTCCATCTTTTATATCTGAAAATATTGTTGAAAGAGTAGAGACTCCGTTCAGTGCAAACGATCCTGAATCAAGGGTAACAATAACATGATCTGATGCATAGAGCCCGTTGATTACAAACTGACCTATGCTCGGTGGTGTATCAATGAATATGTGTGAATACTGGTTTTTAACGCTGGCGAGTGCTTCGCTGAGTACGCCCGAAGGGAATTTTGCCTGGTAGAGAAAAGGTTCCGCACCAACCAGATCAAGGTGCGAAGGTGCCAGGTCAATACCGGAAGCTGTTTTTTTGATAATGTCCTGGATTACCACTCCGGGGAAATCGTCAATTCCTCCCATGAACACATCATACATGTTTTTGCCAAAAGTACTGGGATCGAAACCAAGACCAGCGGTCGCATTTGCCTGAGGATCGCAATCAACGACCAGTACTTTTCTCCCGGCCTTCTGACAGAAACCAGCAATATTCAGGCAGCAGGTTGTCTTGCCTGTACCCCCTTTATGGTGAGAAAAGGTAACGATTGTAATTGTACCACCTGATCATTCTTCTATTTATACTGTATCCTATAATAAATATCGTTTCTGCCTTCACAATGCGTCTTTATTGTTTTTTCCCTGAATATTTTAAGACCAATCGGGAATCCGGCATCAAAACGTGATCCCGGGATTATTTTTTGACTTTTTTTCGTCTGCTGATAAGGATCCGTGATTGTCCGGAGGTTTTTTTAAAGCCCTATATCCAGTACTGTACGTGAATACTGGAGATGTTCTGACCCTGATTGCAGGTATGGTGATCGTCATCCTCGTAGCGGTGATGGCTAATCCCCAGTCCCTCTTCCCGATCAAGTCCGAAGGGTCGCACCAGCCCGGTGTCACCGAACAAACCCCGGGGATCATTCAAACCACAATTATTCCCGAAAAAACTGAAAATGGTTCCCCGGTTTTAAAAAAGCCTGATGCACCTCTCTATTCCATTTCCTATACCGACAAACCTTTTTCTTATCCATTGTACAGGATCCCTGAGCATATGGAGATATTCGGTGCATCGGAAATACCCTCACGCACAACAGAGTGGGTGCCCTTCGCATATATTGAAAATACACGGGGAGGGCTTACCCGGTTTTTTTCTGTCCCCTATCCCGTCTGGTTAATCAACACAACGGTTGTCGCGACGACCCATCCCCAGTACGGTATCTTTCGTATGGTTCTCTGTCACGCCGATACCGGGGGAATTATTAAAGGAGAAGAGATACAAAACGGGGGAAAATCGTACCGGGTGGTCCAGTATTCGAATACCAGCATGTACATGATTATCAGTACGGAAAATATTGATTCATATTATATACAGCTCGAAACCCCGAGAAATTATTATGATGCATATCGAAAGGATTGATTGTTTCATCTTAAATTTTTATGATGGATTTTTTTATCGTCTCTTTCGTACAATACGGGTAACGGGATCTGATCATACCAAAGACCGAATAGCCGGATACGTGTCCCTATTGTCTGAAAAAAGTATTTTTTTAAAGAAACCGGTTCACGACTATCCCGAAAGTTATTCAATAAACAGACGCGCGGTCATAAGATCGATGAAAGATTGAAATGGTGCTTTAATGATCTTTTGGTGATCATATCAAACCATGATTTAATCATGACCGGTGTTTGCCGGAGAGGACTAATTTCAACTGTCATACCTTTTAATATTTAAACATGCCATTTTTTGTATATGCGGGGAGAGAAGCTTTCGGATGCGATCACCTATGAAAAGCTGAACCTCTTGAAAAAAGATTTCATTGGCTATATTGAACGCAACTCGGAAAAGGTTGATTCCAACCTCCCGGTTTTTTATGGACATGTGATATCAGCCCTTGAGAATTCCTTCCCTGATATCACTGATGAATCTCATGATGAGTTTATTGATAATGTTACTTTTAATGTGCTGGATGCCAGCCTTAACGGTAACGATTTTGAATATATCAAAAAAGTTACCCAGAATGCTCTCCGCTTCAAAAAAGAAAAAAATGCGGAAACCGGTATCAATATTGTTGTTGGCCTGAAGTTATTAAAAACCGGGGACTATACCCATGCCGTCAACTACCTGAAAAACTACGCTGAGCTGGATGCCAAGATCGGCACTGCTGCAGCATACTGCTATTACATGCTTTCCCAGTGTGAGATTGGGAAGGCTGATACACCGGACAAAAGTCAGCGTCCCGGTGAAATGGAACTCCTTGCCCGCGAAACCATAATGAACCTCGCTCATAACAAAGCGCCGGTAAACACACTGAAACAATTGCATCTGGACAACCCTTTATTTCTTGACAAGATTTTCTGGCAGATGGTCTTTTTAGGCCTTGAATGGTTTCCCAGCGAGAGATGGTTCATCGAAATCGGATTGGAAAATGCTGAGTTCTCCCGTGACAGCGAGATGAGGAAGCGGTTACTGGATATAAGTTCGGAACGGTTTTATAACGATTTTCATTTCCTGCGGGTGATGTACAATTATTACCTTGACAAACGTGATGCTGGTGGTGCGGCGGGGGTTCTGAACAATTTGATCCGCCAGTATCCCGATGATCTTGAACCGATATATCTCGGGCTCAAATTCTCTCTCCTGACGAAAAAAAAGATCACGTATCACAGTTTCAGAAAGCTGGCGGATTCAAAAAACATGCCAATCCACATGACCTATCTTTTCGATATAGCCTTTGATCTTCTCAACGGCGAAAAAAAAGAGGGGATGGGTCGTATCGCACAATTCGAGAATGATTTTCCCCGGTTACAGTACTACGCAACTATGCTCAGGTACATTGCATCTGATTTATTTTCAGATGACGAGAAGTCTGTCAAGAGAGCACGAAAAGCAATTCTTGATTCCATTGACCAGTATTGTGAAAAAGAACTGAGGAATGCGGGCACACCGTCAAAATGATTAAAAAAGAGGATAATCCTGTTCCAGCGAATAAAAAATTTTTATTTTTTATTGAATGATACCTGCATGTTTTGACGCTCCTTGTCGACTCTTCATTGGCTCGTTCCTGCCGCTGTAACCCCCCCGGAATGCGATAATCCCTCATAAGGAAAATGGGAAACGATTGGACGAAATTACCTGACAGGTACTTCAGAGTTATCCCTAAATGCAGGGGTGGATCAAGGGAAGGGACATGGCCGTCGCCTGACTTGACTATTGACCGGTTTTTTTAGCTTTGATGGATCCGATAACCTGAATTTTTTTTATGATGAATTCGGTTTATTATGGTAATTTTCCTGTGTTAATGCAGAATAATTCTGTAGTTAAAATGGGACAATATCTTAAAGAAATCTATCCAAAGATCTGTATTGTAGTAAGATTTGTATCATCCACGGTTTCAACTGAAAGGTAATAGCCGTAGTGACAGGGGGCAACAGATACCTGTTCCCCCGGACAAATTATCGCTTTATAATTCAGAAAACTCCCGGAATATGCCCGGACCCGGAGAAAAATGAGGGAAGAATAAAAATATAGGGGGAAGTCTTATACATTCCCTCAGCATTTTTCAATTCTTACGAGGAAATTTTGAAAAAATTTCGTTACTGAAAACTTATAGAAAAAAGTGGGTAATTTCAGGCTATCATTTTTTCGTGATGGATTCAGACCCGGATTATAGCGTGGGTGGTCACCAAATCAGAGCATTTTCTGATACCTGCAGGAGTATGGGGATATCCATTTATCTGAATAGTACTAGGAGAAAATTTCATAAAAAAAAGGAGAGACAATACTTGTCCCCCAGAAAATTCAAAAGATCAGAGATCCGTTGTTGTCCCATCGGCCCTGCGGATAGAGACCTTGCCGCCACTTG
>Ga0182021_10011890_pt1 | contig 10344 bp, 12 predicted proteins | sample 612E3MmetaG_FD_120493 | JGI IMG/M metagenome (GOLD analysis project Ga0182021, IMG submission 120493) | Permafrost microbial communities from Stordalen Mire, Sweden - 612E3M metaG (Illumina Assembly) | ecosystem: Environmental > Terrestrial > Soil > Wetlands > Permafrost | place: Sweden... | reverse complement strand
GTTGCGCCAGAGACGCTGGCAAGGCCGGCAAACGAACTGGTGATTGTGCCAGCCAGCCTGGACGGCGCTCGATCTTGCACCGTTCGACAGTCCCCGGTCCGGGCGTCGCTTTCCCCACGGGGCGAAAGACGGATGAGGGAGGCTTCAGCCGGCGCCGCACCACCTTTTAATCCTTTTGCCGTGCTGTGATTGCCATGCCCCGGAAACGGTGGATAGGCTTGGCTGGAAGTTACCAAGAGCGAGGAGTATGCGGAAAAACGGTTTGGACTGGCGCCGGCTGCGGGGGGCCGCGCTGCACGCCATCAGGCTCAGCGCCGCGGCGCTGCTGGCGCTTTGGGCATCGCACCGCCTCGGGGTGGCGCTGCCGCTCTGGCCCGTGCTGGTGGCCCTGATCGTGACGCAGATCAGCCTTGGGCGCTCGCTGAAAGTGACGCTGGATTATTTCGCGGCGACCGTCGGCGGCGTGTTGTGGGGCGCGGCCGTCTCCATCCTCGTTCCACATAATAGCGAGGCGGCGCTTCTGCTCGTGCTCTTCCTGGCGCTTGCTCCGATTGCCTTCCTGGCGGCCCTTTATCCCTGGCTCAGCGTCGGACCGGCCACCGCGGCGATCGTGGTTCTCATTCCGCAAGTGCTTCATACCACGACAATCGGTTCCGCGATCGAACGTGTGGAGGAAGTCCTGCTCGGCGGGCTGGCGGGGCTCCTCGTTTCCCTTGTTTTCCTGCGGTCGAGCGCCTTCCAGCATGCCCGCGAGATCGCCGCGCAGTCGCTTGAAAGCATGGCCCGTGCCATCCCGGAGCTGTTCGAGGGCTTCGAGCATGGTCTGAGCGAGGCCGAGGCGCATCGCATCCAGGACGGCATCGGCCAGCAGCTCAACCTGCTGTTTTCCGTCACCGCCGAGGCTGAGCGCGAGCGCCCTTTGCGGCTGGCCGAAGACCCGCTGACGGGGCCGCTGTTCCGCACGCTTCTGCGGCTGCGTCACGATCTGGTGATCCTGGGCCGGGCCGCGCATTTCCCGCTGCCAGCCTCGCTCAAGGAACTGCTCCAGGCGCTCTTGAATAACATAGGGCAGGAATCGAAGGTTGCGTTGCAGGCCTGCGCGGCGGCACTCATGTCCAAGCGTGAAGCGCCTTCACGCGAGGCGCTGGACGCGGCGTTCGCCAACTACACCGCGGAGATCGAAGCTCTACGGCGTGCGGGCACGCTTCGCGAACTGCCAGGGGAAGCCGTCGAGCGGTTGTTCGCGACTGGCTTTGCCCTGGAGCAAATGCGCCTGAACTTGCGCGACCTCGACCGCTGCATCGGCGAATGGGCCGCGCGCCGGGGGTAGTTTCGCCGGCTACCCTTGCAGCCGGTGGCCCGCAAACTCCTTGATCTTCTTTGCCAATTCGTCCGCGCCCGCGTCGCGGAAATCCTGGTCCGCTCCCGGGACGACGCTCATGGTCACGTTCTTCAAGCCCGCGAATTCACCCTGGGCGGCTTGGGTTTCGCCGAGATTCGGATCGGCGTCGCCCACTGCCAGCAGGACCGGGATCTTGATGCTCTGCAGCAGGTTCGTGGTTTTGAACTTCTCGTTCGGCCCGTAATAATCGGCAAAGGCGCCCGCCGTCACCTGCGCGCGCGTGCAGTTCAAAAAGCCCGAAATGTCCATCAATTGGTTCCCGTGCTCCGTGGCGACCAGTTCCTCGGCTCTGCCAAGCTCGGGCCGCAGCGGCCTGCCGAAGCGCGCGCGGTACTCCGCCTCGGCTTTCTCGGGTGTCTGCATGAGCGGGGAAATCAGCACAAGGCGCTTTACGTTTTTGTCGAGCTTGTTGATGGCGTAAAGCGCAGCCTGATTGGCGCCCCGGCCATGACCGGCAATCGTGACGGCCTGCGCACCCTTGTCCTTGAGCCAGTGCACCCAGGCGGCGATCTCGTCGATGGCGTCTTCGTGCCGGTGATCCTGTTCAAGCCCGCAATCGAACATGCCATGCCGCTTGTCGAGGCCGAGCCCGAGCGTGATTGCAAGCGAGCTTATACCTTGGTCGCGCAGGCCGTCCTGAAGTGCGGCCATCAGCTCCACGCGGCCGTGGCCCTGCGTGTCGTGCACCAGGAGAACGGCGCCGTCCTTGAAGGCCTTGCCCTGGGCCATCTCAAGATTCGCGGAAAGCTCAAGGCCCAGATATTCGAGCGTGACCTCTTCCGCGCTGCTTCTGCCGGCAAATGACGCAAGGCAGATCACCGCCAAAGCAAAGACGACAAGGCCGCGCATGACAATCCTTCCGTAAATGTTCGGGGGCGCGCTTTCGCTAGCCTACCCCGTGTTTCTCACAAAGATCGGCCGCCGGCGCGCGCAGATTCTAAGAAATACGGGCTAGAGCGGTTTATGGACGAAATCTGGGCCGAAGGCCAGGGGCGAGACATTTTGCGGTGGGGGGGAAGTCATTTTCCGCGAGGTGGGCGTTACGGACTGGCGCTGGGGCTTTCGCCAAAGGCGGTTAAGCTCAGCGCCACGCCATAGATGGCAGCGCCGGCGAATATGTCCTGAACGATGCCGCCCGGTGGAAATCCCTGGGCTATGGCAGCGGCCGCCGCCACGGTCCAGGCCGCCGTGACGGCCAAGGTCAGCGGCCGGAGCCGTTCGACGCGGACGGGATGGACGAATCGAATCGGCACGAATGTCAGGACAGCGCAGGCGGCTATGGCGGCGGCGGCCAGGGCAGGAGGAATGGCGAACACGAAGCAGTAAAGGACAACGGCGTTCCATATGGCGGGAAAGCCCACAAAATAGTTGTCCGCGGTTTTGCTTTGCTTATCGGCGAAGTGATAGAGGGAGGTCATCATGATGGCAGCGGCCAGCGGTAGCCTCAGCGCCTCGGGGACGGCCGGCCCGCGCGCCACCATGAAGGCTGGCACCGTTACGTACGTCAGATAATCGACGATGTTGTCGAGAGCCTCGCCCGAGAAGCGCGGCAGCACCCGCTTGACCTCCAGCCGCCGCGCCATGGGGCCGTCGGCGGTGTCGACAATCAGCGCAGCGCCAAGCCACGCGAAGGATGCGGCCCAATGCGATTCGCTTGCGGCAAGCAGCGCCAGAAGTCCGAGCGCCGCTCCGGTGGCGGTGAATATGTGCACTGCCGCCGCGCGGACGATAGCGGATATTTTCGGTTGTGTATCTAGGGCCATCGGAGCGCCGCACGAAGTTCTTCGCAAGCGCTTTAACCCGAGGCGATCGGGAAGGCAACGCATCGGCGGTAATTTTTGAAAGTGCCGGAAACTGAATTGCGCCGCCGCAAACGCAGCGGCGCCTGTTTCAGTGCGTGGCCTTCACCCGCCCTAGAATTTGTGGCTCAGCGTACCCTTAATCTGCATGTCCGGCTTACCCTGCAAATCCTCGGAGCGCTGATCGAAGTTCTGCGGATTGACCTGCAGCGACTCCGGAGTGTTCCGCCCGCCATAGAGCAGCTCCAGCCCGAAATCGAGCTTCGGCAGCTTTCCGACCGAGCCAATGCCGGGTATGGTGACCTCGGTGCCCTTATCCTTGCCGGTGATGGCAAGAGGATCGGAAGGCCCCTGTGGAGGCGTCTTGCCCGGTAGCGTCAATTGCTGACCGAAAGGTGTCAGCGGCGCCGTCTGCGTGCCGCCTTGTGGTTGTGGTGGAGGGGCTGTCTCGGCCTGAAAGGCCATCGCTCCTCCTATTGGGGCAAGCGACAAGGCGATGGTAAACGCCAGTGCCGCCTCCTTCAACTTTATGTGCCTACCCATGACTCGCTCCCCGCTATTGGTATTAAGATGATTGCGTTGCAGGGTGAATGCAAGTCTGTTGATTCAAAGGCTAAGTGCCTAGGATTCCAGCAGAATCTTTTGACTGCGGATACCGCAGTTGCCAAAAAGCCGCAGCTGGGCCGCCCAAGGGGCCATATTTTGGACAAAAACACCTAGCGGGAGCCCGCCGTTTGGGCGAAAAGCCACTCCAGGTACGGCGCCGCCACGTACTGTGGCTCAAAAACAATAATGGCGGGCACGGAATATGGGTGTTTGGCGGCGAGCGCTGTAAGTAACTGTTCTGACATGTCGTTTCTGGCCTTGATTAGCATGGCGGCCTCGCTTCCGGTTTCGATGCTGTCCTGCCAGCGATAGATGGAGACCATGCCCGGAAAAATATTTACACAGGCGGCGAGCTTTTCTTCCACAAGTTCCCGCCCTATTTTCCGGGCGTCGATTTCGTTCGGTAACGTGGTATAAACGGCGATCATCCCGGCATTTTCATCCATGGCATCCACTCCAATCCCCTCAATCCACCGGCATACGGCCTTTGCAACCGAAGCGTGTGCGGCAACATGACACACGTAGATTTGACTCCGGCCGCGGCGGGCATTCTACCCGATAAGGCGCGGATAGGATTTGTTGCAAGCCCCGCGCGTGAGGCCCAGGAGGCATTCAAGCGTCTTACCAAGCGCTATGGCGGGGCCGATCCCGAAGGTGCGGATGTCGTCGTCGCGCTGGGCGGCGACGGTGTGATGCTGCAAACCCTGCACCGCTTCATGGGCACCGGCATACCGATCTACGGGATGCACCGCGGCTCCGTCGGCTTTCTCATGAACGAGTATCACGAGGCAAAGCTCCTGGAGCGGGTGGCGGGCGCCAAGCTCAGCGTCATCCACCCGCTCAAGATGGTGGCGGAGAACGTCGCGGGGGAAACGCTGCAGGCGCTTGCCATCAACGAGGTGCATCTCTACCGGCAAACGGCGCAAAGCGCGCGGCTGGCCATCACGGTCGACGGAAAAGAGCGCGTGAGCGATCTCATCTGCGACGGTGTGCTGGTGGCGACGCCTGCCGGCAGCACGGCCTATAACCTTTCCGTGGGCGGGCCGATCCTGCCGCTCAAGGCGCACCTCCTGGCGCTGACCCCGATCAGCCCGTTCAGGCCCCGGCGGTGGCGTGGCGCGCTCCTGCCCAACAAGGCCCATGTCAGTATCGACGTGCTAGAATCCGATAAGCGGCCGGTGAGCGCGGTTGCCGATCACACCGAATTCCGTAATGTAATTTCCGTGACGGTGCGCGAGGAGCGCGGAATCGGCCTAAAATTGCTGTTCGATCCCGGCCATGCGCTGGAGGAGCGTATTCTCGCGGAACAATTCAGGTTTTGAGCCGGTCAACCAGCGCCTGACACCAATAGGCGGAAACCGGGAAGGGACACCGCTATGCGCATAGTGTTTCAACTTTCTCTTGTCTGGATGGCAGTTGGCTTGCTTGCGGCAAGCCCGGCCGCGGCCCAGGGCAAGACGGTTCTTGTTATCGACGCCACCGCGCAAATGAGCGCGAAGCTAGGCCAGGTCCGCAAGATCGACGCGGCGAAGACCGCCTCCGCCGATGCCGCGAGGCGCATGGACCCGCAATCCTCGCTTGGTGTCTGGGCGTTCGGGATCGATCCCGCCAGGAAGTGCGAGGATAAGGTTGCGCTTGTGCCTATGCAGGCGGCGGGAACGGCAGCGCCCGCACTGGATAAGGCGCTGAGCCCTGTTCAGCCGAAAGCGGGCCGGGCGCCCGTGCTTGGCGCATTGCAGGCAGCGCTCGCGGCGGCGGGCGAGCCCAAGGACGCCGCCATCTCCGCCGTCATTATCGCGGGCACGGGCGACGACTGCCTCTCCGATATCTGTACCGGAGCGAAGACGCTGCACTCCATCTATCCGAACGCGAAGCTGAGCGTGCTGGGGGTCAGCATGAGCGAGCAGCCGGCCGCGAGCCTTACCTGCGCGGCGAAGGCCATGGGCGGCGAGTTCATCGCGGTCAAGTCGGCAAGCGACCTCGACAAGCTATTGCGGCAGACCCTCGGTATTTCGGGGGACGCAAAGCCCCAGAAGGCTTCGGCGGCGGCCCCTCCGCGCCGGAGCCCGCGAAGACGCAGGGCAGCGACAAGATGCTTGCAATGGCGGCACCGGATCAGGGCGCGCCGGCGGCGCCGCCTGCTCCCGCCGAGGTCAAGCCCGCCGCCCCGCCTGCCCCGCAGCCCGAGCCAAACGCCCTGCTTTCCGCCGTGCTGGCCGATGGCCAGCCGCCGCTCGATGCCGGTGTGACCTGGGAGATTTACAAGATCGCCACCACCGCGACCGGCCAGCAGAAGACGGCGGAATTGCCAAGCTGGGTTGGCGGAGGCGGCAAGGCGCAGGCGAGGCTCGCGGAAGGCCACTACGCGGTTCGCGCGGCTTGCGGTTTTGCGAGCGCCGAGGACAGCATAACCGTGAACGGCGGCAAGGCGGAGAAGACCGTGGTACTCAACGCGGGCACCATCGCCGCCGAAGGCTTGCAGACTCAAGGTGCCGGGGCGGCCGAGGGCGTCTTTTTCACGCTGTCGCGCAAGAAGCAGGGCGGCGGCCTTGAGGTGCTTGGCCGGTCGAGCGGGACGCCCACGGCCTTCCATGTGAACGCGGGCGACTATGTGCTCTCCGCCTCCGCCGGCCCGGCCGCGCTTACCAGCACCGTGAAGGTCGAGGCAGGCAAAGTCTCGGCGGTGCGGATGGCGCTCAACGTGGGCACCCTGGAGATGAAGGCCTACGAGGCGGAAGGGGCTGCCGGCACCGTGCCTGCCTGGCACCGGATTTATTCCGCCGCCGGCGCTGGCAAGAAGCCGCTGCTGACGGCCGGGGGCACGGCACCTCGCGTGCAGCTTCCCGCCGGGGATTACCGGCTTGAGACCGTGTACGGAAATGCGCGGGTGGAAAGCGCCTTCTCGATAGCGGCGGGGCAAACGGCGGCGAAAAGCGTCGTCTTGAGCGCGGGGGAGGCGAAAATCAGCGTTCCGGCAGGCAAGCCCGCGAGGGTTTGCGCCGTCTATGAGGAAGGGGCGGATCGCGGCGCGGGGCCTGTGGGGCGGGCGGCGGGGACGGCGATGAGCTTCATCCTCAGGGCTGGCGTGTACAGTGCCGAATGCCGCGCGCAAGGGACGCCGGCGCCCGCCAAGCCGGTGGAATTCCGCGTCGTCGCCGGCGAGACCCAGGAGACGAAATTGCAGGAGTGAACGGTAGCGGCTTGCACGGAGGGCATTACCCCTCACCCCAGCCCTCTCCCACGCAAGCTCGCCTTGGCAAGCTTGCCACTCAAAAGTGTCCATATCCGCAAGCGGATATGGACGGGAGAGGGAGTCTGGCCGTGCCCGCTGAGAGGGCGTTCCCTCTCCCTGTGGGAGGGACAGGGTGAGGGGTAACGCCCTAAGGTTAGGGCACACCGCCAACCGCCTCATTTTCATCGCACAGGCACCTTAGCTTGCGCGTTCACCATTGGACTTATGCAGCGCCCGGAGGGCTGTACATGCGCAGATTGAGGCTGGCTTTCCGGATGCTGGCCGTTTCGTTCCTGGGATTGACGTTCTGCCTCTGGACGGGGCAGGCGGCGTTGAGCGCCTCGCGCGCCAAGGCGCCGAAGGGTGCGCCCGTTGTCGAGGGCGAGGATATCCCCACCATAGAGGACGAGGGGGTGAAGGCGCCCATAACCGGAGCCGGCGAGGCGGAGGAGCCGCCCCAGGCCCGGCCCGTGCCGCCCACCACCGGCGCCCCCGCTTCCGTCACGCTGACCGCCTATTTGAGCGAAGGCAGCCCGCCGATGACCTCCGGCGTCGTCTGGCGCATCTTCCAGGGCCGCGCGGCCAAGGATGGCAGCTATAAGCTCCTGCAATCGTTGCAGGAGGCCCAGGCGACGGTGGAGCTGAACCCTGGCGAATACCTCATCAACATCGCCTATGGCCGCGCCAACCTCACCAGGAAGATCGGCGTCTGGCCGCAGAACCCGGTCAAGGAAGACTTCGTGGTCAACGCCGGCGGCCTCCGGATCAACGCCACGCTGGCGCACCAGCCGATCCAGGCCGAGCACCTGCTCAAATTCGAGCTTTTCGCCGAGACGCAGGACCAGTTCGGCGGCCGGCACAAGGTTTTGGACAACATGCGGCCTGGCGTCGTGATCCGGCTGAACTCGGGCCTCTATCATGTCGTCAGCACTTATGGCGACGCGAACTCCACGGTTTCGACCGATGTGGTGGTCGAACCGGGCAAGATCACCGAGGCGGGGATCGATCACGATGCGGGCAAGGTAACGCTCAAGCTCGTGCAGCACTCGGGCGGCGAGGCGGCGGCGGATACGCATTGGATCGTCTACAACGCGGTGGGCGAGGTGATTAAGGAGAGCGCGGGCGCGTTTCCGGCGCATGTCCTGGCGGCGGGCGAGTACCGCGTCGCGGCCCAGCACGGCGACCAGCAATATGCGGGCGCGTTCACGGTGGCGCCCGGCGAAACCAAGCTGGTGGAAGTGCTGATGCAGTAGTCTGGGCAGGGGCGGCTGGTGCAGTTGCTGCCTCGCTGCCGGATGGGAGGGGTAACCGGCATGAAAATCCCAGACGCCCTTGAGCATCCGGAGCGCTATCCGGGATTGGCGGAACGCAAACTTCCGCGCGTCCTGCTGCGCATATGGTGCTACCCCTCCTTCGATCCCTATCGCTCCTGGGCTGCGATCCAGGCCAGGGAAGGGCTCTTCCTTCGCCGCATCGTTTGGGACCAGGGCCGCACCGGGAGGCTGAAGCCAACCACCTATGGCTCCGAGGTGCCGTTGGAGCACTCCGTCTTCGACGAGCTTGTAGCGGATTTGCAGGCTATCGAGCTTCCACCCTTCTTGGCCGTGTCCACGATCGGCCTCGATGGCACCTCGTACGGGGTCGAGACGGGGAGCTATATGCTTTCCGCGCGGCTGGCGTGGTGGCAAACGCCGCCGGAAGCCTGGGAGCCGCTCCGGAACTGGCACGCGCGGGCGTCAGCGCTCTTCGACTCGCTGCTGCCAACTGCCACGCCTGAATTCGATTAGCCGGCCACGCCGGGGAAGGCGGATCATGTGCGAGTGCCCGAATCGCCGGCGGCGGGCCGGGCACGATGCGGCATGGGAGGGCCTGCCGCTATGTTTCTCCGTGCGCCAGGGCATGCACATCGGCGGCGGTCAGGCCTTTGCCGCCGGCCCCCCGATCGCCATTTTCAGCGCAAGTATAAAGATACCCGAAAAATCTATTCAACCGCCGGAGTTTTTTGAGCCGTTCCCCGTTATCGATGGAGTTTTTGTGCCCGCAGGCGGCCGATATGTCCGCACCGGAAAACGGGAAGGGAAAGCCATGACACCGCTGTCCATGAAGGGCTTTGGCGCATTCTTGGGGTTTTTGGCGGCAGCCGCCGGCACAGGGGCGCAGGCTGCCGATACCGGACCCGCAAAGGATTATGCCTACGCGGCAGCCGATATACCGGCCCGGTGGGGCGGAGCCTATGCCGGCGCCGGTGTTTTGGGGGTAATCGGCGTCGCGAAGGTGCTGAACGGCGCCAGTGGCCCCGAGTTCAGCCTGCCGGGCAGTGCGGCGCTGGGCGGGCAGGTGTCGCTCGGTTACAATTGGCAGTCCGGTTCCTGGGTGATGGGGGTTGAGGGCAATCTCGGCTACAACAAGAACGAAACTTCCGGCACAGGTCCTGTGGTTGGAGCCGTCAAAGTGGCTGAAACCGATTACGGGTCGATCCAGGTTCGCGGGGGCTATGCGTTCAATCGATTGCTGGTCTATGTGACGACTGGTTTAGAGATTAACAGCAGGGGTGTGGATTGGAACCTGGGCAGGTTCGAGGGCGTGGGTGCCAGCCTGCTCCTCGGCGCCGGGCTCGAATATGCGTTCGATGAACGCTGGAGCGTCAGGCCGGAGTTGAAGTTTTCGGGTGTACAAGACAAGGGATTGGAGTTCGCTGGGGGAAGCCGCGACGTGCTGCAGGGGACTGGCGTAATCAGCCTCGGCGTTGCCCGCAAATTCTAAAGTCCCGCGCCACCCCGCCCGCTGGAATGCCGTGCTCCGTTCCGCTGCCAACGGCTTGGCTAATCGCCGCCGTCCCCCGGTGTTTCTCCAGGCACATATTCGAGAATATCGCCGGGCTGGCAATTCAGTTCCTTGCAGATGGCCGAAAGGGTGGTGAAGCGGATGGCGCGGGCCTTGCCGGTCTTCAGCACCGACAGGTTCTGGATCGAAATATCGATAGCCTCCGCGAGATCGCCAAGGCGCCGCTTCCGCTTCGCTAGCATCACATCCAGATTGACAATAATCGCCATTTCCCTGCAAGCCCGCCAGCACCGTCAAATCGTTAGTTCCTGCTCATACTTGATTTCGATTGCGTGCTCGATCACAACCTTCAGCGCCAGCAGGAACAAGCCCATGGCTGCGACGCTCAAATTCACATTTATCGGCAGCGGCCAATTGGGCGGAAGGTCCCCGAGCGCCCTGAGTGCGGCGTCTTCTCCATAGCGGACGGCTCCCATCAAGAAGGGCCAGACGATAAGGATGACGCCTAAGGATTTCAATCC
>Ga0182021_10011888_pt1 | contig 10345 bp, 6 predicted proteins | sample 612E3MmetaG_FD_120493 | JGI IMG/M metagenome (GOLD analysis project Ga0182021, IMG submission 120493) | Permafrost microbial communities from Stordalen Mire, Sweden - 612E3M metaG (Illumina Assembly) | ecosystem: Environmental > Terrestrial > Soil > Wetlands > Permafrost | place: Sweden... | reverse complement strand
TTAACACCCACGACATCTTTAAGAACATGGAGTACGTCCAGGTCACAGTTTGTGCCTCCGAACTGAATAATGGCAACCTTCATCTTTTTCCCTCAATTTTCAGCATTTCGAAACTTTTAGCTTTTCTAGATGTTCAATCCTTTTGCTGTGTAGCTCTCAGTTAAGCTCCTGGAGCTTGATTGTGTAGTTGTGAATAATCGGATTTGCAATAAGCTTCTGGCACATTTCTTCAACCTTATGCTGTGCGATGTCTAAAGATTCGGCTTCTATTACGATTTCATATAGCTTTGCGGTTTTTAAACTGTTGACATCATAGCCAAGGTGTCCAAGAGCCCTTTTTGCTGTAGTGGCTTCAGGGTCAAGCATGCCTACCTTCAGTTCAATTATAACTTTTGCCTGGTACTGCATTAATAAGCCTCGATTTATAATTTTGCAACTAAATTGATATCTTCCGCTTTTTAGCGGCTTTACGCAAAATCAAATGAACTTTAAGATTAAATGATTATCAGCTGCTTCATAATCATTAGAGATGATTAAAAACGTTGCGTATATTGGAGAATGCAAATAAAAAGTTTTCTTAATTATCAAGCTTTAGTATTTGCTAAAATTCCAAATGACCACTCTTAAAAGGTATCTGCATCAGGTTGTTAGTACCATTCCTGGTCTTCCCATAACTGGCTTAGAGAAATCTGGATACTTCAATTCTTAGTTAAAAGTAGTTTTAAATCATGGTAAATAAAATAAACAGTTTTACAGAGTATCGATGTGGTTAAATATCTAATTAAGCTACAAGCTCAATAAAAAATGATAAATATCCAACAGTTAAATAAAATCAACCCACATATATTTGCTCATTAAATAGCAGTGAAGATTGGGAATAATAATTTTTTTCTTCAGCTTGAAAGTTACCCCTATCCCTCAATTAGGTTCATCTTGGTTCATAAATTTGAATTTTTTGATCGGAAATATGGATGCATTATCAATGAAAATTCCTAAAAAATTTCAATGAATACATCTACTCGAAACTTATTTTTGAACATTTACTTTCTTAAAACGAAGGTAAATCAGTAATAATCCAACAAAACAACCAAGGATTATATATCTGATATACTTTTTTACGTTTATCATTTTCACACACTCGATATTTGTATATATATCCCACTACTATAAACACATTTACAAGCTTACAAGTTTTTTAACGAAGATCTATTCATAACTTTGGTATTCTATGGGACTAAGCACTTGAGGCACCGTTGAATTTATTAAAGATACAATTTTCTAAATTTGATATAAAAAATAATGGAATTATATTTTTAAACTTTCCAAGATATACTGACTTTGATCACATTAGTGATCTCATTGAATCGTCTACTATTTTGAGATTCAAAGAAGGCGCTAGCTATTGTTCACTTGTATTCATATTTTTCATTAAATAGTTTTACTTATCTTCTTCAAAAAATCTTCAGATGCAGAATTATTGTGAAACACTGTAAAAGATTCATTACTCAAAAAAAATCGCCTGTTTGCTGATCATATAATGCTAAAGAAACTTTATTCTGAGGACAGCTGCTTTGAACCATATAATGTCCGGTGCAATTTCAATGAATCAGTAGAACATCGTGCACTACCACTCAGCTGAAGACTAGTAGCTTCTTGATTAATACCTTTTTCTTCTGAGAACAAGTACCAAAGTCCATCCCCCACATTCTACGGTTGTCAGATAACAATCAGATTTTGATCAATGAGAGAAAATTTTTTGATGTTAATTGAAGCATTAATATCTCTACCATGTTTTGTCTGCAATCAGGACATTTTCATTTTCTATTTTTTAGTGCTAGCTCAAATTTATGGTATCCACAAAAATGACACTTCTTAGATTATGTCTCAAATTTAAGGAGTAGATCCAAATTTCCTTTTATTAGATATTTTCAAATATATCCGCACTTCTCAAGCCATGTGAGAGACTTTATCCATTCTCCTTTTGGCTCTCTTGAAGTGCCTACTACAAGCCGTTTCATATTCCCAACTTCTTCAACGATGCCACTGACTTCAATAATTTCTGTAGGAAGGGCTTGGCCAGCATATGTATGGGTATAGGAAATCACATGGTCGATTTCACTGTGCCTGATCTTATAATAAGCTGGGCTGTCGAAAGCAAAGTCAGCGTTTGTTACCTCGGCTTCAATTTTCATTTTTATTGTATCCTTCCCACGGAGAAGAGGTTCATTAATCTGATTCCACTCTCTCACAAAAAGTAGATCGAAGTAAGTGCCTTCAATCATTCCACGGTTTCCTTTTCTGGATTCATGCAGCATGAATTCATCAAATGAAATATCCGGAATCCTCTTCCTGTAGATCCTCTGCCACATCTCCTCATCGAGTTCTTCAATTGAGCCTTCCTGCTTTTTTGCAATTGTTATGATATCCCTTGCCCTGAACCATAACGGTCCGTAGACGACAAAATCGATATCCGAACTTTCATTTTGTAGGCCCAAGAGCATTGAACCCGTAACTCCCATACTTGTTCTGGGAATTCCAGACATGTCAAGCACCTTTACAATCTCCCGAACTCGACTGTCGGAATTTATAAGTTTAGGAATAATGTTATAAGGACGAAATACTGTTTTTACCTCGGATTCTGGAACTACATGAACATCCTGTACCCATTCAGGTCTATACTTTCTCATAAATTCAAAAGCCGGACCAAAATCATATTTTCGGTATCTTTTTCCATTTAACTCCCGTTCTCCATTTTCGTCCGGGACATAACGAAGTGTGGATCTTATTCCATCATTACAGAAGTAGTCGGAAACAGAAAAAAGCCAGTCGTCTTTTGTGATAAGAAAATCCCTCAAGCGTGTTTTAATCATTCATCCCTTTCCATAAACTTTAAAATATATCCCATATTTTTGAGAGTACTAAGTATAGCTTTTTATAAATATTGTAATAAATAACGAAAAATATATTAAATTATTGATATATATAGTTCTCTGATCGTATTTTTTGGACAAATGATACATACATGGAGTGAAATATAGATTGAGAAATAATATGAGTTTGTCACATTTCCCTTCTGCAGCAAGAGAGTGACTAATTTTAGATGTATAAATTTATTTTAATGAAGCAGATAACAGGAACTTTTTTACCGAATCAAACATTTTCTCTGTAGGAAAATATTTTCTGGAACTCATTTATTGTATTACTTAGAGAATACTGAGGGTCACAAATAACCGTCCTTTAGTTAGGGGATGAAGTGAACCCTCCAATCCGTTGTTTTCTTTCACAACTCTAAATAATCGCTTATTCATCAGATAAGTAGTTTTTGAACCATTCTCAGAAGTCGTGCTATCCACTTCTAACAGAGATGTGATAAGCATTGGAATTAAATAGCTTTAGCAAAGGCTATAGTCAATTCACATATCAAATATTGTTGATACTTAAGTATCGATACAATATAGAGTCGATTTACCTCTAATATTTTTCCGTGTGGGAATCCTATTCAAATCTTTCTCATTGATTCCTGTATTTGACAGATTTTTTCTTTTCTGGTTTAATATTCTTTGATTTTTAGGATATATCCCTATATCCTTAAAATATTCCTTCTATTTTCAATGTCATCATTTGATAGAAACTATAGAAAAGCGCTGTAAACAACATCTTTAGATTCACATTTTTTACATTAGTAACAAGAAATTTTACTACCTCTAACATCTTTTTTGTTGCTGCATAAACTCTTTCATAGATAGCTTTTTTGAACTGATTCTCTTGTTTCTTAATATATTACTCATTGCTATAGGATGTTCTTTTACTAATCTTTTAATTGTTACATTATAGCCTTTTGATTTTGCTCCAAGTATCTCAGTCTAGGTAAGCCACTACATTTTTTTCTGATAAATAATCTACCAAAGAGTAACGTAGTTATGAAGCTGTTATTTTAAATATTCTGATCACCTCATAATCTCTGTATATTATTTTTCGTGTGAACTATTGAAGAAAAATTATAACTGAATAATGACAATCATTCTGAACTACAGCAAATATAAACTACTGAACTAATCTTTAAGTTATTATAATGTAAAAAAGTATATATTGTATTCACCAGAATCTTCTTATACCAACAAATTTCAAAAATACCTTAAGGCTATGAGCATCAAATCCAGGTGAATAATATGAAAAATTTTCTACTTGATATGATACTCCTCTCGGAGAAAAGACAGAACGTGATTCTCCTTTTGCTCGAAGGGCCAATGACTATCGATACGATTAAAAAAAATCTTAATGCCAGTGCGACATCTATCCAGCCGCAGATAAAAATGCTCAAAGAAAAGCACCTTGTAGTCAAAGAAAAAAATTTTTATAAGCTAAGCGAAATAGGAAAAATAGTGGGTGTGAAAATGAAACCCCTGCTAAATACTCTTTCTTTTCTGGAAGAAGATGTAAATTATTGGTTTGAAAGGGATCTGACCCAGATTCCAACATACCTCCTGAACCGAATTAAGGATCTCGGGCACATAACAATAACTGAACCTAAACCAGACAACATGTTTGAGATGAATCCAGAGTACGTCAAAAATGCTAAAAAGGCAAAGAAGCTGGAAGCTACAATTTCTTATTTTCATCCTTTATTTCCTACTTTGTTTCTTGAAATTGCCGAAAAGGGAGCATTTGTATCTCTTATTCTTCAAAAATCGATCCTGAAAAAATGGACTGAAGAGCACAAGATACAAACAGAAAAATTTATAAGGATGGCAAATACTAAATTTTTTGTCGGCACTGATTGTGAAAAGATTCCGGCTATCACAGCTGCAGATAACTTCATGGCGATGGTCATTTTCCCGAAAGAAGCTGCTTTCGACCGGAAATATATATTTAGCTTTGAACAAGGCGCTCTTGCCTGGGGAAAAGAATTGTATGATCATTATGAGCGGCTCTCTGTAAGAATTTATGATATCGAGAAATGCAAAGAATAAGATAAATTGAAACTAGAAGTGCACCTGTAAACAGTCATAATGCTATCAAATCTTGATTTTGACCATCGCATGAGTTTCATACAAGCCAAAAGGTATGGATATTTTATCATAAAGGATTTTTCTCTGTGTTTCAAGAAATTCAGGTTTTTTTCCATAAGCCCGCCGAGATAAAAACTTTGTTTCCACTTTTTGCCCAGTTATTTTAACCAACTTTAGTCTTTAAAAGGCAAAAGAAGGAATGATCTAAAATTAGTGTATCTAATTCCAATAGTTCCATTTTGCTGTAATGCCGAATTCAATTTTTTCTTAAAGGTTCCAAGAAAAAATTCATCCATTCGTCTTGACTTAACTTTTTTTGTAATAGCTTATCAAAAATTCAATATTGTGGATTTACAAAGTAGAAATTGTGAATAGTATACACTCAAATACGTTATAATTTTTTTTGTTTTTGATTGTATTTTTGAGTTTATATGTTTAGATACCCCAATAAGCATCTAATTTTTTTCCTAAATAAATTTGATAAATAATTACAGTACTTCGATAAATCGTAATCGATGATTGCAAAAGAAAATTTACTCCATTTATCCTAATTAAAAGCTGATGGTCAACGTAGATGCATCTTGTTCAAGTAGATATAATATCAAAAGTATATTCTAATATACATATGCCTTATTTTATTCGACATTTATGCCTGGGATTACACACATCACAGAATGTTGGCGTATGTACTTTGAATGAGTTAAATGCATAAACCCTGTTGTCATATCTATATTCACAATATTTCAATTACCATTCGATCAAATCTGACTCTGAAGTTATTTTTCAATGTTCTATTAATCACTGACTATCCAAAGGTTTTCAATACATATAATTCAGAGTACAGGTTCGAAGATATTCTGTGACAGATCGCTAAATCGTCATCTGAAAAAAAATCTACTTTGATATATTAAATTAAGTAAATCAACCAATTTTTGAAGAACAAATCAAACCTTTAATAAAGACCTAAAGAAGTATTATTTTTATGTTGATTTCACAACTGATCCAGTTTATGGTGAAAAAAATGAAGATCATGACATAAGTAGAAAAAGAAAAGTATCAAAGAACTACTTCAGCTCATATGCAACGAATTTTTGTTTGCCGATTTGCCCACTATTATTCATTGAAAGTTAAATCAATTTTTAAGCTACTGTCATATTAAAAAATAGATGGTATTCGTGAGTATATCTACTGGAAATGGGATAAATTGAAGAGAATTATTTTTTTGTCTAAAGTCAAGCAAGGATTTGGCATCTGTGAGGGCATTGAAAATATCTCGAGAATAAAATCCTATTGAGAAAGAATTCAACTGTTTAAGAAAGAGTTTAAAATTAAGCCATCGAGAATGTGATCATGAATAGCATTTATGGAGCTATTCTCTTGAGCTTTATTGTTCAATTATTCATAGCACTAATTATATATTAATTCAAGGAGATTAAACATAGGTACACAAAAGTTATAATAAAGCTTGATGAGCCTGGTACTTAAAATCAACTTCATGAAAAATATGCTAAAAAGTATATCTTGCTAAATTTGATGATATTAATGATTCAATTGTAACAAAAATGAGGAAAATCTCGTGTTACATATTATAAAATTTTATATATTTACATGTTTTGTCAAATCAACTTGAGCCCCAAAAAGGACTGATTTTCATTAGGAATGAGTGATCACTGTCAAAATTAGATTAGAACACAGTATAATTAGAAACTGGATAATTAAAAAATGATCGGAATTTAACTTTGCTTAGTATCTCAATCTTTAAATTATTGATCATCTAAACAATTTAGGTATCTATTTATTTTGCTTAGAAGCTTGCAAAGTACTATGTATGTTCTATAATTCATTTATTTAATTATCTTGACACTAGTATTGTCATATTTATAGTGAAGATTATGACAATTGAAAAGTCAATTTGTGAAGTATATATGCACCCAAAGGATCGGTTCTGGGGGATCATTCTGCTGTAAACAATGAACTTGGGCTAGAATTTCACGTAAAAAAATTCAGAACTCAAAATCTTTAGTCATTCTGAAAAAATCCAAATATTTGAGAAGATATCCCACTCTTCGAAAAAAGACCGTAGAAATAGCATGAAACTAATGTTCGTAGCAAAAAAAGAAAGACAATCCGATTTTTTTGGGAAATCAGTCTCTCAGATCGAAATGTTCCCATGCATCTTTGATATGCATGGAGTGAATTCCAAGCTTTTTGGCAGGTAGTATCTCATTTTCATAAGAATCCCCTATAGACATCACACATTTGGGCTCGAGTTCAAGTTCCAGCTTCTTGAGTGCGGTCATAAAAAGCCTGCGGTCAGGTTTTTGGTATCCTACATCAGACGAAAAGATTACGAAGTCAAAGTAATCGTAAAGCCCGAAAAATCGTAGTTCCAGCTCGGAAAAAATCCTCTGGCCATTGGAGATTATGCATTTAGGGACGTTTATATAATGCTCTATTAATTTTATGCTCTGAGGAAAGGGATGAAGTTTCCGGATGGAAGCTGCCCTAAAGACCCTCGAGGTCTCAATTCCTAATTGATTCTCATCAATCTTCCAGACCGAATTTTCCCTACAGATCTCGGCAAAGATTTCTTCTACCCTTACTTCAGGATACATTTCCTTAGAATGTCCCAGTCTATCCCTAACTTTAAACATGTAAGTGTCCCATAATTTATTTGGCTCTATTTTTACCCCTTGGTAGGCAAGCCATCGACTTACAAAATGGTTAGTTTCAAAAGAATATTCTTCAGTGTGAATATCTATAAGGGTCTGATAGCAGTCAAAAATAACTCCTTTTATCTGACAATTTTCAAATGTGTTTACATACTTTCTATCAGTATCGCCCATAAATACTACCTTACCCTCACCTGCATCAGATGTGTAGTTTTCAGAGATACTCTTACCTCCGATTTCCCCTTTAGTAATTTTCTTTAACCTTGAGGATATTTTATTATTTTTTAGATTTTGAATTGATTAACTGCTTGCAAGGAATATAATGGCAAATCCTGCCAATAGCATGAGATATTAAAAAATCTCTGAACCTTTAATTAATCGCCTTTAAACATTCTAGTGCTTCTTTGATTAGATAATTTCTGTAGCTGCTCTTGTGGAGACGCGCAGAACGAAGTAATCCTATACTCATAAAAAAGGGCAAAACCCCTGTAATTCGGAAGAAGTCCTTTTCATCCTTGCTATATTCCCAAAGAAATTGTCCAATGTAAGGTTCTGCTCTCCATCCTCCACCTTTATGTAGTTCAAAATCATTTTTAAGTTCTGCACTAAGAATTCCGAGGTCTCTAACAGGATGAGCCTGTAACCAGGAACTTTCAAAATCAAGCGCATAAGGTTTATCCTTGCAAAATACATAATTTGAAGGAGTAGCATCCCTATGAATCATGCAGCCATGCGCCCTGTCAAGCCATGAGCTATACCACCATTCTCCAAGCAACTGATTAAAACTTTCTCTGGTATCATGTTTCAGTTTCAGATGGTTCAATACTTCATGGTAATTTCTAAACTCATTTTCCTTATTGTAGGAAGACCGAGTATTCTCGTGAAGTCTCTTGAGCATATGGCCAACTGAAGCAAGCCGTTCATATAGTCCTTTTTCATGCTTAATGTACCAACGTAGGGACTGCCCCGGTATGTGCTCAGTTACGAGGACACAATTGAACCTTTTATTGATTGCAAGAGGCTTCGCAACATTTATTGTGAGACCTGCTTTTTTCAGGTTTCTGTATTCATTCATCATACCTTTATAGGGGTTATAATCTCTCATCCTTCCGGTGGGCTCGGAAAAAAATTTTGCCATTACACTTAAGTGTTCTCCTTTGAACTGGTACCTACAGACTGTATGGGAGGAATCATACTTAAAGACATCAACTAAACATCTTTTATTCCGGAGGCAGTGCCCAACAACTTCTTCAACAAGCCAATCTCTGAAAGGATCCCCAGGACTTAAAGTATTAACATGGTGATATCCCATCTCATACTACCCCTATCTTCCAGGAACACTCACACAATTGTATCTTTTGCCCAGCATTCATATATTTCCATTCTGAGACTTTTGATTCTTATAAAAGATCTTATTTCTCCTTTGATTACATAATACTGATAGCAGTATAACTATATATTGGATATATTATATCTGTATTGGTGCATAACTGCATAAACTTTATTAAATTATTTTGAATTCAGGTCCATTTACATCAATCTTATTATTACCTCCTCTCTTTTCCCAGTATTCTTTTTTAACGTAAGTCACTTAGTTCTATTCTTAGAATCCACTTTGCTTATTCATAACCACATTTGCCTCTTCCTATAAGCTGAAGAGGAAAATAAATCGACGGAGTAGATTTACATCATGAAGTAGATATGCAAGGGTAATGTCGTATTTTAACCGATAATCTAGATCAAGAGAGTGAAATATCCGTCAGCACTTTAAAAGATGACAGTTATGTCATTTTCAAGATTTTCTGTTTTGTTTTAGTGAATACAACTCAGCTTATTGGCAAAATGTAAACTTCTTCGAGAATTGTGGTTAACTAACTGATTTGTATTTTAAGCTACCTTCGTAATATGAAACGGAACTCCAGCATGCAAAATCATTGTGTCTACAAGGTAAGATATCTAATGGTTTTTGAATAAAGTCTCGTAAAAATATATTACTTTAGAAGTGCTGAGGATGACGAGTACCCTGTTATTTAAGTTAGGTATGAAGTGAACTTTCGCCTTTTTGGTTTAACCCTCTAAATCATCGCTCCTTTGTAAAGTTAGTTTGTTTTTGGCACCATTTTCAGAGGTAGAACTCCAACCCTGGCAGGGATATTATACGCACTGAAATTAAACAACTTTAGCCATGATTATGGTTCAATCATTATAAAGGATTTCAATAAACCTCTGATTTCACGAGTTATTTATATACAAATTACAATCATATGCTACAATTTAGGGATTTATCTAAATCCTCTATGGTCTAGGATGAGAATAGAAACAGTAAAACAGATGAAATAAAAATTTCAAAATAATATAAATTCGCTTGAAATTGGGTCGAAAAATCTGCAAAGATGAGTTAATTTGACAATGTCAAGTTAATTACAAATCTATAAAATAACAGTTTGCGATTCAAATATTCACTTTAAGTTGTCTGGTATTATACAAATACAGAAAAGGTGAACGAAAGGAAGTACTGCAAAAGCTTCCCATTTTCTTCCGTTTTTTTCCATGCTTTTCTTCGTTCAACTTTGCATTTTGTGATTAGCGGAGATATGTATGTAATTGAAGACAAATCCTTTTTTCAAAGTTTTATAAGTGTTAATTTCTAATATAGGAATATAG